>Ga0334885_1004010_pt1 | contig 13095 bp, 13 predicted proteins | sample GraSluR1_MG_8_FD_207233 | JGI IMG/M metagenome (GOLD analysis project Ga0334885, IMG submission 207233) | Sludge microbial communities from methane-producing bioreactor in Wageningen University, Netherlands - Granular Sludge_31_05-R1 | ecosystem: Engineered > Bioreactor > Anaerobic >...
CCACCAGTTCAACCGACGACGTCTGCAATACCTTACGACAAAATTAACCCAAGAGTAATTGTTATCGATCCTGGTCACGGTGGGAAAGATCCCGGTTGTGTGGCAAATGGATACCAGGAAAAAAACCTTGTCCTCCAGGTGTGCAAAAAACTGAAAGATGCTCTCATTCAGCAAGGCTATGAAGTATATTTGACCCGTGAAGGTGATACTTACCCTGGTCTAAAGGAACGCTCTGCTGTTGCTAACAATAAACAACCAGTTGTTTTGTTAAGCATTCATGCCAATGCTGCACCGAATAAAAAAGCCACTGGGGTTGAAGTTTTTGTGGGTAGCGCACAGATTCAAGGCGAAGGAGCTGCAGATGTTGCTAGTCGGGAAAATCAACGCTTTATTTCTGAAGGATATACTGAAGAACAAAATGGAAAAATTAACTCCACCATTCTTGATTCTTATTATTTAGGAAGTCGCTTCGTGAGCATGAAACTCGGTTCTTTAATCGAAAATAATATTGTCAAAGAGACCAGCCAAGTTTCAAGAGGGCTCAAAGAAGCACCCCTTATTCTTCTTAAAGGAATGTATTTCCCCTCGTGTTTGATTGAAATCGGCTTTTTGAGCAATCCCACTGAAGCAAAGAATTTGGCGAATGAAGCCTTTCAGAATAAGCTCGTACGAGGAATAGTAGTTGGAATTAAACAATTTATGTTAAGCTCTGAATTAAAAAAATTTCTTGAGGAATAAAACCGAATGAAAAGAAGAAAAAAAAGATTCGCTTTTCTTCAACCAATACTATATATCCTTATCGGAATGGCAGTTTTTTTTGCAATCGTCTATGCTGGTGAATACTTGATCCCTGGAGGAAAAAAGAATACAAGGACCTCTGATGATTCGGGCTTTCTCTCTGCTGGACAAGCCCCTTCAGCAATCAGTGATTCAGCCGTAGAAGTCGTTCTGTACTATACCGATGAGGAGTTTAGCGGTTTGATTGAAGAAAAAAGACTAATCGAAAAAAGTCATAATATGCTTGAGTCGGTTCTTCAAGAATTATTAAGAGGGCCTAGGCTTTCGTCTCATTTTAGTCCATTTCCTGAATCAACGCGATTAAACGGTGTTTTCACCGAAAGCGGTATTGTTTATGTTGACCTCAGTCATGAAATGAAAGACGGACAATCGGGCGGGACCACCCAAGAACTTCTCAGTATTTTTAGTATTGTTGATACTTTAACATCACTTCCCGATGTTAAACGCATTAAATTATTAATCGATGGAAAAGAAGAAACCACTCTTTGCGGACACATTGATATATCAGAGCCATTGGAAAGGGATGAAAAACTCATTGCAGAAATTCAATAGTTTTCAAGATTTGAATTCTTTTTTAAAAAAAGAACGTGATGATAATCATATAAGAAACGATGGTCGAAATTACGATGAGATCCGTTCTCTCATGATTACCAGAAATTATCTTAGAGCAGCTGAAGGCTCAGTTCTAATTGAGGAAGGTAACAATCGCATTGTCTGTTCGGCAACAATAGAAGATAAAGTCCCTCTCTTTCTGCGAGGATCCAATCAAGGATGGATTACTGCCGAGTATGCTATGATTCCTCGAGCTACATCGACAAGAAATGTTCGTGAATCTATCAAAGGCCGAGTTGGAGGCCGCACCCATGAAATCCAACGGCTTATTGGTCGTGCCCTTCGTTCAGTAATGAATATGGACCTTATTGGTGAACGAACTATTCTTTTAGATTGTGATGTTATTCAAGCTGACGGAGGAACCCGCACCCTGGCAATTAATGGATCTTTCATTGCCTTGGTTGATGCTCTTTGGAACTATGTAGATCGTGGCCTTCTTCAACCAGGAAACCTATTAAAAGATTATTTGGCTGCGGTTAGTGTGGGAGTAGTCAACGGCAAAGATCTCCTCGACCTTAATTTTGAAGAGGATTCAATGGCTCAGGTCGATATGAATGTTGTAATGACCGGAAAGGGTCAGTTTGTTGAAATTCAGGGTACTGCTGAGGGAGACCCCTTTAGCCAAGAAACCCTGAACCGGCTTCTTGCCTTAGCCCAAAAGGGAATCAAAGACATTATTGCCATACAAAAAAAGGTTTTGTTAGAAAGAGGCCTTCCTTGAAACTCTCCTCCCGGTTGGTTTATATTCTTTCTAAAAATCCGGGAAAAATCAAAGAAATCAACACCATTTTATCTCCTTATTCTATTAGCATTAGAAGCCTGTACCAAGATTATTCTCCTATGGAAGTCGTCGAAAACGGATCGAGTTATGCTGAAAATGCCCTTTTAAAAGCCCGTTGTGGTTTTGAAATCAGTAGAAATCTTTGCATTGGGGAAGATTCTGGTTTAGAAATTGATGCTCTCGATGGGGCTCCTGGCCTTTTTTCGGCCCGTTTTGGTGGAGAAACCTTAAATCCAAAAGAAAAAAATAAACAAATCCTTGAGCTTCTTAAAGAAGTACCTCAAGAAAAAAGATCAGCTTGTTTTGTCTGTATAGTCGCCTTAGTAGGGGAAAATAGTGAAAAAATTTTTGAAGGTCGTTGTCCGGGTTTTATTTCTCCGGAAAGCCGTGGAAGCTCTGGTTTTGGCTATGACCCCATCTTTATACTCCCCTCCTATCAGAAAACTTTTGCCGAGTTAGGTGAAAATATAAAAAACCGCTTTAGTCACCGAGCAATTGCTTTTCGCCAGCTTGCAGAATATCTTCTGTCTGAAATGTAAGGTAAAGCCTGCCTCTATCCTGAAAAAAAACTAGCGCTAAAAAATGCCGCCGTCCTGGATTTTCACCCTCATCCTCACCTTTTCCCATCAAGAAAGACTGAGGGGGAGAGGGGGCGATGGGGTGAGGGGGAGAAGGAAAAGCTATAAAGTTCTTAAGGAAGGAATATTTTACATCATTGCGAGGAACGAAGTGACGTGGCAATCTCACAAGCCTTCTCCGTCATCCTGAGGCTTCGTATTTCGAAGCCGTGAGGATCTCATCTGACACCACCAGCGTCATCCTGAGCGGTGCTTTCCCGCGTGAGGATCTCATCTGACACCACCAGCGTCATCCTGAGCGGTGCTTTCCCGCGTGAGGATCTCATCCTTTATAATTTGTTGGATTGATGAATTGTGGAACTGTGGAATCGGAAAGGATGAGATTCTCACGTCGTCCGGTAGAAAACATCGGACTCCTCAGAATGACAAACTGGGTGGCAGAGATTGCCACGTCGTCCAACCAAAAAACGGTTGACCTCCTCGCAATGACGGAGCAGGAAAAACTCAAATCCCCCTTTCCCCCTTTGCTAAAGGGGGAGGTTGGTTTTTGAGTATATATTTTCATCTTCATCTGGTACCACCAAAGTGTCATGAGGGTCTAACCTGAAAATACCCGGGCACGAAAAATCAAGCCCCTATCAAAGAATTAAAATTGGAGGGGTACAATGTATTGTGCTCTTTCTTTTATTAAGGTAGCGACATGCCATGGCATATGTCGAATCTTGGTTTTCATCCTCATCTGGTGTTGTCATGCAGTATGAAAGCCAATCCTAAAAAAATAAGTTATCTTTGAATTATTAACCAATTTATCATAATACTGAGTCTCCTCTTTCTCCGGTACGAATTCGGATAGCGTCGATAACTTCGGAAATAAATATCTTTCCATCACCAATCTCACCAGTTCGAGCCGATTGGATGAGAGTCTGAACAATCTTTTCGGTATCATCTTCTTTGCAAATAATTTCAATTTTCCTTTTCGGAAGAAACTCAACTTTGTATTTTTCTCCTCGCCATTGTTGAACAATCCCTCGCTGTTTTCCATGGCCTTCAATTTCTGTAATCATTAACCCAGAATACCCTACATCTTCCAAAGCTTTAATAATTGCTTTTAATTTTTCTGGGCGAATGATGGCTACTATCTTTTTCATGTTATCCATCTCCTTAATAATTTTTACGAATAAGGAATTCTGGGTAAGCATAGTTACCATGCTCCCCAATATCCAAACCTTGTATTTCTTCCTGTAAGCTTACTCGAATTCCTAAAGTTATTTTTAAAACCAACCAAACAACATACGAGATTGTGAAAACGTAAGCCCCAACCGTGAGCACTCCGACTAGTTGCGCTAAAAAAAGCTTTACGCCACCACCGTAAAATAAACCATTTGGAGAAGAAAAGCCTCCTATTTTATCTTGAGCAAATAAACCAACTGCCAGTGTTCCAAATATTCCATTTAATAGATGAACCGATAAAGCTCCTACCGGATCGTCCAATTTCAGCCGATCAAAACCTATTACTGATAAAACAACCAAAAGACCCGATACCAATCCAATAATAAGTGAGCTAGAAATACTTACATAAGCACAACCAGCTGTTATTGCCACTAAACCTGCTAAACAACCATTGAGAGTCATCCCCAAATCTGGTTTCCCTAAAATTACCCAAGAGGCTATAGTTGCACTTAAAGTAGCTGTTGCTGCAGCAGTATTGGTAGTCACTGCTATATGGCTAATAGCATTAAAATCAGCGGCCATGGTTGAACCAGGGTTGAAGCCAAACCAACCAAACCAAAGCACAAATGTACCCATGGTTGCGATAGAAAGATTATGACCAGGAATAGGGGTGATCTTTCCGTTGTTTCCATACTTCCCAAAACGAGGGCCTAAAACCATTATTCCAGCCATTGCCGCCCAACCGCCTACGGAATGTACAACTGTTGATCCGGCAAAATCAAGCATTCCTAACTTCTGCAACCATCCTGCTCCCCAAATCCAATGTCCAGTAATTGGATAAATAAAAATAGTCATAATAAATGAAAATAAAATAAAAGAAAGGTATTTAATTCTTTCTGCAACTGCACCAGAAACAATCGTTGCAGCGGTTCCACAAAATACTAATTGGAAAAAAAACTTTGCCAACAATGGTACACTTGCCCAGGAAAGCGCTGAATAAACCCCTAGATAACTCTGGCCAACCGCCGGTGAATTATCTAAACCATTTAGAAAAAACCAACCCTTAAGTCCAACAAAAGCGTTGCCATCTCCAAACATTAAACCCCAACCAAGCATAAGATACCCTAAAGTTGAAACCGCAAAAACAATAAAATTTTTGGAAAGAATATTAACAGTATTTTTCGACCGGTTAAAACCCGATTCTACCATGGCGAATCCCAGATTCATGAAAAATACCAACATTGAAGCAACGATTACCCAAATAGTATCCAGCATAACCTTATAATCCATTCTTAAATCCCCCTGCCGATGTTTAAAATAATAGATAATAGGAAAGTTAAAAATCTCTTCGCTGAGAAAATTTAAGAATAAATACAATCACTGCGGTGTGAGGAAGCTTTTTCTTCCAAGCCTTGAAGAAAAGAAGCTGCTAATCTGGTAACTCAACATTGCGTTACCTTGATTAAATTGAAAAACTAAAAAAGCTCCTCCCACGACATCGTAGGAAGAGCTTCATTGCTATGACAAGATTTCTACCATATTCTATCAATTCATGTCAAGGAGTTGAACGATATAAACAATTTAAAACTAGGAATTTTTTTTCTTTATAAAGGTTTATATCCTCAAGATTCTCAATAAAAAAATATTCAGGTTCTTGACAATTCCCTTTTACTACTATATAAGAGTGAATAAAATCTTTTCAAAGTGAAAAACTGGTTAAACAGATTTTTGTTCTTTCCAACCCGTAATAAAATATCCAGCTTTTATTCACCGAAAAGAATAACTCCAAATGGATTTCGTGGAATCAATATAAATTTTATTTTTGATTCCGATGCCAGTGTGACCCACCACTCGCTAAAAATTTAAACTAAAAATAGGGGGTACACAGTGAAAATATCTCAAAAAGTCAACCAGATTGAGCCATCGGCAACTCTAACGATATCAGCTCGAGCAAAAGCCATGAAGAAAAACGGATTGGATGTCCTATCCTTTAGTGCTGGAGAACCTGATTTTGATACCCCCCAATGTATTAAGGATGCAGCTAAATTAGCTATTGATCAGGGATTTACCAAATATACTCCGACATCAGGAACCCTCGAATTAAAAGAAGCGATTTGTAGTAAATTAAACAAAGAGAATGGTTTATCCTACCATCCTGATGAAGTGATTGTTTCTTGTGGTGCCAAACATTCACTTTTTAATGCTATCCTCACTCTATGTGATGCAGGCGATGAAGTCCTTCTTCCTGTTCCCTATTGGGTAACCTATGTCGAACAAATCCGTTTAGCAGGCGGGAAACCGGTTTTTATTCATTGTGATCCCAAAACACTCCGGATAAGTTGGGAAGATATTCTCAACAAAGTAACTGATAAAACTCGATTATTCATTTTAAATAATCCTTCCAATCCTAGCGGAATAGTCTGGGACATTGAAATCTTGAAAAAAATAGCCGATCTTGCTGTTGAAAAAAATATTATGATTATTTCCGATGAGATTTACGAAAATTTGGTATACGATGGAGCTCAAATAAAAAGCATTGCCTCCTTTTCACCAGAAGCTCAATCGCAAACCATCGTTATTAATGGTGTTTCCAAAACTTTCTCCATGACAGGATGGAGGATTGGTTACGCGGCTGGTCCAAAAGCAGCCATACAATCCATGGGACGTTTACAAGACCACTCTACATCCAATCCAACATCTATTAGCCAAAAGGCTACCCTTGCTGCCTTGCAGTGTGATCAGCAAATCATTCAAAATATGGTAAATGCCTTCAACCAAAGAAGATTACTAATGACGCAACTCTTAAATAAAATTCCTGATGTTACTTTTCCAATTCCTCAAGGTGCATTTTATGTTTTCGCTGACTTTTCTCCTTATATTGGGAAAAAATTTGAGAACCAACGAATAGACACTTCGCTTCAGCTTGCCGAGATCCTTTTAGAAAAAGCACTTATTGCTGCTGTACCTGGCAGCGCTTTTGGAATGGAAGGATATCTACGTTTTTCTTATGCTACTTCTGAGCAAAATATAGAAAAAGGAATGGTTCAACTGAAAAATTTTTTACAAAACATTTCATAAAGGGGGTATCGTTCGACATGCCAAAAATCTTTTTAATTGATGTAACGAATCGTGATGGGGTGCAAACTGCACATTTAGGATTAGCTAAAATAGAAAAAACTATAGTTAATATGTATCTCAATGAGATGGGTGTTACCCAAAGCGAATTTGGTTTCCCAACCACCCATCATGAAACCAATTATTTGAATGCCAATCTTGAATTAGCCGAAATGGGAGTTCTGACTCCTATCCGTTTGAGCGGATGGATGAGGGCAATAAAGGCAGATGTCGAAACGGCATACCAACTCGTCCCAAAGTTAAAATATCTCAACCTATCCATTTCTACATCGGATCAAATGCTTTCCGGAAAATTTCAAGGTCGAATGACTCGTGATGATATTATTCATTCTATGACTGAAGCTGCACAAACTGCAATACAATTAGGTGCTATCGGGGTAGGAGTGAATGCTGAAGATGCCTCCCGAACCGATGTTGAATTTCTTATCGATTTTGCCATAGCTGGAAAAGAAGCCGGGGCTGAGAGATTTCGTTATTGTGACACTCTTGGTTATGATAGCCCTTTTAGTATTTATGATAGAATTCTCAAAATTGCCGAGGCCTCTAAAATGCCTATCGAACTTCATTGTCACAACGATTTGGGAATGGCGGTCGCCAATTCGATTAGTGGAGCCAAAGCAGCAATAGATGCTGAATGTGATGTCTATATTAACACAACTATTAATGGAATAGGAGAGCGAGCTGGCAATGCCGATCTAATTACTGTCATTTTGGCGATTAAATATGCTAACTATTTTGACAATGAGAATTACTCATTTCTTGAAAATGTAAACCTCAAAGCCGCTTGGAAAACTTGTAAATACGCTTCATATGCATTTAAGGTTCCCATCCCAATAACTCAACCAGGAGTTGGGGCTAATGCTTTTGCCCATGCTTCTGGGATCCATGCTGATGGAGTCATCAAAGATCGGAAAAATTATGAACTTTATGATTATGAAGAATTAGGGCGTGGAGAGCCGGAATTGATTGAAACTGGTCGTCAAATTGTTGTAGGTGAATATAGCGGTATTCGTGGTTTTCGCAATGTTTATGATAATTTGGCAGTTGAATTTAAAAACGAGGAAGAAGCGAGGAAGATTCTCGAGCTAACTCGATTTGCTAATGTTGAAAAGCAAAAGCCCTTGGTTGAAGAAGAGTTGTTATTTATAGCCTCCTATCCAGAACAAGCAAGAAAAATTCTCACCCTGGCCCCCTAATAAAACCACTGAGAGCGGGGTTTGAACCTTTAATCCCGCTCAATTTTATTTTTTAACAATTGACTTGTATTTTTCTCTCTATCTTCGTATTATATATCCGTTTGCAAAAATACTATATTTTTTCTCTTAAAAGGAAGGAGTAATCACAATTGTCACTGGTTTCAACGAAATATCTTATTGAATTAGCGGAAAAAAAGGAATTTGCACTTCCTGCTTTTAATTCTCCCCATTTAGAATTCATGACTTGGATATTGGAAGAGGCGGAAGAATTACGTTCACCAGTCATGATTCAGTTCGCTCCGGTAGAACATTATTTTTTAGATATAGCTGCCCTTTCTGAAGCCCTCCATGCCCTTTCTCGAAAATTTTCGGTTCCATTTTCTCTCCATCTTGATCACAGTCATGAAATCAAGGAAGTCATGGATGCTATACTCAATCGCTTTTCTTCGGTCATGATCGATGGGTCAAGACACCCAATTGAGAAAAATATAGAGATTACCAAAAAAGTGGTTGAAATTTCTCACCTTGCCGATGTCATGGTTGAAGGAGAAATTGGCCGAGTAGGGGGCCTGGAAGGAGATGAACAGTGGGAAGTGAATCCGGAATCTGATGATTTCTTCACCCTTCCAGAAGAAGCTGCTTTTTTCGCTAATAAAACTGGTGTTGATATGTTAGCGGTTGCCGTCGGAACCCGTCACGGACTTTATAATGGTATGGTTCCTCGACTCCAATTTGATCGTATACGAGAAATAAAAAAACAAGCGCATATACCCTTAGTCATTCATGGTGGAAGCGGAACTCCCGTTAATCAGCTTCAACAAGCAGTTCACGCTGGCGTGAGAAAAATCAACTTTAGCACTACATTGCGTGTGGCTTTCTTAAAAAGTATTCGTGAGTATACCGATCTGCATCCTGATGAGCTCTTTTTACCTAAAATATTCCGAGATATTTCTCCTAGTCTAAAAGCTGCTGCTCGAGAATGTATGGAATCTTCTCTATCAATCGGGAAGGCATAACATCAGAATAGATTCAGGTACTTGGAAGTGACTTTCAATAAGGATGAAAATGAGTTTCCCCTCGTCCTGTCCCTCTTTTACGGAGGGGCGAGGGGAAAAACCAATTAAAAGAATCAAATAGGGCCTTTCCCCTTGATGGGAAAAGGTGAAGACGAGGGTGGAATTTTTACCATTCACGACTCGCTATTCACTAAATTTTTAGGACGAAATATGCTGATCATCGTTCATAGTCTTTGGGGTTTAACATTAGCAACTCAAACTCATAATATTATTTTTTTGCTTTTAGGAGGGTTAGGAGGGCACATCCTCCTCGATGCAATTCCTCATCGAGACTTGACAACCGTCGGTCAAGTGATAATTGACATTATAATTGCGGCTACTATCTCCCTTTTTTGCCTGAAGGTTTTTTCTCTTCCTTTTGTTTTTGTCTGGTCAGTTCTTTTTTCAACTCTTCCAGATATCGAAGTTGCGCTTCGCTACTATAGTAAATGGAAAGGGGTTTATTTCCCTTCCCATTTACCTTCCTGGCATGGAATTCTTAATTCTCGTCTCGGAATGATAATGAATTTTCTCACCGGCTTGACTCTCTTATTGATCTTCCTCATTAATATCAAAAAAGCCCTCTAATTGGCTTTTACTTTCTTTAAAATGGGTTCTTGTCTCCAGTCTTTTCCTGCTTTGATAAAGGCATCAATATTTTCAAAAGGAACATCCTGAGGAAGATCGCATCCTGTGCTGAGAACAAAGGGTGGATGGTTTTTCGTATTCTCTAAAATTTTCATGGTTTGGATGTAAACCTCGTTGGGGTTGGCAGTAAGCATTTCTATGGGGCTCAGATTGCCCATTAACATCACTTGTGGCCCAACAATTTCTGCTGCCTTTTTAAGATTAACCATACTATCTAAACTCAAACCGGTAATACCTGTATCAGCCATTACTTTTAATAAATGGGTACTATCTCCACAAACATGGAGAATAATTTCAATATCATCAAAAATCCCTACCATTTCCCTATATAGACTGGTTAAATTGTGACGGAATTGTTCCGGTCCAAAAATGACTGCTGTTGGTTCTAATACCATAATCATATCGGCACCAGCATCCCGGAGAGCTTGTACATACTTCATTACAACATGGAAAGAAAATTCGACAGTTTCGCGAAACAGCTCAGGTTCAATGAGGCTTTTAAGCGCTAATTCATTAGCTCCAATAAGTAAGCCTGCCAGAGTAAGTGGTCCAATAACATAGGCTCCAACCGGGCAGGGGAATGCGCTCCGCATATGGTGGAGTGTCTCAATAAACACTGAAACTCGACCATCACCTAAAATATCTATTTTACGAAACCCTTTTAAGTCTTCATGGTTTTTTACCGGATGATGTTCAACCGATGGAGTTTCCTCCAAGGGGAAACGGACAGCTAACCCCAGCGCACTCGCTTCAACGGAAAGATCCATCATAAAAAACATAGCATCTGGTTGAAAACGATCATAAAGTCGGCTAAGTGACTGAAATTGGACGATATGATTAAACTGATTCTGTTTAATGGTGGTTTTAGTTAATTGAAGACCTGGATAACCAATTAAAGGAACAATTGGTCGCCTTCCTTGTTCATAAAGCGTTTTGGTTAGCGATGATAGAGAGAAACGCTCCTGCATTCTTTTTGACATCATCTTCACCTCATATATATAATTCAATAAACTATATTTATACTATATACTCGGCTAACGATTTTGTCAACAATTATATAAATTATTTATTTATTATTTAATTTGCTCTATAAAGGCATTTATTATTTTCTCTTTTTTGTTTGGATAAAATATGCCATTTTTCCTATTAGAATATATTTATTAAACATTTATATATATCAATTGAATCAAAAATTCTTTTCCATGTATTTCATAATTTCTGCCAAAACTTTAGCTCGGTTTTCACCGTTTCCCTTCGGGTTATCTTCGTCTAGACATTCCTCCAGGTATTTTTTTAAAATTTCAGTGTGAGAACGACGGAGCAGTGAAATAGTTGCCAATATTTGTTTTAAAATATCAACATGAGCTGCATCGTCATGAATAAGACGAACAACAGCATCGAGTTGCCCTCGCGCATTATTCAATAATTTTAAACTTTTATTAGGTGTGGCTCTTCGTCCTGTCATATTATTTTCACCCAAATTTTCCTTGAACGAGGACCATCAAATTCACAGAAAAATACTCCTTGCCAAGTTCCAAGCATTAAATCGCCCTCCTTTATAATAACCAGCGCTGAAGACCCCATTAAAGAGGCTTTTATGTGTGCTGGAGAATTTCCTTCTCGATGTAAATAATCGAAGCGATCGGGAACCATAACTTTTAGCGTTCTTGCAATATCATTCACTACATCAGGGTCGGCACTTTCATTAATGGTTATTCCCGCCGTTGTGTGGGGAATCTGAATAATTGCTATGCCCTCTTTAGTTTCCGAATTTTTTACTACTTCACGTAATAATCTTGTTATGGAAACAAATTCTTCTTGCCTCTGAGTTTGCAGTTGAATTTCGGTAAACACCCTGTTTCTCCTTTCTCTTGCTTTAACTTATTGATGTATCTGCTTTCCATTTAGATTTTTTTAAAATAGCTCATACACAAAATACTCAATAAATCAAGGAAAAAGATGAATTAACCAGTTCATTTTCTACTTATGGTTAATAACAAAATTCTTAACGATTTGATCCTTTAATAAGGAATTAAAAAGGAAGAAAAACGTCTCATGAATTTTTACTTAAAAAATCAGAGAGCCATCTAAAACCAGTATGGTTTAAGCTTAATAGCATGACTATTGCTTTAACAAATTTTTCTTATCTGACTAACTCTAAAGTATATATTTTGTGTTTTTTGGTAATTGGTTTCTTGGCTTGATTTTAAAAAAACCGAGTTTAAATGTTAAGCAACGGCAAACCAAAACCGACGGGTTCGTTCGGATCAATAAACCCCGGTTTTCATTCTATCATATCCCGAAATAAGTCAACATGAAATTAACGATGAAAATTGTTTTTTATTCATATCCCTTCTGTTATACTGAAAAAAGTGATGATTACTGTTCTATTGTCCTTGGAGGTGTTTCAATGTCGTCTCCCGTTCTGTTTGTTAGTTTAAGAGCTGATAACGAAAGAAATTCGGTTCTCCAGAAAGTCAAAAAAATGACCGGTCAGCTCCTTGATAAACGTTTAAATTCTGGTGATTTGGTTGCAGTTAAACTCCACTTTGGAGAAAGAGGAAACCATGGTTTTATCCAACCGGTATTTTTACGCTATATAGTTGAAGAAGTAAAAGAAAGGGGAGGGAAGCCTTTTCTCACCGATACCAATACTCTTTATACCGGTTTTCGTCATAATGCGGTTGACCATCTTGAAACTGCAACATTTCATGGATTCCATTATGCAACCGTTCCTGCTCCCCTTATCATCGCTGACGGTCTCCGCGGAAGCGATTATTCTGAAATTGAAATTAATCAAAAACTCTTTAAAAAAGTTAAGATTGCTTCGGCGGTCCATGAAGCTGATTTTTTGCTGGTTGTAACCCATGTAAAAGGACATGTTGAAGCCGGATTAGGTGGATCCATCAAGAACATCGGGATGGGTTGTGTTGCTCGTTCCGGAAAGCAGATGCAACATGGAGAAACTTTCATTCCTGATCCCGATCCGCAAAAATGCATTGGGTGTCGGCGCTGTATCGCTCATTGTCCAACCCAAGCTCTTTCCCTTGATAAAAATCATAAAGCAAAAGTTCAAAAAGACCTTTGTATTGGTTGTGCTGAATGTGTTGTTTATTGTCCAA
>Ga0334885_1004011_pt1 | contig 13093 bp, 13 predicted proteins | sample GraSluR1_MG_8_FD_207233 | JGI IMG/M metagenome (GOLD analysis project Ga0334885, IMG submission 207233) | Sludge microbial communities from methane-producing bioreactor in Wageningen University, Netherlands - Granular Sludge_31_05-R1 | ecosystem: Engineered > Bioreactor > Anaerobic >...
ACTAATACCTCCTTTTACAAATATTCTTTAATCCTTTGTTTAAAATAATCTCTAACACTGTCATTACATACAACCTTTAAGAAAGGTTCGATATAAGAATTAATTAATAACTCTTCACTTTCTTTTTTAGTTAAGCCTCTACTCATTAAATAAAAAATATCATCATCATTCAAAGCTCCAATACTAGCTCCGTGAGATGCTACTACATCATTCTCATCAATCTCTAGTTTTGGATTAGCACTAATCTCAGATTTTTTACCTAATAAAAGCCCTCTTGATTTTTGGTTTAAATTAGACTTTTTAGCATCTTTTAAAATTTTACCATTATGATTTAAATTAATAATAGAATCACCTTTAGCAATCGCATAATTCCTTAATTTAGATGTGTTATTAGCATTCTTATGAATAACATCATAATCATAATTTTGAACTAAATTACTATTGTTAATAATAACATTAAACATATCAACTTTTGAATTTTCCTCTAATAATACAACCGTATTAAAATGTCTAAAAACATTTTTAGGCATATAAAGAGATTTTACATTAATACTAGAATCACCATAACTATAAGTATTCAAAATTGTAGTTAAATCATCATCATTTTTTTGAGTAAAAGTTAGATAATCAATTTCACTTCTATCTTCAACAATTAAATCATTTTTGATATTTGTTTTAGCTTGAAAGCTTAAATAAATATCACATATCTGAGATTTAACTTTTGTTTTAGTACTAATAATTTTATGAACATATTTTTCTTTATCCCCTAAATTTATGATTTTAATCATCATTGATTTTAAAACATAAATACTAATAGAAAAAGGCGAATTATCATCATTAAGTTTTTCATATTCTGAAATCTTTTTTTCATATAACAAATCCATTTCAGCACTTAAACTAACCCTAACTTCTGAATCGTTATAATCATTACTTATAACTTTGCCATTATAAATAATGACATATTTATCTTCCCCAAGCTCAGAGTTTACTAAAGCCCTTACTTCATCTATGCTTTTCATTATTTTATCCTCTTTGCCTGGCAAGTACCCAAAATAACTTTTTCTTTTTCAGCGATACCTAAATCAACTCTTAACCAATCATAACCTTCTTGATCAATTTTTTTAATCAATTCTTTTCCACCTGATAAAACAATTCTTCCATCCATAAAAATATGAACATGATCAACATCTAGATAATCTAATAGTCTCTCATAATGGGTAATTACTAAAGCTCCAAAATCTGGACTTTTCATTTTATTAACATTCTCTCCAACAATTTTTAAAGCATCTACATCAAGGCCTGAATCAATTTCATCCAAAATCGCAAAAGATGGTTTTAATAATTTCATTTGAAGAATTTCATTTCTCTTCTTTTCTCCACCACTAAACCCTTCGTTTAAATATCTATTAGGCAAATCACTATTCATTTTTAAATCGCTAACCGCACCTTCTAATTCTCTAAAGAATTTAAACCACGATAAATGTTCACCTTCTTCTAGTCTTGAAGTCATCGCTTGCCTAATAAAATCAGAATTAGTTACTCCACTAATTTCACTAGGGTATTGCATCGCAAGAAAAATACCTTTTCTACTTCTTTCATCAACACTCATCTTTAAAACATCCTCACCATTTAAAGTAATCTCGCCTTGAGTTACTTTATAACGGTAATGACCCATAATAGACGCGGCTAGGGTTGATTTCCCCGTTCCATTAGGTCCCATTATTGCATGGATTTCACCGGCCTTAATTACTAAATTAACACCTTTTAAAATCTCACAATTATCAACCACACAATGTAAATCTTTTACTACTAATTCTTTATTCATAATTCATCAATCCTTTATATATATAATTTATACTGCTAACTTCTTCATTAAAAATAAATTTATCAATCAATCCACTACTAACATATATTTCTTTTTCCGTACCGTTATCATAAACAAAAATAGCTTCTAATAACTCATCCTCTTCAACATAATTAATTCCATCAATTAAGCCTAAACCAAAAACAAAAGTAGACATTATATCAGCGTAAGTTGAATCACTCGAAATAATACTTACTGCTAGCAAACCATTATCAAACGGATAGCCTGTTTTTGGATTAAGTAAATGATGATAAATTTTATTATCTAAACTCATCATATATTTCTCATAAACTCCCGATGTAACAAGCGCTAAATCGCTTGTTTTAATACTTCCAAAATAATATCCAGTTTGGCCAATATCAACAAACGGAGTTTGAATTTTCACATTCCATTCTTCGCCCTTATTTAAACCAATTAATAATATATTTCTACCCACATTAACTACAGCTGAAGTTATACCTTCACTTACTAAATAATCTTTGATTTTTTCAGCCGCATACCCTTTTACAACCGCTCCTAAATCAAGACGCATATCACTATCTTCTAAAAAAATAGATTTATCTATATCATTAAATATAACTTTAGACTCATCAGTCTTTAATAAAGCATTACTAATATCTATTTCACTTGGTATTTCATATAAATTATTCTCAGATTCAATATATAATTTACTATTAAGATCCCACAAAGAAATCAAAGCACCAATACTTATATCAAAAATATTTTCATAGCCCTCTAAAAGACTTATGCTATGTGCATATTTAACCAAATCATAAACTTCACTATCAACTATAACCGGACTTACACCAGCATTATTATTAACTTTCTTTAAATCAGTTAGATAACTAAAATTATCACGTTCTTGAACATTAAATAATTTATCTAAACTAACCAATATTTCTTTTGAATCTTCCTGAAGTTTTAAGATTTTAGATACAGGAATTACTTTTAATTCATCAACAATTTGAATCTCAGAAATTGTATTAAACGAATTACCTAAATCAAGACGATAAAAGTTTTTTCTATTACTAGTACAACCAGTAATAACAATTAGTAAAACTAAACTAAAAACAATTATTATTTTTTTCATTTAGCCCTCCTAACTGACCTTATTTATTATACCAAAACTAATAACATATTTCATTTAATATAATAAATTTTTTTACTCCTTAAATAATTAAATAAATGGTTTAACGCATAAACCATTTATCTTGAAAAATATTTATTTACTTTTTCCTTAAACATATTAAATATTTCTCTAGCCATGTATGCATCTTCTAATGCATCATGTGCTTGTTTTTTGGCTTCTGTACCAGTGTATTCTTCGTATGTATTAAATAAACCTAAATCAAGTTTAGTATTTGAAAAAGTTTTAATAACGTTCATTAAATTAATATATCTATCTCTAATATCTAATTTTGAAAGATGATTAATTGAAAATGATTTTTCCATTGTGAATAAATCATTTCTACCCCAAGCAAATATTTTAGCATCATATTCTTCAATAAGTCTTTCTAATAATTGATAAAACTCAATATAAGAACAAGCATCATTAAAGTCTTCAAATTTTCTAGATAAAAACTTCAAAGTTCTATTATTTAGAGAAGTTGGTTTCAAAGGTTTTACCAGCGAAGAATCTTCAAAGATGATTTCACCTTCTTTGTTTTCAACAATGATTCCGTATTGAACTATCTCTGCATAATATCTAACACTAGAAAAATTAGGAGGTAGCGAAAACTCTAAATCAATAAATATTTTGTTTTCTTGTTTATTAACAAAATCTCTAACTTCTTTTCTAACTATTCCAATATCAAATAAAATTTGATCTTTTCTAAACATATAATTTTTTATTTTAACAAACTTTCGAATATCATAACATAAAGTATTTTTAATCAGCCTAGGAGTTTTTTCTACTCTTACGACCACATATGGTCCATCATAAAAATATGGCCCATAATCTCTAAACGCCTTAGTTGCAAGATAAAGAGTATAAATACGATTTTTATACATAATTTTAAAAGTTCTATTTTTGGGTGATACACTAAAAACTTTTCCATATACTAACATAAAAACTCCTAATTATTTCTTTTTACTAGTTTTATTAATGCTTCTTTTTGGATAGTTGTTAATTTGAGATTCTCAATTGTTTTTACAAAATCATCAGCTTGAGCTAATGCTTTTAAAATTTCATTTAACTTTGTTTTACCTATACCTTTGATTTTAGAAATCTCAGATTCTAAATTGCTTTTTGCATGTACACTTCTATAATAACTTATCGCATAGCGATGAGTTTCATTTTGAATGTTTTCTAGAAACAAAAACACAGAATCAGACTTTTCTAAATATATTTCTTTGTTTTCAAAATAGATATGACTCGTTTTATGTTGATCGTTTTTTACAAGACCTGCTACTTTTAAATTTAATCCTAATTCCTTTAATGCATTTTTAGCAGCATCAACCTGAAGAGGTCCTCCATCAATTAAGACTAAAGACGGTAAAACTAAGGATTCTTCTATTACTCTTTTATAACGCCTTTTGATAACTTCATACATTAATTCAGTATCACCTAAATTACTAGTTTTACTTTTGAATTTTCTATACAAATTAGGTGCTTTTTTCAAGTCCTTAAAAACAACCATCGCACTAACTCTAAATTCACCTTGAATCGAAGAATTATCAAAAGATTCAATTATATCTAAAGATTCTAAAGAAAACATTTCTTTTAATTTATCTTTGATATTTTCAAACTTTTTTATAGTTTTTTCTAAAACTTCTAAATTAGCTTTTAATTTATCTCTTGCATTATCTTTAACTAATTCAAGCAATTCTTTTTTTCTACCTTTTTTAGGTATTGTTATCCTTGATTTTATTTCATCTGGTAAAAACAAATAATCTAACTCAGGTAAAATAATTTCTTTAGGTATTGGATTATTATTATTCAAATAAAACTGACCTAAAAATGAAACAAAAGCTTCTTCTATATCAGTTTCATTTTCAAATAAAAATGCATTTCTTTCAACCATCTTAGCATCTCTAATATGAAAGACTTGAATGCTTAGAGTTTCTTCTAAACTTACATAATCAATTACATCAGCCTCATATAGATCATTCATCATTTTTTGTTTTTCTTTTATAACATTTAAATCACTAATTATATCTCTATATTCTTTAGCTTTTTCATAATCAAGACAAATAGAAGATGCTTTCATCTTTTTTTCAAAATCTTTAATTTCACCAACTACATTTCCTTTTAAAAACAAATTGATTTTATCTATAATTTCTTTATATGTTTCATTTGAAATATCATTAATACAAGGAGCTAAGCATTGACCTATATGATAATACAAACAAGGCTTCTTAGGAAGCTTATTACACTTCCTCAAAGGATACATTTTATTAAGTAAATCAACAGTTGCTCTGGCTGCCTTTGCATTAGGATAAGGTCCGTAGTATTTCGCTCTTTTAGGCCTCAAATCTCGCGTATAATAGATTTTCGGATTCTTTTCGTAAGAGATTCCTATAAAGGGGTAACTCTTGTCATCGGTCAAAAGTATATTATACTTTGGAAGATGTTCTTTGATTAAATTCATTTCTAAAATAAAAGCTTCAGTTTCGCTTGATGTAATAATATATTCAAAGTCTTTAACTAAACTAACCATCATTTGAGTCTTTTTATCATGCGAACCAACAAAATATGATTTTACTCTTTTACTTAAATCTTTAGCCTTACCAACATAAATGATTTTATTATTCACATCTTTCATCAAATAACAACCAGGTTTATTAGGTAAGCTCTTTAGTTTTTCTTTAATCATAAAACACCTCTAAAATATTAGTGCTTATTTACTTTTTATTTCTTTAATAATGGCTTCGATTTTATTACCATAGTCAATTGATTCATCATACTTAAAAATTAGTTCAGGAACTTTTCTAATTGTTAGAGCTTTACTTAGTTTCATTTTAATGAAGCCTTTAGCATCAAGCAAATTCTGGCTTGTTGCTTTGATTTGATCTTCTGTACCTATTACTCTGTAATAAACTGTAGCATAAGATAAATCCTTTGTTAGTTTAACAGTTGTGATATTTACAAATCTTAATCTATCATCCTTTACATCTTCAAAAATTATTTTGCCTAATTCTTTTTCAATAATTTTAGAAACTCTATCACTACGATGCATCAAGCACCTCTTTCATAGCAAAAGCTTCGATGATATCTCCGACTTTTACATCATTAAAGTTTTCAATTGTAATACCACATTCATAACCTAACTTAACTTCTTTAACATCATCTTTAAATCTCTTAAGTGAAGATATCTTACCTTCGTATACTACAATTCCATCTCTAATTAATCTAACCATATTGTTTTTATTAATTAAACCACTAGTAATATAACATCCTGCAATCGTTCCAACTTTTGAAGCTTTAAATGTATCTCTAACTTCTGCTTGACCCATTACTTTTTCTTCAAAGACTGGATCTAACATTCCCTTCATCGCTGATTCAATTTCTTCAATTACTTTATAAATAATTTTATGTAATCTAATTTCTACTCCTCGCTCTCTTGCACATTCGCTAACTTGAGCAGTAGGTCTTACATTAAATCCAATTATGATAGAACTAGATGCTACAGCTAAAGTAATATCTGTTTCAGTAATCTGACCCACTCCAGCTCTAACAACATTAATCTTAGCACCTTCAACTTGAATTTGTTCTAAAGAAGATTTCAACGCTTCAATCGAACCTCTTACATCACCTTTAATAATTAAATTAAGTTCTTTAGTTTCAGTATCCCCAAACATTGTACTAAGTGAAACAGATTTACTTTTTTGAATTGTTTCTGCTAAACGAGTTACTCTAGCCTCAGCTACTAATCTAGCTGTTTTTTCATCTTCAAAAACCATAAAGCGGTCTCCTGCTTGTGGTACATCAGTTAAACCTGTAATCTCAACTGGTTTAGATGGCAAAGCAACTTTAACATTCTTACCTGTTTCATCTTGCATTGCTCTAATTTTACCATATGTATTACCAACAACAATCGGATCTCCAACTTTTAAAGAACCATTCTTAACAAGCAAAGTAGTTACAGCTCCACGCCCTTTATCAAGACGAGCTTCAATTACACTACCCACACCCAATCTATTTGGATTGGCTTTATATTGTTCTAATTCTGATACAATTAAAATATAATCTAAAAGCGCATCAACATTAGTTCCTTTTAAAGCTGATATTTCAACAAATATAGTATTTCCACCCCAAGCTTCAGCTACTAAATTATACTCAGTTAATTCTTGCATAATTCTACTTGGATCTGCACCTGGTTTATCCATTTTATTAACCGCTACAATAATCGGAACTTTTGCTGCTTGAGCATGTTCAATTGCCTCTTTAGTTTGTGGCATAACACCATCATCTGCTGCCACAACTAAAATTACAATATCAGTAATTTCAGCACCACGAGCTCTCATTTCAGTAAAAGCTGCATGTCCTGGAGTATCGATAAATGTAATTTGTTTTTTATTTTTTTCAACTTGATAAGCTCCAATATGTTGAGTGATTCCACCAAACTCACCACTTACTACTTTTGAATGTCTAATAGTATCAAGTAAAGTTGTTTTCCCATGATCAACATGTCCCATAATTGTTACAATTGGAGGACGTTCTACTAAACAAGACGGATCATCAATAATATCAATATCTTCAAACTTAGTAATGTCAGTTGAAATTTTATCTTTAACTACAAAACCTAATTCAAGTGCTAATAACTCAACAACGTCTCTTTCAACGCTTTGAGAAGCACTAACCATATAACCTAACATTACAAGTTGTTTTACAACTTCACCAACAGGTTTATTTACTTCATCAGCAATCATAGCTACTGTCATATTATCATAATAATTAATTATCTTTTGAGAATCTAAGTTAGCTGTATTAGATTGTCTTGTTCCTTTTAATTTATTAGTCTTTTTAATATTTTTAATTCTTGTAAAATCTTTTTTAGCATTTTCATATTCAAGATATTTTTCATCATATACTCTTGATAATTCAATTTCTTGAATAATCGCTTCTTCTCTAAATGTAGAATCAACTTTTTCTTCTTTAACTTTAATTTCTTCTTTAGATTTTGAAGATTTTTCTTTTTTATCTTTTTTATCTTCAACTACTGTCTTTTTATCTTCAACTGCTTTTACTACAACTTTTGGTTCTACTTTTTCTTCCTTAGGAGAAATAGAAACCTCTTCTATTTTAGGAGTTTCTTTTTTAGGCTTTGTTTTTTTGATTTCCTTACCGTATTTTTTGCCTAAATCTTTGACAATTTTTGCTTCAATATCAGTTTCAGCATCAGCTTCAATTCCTCGCCCATCTAATAATATTTTAATTAAATTTTCAACAGTCTCTTCAACTCCTTGACTATTTAATATTTCTATAATTTCTTTAACTTTCATCTTCTTCACCTCTTAGCTTCTCAAAGGCTAAAGCAAAGCCTTTGTCTTTGACACCAATAATTTTTCTAGACCTTCCAACTGCTTTTTCTAACTCACTGCTAGAAAAACTAAAATCACATGTGACGTTGTAATAAAAACATTTCTTTTCATATTTATCTTTAGTTCTTACCGAAACATCACTCGCCACAAAAAGTAAAAATATGTTTTTTAAATCCTTTGTTACCGCTTCATCTCCCGAAATTAATTTGCCTGCTTTATTTGCAAGACCTAATAAATTAATAATTTTATTTTTGTTCATTATTTATTATTTCTATTAACTCTTGATAAATTTCTTCATTAATTTTAACTTCTAAATGTCTTTCTAAGACATTCTTTTTTTTAGCAAGCATAACCGCTTCGATTGTTTTAGCAAGATAAGCACCTCTGCCATTCATCTTGCCAGTTAAATCAACCTTAACCTCACCCTCAGGGGTTCTCACGATTCTAAATAATTCTTTTTTAGGAAGTTGAGTTTGTGTAGCAACACATTTTCTTATAGGTACTTTTTTAGGCTTCATAAATTTACTCCTTAAACATTTACTTTAAATTTAATTCCCTCTTCTGTAGCTTCTGATAACTTCTTAATATCAATATGCCAATTAATAGCATATGCAGCAAGACGAGCATTTTGACCTTGCTTACCAATCGCTAAAGAAAATTGATCATCACTAACAATAACAGTAGCTCTTCGCTCTTTTTCATCATTCATAATAACACTGACTACTTTGGCTGGAAGCAAAGCTTCACAAATTAATTCAACCGGATTTTCTCTCCATGTGAAGATGTCAATTTTTTCATTGTTAAGTGATTCATTTATACTTCTAATTCTAAGTCCACCAGGTCCTACACAAGCACCCTTTGGATCAACATTACTATTTCTTGATGCAACACCAATTTTAGTTCTACTGCCAGGATCCCTTGCTAGTCCCATAATTTCAATTGTTCCATCTTTAATTTCAGGAATTGTCATTTCGAATAATCTTTTAACAATTTCTTTATTCTTTCTTGAAACATATACTTTAGGACCTTTACCTGTTTTTTCAACTTTAGTAATATATAGTTTCTTCTCTTGACCAACAAAGAAATCCTCGCCCGGCAAACCTTCATTTAAAGGCATATGAGCTTCTACATTTTGACCAACTCCAAAAGTAACAAAACCAGATTGAGAAGTTAATACTCTACCTGTAATTACTTCTCCGATTCTTTCAGAGAAATGTATATAAGCTCTTTCTCTTTCTAAGTCTTTTAAACCATTTAATAAATTTTGTTTGAAGTTTGATGCAGCTTTTCTTCCGAAACTTTGCATAGTTACTTCTGATTTGATTTCCATTCCAATTTTTGCATTATGTCTTAACTCTAAAGCTTCTTCAAGTAAAATTTGGCCTCTAGGCCCTTCAGGGTCAACTTCTTCTACAACTCTTTTTATTTCAAACACTCTAATTTGTTTCTTCTCATCATTTAATTCTAAAATAATTTCTCCAGTATGAGGTGGGTTTGTATGACGACAAGCCACGCCCATTGCAGTTTCTACTTTTTTCATTACATCTTCTATTTCTAACTTTCTTTCAAATGCTATACTTTCTAACGATTCAAAAAAATTCTTGCTTATCATTTTTTTCTATTCCTCCTAAAATTTTATTGCTAATCTAATTTCATTGATTTTATTTTTTTCGATAGTATGTTTTTTCATCCTACCTTTTATATTTTCTTCTACTACAATTGTAGTATCATTATTTTCAAGTAAATAACCAAACAACTTTCTTCCACTAAACTCAAGATAAATATATTTATTTACAGCTTTTTGATAATCTTTTTCAGTTTTTATAGGACGCTCTGCTCCAACCGAAGATACTTCTAATAAATAATTATCTTCATCAATTTCTAATTCATCGAGCGCTTCACTTATCGCTTGATTTAAAACAGTAGCCTCATTAATATTAACACCATCATCTTTATCAATCAAAATCCTCAAAATATTTTCGCCTGCTTCTTTTACATATTCAACACTTACAATTTCTAAATCTAATTTAGCAGCTTCTTTTAAAGCTAGTTCATTAATTTTATTTAAATCCATTTCACACCTACGCCTATTTCATAATTATTGGGAGCGAGAAATAAATTCTCACTCCCAAAGTTAAACATTCTTACATAATATATAATACATTTTTTAAAAGATTTTGTCAAGGAATATAATTATTTAGTTTCCAAAACGTATAACAAAATACTTCCAGCCACTGCAACATTCAGTGAATCAATCTTCTCAATGGGTATTTTAACTGAAATATCAGCTATCGATAAAATTTCATTTTTAATGCCTACGCCTTCATTTCCTAAAATCAAAGCATACTTATCTTTTACTTTATAATCCTTAATATCTAAAGAATTATTATTAAGCGTACTCGCAATAATTACTATACCTTTAGTTTTTAAAAATTTAATTTCTTCAATTAAATCTTTTTTAAAAACCGGAATCTTAAAAATACTACCCTGACTTGCTCTTACTACTTTATCATTATAAATATCAATAGTATCAAGCGAAGTAATAATTTTATTTATATTAAAAGCTAAAGCAGTTCTAATTAAAGTCCCCATATTCCCCGGGTCTTGAATATTATCTAAGATTAAAATTTTAGAAGCATCTTCTTCAACAAAATCACAATAATTAGCAATTCCAATAATTAATTGTGGCGTTACAGTAGAAGATAATTTTAAAATCACATCTTCACTAACTAAGATATTATTGACTCCTGCTTTGAAATCAGATTCTTTTGTTGCTAAGACTGTATCAAGCAAATTTGCTTGATAAGCTTCCTCAACTAAATGATAGCCTTCAACAATAAACTTTCTTGATAAATCACGATACTTTTTTTGTTTTAATTTTGCTAAGTCTTTTATCTGGTTATTATTAATAGAAGTAATTATCATAATTATAACCTAGCAAGCAAATCACCAAGCCATCTGAAGTAAATATAAAATGCTGAGAATAATGTAATGACTATTTGAAGTATAAAAATCACTAAAAATACTTTTTTATCAAGTTTCTTTTTTACTACATTAACAAATAAAAGCCAAGAAAGAATAACATTTAAAAACGGAAATGCATAAGTTGTAAGTAATACTATAATTACCATTGGCGAATCACTAAAACTATACAAAACATCTCTAATGATCCAATTGCTTATAATATCATATGGTACATATGGTAAACAAATAAATAATTGAATAAATCCATAGATTATAATCCAAACTGAGATTTGATCCCAACCAGATTTAGTTTTTGTTTTTTTACTTAACATTCTCTTTTGTTTATACAAATCTTTGATAATTTGTTTTTTTTCTAAATACTCTTCTTCAGGCATAGTTTCTATTTCAGTTTCAGCTAGTTTAAATTCATATTCTTCAACTTGAGCTTCTAACTTTTGAATTTTAATATCAATATCATCATTCAAATCATAGATTTCTCTATCCGCTGCAATTGCTTCATCTAAGGCATCTGGAATATATTCATCCTCTACTTCAATTTTTGCTTCTTTTATTTCTTCTTCTTTAGTTTCTTCTTTTATCTCTTTTACTTCATCAATTTTTTTACCTTTTGTATCAGCCATAAAACCCTCCCGTTATCAATACATATTTTACCATATTATAAATTTATTTACTATTATTTTTTATATTTCAAATTTTTCATCTTCAAAAAATGCATTTATATTAGTATCAATTCCAATTTCAATTTGAACAATCTCTGAAACTGCTTTTTCAACTAAATCATCTAAATCACACTTTTCTTCTTCTGCTATAACATAACTAAGCCTTGGTCTAATTGCAGGGTGCTTAGGAACAAACACCGTGCAACAATCCTCATATGGTTTAATTGAAATATCAAAAGTATTTATTTCTTTTGACAATCTAATAATATCATCTTTATCAAAAGTAATTAACGGTCTTATAATTGGAATAGACGTTACTTCATTTATAACATTCATACTCTCTAGAGTTTGAGATGCAACTTGTCCAATACTTTCTCCATTAATTAATGCTTCAATATTATTTTTTCTAGCATAACTTGATGCAATTTTATACATGCTTCTTCTCATTAAAGTAACTAAATATGTTTTATTAGCTTTTTCATAAATTTCTTTTTGAATTTCTGTAAATCTAACTATATTTAATTTGATCTTATAAGGTGCAGTATAAACTGCTAATCTTTTAAGCAAATCAATGACTTTTTGAAGTGCCAGTTTATTAGTATAGGGTGGCGCTTCAAAATGAATCGCTTCTAATTTAACCCCTTTTCTTAAAGCCAAAAATCCAGCAACAGGACTATCAATACCTCCTGATACCATAAGCAATCCTTTTCCAGCCGAATAAAGAGGATACCCTCCTTGAGCTTTAATATTACTAATAAACAAGAAAGCTCCTTCTTTTCTTAAATCAACTGTTAAAAGTAATTTAGGATTATGCACATCAACTTTTAAACCCTGAACATTTTTTAAAACACTGATAGCAACTTTTTGACTTACTACAAGAGAAGTATCTGGAAAATCTTTATCCGCTCTATGTGTTTCTACTTTAAAAGTAACTTCTGATTCAGGCTTTTCTTTTTCTACTAATAAAATTGCACTTTTTGAAATTTCTTCATAATTTGGGTTTACTTTAACACACAAACTATAAGAATGAATTCCAAATATCTTTGATAGTTCTTTTAAAACTTCTTCATGTGGATGAGCATTTAATTCAATATAAAATCTA
>Ga0334885_1004016_pt1 | contig 13081 bp, 10 predicted proteins | sample GraSluR1_MG_8_FD_207233 | JGI IMG/M metagenome (GOLD analysis project Ga0334885, IMG submission 207233) | Sludge microbial communities from methane-producing bioreactor in Wageningen University, Netherlands - Granular Sludge_31_05-R1 | ecosystem: Engineered > Bioreactor > Anaerobic >...
TGCTGTTGTCCGGTCGTCTGGTCCTGCTGAACCTGCCTGCATATTGTTGCAAGGGCAGGCATGCCGTTTACAGTTGCCTGCTTGCTCTGCTGAAGATCCAGCCCCAGTTGCTTTATTGTATTGGTTGCTGCCTCTTCAGGGGTACTGCCCTGGGCAAAAGTAAAAATCATAAGAGCCTTGCCGTCCTTCGGGCCCATATTAACCTGGGTTGGAAGGTTCTCAAGCTGCCATCCTGCGGGGAAGGTGAAACGGAATCTCAGGTCGGGATGATAAAAAACATTTCCTTCCACGTATCCCTGACGCGGATCCTCCCCGTATACTATCCCGTCTATCATACGCAGATAACTGTCACCGTTAACCTTGTATGAAGCTAACTTAAGAGTGTCCTGCCATGCTTTCGCCTGCCGGTGAACAGAATTGTAGCGATCGCCCGGATCGGGGTGGGTTGAGAGAAAAGTGGGAACCCCGCCCTGACTTTCAGCCATGTTCATTTTATTGAGGACCTCAAAGAAATCAGCCATCTTATGAGCATCATACCCGACTTTTGAGGAGTATTCAACCCCAAGCTGGTCTGCCTCACGCTCATTGTCACGGCTGAACTTCAAAAAGAGCAGCTGCATCCCCTGCATTGCATATTCAGCATAAGAAGCGAACTTTTCGGAAGCGATCATGCCGCCGATCAGCAATAACTGACCAAGTTGCTGTTTGCTCTGCTGGCTTGCGGAATGACGGGCTGTTATATGACCCATTTCATGCCCCAGAATACCTATCAGCTCAGCTTCGTTGTTAAGCAATGCCAGAATCCCTCTTGTAAAATATATATATCCCCCGGGAACGGCAAAAGCATTAACTACCGGGGAATCGAGAATCTTAACATGATATTCGAGCTTCGGCCTGTGTGATATCACACCCATCTCAGTCCCTTTCTGCTGTAAAAAGTTCCTGAGATTTTCATTTTTGTACTCCCCGAAAGTTGCAATTACCTGTGGATCATACTGCGCTCCCAATTGAATCTCCTGGGCTTCCGACATCAGCATAATCTGTTTTTTACCCGTAACCGGATTTACCGCACAGGAATCAATCAAAAGAATCAACGCAAATACCAGCAGTGTATTCAGGGAAATTTTCAGATTTTTCATGTTTTTTCTGTTTGAGTAAGAATAAAAGCCTGTGACCGACCATTCTATTCTGATCAGTATCAAATATCGGAAATTTTTTTCTCACTACTGATAAATCCGGTGGTTAATTCCCCCCAATAAAGAAGGGCGGCGCATCATAAAAGATATTTGTCTCATGCTTAAAACCATCCTGTCTGAAATGTGCACCGCCCTCTGTTGAAATAGTGTTACTTCAATAACGAAAGGCGACACCGGAGTATAAATATATGTCTCGCCATTGTTACCATTTATTATCTAAATTAATGAAGTGTCGACTTATATTTCACTTCAACCAACTTTCACACTGAAGAATATTATCAAATGTATGCAAACAAATCGAATTGTTAATCATTAACATGTTAAATATTATTAAAACTAATCTCAGGGAATAAAAAATAACAAGATTATTATTTATTAATTATACTCTTAAATCAATAATTTTACTGAATTAAAAACATGGCAAAATACAGATATACACAATCCGGAACCTTATCTCTTTTGATAATGGTCCCGATATTGATCATTATCCTTGTGATTTTATTCGCTCCGGGTATGAAAGGGGGCCCTGAAAGGATTATCCTGGGATTTGCTGCCTTAACAGTACTTATCTGTCTTCTTATATTCTACCGGCTTGTCATTGAAGTTGACGACACTCATATAAAAGTAAAGCTGGGTACCGGACTCTTTACAAGGAAATATCCTCTTTCCAGTATTTCAGTCTGCAAACCTGTCAGAAATCCTCCTTATTACGGGATAGGTATCAGGCTGATCCCCGGGGGATGGCTCTATAATGTTTCAGGTCTGGGTGCCATTGAATTAAGATTTAAAAACAAGAAGTCCGTTGTAAGGATCGGAACCGATAAGCCTGAAGAGGTAAGCCAGACGATAAACAGGCTTATTGATCATCCAGGTTATGTCAGCCCCCCCGGAGGGCAAGAGTATGCCGGTGCTATTCTGGCCCTTGCAGTGATTTTTGTGGCATTATTCCTTCCTGCAATCATGATAGTGGCCGGCAGTCGTGAATCTTCCGCCGAAGCCGGCAGGGAGGAACTCACCATCAAAGGGATGTACGGAGTCTCCATCGGGTACTCAGATATTACAAGGATTGATTCGGCGGTATATCTTCCATCAATAAAGCGCAGAACGAACGGTTTTGCTGCAGGAAAGGCACTGAAGGGTAATTTTACCCTCAGCGACGGAACCCGGGTTAAGCTGTTCATAACCAAAGGCTCTTCTCCCTATATTAACATTCAGACATCTGATCTGGATATATGGCTGAATTTCAAGGATCCCGCGAAAACACGCAGTCTCTATGACCGGCTGAAGGAAAATAAATAACATATTTCTGACAACAAACAAAAACAATTAAATGGAACCATACGTAACTCAAAAAACACTTGAAGAAAAAACAAGGCTCTGGCTTGAAAAGATATCGGAATTCAATCAGCATGAAATGCAGATTAACAGGGATAAATCCGCTCTCCTGGTAATTGATATGCAAAAGTTCTTCCTTGATCCCCTCTCCCCTACTTTTACCTGCGGAGGAATGGCAATACTCCCCGGACTCAGCAAACTGATAAATGCCTTCCGGGAAGTTAAGCGCCCTGTGATCTACACATGTCATGTACATCACCCTGATGGCATGGATGCCGGCATTATGTCGTGGTGGTGGAAAGGTATGTGCATAGAGGGGAGCCCCGAAAGCAAAGTCCATGATAGTATTGCACCGGCTCCCGGAGAGAAAATTATTTACAAGCACCGTTATTCTTCTTTTTACAATACTGACCTGGAGACAATCCTTCGCTGTCTTAAAGTTGAGGACCTGGTAATAGCCGGTATTATGACGAACATGTGTTGTGAGTCAACAGCCCGCGATGCCTATTATCGTGATTACAGGGTATTTTTCCCGGCTGACGGCACCGGCAGTATAAATGAAGAGATGCATCTTGCAAGCCTGCTTAACCTGGCATTTGGATTTGCTTATGTAACGACTGTTGATGCTCTTATTCAGAAATTGTTTTAAGAGTATAAGGATGGATTATAGCTCATGGTCCACAAGATTAATGTGCTAAGTCCTGGCGTGGGATCCGGTTCCTCACCTGAAGGTTTGTCACAGTTAAACAAAATAAAATATATTTGCATCACCAGTATTGAACTCAAAATTAATTAGTCCGGTTTACAGGAAGCTATTCCAGGCAACCGGCAACCAGGATGCACATCTCCGACGGCATAATAAGCACCCCCGTATGTATCGCGGCAAACGCTGTCGCGCTGGGACTGGTATATCTGACCGGCCGGAAGGCGACTGCAGAAGAGATCCCACAGATGGGAATGACCGGGGCCGCCCTCTTTGTGGCTTCGCTGATCCATTTCCCGGTCGCCGGTACGTCAATACACCTCGGGCTCTTTGGTATTGCCGGTATAATTCTTGGCAAACGCTCATTCCCCGTTGTTTTTGCTGCGCTGTTATTCCAGTCGCTGATATTTCAGCATGGCGGCCTGCTGACACTCGGGATCAATGCCATTAACATGGGAGCCGGGGCTTATGCTGCCTGGATGATATGGCGAATTGCCGTTATACCTGAGTACATAAAGTCAGTAATGGCGGGGCTGACCGGGATTATTGTTCCGGCCCTGCTGATGGTTACTGAATTCAGAATAACAGGATACGGAACCGCTATAGCATTATTACTGTTTGTTTATCTGCTTGCCGCATTAATTGAAGGGGGTATTACCCTGTCGGCAGTGTTGTTCCTCCGGAAGGTTAAACCGGAAATACTGGATGGATCATCAAAAAGTAGTTAACTTTAAAACCGATAACATGGACAAGAAAACCGCTTTACTGATTACACTTAGCCTGCTGGTTTCGACTGGCAGCGCTCTGGCTCACGGAGTTAACGTAGAAACAAGTTTTCAGGGCGGGGTGGTTGTTGTGAGATCCTCATTTTCACCCACACAGCCTCTCGTTGATGGATCAGTGACTGTCTATTCTCCTGCCGACCGGAAAAATGCATGGCAGACAGGCAGTACAGACAAGACCGGTCATTTTGCCTTTGTGCCGGACGCTGAAGGTGAATGGACATTTGTTGTGGATGACCGGAAGGGGCACATGAAAAGTACCGCCATAACCGTTCTGTCTGATATGCCTGAAGCAGAGGAAATTACAGAAGATGAGATTGTTGAATCAACCGAGACTTCGGGCAACGGACTGAGTAAAATCCACAAAATAATTACAGGCTTCTCACTAATTTTTGGCATTACCGGGATTTTCTACGGACTTAAAGCCAGGCAGGGACAAAAAAAATAATAACAGGTATTTGAGACACACCTTTATCGATAAGTACAGCCACCTGGATTCACCGGTGCACCGGCTCGATCCGAGGGTGAAGATCATTGCATCGCTGGCTGCAATAATCATAATTACAACTGAACCTGTTTCCGGAAGGCTTCTTAATCTTTGTCTCTATTCTGCCATAACGCTGTCTGCCACAGTGTTGTGCAGGATCCCTGCCGTATATCTGCTGAAAAGAATGCTTATTGTCTCCCCGTTTATTCTGATGGCCGCTCTTTTTTACCCGGTTTCGGTAATGGATACGCGTGAAGTCCCTTTTATCTCCAACTGGAGGCCTTTGGCAGAAGCCGGATTGTCAGTCTTTCTGAAGGCTTCCCTGGCGCTTCTGATTCTTATTCTGCTGAGCACTACGGAGCGTTTTCACAGGTTATTGATGGCACTTCGCCGGCTTAAGGTTCCGGCAATTGTGACCACAATATCTGCATTGCTTTACCGCTACATTTTCCTGCTGGCCGATGAGATGCTCAGGACAGCCAGGGCCCGGGAAAGCCGGACTCCCGGTGTTCTCAGGAGAGGCAGGTTGAAAGTATACGGCAATCAGGTTGCCGTGATATTCCTGAGAAGCTGGGAACGGTCGCAGGTTATATACAAATCAATGCTTTCGCGCGGTTTCGCAGGGGAGTTCCCTGATATGCAGGAAATGAGACTAAGGAGTTCTGACATTGTATTATCCCTTCTTTTTGTAGCTTTGCTTCTTTTGATAAAGTTTTTTATATAAGATGCCGGCCGGAATTAAGATAGAAGATCTGAGTTTTTCCTATAGTCCCGGCAGGAGGGTACTGAAATCGGTTTCGCTGGAGATAGGTCCGGGCGAGAAGTTCGGCATTATCGGACCATCAGGCTCAGGAAAATCGACCCTTCTGCTTCACCTCAACGGAGTGCTGGAAGGGGAGACGGGGAGTGTGACAATAGGCAATATCCCCGTTACCGGCAAGAACCTGCCGGAGGTGCGAAGGCTGGTTGGCCTCGTATTTCAGAATCCCGACGACCAGCTTTTCAATCCCACTGTTGAGGAGGATGTAGCTTTCGGTCCGCTTAACTTCGGCCTGCCTGCAGCTGACGTAAGGGCAAGGGTCATGGCGGCGCTTGCCATGATGAATCTGTCCGGATTTGAAAGGGAGATCTCCCATCATCTTTCCCTTGGGGAACGCAAAAGGGTTGCACTTGCGACCGTGCTGTCAATGAAGCCTGAAGTGCTGGCCTTCGACGAGCCATTCTCCAATCTCGACCCGTCAATGGTCATGCAGCTGATGGAAATAATGGGTTCAATGGTGTCTACACAGGTGATTGTCTCACAGTCGGTGTTGCCGGTTATTGCCATATGTAACCGCATGGCCATACTGAAGGATGGAGAAATAGTGGCTGTTGGAGAACCCCGCACACTGGCGAAGGACCATGTTCTGATGAAGGCATCAGGACTTGACCTGAGTCTTTACCGCACACTCTGCCGTGACCTGTGATGGTGCATGAAGGGGAGTTGCCATTTAATTACACTACCGCGTGAGTCAGGGGATTGTATCGACGCGGGCAGCTCCTTTTTTCTTCAATAAGGATCAATTATGGAAACAGTAACAAATCAGGATCATACATCAGTTTGATAACTGAGAGTCTGCATCTGTATCTCCCAAAATCATCATTCTTAACAATATGGCCTATGTCAGGCTCTGATGAATTTTCATCAATGAGGGAAGAAGTGAAGCTGATGACTATCAAACTAAGAATAAAAGATGGCAGATATGTCATGGTTGGAGGTTCTTTGTCTCAAATATTCAAATCGTTAGTATTCGGATGGGCATTGTCTTTAGGTTCAAAAAAGATTAAATCATTATCGGCTTAACCGAATAAGCAGGATCTGGAATTTCCTGGAAGTCTTTTGAAAAATGGCATTATCAAAGCAGTAATTGACCGACGGTATACACTTGATAAGACTGCAGATGCAATGAACTATCTAAGCCAGGGACACTCAATCGGGAAAGTGATAATTACATTAAGATAAAAGAAAATACGAACGCCTAATACGGACAATGCTATGAAAAGCAATCGACCCGGAGAATGAGGTCCGGATTATCGACCTCATTATTAAAAGTCTTTCCATAGAAGATTCCGGATTCAGAACGGATCTTCAGGAAAAACGGTCGTCCGGCTTATCATCCCTCCGATCTTCTCAAACTGTTTATTTAAGGATATCTTAATAAGGTTCGATCATCAAGGTATCTGGAAAAGAAGGGCTTTTCTGGTATACAAAAATTGAAGGAAAAAGATTGAACAGTCAAGCGATGATTTCCAATGCCTGGCATCATAGATCAGATGCACTTTCATCTATTGGAACAGTATTAGGAATTTCCGGAGCAATACTTTTAGGAGAAAGTTGGCGAATACTTGACCCGATTGCAGGTGTTATTGTTAGCTTCTTTGTTTTAAAAGTAGCATGGGATATTGCAAAACCCAGCATAGATGAACTTCTTGATAGTTCACTACCTGAAACTACAGAAAAAGATTATTAATACTCCTTTCATTTTATTCAATTTTCAATATTACTATTAAAAAATTCATATGCCCCCATATCTACAGTTCCATTCTTAATCCGTGGGTTGGCATCTATATCATAATTAACACCTTTGGGAACAGCCTGATTATTTCCAGCATCAATGCAGGGAGAAGATACTGTAAGTCTCAGACTTTTATCTACGAAAAGAGGGTTTGAATCGATATTACCAGTGCCAGCATACCCCCCCTTTACTGCGCTGAAGGAAACCTTTGTGGTAGATTCCTGATTTGCTATTTCCGGGTATTCAGGAGCATAATTATTCCAAAGGATACAATTAACCAATTCCGGATCGCTATCCCTGTTGCTTATAGCACCACCCTTAACATCCACCGAATTTTGATAAAAGGTGCAGTTAGTTATTAATGTATTGCTTGAATTGACATTGTACACTCCTCCCCCCGTTAAACCGGATGAATTATTTTGAAATACACAATTGATCACCCTGGTATAACTTTCATTATTGTATATTCCGCCTCCATCTTCCCCGGCATAATTATTCAGGAACTTGCTATTTATGATGATAGCGCTGCTGCCCGGCCCGTTCATGAGGCCCCCTCCTTCCTGAACTACCCTGTTATTCTGGAAAGTGCAATTATTTATCAGCGGTTTGCTGTTGCCCCAGTTTCGCATACCACCGCCATCGGCAAATGCTGCATTTCCAATAAAAGTACAATTTGTTATTGTCGGACTCCCATTAAAATTAGTCATCCCGCCTCCCCCATCATTTGGCCAGATGCTGTCATTCGCATTACCAGCGGTGATGTAAAAACCATCAAGGATAGCTGTAGAATCAAGCTCGTCCCCTGTCACAACATGAAAACTATTTTCCATATAATTTTCAAAATTATTATCATCTCCATTGAGATCGCCGCTCAGGATCGTCTTATTGACATGCCAATTACGTTCTTCACGTTTAGTTTCTGCACCTTCAAATCCGCCATAAAAAGCAACATTTTCTTTCAGCCGGAAACTCTTATATCTATCGCCTTCTCCGCCAAATTGCTTTGTAGGTTTATAAATACCGGCTGCAACCCAGATCTCATCGTCTTTATTTGCCTTACCGATAGCATCCTGTAGATTATTATAGGCTGTCTTCCAGGTAAAGCCATCATTTTTTATAGTAGAATTAGTATCAACATATATAACCCCGGGCTTGTCTGTAACACATCCATGAAGTGCCATCATAGTTATAAAAACCAGTAACTTAAATTTATTTTTATTATTCATTTTTGCCTGAATGTCTAATACAGTTTTTTCTATGTTCTCGGTATAAAACAATTATGCAGAGTCCGGGTACAAGTTCACGAACATCAACTTTATTCCCCTGCCCCGTATCTGCTACGCAACCGATTACATTAATATCCTCATAGTTTTCAATAGTCTTATTAGAATCTATATAGAGCTGTGTCTTTACGGGATTTGGGTAGACTTATAAATCAGAAGGATATGTTTACTGGTAACAACAGAGGTAGCACAGGCGGATTTTGCGTATTCAAAGGATGGATGCTTAATACTAGAACAATTACCTGTCTGAGGACTTAAGAGGATAAGGCCCTTCTCTTTTTTTTCATTTTTTACCTTGAAGATTACATGATCTCCAACCCGAAGTTGTTCTTTGCATTTCGGACATAAAAAGTCATTTCTTTTCACCTCCTTTTTAACTGATGTCATTAACTTTTTTTAATAAAGTTACGAAATTTGAGACTTAAGCCCAAAGTTGAAGGGATACATTATGTATGTAGTCTGGTGAGAAAGAATAAGTATCCTTATCACCGCCGCTTTTTTGTTTTGACCGGAACAGTAATCCCCAAGAAAGGTATTGCAATAAATTCATCAATTCCTCTTCCTATAACACATGATTTGACAAGGTATAATGAGAACTATATTTACCCTACTCTTACTTTTGGAGCAAGATTTGGGATTAACAACTTAATTGACAAAAGATACAAACCATAAAGAATTTCAAGTTCATTTTACGGAACCATAATAATATCTTTGTTACTTTGAAACTGGAGAATTATTAATCTTACTTACTTCCTTGATGAAAAACGACTACAAAGAATTTAATTATGAAAACATTTAAGCTGTCCGCCGGAATAATACTGATTTTTTTTGCCTTGGGCACACCTTCGGGTTTTGCACAAAACGGTAATCAGGTTTCAGACAGAAGAGGTGAAAAAGACCGTAATCTCCCTGTTTTTCCCGAAACAACTCCGCAGTTGTATAATGCATTTCTGGCCACCGTTCCGGATATCCAGGTGGAGACTGTAGTCGGGCATCTTCCAGGGTTACCACGCTATCTAAAGGGTGTTTACAGCAATAATATCGAAGGACCGGATGTAAGAGTTCTCTGGCCGGCACCAGAGGATAATAATAAGGTACTCACCCCTGGCACTTATACAATAACTGGAAGGGTTGCCGGAACAAACATCCAGCCAAAAGCGATTGTCACAGTTAAAGAGGCTAAAATGCCTGCTACGCCAGACCGTACACTGGAAGCCTTTAATCTTGATCAGGTTACATTAAATACTGATCTTCATAACCACGACACGAAATTTATCAGGAACCGTGATAAGTTTATGACAGGCCTTGCCAATACAAATCCGGACAATTTCCTATATATGTTTCGTAATGCCTTTGGGCAGGAACAGCCTGAGGGAACAGAACCACTTGGGGGATGGGATAGTCAGCAAACCAAATTGCGTGGCCATGCTACAGGGCATTATCTCAGCGCTATTGCTCAGGCATATGCGAGTGCCGGTTATGATCCGTCTCTCCGGACCAATTTTAGTGATAAGATGGAATATATGGTAAATACACTGTATGAATTATCACAAATGTCAGGAAAACCAAAAACAACCGGAGGAGAACATGTGGCAGACCCGTTAGCTGTTCCACCGGGTCCGGGTAAATCAGACTTTGATTCAGATTTGAGTACAGAAGGTATCCGGACAGATTACTGGAACTGGGGTAAAGGATTTATCAGTGCCTATCCGCCAGACCAGTTTATAATGTTGGAAAAGGGGGCAACCTACGGGCGGAGTGATGCTCAAATATGGGCACCATACTATACCCTGCACAAAATTCTCGCCGGTTTAATGGATGTATATGAAATCAGTGGCAATGAAAAGGCGCTGGAAATTGTAAAAGGGATGGGTGACTGGGTATTTGCCCGTCTGAGTCAGGTGCCAACCGAAATACTTATAAGCATGTGGAACACATACATCGCAGGAGAGTTCGGGGGAATGAACGAAGCCATGGCAAGACTCTATCGGATAACCAACGAACCTGATTATCTTGAAGTTGCACAATTATTTGATAACATAAGAGTGTTTTATGGTGATGCTGAACATTCTCACGGACTGGCCAGGAATGTAGATATGTTCCGCGGGTTACATGCCAACCAGCATATACCTCAGATTATGGGGGCACTTGAAATTTATCGTGATTCACATGATCCGGAATATTATCATATCGCTGATAATTTCTGGAATATTGCCACTGGTGATTATATGTACAGTATCGGAGGAGTTGCAGGAGCACGCAACCCTGATAATGCGGAATGCTTCACTGCACAGCCGGCAACACTTTATGAAAACGGTTTCGCGGCCGGTGGCCAGAATGAAACCTGTGCTACATATAATATGCTCAAATTGACCAGAAACCTTTTTCTCTTTAATCAGAGTGCAGAGTTAATGGATTATTACGAGCGTGGGCTGTACAATCACATTCTTGCTTCTGTTGCAGAGCACACCCCCGGAAATACCTATCACGTGCCCCTGAGACCGGGTTCTGTAAAACAGTTTGGTAATCCCAATATGACAGGTTTTAGCTGTTGTAATGGTACGGCTCTTGAAAGTAACACAAAATTTCAAAACTCAATTTATTTCAAAAGTGCAGACAACCAGGCTTTGTATGTGAACCTCTATGTGCCTTCAACATTAAATTGGACAGACCGGAATGTAACTGTAACACAAACAACAGCTTATCCGAAAGAAGACCAGACACGATTAACCATTACCGGTAAGGGCAGGTTTGACATTAATGTACGTGTGCCACACTGGGCAACCAAGGGCTTTTTTGTAAAGATAAATGGTAAAGAAGCAAAAGTTAATGCTGTACCGGGAAGCTATCTTACCTTAAGCCGTAAATGGAAAAACGGGGATACGGTTGAGTTGCGTATGCCCTTTAAGTTTTATTTAGAGCCGGTTATGGATCAGCAAAATATTGCCAGTCTGTTTTACGGACCGGTTCTGCTGGCAGCTCAGGAATCTGAACCAGGGACAGAATGGCGTAAGGTAACATTAGATGCAGAGGATATAAGCAAATCGATAACAGGTGATCAAGGGCAGCTGCAATTTACTATTGACGGTGTTGTTTTTAAACCATTTTATGAAACGTATGGGCGGTATTCGGTTTATCTGGATGTTATCTTAAAATAGTACTGAGGTTAGCAAAATAAGAAAACCGGTGTGCTTTATTTTTGGGAACCTTACATTCAAAAAGAATACAGATATCATTAATCCATTTATTCTGAAGTATTTAATTAATATAAATTTATGGCTGTGATGAGGTATTTTCAAAAGAGATGTTGTTTTCTTCTTGTGCTTATTTTTTTCTTTAACAACAGTTACAGCCAGAGTACTGAGATAATCCAATCCCATAATAAGGTAACCCTGCCCGAAGCCCATATTGGAAATCTGGAAATTGACACCAGGTTACTGGATAGTTATGAGCTTTTGCAGGATAACGTAAGGCAGTTTTACCTTGATGCCCGAATTGTTTTTGCTGAAAAAAGTGATGTTGATTTTAGTGATCCGGAGATTTTAATTGCAGCACAAAAACATAATATTTCATTAATGGGAGGTCCTATGCTTGGTAACCTGAAAGAAGATGAAATAATCCTGTGGTTGCGTCCATCGGCTGCCGGATCAATTGTTGTCAAAGTATCTGAAATGAACGACAGCGTTGAAAAAACTTATATAAAAGATATAACTGAACCCGGAGTTGAACAAAGGCTAAAACTAGATGGATTATCTTCCAATAGTTATTACATATATTCTATTTACTCAGAAAATCAGGAAATTGCAGAAGGCAGTTTCAGAACAGCCCCGGCTCACGATGAAAAAAGCATATTCAGACTGGTTTTTGGATCATGCTTTCATAAAATAGGATTACATAATCCGAACCTTGCCAGTCAGATTCTTAAAAGGAAACCACATGCAATGATGCTATTGGGGGATATTGCAGTTGATGACAGAGAAAACGATTTCAATATGCACAGGTCTGATTATCTTCTTCGAGATGTTTCAGGACCCTGGCAAAGACTTGCAGCCAATATACCGCTATATACCTCGTGGGATGATCATGATTATTTAAACAACGACCTCAGCGGTATTCCCGATGGGTTTACTGAAGCAGACAGGGAAATGCTCAGGAAATTATGGCGTCAAAACTGGAATAATCCTGAGGATGACCGGGAAGGAATATTTTTTAATACCCGAGCAGGACCGGTGGAATTGATAATGTTAGATACCCGTTCATGCCGCAACCCGGAAGAAAGAGGAAAATATGGTTCATATCTGGGAATGGAGCAGCTTAATTGGTTAAAAGATATCTTAAAAAAATCTGCTGCTCCTTTTAAGATCATCTCCAGCGGAACCATGTGGAGTGATTATATATCCAATGGAAAAGACTCGTGGGGTACCTGGGATACTCTGGCACGGGAAGAGGTTTTCAGCCTGATAGAAACGGAAAATATCCCCGGCGTTTTATTGATTAGCGGAGATCGCCACGGAGCACGGGGGTTTACAATTCCCAGATCTTCAGGATTTAAGATATATGAATTTGAGGCTGCTTCACTTGGAGGAGTCCCCGGACCAGATGCAATGGCAGATGACCCTGCGAATCAGCTTTTTGGCTATCATGGAACAGATCTGAAAGCTTTTGGTGAATTTACTTTTGACACGGAGGGAGATGAGCCTCTTTGTATTTTCAGACTGATTGATGAATCTGGTACTGTTT
>Ga0334885_1004021_pt1 | contig 13072 bp, 9 predicted proteins | sample GraSluR1_MG_8_FD_207233 | JGI IMG/M metagenome (GOLD analysis project Ga0334885, IMG submission 207233) | Sludge microbial communities from methane-producing bioreactor in Wageningen University, Netherlands - Granular Sludge_31_05-R1 | ecosystem: Engineered > Bioreactor > Anaerobic > Unclassified...
CGGCACCAGCGTTCCGCCTCGTCGACTTGCCCCCGCCCCGCCAGCAGGACCACGAGATTGAACATTGCGGACAGATCCCCGGCGTCGGCTGCTTCGCGGCACCAGCGTTCCGCCTCGTCGACCTGCCCCTTCTCCTTCAGCAGGCCCCCCAGATAGCCCATTGCGTCCAGATCCCCGGCGTCGGCTGCTTCGCGGTACCAGCGTTCCGCCTCGTCGACCTGCCCCTTCTCTCTCAGAAGGAACCCACCCAGACTTTTCATTGCGTTCGGATCCCCGGCTTCGACTGCTTCGCGAAACCAGCGTTCCGCCTCGTCGACCTGCCCCTTCACCGCCAGAAGGACCCCCAGATTGCTCATTGCGTACAGAAGCCCGGCGTCGGCTGCTTCGCGGTACCAGCGTTCCGCCTCGTCGACCTGCCCCTTCTCCTTCAGCAGGAACCCCAGATTGTTCATTGCGTCCAGATGCCCGGCGTCGGCTGCTTCGCGGTACCAGCGTTCCGCCTCGTCGACCTGCCCCTTCTCCTTCAGCAGAAACCCCAGATAGCCCATTGCGTACGGATCCCCGGCGTCGGCTGCTTCGCGACACCAGCGCTCCGCCTCGTCGACCTGCCCCTTCTCCTTCAGCAGAAACCCCAGATAGCCCATTGCGTACGGATCCCCGGCGTCGGCTGCTTCGCGACACCAGCGCTCGGCGCTGGTTCGCTCACTTACTGAGTAGCAGTATTCACCGATCTCGGTTGAGGCTGCTGGCTGCAGGTCTGTTGCATGTTTCTCCAGGTGGTCTGGTAGCCAGGTGGTGGGTTGGAGGCGTGGTAGGAGTGCCTCGAAGAGCTGGAGCCGATCGTCGTCGACTGGGTAGATGACAGCGTGTGTGGAGCCTGGTCCGCCGATGCTTTCAGTCGCCCACTCGAGCGCGGCCTCAAAGTGGCCGGCTCGCCATGGCTTGGTGATCCAGATGCGCTGGAAGGCCCATTGCATGAGTTGGGTGAGTTCTTCCTCGGTGGCGCCTCCGGGGTAGATGTAGCTGGCATCAATGGCTGCGGCGACAAGCGCGGCGCGTTCGGGGTGGGTCGGGTCTTCGCGTCCTTCTTCGGCACGTGCGAAGAGCGTGTCCACGGCGGCGAGGAGTTCGGGCAGCCTGGCGAATCGGTCTGGCCGCACGTCTTGGGCGGCTGCGTAACTGATGATCTCCGGGTCGACGTGGTTGAGTTCTTCGGTCGTGAGGTCTGGGTCGAGACGAACTAGCACGTTCTCGTCGTGGAGGAGGTCGACGAGCTGTGGGCTCACACCGGCGCTGAGCTCGAGATCCCGACCGCTGCGCGCCCGGTCGAACTGGTAGTTACGTAGGGTGGCCAGAAAGTCGTTGTGGACTGTGGCCGCAATGGTGACTCCTGCCTTGACTAGGCGCTTGAGCTTGCCTTCGGTAATGCCGTCAGTGGAGGTCAAGTCGTGGTTTTGCAGGTCGTCGAGCAGGATAACCACGCTTTCCGGGTTATGGTCTTCGGGGCGGCCCCCGTCGGATAGGACCGAGCGCCAGACGATGTCGAGGGCTCCGGGGGTGCGGCGGATTCGCCAGAGTTTCTTTTCGGGCATCCTCGCGCGAAGGGCTTCGAGGACCGACCGCGTCTTCCCGGCCTTGGGCGGGCCCGCGACGACGACGAACCCGCGCTGGAGCTTCTGTGTGAGCTCTTCGTCGGTGTGGCGCGGCACGTACGGCGGTGTCTGGTTGTCAGTGAGCCAGGAGCCTTGCCGGAATCCGGACCGCATTTGCTCGCCTTCGGTCGCTTGCAGCACAGTCGTCCAGACGGCGGCGGGATCACCAAGAAGACTCTCCAGGCTAGTTGCGCGCTTGGAGTCGGCGCGGGTATTCGGAGTTGTGCCGCCGCTCTGAGACGCAACGATAAAGTCGTTCAGCACCGTCTGCGGATTTGTGTACCTATGTGGGAGACCCTCCGGCGGCCGCGGGAGCTTCCGCATCACATCGACGGAAGCTGCGCGGATTGCAGGCCGTCTATCGAAGGTACCTCTCTTGATCCAATTGCCGACGTTGGTCCCGTTTGGTGGCGGGTCCTTGTCCGGGTCACGACGGGGCGGGCAGATCCACCCGTAGTTGTGGGTTGCACGCTCCCGTACCCATCGCCCCACTTGGGTCTTATTGCCGTCTGCGGCGTCTGTGACAGCACGCCACCACGCAGAGATGGCTTCGGTGAGGCTCATCTCTGATTGTGGCTGCCGGTCTGGTTCCACTGTTGGTCTCCTTGGACATTCCGCGGCTAGGGCCAACGTTAATGGACCTGAGTCGACAGTTCTCTGCTACCCCACACCCCACACCGTTCGAACCGCAGCGTGTGGGGCCCGAGGTTGGTGTCATGGCGGCGATTAGCCCGCCGAGCTGGCTAGGGAGAGGAAAGCTGAAAATGTATCGCTATACGTGGGGTGGCCGGGGTCGCTGGTCTTGGTCGCGGCTTATCGCTGGGACGGCGGTTCTTGGTGCTGTCTCGCTGATGGCCGGCTACCAGTTGTGGTGGAAGCCGGTGCCGTCGGAGGGGCCGCAGGTGACGCTGGTGCAGACGGCGGGTACCACCGACGAGGTCGATATTGCGTGGCCTGCCGAGGTGACCGATCTGTTCACGGATGCCGCTGAGGCCAACGGGAACCTGGTGTGGCTGAAGATCGATGGTGATGGCGGCGCTCAGGTCGTGGAGCGCGACCTGACTCCGCGCACCCGCAACGGGGATGAGGTCAAGCCTGCCCAGGCTCGCAGTAGCCGGATTTCGGAGGATCAGGCCGGCCTGGTCGGCGAGATGAACGCCTTCGATTCGGCTGGTGGGCGTGATGTGTTCGGTGCGCTGCAGGCTGTTCCGGTCGATGGTTCCGGCCCGGTTGTCGTGGTCTCCTCGATGCTGTCGACGCAGAACCCGCTTCGGGTAGCCGATCTGGGCTTCGATGCGCCGGTAGCCGAAGTAGTGGACTACTTGAGTCGGCTGGGCGAGCTCCCGCAGGGACTGCAGGACCGTGAAGTTTGGCTGATCTTCACGCCGGTGGCCGGGGAGCAGCAGGTGCTTCGTCAGCCTCAGAAGGACTATCTGGTCGACGTCTATCAGCAGATCATCGAGGCGTCGGGCGGGCGCTTGGCGCGGGTACTCGATGGCGCGGAAGCCTCAGCCGGCACGGCGGGCTCAGCACCACTGACCGCGATTCCGCCCGCTCCTGACACCTTCGTACCGACCCGGGAATCGGTCCCGCCGTCCGGCTCTCCGACCGGAGTGTCCGCTGTGCGGTGCGTGCTGCCGACTCCGGTCTTGTTCTTTCCGGATGACGACGTGTTGCTGGACGATCAGGCCGCGAAGGCCGCAGTGAATTCCTGCCTCGGTGAGGATCATTCGACGATCGTGGCTGTTGACCTGGTCGGGCACACCGCGTTGGCCAGCAGCGCCGCCGACGATCCGGAGGCCATGTGGTTGTCGGGTTCTCGGGCGGAGCGGGTTGCCGAAATCATCGAAGGCCTCGGCGTCGCCTCGGACCTGATCAACGTCGAGGGGGTCGGCGCCACGCGTCCCTTGTTCGACCCGCCCACTGATCCCCGGAACCGCGCCGTGGAGGTCCTGGTCAGTTACCAGGGCTGAACGGGCACCCAGCCTCGCGCCGGGAGCCCGCTCATGGGCTCCCGGCCACCTGGCCCGCAAGCTGAAGGAGAGTCGCTATGCGCAAAGACCGCCCGTGGAAGCCGACCTACGTTCACCACGCCGCGCCACGCACTGGCCCCCGACCACTCAGGGTTGGCGTCGTGCTCGTGGCCATCGCGCTGATCCCCGTGGGCTTCATCGCGACAACAAGCCGGCCCAGCGGATGGACCGCTACACCAGATCCTTCCTCCGGAGCACCGACGTCATCAACTCCCCGCAGCGCGCCTCCCGCCTCGCCGGAATCCTCCGACGCGCCAACATCCTCGGTTCCTGTGGGGCCTGAGGATGCTCTGCCGGTGGAAGGTGTCGACTACACAGTGTCGCGCACCGGTGAGGGTGAACTGATCCGGTGGGCATGTGACATCCCGATCACGATCGCCACCAGCGGCGAGGTGCCAGCCAGTACTCAGGAAGCCCTCCACGATGCCGTCGGATTACTGAGGGCTGCCAGCGGGCTGCCGCTCGCCGTCCAGCCGCCGGATAGCGGCGCGAAGATCACCGTCTACTACGCACCCCTGGGCGTCAGCCACCACGGCAGCGTAATCGAAGACGCAGACACGCTGGGGGTCGGCAGCCGTAGATACAGCGACAGCCAGATCTTCTCGGGCACCGTCATCGTCCGCAACGATACGACCCACACCGATCCCGCCACGGATACCGGACGCACCGTGCTGACACACGAACTGCTTCATACCCTCGGGCTCGGCCATGCCCAACAACACACCGGCCAACTGATGACCCCGGAACTCGACCCCAACTCGGTCCCCGTCCTCGGAGCAGGCGACCGAGCCGGACTGGCTGCGGTCGGCTGCTGACACCGGTTCCACGGCTCCCGCCGTCCGCGCGCGTGGCAGCGGGCCGATTCCACCCGACCCCCACACCCCACACCCATCGAAACGGCGCCTGTGGGGCTGAACGCTAAACGAAAAGGCACCAAGGCCAGCCTCATCACCTGAAGGGACAAGCCGATGAAGAAGGACATCAAGCAACTGATCAAGCAGCTCCTCAGGAACGGATACACCGTCCGAATGACCCGCAACTGCCACTGGCAGGTCAGCCGGCACGGCCAGTTCGTCACTGTTCTCCCCGGCACCCCCAGCGATTGGCGCTCCTACCAGAACGCACTCGCAGCCCTGCGACGCACCGGATTCAACCCCGCCTGACCCCTACCGCCGGACGAAAACCGCCGGCAACACGAGAACCCGACAAGTCAACCACCGACGAAGACCACAACTAACCCGAAAGGAAACACAATGTCGACGATCAAGAAGACCAATCCGGCCTTCACCCTCCCCGAGGCGGTGAAGCTCAACCTCGCTGACCGGCACACCTACACCCGGGTGCTGCCGCTCTATCAGATCGCCCGCGCGCAGGGCTGCGGCGACGGCATCGAACCGTCCGAGAACGTGCTGCAGCAGCTCGTCGCAAGCTACGCCCCCGATATCGATGACCAGACCAAGCGGGACGCCAAGCGTCGTGTGGTGCCGCAGATCAAGCTGCTCAACGACAGCCTCCACAAGATCTTGGCGAACCTGGACGTGATGCGGGCCAACCCCGACAAGATCACCAGTGACGAAACCGGAACCCAGTACACCGAGACAGACGCCGTCGATCAGGTCTACGAGCACGACACGAAGATCGACTCCGATGAGCGCGACGGCGAACGTCACCATCGTCGGGTCCCGCGCTGGGTGCGCGGGCTGCGCGACTACATCAACTGGTTCGAGGCACTCGGCCTGGCCGTGTTCACCGCCACCGAACTGAACATCAACTTCCTCGACCCATTCGACAACTTCTCCGGGTGGCTGCTGGCCGTGGTGGTGGTGGGGGTCGTCCTCGCCCTGCAGCCATTGCTGGTCAAGCGCTCCGGCGAGGCCTACAACCACTACCGCGAAGCGGTCGCTGAAGGCCAGTCGTTCCCGGCACACGACGCCAAGCGCCGCGCCATCACCAACGGCGTGGGAGCAGCACTGGTGGGCGGAGTTGTCACCTTCGCCCTCATCGAACGGTTCATCACCGTCACCGACACCACCGACCAGTTCATCTTCTGGCTGATGATCACGCTGTGCACCGTCGCCGGCATCGGCATGCCACTGTTCGCCTGGTTCGGCCACGCCTGGGACGGCTCACGGATCAGCCGCGAACGCGACGACCTGGTCGAAACTCTGGACCGCAGCCTGGACGCCCACAACGGCCTGCTCAACGGCGTCAACCTCGAAAACACCCGCTTCATCGACCGGCGCGTCGACCTGACCGAACGGATCATCCCGAGCATCATCACCAACACCACCATGCACACCGACAACGCCCGCAAGGCCTACACCTTCCTGCGGATTCAGCTCGGCGGACTCACCACCAAGCCCCCGCTCTGCGAACGCAATACTCCGGCAACCCTTGACGACAAGTGGCATCTGCACACCGACATCCCGGGCGCCGACCCCATCCACCTCAAGACGCTGGAAGGCTACGCCAACGAAATCAACTCGCTCGACAGGGAACGCCAGGAAGCCATCAAGGCCGTATCGCAGATCCCCGAACACCCCTGGGTGAACGGCCGGCCCCTCACCCGCGACCACTAGACTCCACCACCGACGACTGGGCCGAACCCCCACAGGGTTCGGCCCAGTCATACGTTCTCCCCCAAATCGCGGCGGACTCGGGCAACCCGCCACCGTCAGGAAGCACAGCAGTGGTCGGGAGTACGGCGCTGCCGTTCCCTACATAGCGTCCGGAGAAGGCTCAAGCACTTCCTCGTACGTCGCGATGTACCGGTATGCCGTCGCACGGCCCACCTTGAGCTGCTTGGCGATCTCTGCGGGCTTCAGACCACCATCCACAAGCGCCTTGATCTGGAGTGCCAGTGGCCGCCGCATCACCGGTCTGCGGCCTCCCACACGGCCGTTCGCCCGCGCATGCTCCAGCCCGGCAAGCGTGCGCTCAACAATCAGCTCGCGCTCGTATTCAGCGAAGGAAGCGAGCAAGTTGAACATCATCCGACCAGACGCCGTGCTTGTGTCCACAGAGTCCTTCAACGACTTGAACCCGATCCCGCCCTCGCGGAACCCCTGCGCCAGCTGCGCGGTGTGGATCATCGACCGACCGAGCCGATCAAGTTTCGTGACGACCACCTCATCGCCGGGCTGCAGCGCGGCGAGCAAGGCGTCGAGCCCGGGGCGGCTGGCGCGCTTGCCGCTCACCCCGATGTCCACGAAGATGTTCGCGCGTTCGACACCAACGGCGACCAGTTCGTCGACCTGAACGTCAACCTTCTGGTCCTTCGTGCTGACCCTGACGTACCCGTACAGCAAGGCGAGCTCCTTTCTCACCAACCGGCCGCGGCCAACGGTTGTTGAGACCACGCTATCGGAGTCAATGTGAGACACGCTTGTTGAGATGGTGTGTCGCGGTGATCCCGCAGCTTGGGCGACGACCGTCACTCGTCGCATCAGACGACCGTTAATTGGACAGCTGACCTCTCTTGTCGAATAGGTTGAGGCGCAAGTCTCCCGTTCAGCCTGGACTTTCCTACGCTCCTACCCAAATCGACGCCGCGACTGTCCACCTAGGCGAGAAGCCCGTGACTGAGCTTCTCCCGGTTTGGTGGGCCTTGGCGAGGTCTTTTGGATTTCCGACAGACGAAGAGGACCTGATTACGGGCCCACGACCATCCGCATCCTCGGCCGCGTCTGGATCCGCGTGATCTTCCGCCGCTGGCACGACCACCGGCTCTACGACCCTAACCTCCACGGCCGAGCCGCAAGGTCTGAGCCGCTCCTGAGGTTGATATAAGAGGAAGCCTCATGAGCAGGAAGGCGGGGCGGTAGCATGCCCAAGACCGGTATGGGCCCGCTGGGCCTGGACTGTCGCCTGACCGACCGACCACATTCCCGGCCCCGTCGGAGCTGCCGCGCCTCTGGTCCCGTCACCTTCGGAGGAGGTCCACGCCGAACCCTCTTAGGTTGGGATCAAAGTCATAGCCGCCCCTTTAGCCACTCCGACCAGATTCGAACAACCGTCAGAACCCGGAGTGCAGGCACCAGGTCGGCGGCATCCCACGGTTCCGCGTTGGGTAACGCTGCCAGCACGGCATCTGCAAAGTAGCGGCGCTCAACACAATCGGCGCCCAAACCCGGCACCATACCCACCAGATGAGCGACAACTCCCGGACTGAGGTTGGGCAACGCTGCCAGCACGGCACCTGCAAAGTAGCGGCGATCAGCAGAATCGGCGCCCAAGCCCTGCACCATACGCACCAGATCCGCGGCGAGCCCCGGACCCGCGTTGGGCGACACTGCCAGAACGGCATCCAATGCACGACGGCGATCAGCAGAATCGCTGACCAAACCCGGCAACACATCCACTAGATCCGCGACAAGCCACGGCTCCGCGTTGGGCAACGCTGCCAGCACGGCATCCAATGCCCTATGGCGATCAGCAGAATCAGCGCCCAAACCCGGCAACACACCCGCCAGATCCGCGACAACCCCCGGACCCGCGTTGGGTAACGCTGCCAGCACGGCATCCAACGCCCCACGGCGATCAGCAGAACCGCTAACCAAACCCGGCAACACACCCACCAGACCCGCGACAAACCACGGCTCGGCGTTGGGTAACGCTGCCTGCACGGTCTCCAACGCCCTATGGCGGTCAGCAGAGCCGGCGCCCAAGCCCGGCAACACACCCGCCAGATCCGCGACAGCCCACAGCTCCGCATTGGGTAACGCTGCCAGCACGGCATCCACAAAGTAGCGGCGATCAGCAGAATCGGTGACCAAACCCGGCAACACACCCGCCAGATCCGCAACAGCCCACAGCTCCGCATTGGGTAACGCTGCCAGCACGGCATCCACAAAGTAGCGGCGATCAGCAGAATCGCTCACCAAACCCGGCAGCACGCCCATCAGATGAGCGACAACTCCCGGACCAAGGTTGGGCAACGCTGCCAGCACGGCATCCACGAGGTGGCGGCGGTCAGCAGAATCGGTGACCAAACCCGGCAACAGACCCACCAGATCCGCGACACGCCCCGGACCCGCGTTGGGCAACGCCGCCAGCACGGCATCCAACGCCCCACGGCGATCAGCAGAATCGGTGACCAAACCCGGCACCACGCCAACCTGATCCGCGACATGTCCCGGCTCCGCGTTGGGTAACGCTGCCAGCACGGCATCCCACGCTCGCCGGCGATCAGCAGAATCGGTGACCAAACCCGGCACCACATCCACGAGATCCGCGACGAGCCCCGGACCCGCGTTGGGTAACGCTGTCAGCACGGCATCCAACGCCCTACGGCCATCGGCAGAATCGGTGACCAAGCGCGGCAACACACTCACCAGATCCCCGACAAACCACGGATCGACGTTGGGTAATGCTGCCAGCACGGCATCCAACGCCCGTTGGTTCGATTCCACCCACTGGGCGGAAGACGCAACCCGATAGGGTTCTGACGCGGCATAGCGCACGCGAAGCCCGTGGAACCGGGATTGCTGATCGGGGCCCCAGTCACCGGGTGCCGACTCACTGGCGACACCGAGCAGCAGCATATCCAACTCTTGATCCGCCACGGCTCGGCCGCCTTCGAGTGTCGACGGCCGGGCTTGTTCCACCAGCAGGTCGAGTAGTTCGTTCCGGCGAGGATGAGCTGCGATGGCCATGGGGGCGGCTACTTCCCAGTCCGTGTCGAACCACAGGTGCGGCAGCAAAACGGCGGCCGCATCCTGGGGTGAAAGCTCCGCGATGTACTGGGCGACCAAGTACTCCAGCAAAGTCCGATGCCGGAACATCCTCGTCCTGCGTCCCCGCGAGTCGACCGATGCCGCAACGACGTTGTCGATCGCTCGGGCGATATCCCGATCGGGTTCATCTGGTGGTTGGAACGTTTCACCCCAATCACCGAGCCCACTTGGGGTCACAGCATCCTTGACTGCGTGCCATGCCCAGGCGCGAAGGAGTTGTTTGGCGTGGTTGAGCCGTGCGGGGGGTTCTTCGGTCGTCCAGTCCCCGATCAGCAGCTGTTCGACAACTTCCTCATACAATGCGAGGCGCGTCGCCGGCAGCGGCGAATCAACCGGTGCCCCTCGTGCGTACATGCAGTAGAAGGTCAACAACAGCGGGATAGTGGCTGTTTGACGCAAACGAGTGTCTCCGCTGAGCCGCGTGATCAGTCCCGCGGCGCGAGCCGGATCGTCTCTGAACCAGGCCTCGATGAACGGTTCAACATCGGCTTCCCAGGTCAGTGGCTGCAGCTCAGCCACACCATCGCGGCGCTGGCGTGTGGCGCTCTTTGCGTCCCACGCAGCGGGCCGGCTCGTGACAACGGTCCGCCAACCATTGATGCCTTCCAGTTCACCCACCAGCTCGGACACTCTGGACTTGTCCTTGGCCTCATCGAGCGCGTCAACAACAACCAAGAGCTTGGGCGCATCCCTCAGCAGGCGTTTCACCCGCTCAACAATGTGTTGGCCACCCAAGTCCCCATGGCCCAGCCCGAGGCTGAAACCAGCCTCCACCAATGTTGAGCGAGCATTCCCTGTCGGCTGCTTGACCCACGCGTCCCACGTAGTCAGCAGCGGGACCTCCACGTCGGACAGGTCGATCCCGGCCTTCAACGCGTCCAACGCGATGCCGGCTGCGTCTCGCGCGATCTGGCGGGCAAGCCACGACTTGCCCGCCCCCGGCCCACCCAGAATGACAAGATGCCGGTGGGTCTCCAACACTTGAGAAACCGCCAATTCCTGGGCTTGGTTACCGCGCGTCACGACCCGCAGACGACGCTCGATCTGGGAAGGACGAACCCCACCCAGCCACGGCGCCTCGTCCCAATCCTCAATACGCCGCTGCAGGTAGATCATCAGGTCACCGACAGACGCGCCGGCAGTCAGCTGATCGACCAGCGTCTGCAGATCGAGCGCCACCGCATCGACCTGCGCCGCCCCGCGATGAAGCGGCCCGCGAATTGCCGCGGCCTCTTTCCGAATCGCCTGCAACACGGTGGCCTCGATGCCGTGCTGCTGGACAACCAGAGCTGACAGAGTCTCGCGGATCGCGCGGCGAGCGATCACATGCTCCGCATCCTCATACCCGCCCGGCCAGCCACCCCAATCCGGCTCGGCGTCCCGCGCGCGTCGGATGATCTCTGCCGTTGCCCGATCCGGGTCGTAATCCAACTCGCGCAGTTCGTACGCCAGCAGCCCCCACCTGTGAAGAGTCTGGGTGGCGATCGCCATCCCAACGGGCAACTCAGATGCAACGTGCTCCCCACGGGCCCACCCAGCGATCGCATCGCTCACCCGCCGTTGAAGCTCACGCGTCTCAACACGGCGTTCAAACCCGGCTCGAAAAAACGGGACAGCGACCCCTAACGCCGCAGTTGCCGCTGGATCGGCGCCTAACGCCGCGATCCCCACCGCAGCCAGCCCCTCCGCCAGCTTCCCGATATCAGTCGCATCCATCGCTGCTCCGCGCCTCTTGCACGGAAATGAATCCTAGCCACAGATAGATCACGCACCTGCAAGACCCGCCCGCCTGGGACTCCCGCCGCCACGCCACGCGACCAGAGTCAACTTCAGCAGAGATCCGTGACGTTGATGTAGACCTCAATACGATATTCCGTTGAGACCATCAGAGCCTTCACCGACTGCGGTCGCCGAGGATACGGTAATGGGGGCGTGGTTGGTGTGGTCCGCGAAGGGGTCGGTGCCTGCGGCCGGGCCGAGTGCAGGTCGCATACACCGGCGCCCAATGCGTTCCCCTCGTGGGCCAGGATCCGTGCTTGTGTGGCGCGCTGGTCCCCGGACCTCGCGTAGCCCTCGCCCGCACCTGGCGTTGTTCGGCCAAGTCATAGCCGTCGGCGCCCTGCTGGCCGAGGCCCTCAGTCTTCACCCGCGCCGGCTCACCCTCACCGATATCATCGACGCGACACACCGTCTCGGATACCAGCTCGGCCGTCTTGTTGGCTTGTTGTGCATGCCTGTCTTCACCATCCGCATCGCCCTCGATAGTTCGCCCACGATTGCGGCCCTGCTCGGCGCGGCGATCTTCGAGGTGCTCTTGGTGCCGGTCGTGTCCGACTTGCGCGAGGAGGCGACGAACGGGGGGCGCCGTCGGCGTCTGTTTCGGGAGTAATGGCACAGGGGTGGTGATGCAGCGGTGATGACCTCGCATGCGGCGTCGGCCTCCGGGTGGCCTCTGTACGCCTCGGCGATCAGCCAGGTGTCGCCGACATGCCCGATATGTCTGAACGGTCGCCCGCCGGTCACGTTGCGCGCCCGCCGGCGAGACAGCCGTCGTAAACCGCCCGGTTCCACCATCTCCGCACCCCTCCGGACCCGAAAGCCCAGCGCAGCGCCCCACCCGACCGGGTGGGCTCACCAAAGGTGTGAAACGGGGGTGCACAGCACCCCGACTTGGGGTACCCAAGTCCTAGCTTGCTCTCCCCGATCCTCCGGCCGGTCGATGTCTCCCGGGGGGCGGAGGTGCGCGGCGGAAAGTAGGGTTGCGCCGTTAGAATCCAGCCGTGCTCACACGCCGTCGTTCAGCCTTCTTCCGGAGATGGAACCGCGCATCTTCAGGCTCCGGCAATCGGGGCTGGCAGCGACACCCTCGCAAGAGGTACCCGTCCTCAAGCCTGGAGGCCCGGATCGCGCAGGCCACACTGGATTTTCCTCCGCCGGACGAGATTGAAGGCGGGCTCGCCGAGCTACGCGTGCTCGTTGATGACATCGACCACCATGTGGTGGAGCTTCAGTACCGTTCTGGATCGGTCGGCGCCCCATTTGCTGTTGGCCTGGTGCTGGCTGTGCCGACCACGACAGTCGCGGTGGTTTCGGTCTTGACCGGATCTACGAGCCTTCGGCAGTTGGTGCCGTTCGTTGCGGCGCTCGTGGTCCTCTGGGTTTTCGCCCGCGTAGCGAACTCGAGTATGGATCGGCTGAGAGGTGATCGCGATCTACTGCGGTGGCTACTCAACCGACGGCTTGCTTATCTCGCTGAGATTCGCCGACTTGAAGCGGAGGATACGGCGCGCAGACGCGCGGTGGATCTTGCACTCATGGCTGAACTCATAGAGGCCGCGCAGCATCGCTCGCTCTGGGCGCGTATTCGCGGCGCGCGTCGACATCGTCCGCAATGACTCAGATAGCACAACGATTCGAAAGATTCACCCTGTGATTTGCGGCGGGCCCGCTCAAGGGGATCGCTCAGGCCACGCACGTCCACAGCCTCGGCCGTGTGGTCCGCGGGGTGCCCGCTTCTCGTTTGACCTCGTGACAATGACGGTCCTGTCTGTCGCTGTGAAGAGCGGGCGTTAAGGTGTTGGAAGCGATCGCTGAACAACGGGGGGCAACGCGGTGACTACCACCATCAATGATGTGATCGACGCGTTGTCGA
>Ga0334885_1004027_pt1 | contig 13062 bp, 5 predicted proteins | sample GraSluR1_MG_8_FD_207233 | JGI IMG/M metagenome (GOLD analysis project Ga0334885, IMG submission 207233) | Sludge microbial communities from methane-producing bioreactor in Wageningen University, Netherlands - Granular Sludge_31_05-R1 | ecosystem: Engineered > Bioreactor > Anaerobic > Unclassified...
GTTCAACCCTTCGAAATGTACCTTGAAAAGGTACCTCGCTTTATGAGCGAGTATGGATTTCAGGCGATGCCAACCATCTCAACCATTCGGGAGTTTCAATCAGAGGATGATGATTATCTTTTCTCTCCTTCGCTCAAATGTCACCAAAAGCATCCTACCGGATATGAAACCATAAACACATACCTTGAAAGAGAAAACCTATATCCAAAAACAGTTCAGGACTTTATCTACCAAAGTCAGCTTATACAAGCTAAAGGCATAGGTTTAGCCATTGAGGCACACCGAAGGGCAAAACCGCAATGTATGGGAACGCTTTACTGGCAGCTTAACGATTGCTGGCCCGTGACAAGCTGGTCGGGAACGGATGCCTTGGGCAACTGGAAAGCTCTGCAGTACAGGGTTAGGGATCTTTATAATGACATAATAGTATCAATTATTGACTACAAAGATGTAGTAGAGATTTTTGTTGTATCCGACCGCCTAACCGAAACATATGGCATTGTTGAAGTTAATCTGGTAGATTTTTCAGGTAATAGAACCAATGTCTATTCAAGTGAACTTATTTTAGCAGCCAACACTTCTCAAATGGTATTGTCCAAGAAATCAAGCGAATTTTTTGCTGGTATCAACACTAAATCCTCTTTAGTTGAATGCATATTTAGAACGAAAGACAAAAAAATTTACACCAACGAGAAGTTTATCGAACCTTACGGCAACCTGGAATTGCCATCGGTCGAAATAAGCACAAGGGTTGAACCAATATCCGACGGATTCAATATCCAACTAAAAGCCAATGCTTTTGCTGCGCACGTTCAACTTTACCTGACTCAAAGCCACGCCTGGTTTAGCGATAATTTCTTTCACCTGTTCCCCAACGAGGAATACGTTGTGTTTTGTCGCTCGGATTTAGGCTACGATGAATTCAATGAGCAGCTAAAAGTTCATCATTTAGCCACAAAAAAAGAGAATAATAAAACTCAATACCATGAAAAATAGAAATTTAAGACTTTTAACGGTACTTTGCTTATCAATAATTGTCGTTTCCTGCAAAACCGATCACAGGGTAGAAAATCCTGCCGAATACGTTAACCCATTCATTGGAACAGATGCCCACGGGCATACCTACCCGGGTGCCACTTTGCCATTCGGTATGGTTCAGCTAAGCCCCGACACCCGCCTGGGTGGCTGGGATGGCGCATCAGGTTACCACTACTCCGATACGGTTATCTATGGTTTTTCGCACACTGCCCTCAACGGAACAGGGGTTGGCGATTATGGGGATATACTCCTTATGCCTATTGTGGGCGAGCCCACATTTTTCAATACCGAATACCTTTCGCCCTTTGAAAAAAAGAATGAAAAAGCGCAGGCGGGTTACTATAGCGTTTACCTTGATAAACCTGGAGTTCTGGCCGAACTTACGACTACTACAAGGGTTGGCTATCATCGCTATACTTTTCCCGAAACCTCACAGGCAAATATCGTTATTGACCTTGAGCATCGCGACAGGGTGATCGATTCGTGGATTGAGATTATAAGCGACACGGAGATTCGCGGAATGCGTCGCTCCTCAAACTGGGCCAACGACATGATCTGGTATTTCCACATGGAGTTCTCTAAACCTTTCACTACCAAAGGAATTGCTGTTAACAACGAACTTCAACCCTCTGCTTCTCAAGCACGAGGACAAAATGTAAAAGCTTTTGTTGGATTTGGTACAAGCGATAATGAATCCATCGAAGTGAAGGTAGCGCTTTCGGCTGTTGATGCAGATGGAGCATACAAAAACCTTAAAGCAGAGCTACCCGGCTGGGGTTTTGACGATACCCGCCAAAAAACTTACGATACATGGAATACCGAGCTAAGAAAAATTTTGGTCAAGGGTGGAACAGAAGAGCAGAAAACGGTTTTCTACACTGCCCTTTACCATGCATTTTTACAGCCCAATACGTTTATGGATGTTGACAATCGCTATAGAGGAATAGATAAGGAAACGCATATTGCAGAAGGTTTTTCAAATTACACTGTTTTTTCCCTATGGGATACCTACCGTACCTGGCACCCGCTTATGACAATAATCGATACAGCCCGAACCCTCGATTTTATCAAGGTAATGCTAAACATGTACCAGAAAGGTGGTTTGCTCCCAATATGGGAGCTGGCAGCCAACGAAACCTACTGCATGATTGGAAATCATTCAATCTCAGTAATTGCCGATGCCTACATGAAGGGAATCCGTGGTTTCAATGCAGATTATGCGCTTAAGGCAATGGTTCATTCTGCAACTCGCGATCATTTCGGACTGGGAGCATACCAAAAGTATGGACATATACCAGGTGATAAGGAGCATGAGTCCATTTCCAAAACCCTGGAGTATGCTTACAACGATTGGTGTATTGCGATGATGGCCAAGGAAATGGGACGCAATGATCTGTACAGAGAGTATATCAAAAGGGCACAGTACTACAAGAACATCTTCGATCCCTCAACGGGCTTCATGCGCCCCCGTATTAATGGAGGATGGCTCACACCATTCAACCCCACTACCGTGGATTGGCACTTTACCGAGGCCAACTCATGGCAGTACAGCTTCTACGTTCCACAGGATATCACCGGATTATACAAGCTGCACGGAGGGAAGGAAAAATTTTCCGCCCTCATTGATGAACTATTCGAAACCGATAGCGAAATCACCGGTAAAGATCAAAAAGACATATCGGGTTTAATCGGGCAATACGCTCAGGGTAACGAACCCAGCCACCACATGGCATACCTGTACAACTTTGTAAACCAACCCTGGAAAACGCAGCAACGGGTAAGACAGATTATGGATGAACTATACACCCATAAGCCCGACGGGCTTAGTGGCAACGAGGATTGCGGGCAGATGTCGGCATGGCTGATCATGAGCGCAATGGGCTTATACCCTGTTACACCAGGTATGCCTGAATATGTAATCGGCACACCCTGGTTCCCCGAGATAGAAATCTTTCTCGAAAATGGCAATGTGTTTAAAATAACAGCCAACAAGGTTTCGCCCCGAAATTTCCACATCCAATCGGCAAAACTTAATGGAAATCAATACAATAAATCGCATATATCCCATGCCGATATTATAAACGGTGGGCATTTACAATTCGAAATGGGAAATCGCCCTAACAAGCAATGGGGAATCCAAGATAAAGATGTGCCATTCACTCATATTCAAGACGATTTGCTTTTACCCATACCCTATATCGTGGCTGACGACCATCGCATTCGCGATACGGTAATGGTTACCATTGGAACCATTGTTCCCGATTGCAAGGTTTTCTATACACTCGATGGTAGTGAGCCAACCAAAGAGTCGATACTTTACCAAAGCCCTGTAAGCCTTGACAAAGCAACCACACTAAAGGCAAGGGCATTTAATAATGAAATGGGATACAGCTTTCCCATTGAAGCACGTTTTGTAAAAATCGACCTATCAAGAAAAATTGAAATTGTAAATGCCTACCATCCAAACTATCATGGAGGAGGGCCAGAGGCCCTTATCGATGGAATTCGAGGAAATCCAAACTGGCGATTAGGGGGTTGGCAAGGTTACGACAGAGTTGACTTTGAGGCAATAGTTGATTTGGGTAAAAGCAAAGTTATAAACTATTTAGCCGCTGGTTTTGTACAGGATATCCGCTCTTGGATATGGATGCCCAAGGATGTTGCATTCTGGGTTTCGGACGATGGACACAATTTCACAAAAGTTATATCCAAAAAAAGTACAGCTCCTCATGATGACTACACTATTAGAATTGAAGATATTGGCAGTAAGGTAAAAGCATCTGGTAGATATATTAAGATTGTTGCTAATAACTATGGTACCATACCAAAATGGCATTTAGGTGCTGGTGGAAAGGCATTCATATTTGTTGACGAAATAATTATTGAGTAAAAAAAAAAATGCAAATGAGAAGGATGAGGGACATTATCGTAAAGCAAACAAAGCCAAACTTAACTGAGGTTGAGCGGATGTTTGAGAGGCAATCGCAATTCGATGGGAGTCAGGCTAAAATACAATATATAGTTGTTGATAACTTCCCAAAACTCGGACTATTTACAGCCCTAAGATTTTTAGAATGGGTATCTGAGAATCCAAATGGTGTCATTAGCCTTCCCACAGGGAAAACACCTGAATTTTTTATCAAATGGACACAATATTTGCTTACCAACTGGGACAATTCCACCGGAAAAGAATTACGAAAACGGTTTGGATTAACATACAGCAAAAAACCGGTATTGAGTGATTTGCACTTTGTCCAAATTGATGAATTCTACCCCATAAGCTCCAAACAGCATAACAGTTTCTATCACTATGTGATGAAATATTACATGAATGGATTAGGTCTTAAGAAAGAGAAAGCACTTCTGATTAACTGTGATGAAATTCTTTTGGCTGATGGAAAACATTTTAGTGAAATCTTCCCCGATTACCATGTTGATATTTCACTAAGGTATAGGGAATGTAGATCCTCGTTCGAACAAATCCAACGTGATTCTATCTTTATAATCGACGAATGGTGCAGCCGTTACGAACAGAAGATCAGGGACAAAGGAGGCATTGGCTTTTTTCTGGGGGGCATTGGACCGGATGGCCATATTGCCTTCAATACAAAAGGTAGCGATTTGTTCAGCACCACACGATTAACACAAACAAACTTCGAAACCCAGGCAGTTGCAGTAGGGGATTTGGGTGGGATAGAGGTTTCAAGTAATCGGCTGGTAATCACCATTGGATTGGAAACAATAACCTATAATCGCGATGCGGTGGCCATAATATTTGCCGGTGGCGAAGCGAAAGCAGATATCGTTAAAAACTCCATTGAGCAAGAAATGGTTAACCTATACCCTGCCACAGCGCTGCAAAGATTAAGGCACAGCAGATTTTATCTTACCTCAGGTGCTGCATCAAAATTATCCGACAGCCTTAACCGCTACTATACTGATGGGGATTGGGCACAAGAAAAAACCGATCGTGCAATCATTGATGTATGTAAAGAGTACGATAAGTACGGGAACAGGCTTATGGTTGATGACTTTGAGAACCATCGATTCTGCAAACTTATTCCCAACAAGGAAATGGCTGTGGACACTGTTTTTAAAAGCATCTTGGAAAAAATGCAAAGGGGAATACAAAAAGAAACGAATCAGGTTTTTCTGCATACAGGTCCCCATCACGATGATATAATGCTGGCAATACTTCCTTTCATAGCTAAGCATATTCGCGAAGTATCAAATACATTCCACTTTGCCGTTATGACATCAGGCTTTAATGCTGTCACCAATCGCTTTGTAGTTGAACTATTGCAGGATACCAAAAAGTTACTTGATCTGGGTTTGATACAAATGATAGAATACCCCGATTTCTTTGAAAGTGGTTATAAGTACAAGCACGATAAGGACGTATACCATTACCTTAACAAGGTTGCTGCTGGGGAAGAACACGAACGTCGAAGGGGAATATGCCATCGGGTGGTAAGAGCGCTTACCGAGATATACAGGGTTAAAGATAAGGATCAGCTAAGAGATTCGATTAACGAAGTTCTTTCGATACTCAGAAAAAGTTACGATGGAGAGAAGAATCCACCAAAAGTACAAAGGCTCAAGGGAATGATCCGTGAATTTGAAGAGGAACTGGTATGGGCACATTACGGCATTCAGGTAAAAAATGTGAACCATCTTCGATTAGGGTTTTACAAGGGCGATATTTTTACCGATCAACCCGAACAGGTTCGGGATGTGACTCCAATTCTCGAATTACTCCGAAGAGTAAAACCAACCGTACTTAGCCTGGCCTTTGATCCCGAGGGAAGCGGTCCCGATACACACTATAAAGTTCTCCAAGCCATTGCCGAAGCCTTAAGAATTTGGAGGGAAGAAGCTGATATTTCAGGTTTACGTATTTGGGGATACCGAAATGTTTGGTACCGTTTTCATGCTGCAGACGTTAACACTATTTTCCCGGTTTCCCTTAACGCTATGTCGGCCATGAAGGACGCTTTCAACCATTGCTATATAAGTCAGGTTGATGCATCATTCCCTAGCCATGAGTTGAAAGGTAAGTTTTGCGATCTTGCCACAAAAATATGGGTTGAGCAGCTTAAAGATATCCAACTTCTTCTGGGGAAAGACTTCTTTTACCAAAGCGAATTACAAGTATTTCGTTCTGCTCATGGCATGCAATTTCTTAAAGAAATGAAAGTAGATGAATTCCTTGTTCATGCAAGAGAGCTGAAAGAAACTATGGAAGGGATGGTCGGTTAATACAAGTATTAAGTATATTTTTATAAGGAAAAATCATAAGACTATGAAAACATTAAAATTGGCTGCCCTTCTGATATGGGCACTGATTATCACCATATTTTCATCATGCAATCACTATAGCGAGGATGAATCCATCAACCTATTATCTTACAATATCCGTTTCGATAATCCTGATGATGGACTGAACTCTTGGTCAAACCGCAAGGAAAAAGTGGCGGCACTGATCAGGTTTCACGATGTGGGCATAGCATGCCTTCAAGAGGTATTACACCATCAGTTAATCGATTTAGATAAAAGACTACCTAATTTAAGTTGGGTTGGGGTGGGTCGTGATGATGGAAAACAGCAGGGGGAGTACTCCCCTATTCTATACGATAATCAAAAATTTAAACTCCTCGACTCTGGTTGGTTCTGGCTGTCGGATACTCCCGATGTCCCTTCCATAGACTGGGATGCAGCTTGCGTCCGAATTTGCACCTGGGTAAAGCTAAAACATTTGGCTAATAGTATTGAACTCTTTGTTTTCAACACACATTTTGATCATGTTGGAGAAATTGCCCGACAAAACTCTGCTCAACTCATCATACACAAAATCAATGAAATTGCTCAGGGTTATCCTCTGGTTCTTGCCGGTGATTTTAATGTATCACCCAATTCTGATCCGATTAAAACGATAGCTGAAAAATTTTTTGATTCGTATTTAGTTTCCGATGAGCCCCCTTACGGCCCCATTGGCACATGGAATGCCTTTGATTTCAACAGCACGCTTGATCAGCGTATTGACTTTATTTTTACAAACGAAAGAATTAATGTTATTAAGTACGCCAATTTATCTGATTCCGAAGATCAACGATTCCCCTCAGATCATCTGCCAGTTTTTGCGAAAGTAAGTTTTAATGAACTATGAATATTGAATTTATGACTTTTTTCTACTTCAAATACCAGCATAGTAATACATATTCATTCTTCATATTTATGGCACAGCATTTTCTATTTAGCATCAAACAATGCCTGCACCTTAGGTTGATGATTCATTAGATTTTTTACCATGAAAAGAAGAGACTTCATAAAAAGAATGGGTATCTTAAGCATGGGTATTGCCTCAACCGCTGGTTTTAATTCATCCTGCTATTGGCGAGAAACAAAAAAACCATTCAAAAAATGGGTATGGCTTATTCCAGAAACAGGCCTCTCGTTAACAGAATGGCATAAACGCTTCGACAGGTTAAAACAGCATGGCATCGATGCAATCCTTATACAGGTTTACAACAGCCACAAAGCATGGTACAAAACTCCTAACCTACCCCTTGAAGAAAATCTACTTGAAACATTAATAAGGATTGGTAAAAAAGCGGGTATTGAGGTTCATGCCTGGATTTGGATCATGCCCAACAACAACCCCTACTACATCGAAAATAATCCTGAATTTTATGCTATTAATGGTCTTGGTCAACCATCATTTTCGAACCCAGCCTACGTTGGATACTATAAATTTATGTGTCCAAATAATCCAGATGTTAGGGAATTCATATTGAACAATGTAAGAATACTTTCAAATGTTTCCGGTCTGGATGGCATCCATCTTGACTATATTCGCTACCCCGATGTTATAATTGCCCCAGCACTTCAACCCAAATATCATGTAATACAGGATAAGGAGTACCCACAGTTCGACTACTGCTACTGCAAGGTTTGTAGGGATAAGTTCAAGTTCGAAACGGGTATAGATCCACTAAAAGACCTAACTGAACCCTCTGCCAATGATTCTTGGAGGCAGTTCCGATACAATTCTATTACTAAATTGGTAAACGATGAATTGGTTCCAATAGTAAATAGTCAAGGTAAAAAGATCACTGCTGCCGTTTTTCCCAATTGGGAAAGCGTTCGCCAACAATGGTTCAAGTGGAACCTCGATGGTTTTTTTCCTATGCTTTACCACAATTTTTACAACGCTCCCCTTGAATGGATTGGCGAAAATATAAAAATGCAAATAGCAGATTTGGAAAACCCTAAACCGATTTACGCAGGTCTATTTCTCCCCTCATTAAAACCTGAAGAACTTATAAAAGCAATTGAAATTGCTTACAAAGCCAAATCTTCCGGTATCGCCCTCTTTTCTCATGATCATCTATCTGAATCACTGCTATGTATTATATAATATAGAAATATTCTATCCTTTTTCTATATATTAAAACTTTGAATTATTGATTTTGATAAAATAATCCTCATTTTTTTTTACAATTCTGTTTCACTGATACTTAAATATTTTTTTTTAAAAAAAATTAAAAAATATATTAAAAAATACTAAATCGTTTTAGTTATTTATTAAATTTGCATTAAGTAGAAATCAATAAGTAAACAATTAATTGCTCTTCAACTAAAAGTAAAGTTTAACCCAAATCAAACCCTAAACGAAATGCAAAGAAAAATTTTACTGTTTTTAATGTGCATGGGGTTCTTTATCAGTAGCATAAATGCTCAGAACCTCAGGGTTACCGGTAAGGTAACCAGTCAACTCGATGGAACTTCTCTTCCTGGTGTTTCCATAGTAATAAAGGGTACTACACAAGGTACAACAACCGACATCGATGGAAACTACAGCATTGAAGTTCCTCAAGGAGCTGTTCTACAGTTTTCTTTCCTTGGAATGATTCCCAAAGAGGTTACGATACAAACCTCTGGTGTTTACAACATGATTTTATTGCCCGATTTAATCCAGATGGAAGAAGTTATAGTTACTGGTTTGGGTATAAAGAGAGCTGAAAAATCACTTGGTTATGCTGTAAGCTATATAGATTCTAAGAAGATTACATCAGTAGCTAGTCCAAACTTTGGTGCTGCACTTTATGGAAAAGCATCAGGAGTCAGGATTCAAGCTGCTCCTGGAGGATCAACATCAGCTGTTTCGATTAATGTGCGAGGATGGCATTCTGTTACAGGTAAGAACAGACCTTTAATAATTATTGATGGCATTCCTTTTAGAAACGACGAAGCCAATGATTACTATAACTGGGGCGGTGCTCGTATTGAGGGGAATGGAATACTTGATATCAACCCTGAAGATATTGAGAATATATCAATACTTAAGGGTGCATCGGCTAGTGCCCTATATGGTTCAGATGGAATGAATGGTGTGATAATGATTACTACCAAAAGCGGTAAAGGTGCAAAAAAAGGCTTAGGCGTTGATGTTTCGATAGCAAATACATGGGATAATCTGGCTTTTGAACCTAACTGGCAGAATACTTATGGACCGGGTTATGGAATGTATTATTTCTTAAATGTAGGGGGTACTGCCGATGGTTTTATAACTAATCTAACCTACAGATCAAATATGTTCCAGGGTCAACCCGTTACGGTAGGTGAAACAATTATTGATCCAAGAACTGAGCGTCCAGCCATTAGAGCATGGAATAATGCCTGGGGGAACTTTGGTCCCAAAATGACCGGACAAGATGTACTTTGGTGGGATGGTGAATTCAGAAATTTAACTCCCCAACCCAGCAACTTTAGAGACCTTTACAGAACTGGTACAAACAAAAAGTATAATGTATCCGTTACTCAGGGTTCGGATAATGCATCTTTTCGCTTTTCCTTTACAAGGGATGAATCAACTCCCATACAGGTGGGAGGAAACCATGATAAGAATTCATTCTCTCTCAACACAAACATGAAGATATCAGATAAACTTACCACAGATTTGATTGTTAACTACTATGATATAAGCGTGAAAAATCGCCCAATCATCACTGACGGTTTATCTGGATACCAATACAACCGGTCTGAAAAAGCTGATCTGGTTAAAAAACTATACAAAACATCAAAAGGCTATCAATACACTACAACAGTTGCAACAGACCCTGATGAATTCTTATACTATGCTCCTTCATCAGCTGGTTACATGTCGGGTATCCTATGGAATCAACTTGAGAACAATTTCATTGAAACAACGAACCGGTTGGTAGCTTCCTCATCAGTTGTTTACAATCCTATTTCATGGTTAAGTGCTAAGGTACAACTCGGTACAGATTTAAATGCTTATAATACTGAGAACATGCAAAAGAATACAGTTCCTGCACATATTGGCAATTCGGGCTCTTACTCCATTTCCAATTCAAGGTTCAAAACCAATTACGGACTGGGAATTATTACCTTTAAGCAAAACTTTGGAGATATAGATTTTTCGTTAAACGCAGCATTCACTGCCAAGTATGACGAGTCAAAATACACCTATGCCGGTACAAACGGGGGTTTGGTTCAGGAAAATTGGTTTAGTATCAATAATTCTGTTAACAGCAACAAAAATACTGATGCAAGAAGAACCTATGCATTGACTTATGCTTACTACACATTTGCAAATCTAGCATATAAGGAATGGGCCTTTGCTGAGATCACTCTTCGTCACGAGTACACTTCGTTTCTACCACCAGCTGATAATAGTTTCACATATCCTTCCTTCAACTCAAGCATTTTGCTTAATGAGGCTCTATCCCTCCCCAGCTACTTTGATTTGGCAAAAGTACGACTCGCTTGGGGTATGGTTGGAAATAGCCCTGGTATGTATATAGCCAATAATGCTTATAATCAGGGTACAATAAATTCGGTTCCATACTCATATTTCGATTACGATTATGGTAACGACAGGATTAAGTCTGAGAAGAAAACTGAGTACGAGTTTGGACTCGATACAAGGTTATTCAATAACAGAATTATGCTCGATGTTGGATATTATAAGAATATAGTCGACAGGTTAATCATTCAACAAACCGTTGCTTCTTCCACAGGAAGCTCAAAAATGCTAACCAATGTAGGAAAAATATCTAATCAGGGTATCGAATTAGGATTAACACTAGTTCCTGTAAGAACCTCTAACTTACAATGGACTCTTGCTCTAAATGGAGGATGGAACAAGAATAGGGTTGAGAAACTAATTGACGATGTTGAGTACCTTGAGTTGAACTGGGAGGGTGCCGGCTCTGTTCTTATCGTTGCACAGGAGGGTAAACCCTATGGTGAGATTCTAACATACTCCCACCTTCGGGATGACCAAGGTAGAAAGATTGTTGATGGTGAAGGATACTGGGTTAGGGATGAGTCGCAAATGATTTCCGTTGGTAACATAACCCCAAAGTTTATTGGTGGTATTGGAAATACAATTACCTATAAAAGTATTTCACTTGATTTCCTGATTGACTATAGGATTGGTGGAGACATTCTTTCTATGACCAACTACTACGGTATGAATGGTGGAAAACTCGATAACACCCTCGATTATCGTGATCAAGAAAGCGGAGGATTGCCCTATTGGATAAACAATTCCGGCCAAATAATTCCTGGAACAAACGTTATTGATAGCCAAAACAAGTACAATGGCCGAACTAATTCCGATGGAACACCCTTCGATGGCATTTTCTGGGATGGTATGATTCTAGATGGAGTGAATGAGGATGGTACACCCAATGAAACAATTATTTCGAGCGCCGACTACTGGATAAACATGTACTACTGGAAGTATGGATTCCACGAATATGCCATATATGACAATTCTTACATTAAATTCCGTGAGTTGGCTTTAAATTTCAATGTGCCATCAAAATACATCAATAAAATTGGAGTTCAGCGCTTAATGGTTTCGCTAATTGGTCGTAACCTATTCTACATTTGGAAAAATGTTCCCAATATCGATCCCGAGTCTGCAGTGGGTACAACAGGGTATAAACAGGGTATTGAGTATGGCTTTGTACCACCCACACGTACCTGGGGATTTGCTGCCAGACTTTCGTTTTAACTCATATTAATTCATTAAAATTTTACTGAGATGAAAAAAATTAAAACAATAATATTCATACCGCTTATAGTTTCGCTATTAGCCATTTCGTGTCAGGATAAGTTGGAGGAGTACTATGCAAGTCCTCAGAAAACTCCAAATACCAAGATTGAGTGGATGTTTACTTATTTGGTTACTAACGAGAATCCATCTTTTCGTCCTACATACTGGTATGTTTTTACTCAATACTTTAGCACTATTGCAAATCTAACCCACGCAACAGGATTCTCATATAATTCAAGAGGTAGGTACGAACAGCAAGATCTATATGTCGGTGACAGATGGGCTAAACTGTACTACAGACCCACGTTATCCACCTACCGAGAGATGCAAATACTTTACAGCAAACTTGATGATAACATGAAGGATGGGTATAAACTGTTTTTAGAGCTTGCCAAAGTATTTACTATTTACGAGACCCAAAAACTTACCGACCTCTTTGGTGACATTCCCTTTAGCGAAGCAGGTTTGCTACGCGACCCTGACAATCAGGTTATCTATCCAAAGTTTGATACCCAAGAAGAAATCTACACCTGGTGTATTGATGAACTAAAGGCAACAGCTGATTACCTTGATTCTTATGATCAGGGCCTTAATCAATATTGGGTAAACCTGCTTAAAAAACAAGACCTGCTACTTAACGGTAATATCGATAACTGGAAAAGGTTTGTGAACTCAATGCGATTACGTTTCGCCATAAGAATATCCGAGGTAAATCAAACAAAAGCTGATGCTATTATCACAGAAGTATTGGGTAATCCTACCAAATACCCAATTATTGAGACCAACGCTCAAAATACTGCTTTAAAAGCACAAGCTCCCGATCTACTAACAATTACTAACAGACATGGCGATGGTATTCTTGGGGCTTTCAGGTATTTTCACTACAGCAATAATTGGGCTAACGGACTGATGTATAGCAAAATGTCAAAAATCGA
>Ga0334885_1004028_pt1 | contig 13061 bp, 9 predicted proteins | sample GraSluR1_MG_8_FD_207233 | JGI IMG/M metagenome (GOLD analysis project Ga0334885, IMG submission 207233) | Sludge microbial communities from methane-producing bioreactor in Wageningen University, Netherlands - Granular Sludge_31_05-R1 | ecosystem: Engineered > Bioreactor > Anaerobic > Unclassified...
TGACCCAGAAGGCCGCCACGGGCCAGCTCAGGTTGGGCACGATCTGCACCGCGCACAGGCGCCAGTCGTAGGTGCCGTCGGGGATGTCGCAGTAGAACTGGCTGCCATCGGCGAAGGGGCGATCCTGGTACAGCACGTGGACGTAGAGTCTGGCGTGGGCTTCCTTGGCCGGTCCGCGCTTGAGCCCGAGGGCCTTGAACCAACCGGAGACGGTGTAGGTCCGGGTGGGGAATCCCGGGAGCTCCTGCCGCAGCCACTGCTGGCTCTCCGAGGGCTTGAGCATCAGCCCGCGCTCTCCGCTGCGGGCGGCGTCCGGGCCAAGCTCCCAGTTGGCGGGCCCCATGGCCTTCCATTCCAGCGGGGCTCCGTCCTCGTTGACCTGCTCGAATCCGCCATTGGGCACCGTGGGCGGCGGCGGCGCGTCCTGGGCGAGGGTGCAAAGTGGCATGAGTATCAGTACGGTCGTCAGCAACAGGCGACTCATCGTGGCCGTACCTCCGGAGGTATATGAGATAGGCGGTAGTTGACCACGGGGGCCGCCGAGACCTGCCGGGCACCCGGACGGGCGCAATGGGTGCCACGCGGAGACTGCAGGAGACAGGGGGAGAAGCGATCAGGGCATGCCGGGCGAGGGCCGCAATCGGCGGCCGCCCCGCCGGCCCGCTCCATCGGTGACGCCGCGTGGGCACAGGTGAGTGCGTCCGCGGCGGCGGGAGGAGTCCCACGGCGCGGCAGGGAATAGCCGGGTGCGCTGCGACGCAATCCCGCGGGCGGCACAGTTGCTGCGCCGCCATATCGGAGGACAAGTCACATGGCAACAACGCTGGCAATTGACGGCGGAACCCGGGTCGTGCCGGAGGGCATGGTGGAGAGCTGGCCGCCAATCACTCAGGCCGACAAGGACGCCGTCTTGGAGGTCTTCGACAGCGGCCACCTGCACGGCACCTCGGCGCCCAAGGCTCTAGAGCTACAGGAGAAGTGGGCGGCCTACGTGGGCACCAAGTACGCGCTGGTCACCAATAGCGGAACCGCGGCCATTCACATGGGGGTTGCGGGAGCCGGTATCGGGCCGGGGGACGAGGTGATCACCAGTGCCTTCACCTACTGGTCCACGGCGGCCTCGATCCTTCACCACAACGCGGTACCGATCTTCGTGGATATCGACCCGCAGACATTCACCATCGATCCGGCCCTGATCGAGGAACGGATCACCGAGCACACCAGGGCGATCCTGCCGGTACACATCCACGGCATGGTGGCCGACATGGACCCGATCAACGATATCGCCAGGAAGCACGGCCTGATCGTGATCGAGGACGCCTGCCAGGCCCACGGCGCGGAGTACAGGGGCAAGAAGACCGGCTCGCTGGGGGATATCGGCTGCTTTAGCTGCAATCGGTCCAAGAACCTCTCCGGCGGCGAGGGGGGCCTTTGGACCTCGGACAATGCGGACTACACAGCCCGGGCCGGAAGGCTGCGGGAGTTCGGCGAGGTCGTCCTACCGGACCGGCCCCGGGAGTACAACGCCTACGGACTGGGCTGGATGTACCGCCCCCACGAGTTCGTGAACGCCTTCATCCTCAGCCAACTTGAGCGCCTGGACGAGAACAACGCAAAGAGGCGGCAGTTCGCGAACTACCTGACCGAGCAACTGGAGCAGATCCCGGGCATGAAAGGCCCCTTCACCCCCGACTACGCCAATCCGTGCTACTTCAGCTACGTGGTGGAGTTCAAGCCCGAGGAGGTCGGCCTGGACTGCACGCCGCAGGAGTGGAAGCTGGCGGTACAGAAGGCGCTGGCGGCCGAGGGCGTGGGGATGGGGCAGTGGCAGAACATGCCGGTACCCGGACAGGACGTGTTCAAGGACCGCGTGGGCTACGGCAAGGGGTGCCCGTGGACCTGCCCCTTCGGCCGCGGCGACGTGCACTACGATGGTGCGGACTATCCGAAGACCAACGAGTTCATCGCCGCCCACTCGTACCTGTCCGCCGTGTACCCGCCAAATACGATGGAGCTGATGAAGCTGTACGTGGACGCTTTCTCCAAGATCAGTGAAAACGCCCAGCGCGTGCTGGAGCTGTCGAAGGGATAGATGCTGTGATGAAACTGGGCTTCATGATCTACTCACTGGGCCGCTCGTTGGCGGACAAGACACTCACCGTCCCGGAGGCCTTCGCACTCATCAAGCAGTGCGGGGCCGAGGGGGTGGATATCACCGCCGGCCACGTGGCGGGCTACAGCATGGAGCAGGTGCGCGAGATGCTGGACGACGCCGGCCTGTGCACCTCGTGCAACATCGGTGGTGCAAGCCTGACGATGAGCGACGCGGCCGAACGGGCCAAGTCCGTCGACGCCATCCGCAGGGTGATCGATGACGCGGTGACGCTGGGCACCCAGACGGTTCTGGTGACCACCGGTGGCTGTGCGCCGGATCAGGACAAGGCCGAGGGGCTCCGGAACGTGGCGGCCGGCCTGGCCGAGGTGATCCCGCATGCCAGGCAGGCCGGTGTGACCCTGTCCATCGAGGACTTCGGCAGCCCCGTGGCGCCGTACCAGACCTCGGATGAATGCCTGGAGTGCTGCCGCCTGGCGGGCGAGGAGCTAATGATCACCTACGACTCGGGCAATATGGTCATGGGTGACGAGGACCCGGTGGAGTTCCTGCGCGCGGTGGAGCACAAGATGGTGCACGCGCACGCCAAGGACTGGGAGGCGCTGCCTGCCGACGCCGACTTCGGCCTCACCTCGCGGGCGGGCCGCAAGTACACCGGCTGCACGGTGGGCACCGGCGTTTTGGACTATCCGGCGATCATCGGGCGGCTCAAGCAGATCGGCTACGAGGGGTTCCTGTCCTTCGAGTACGAGGGGCGGACGGGCGATCCGGTGCAGGCCGCGAAAGACGGCTGTGCCTATCTGCTGGAGCTGATGGGGAAGTAGAAGACGGCCCGATGGGCTTTCGCCCATCGCTAGAGGGCGCCGGTGCGCGGGCCAACGACTAACGGCACTAATGGCGCCTCACCCCCGTCCCCTCTCCTTGGCAAACACCGCTCAGGAGAGGGTGAGCGACTAACGACTAACGACTAACGACTAACGACTGACGGCAGACGGCGCCGCTCCCTGCGGGTCCCGCGCGGGGGGACCCGCTTTCCCTCTCCTTCGCGGTACGACTGCTCAGGAGAGGGCTAACGACTAACGGCAAACGGCACTGATGACGCCTCACCCCCGTCCCCTCTCCTTGGCAAACACCGCTCAGGAGAGGGGTGAACGACCAACGACTGACGGCAGACGGCGCCGCTCCCTGCGGGTCCCGCGGGGCGGGACCCGCTTTCCCTCTCCTTCGCGGTGCGACTGCTCAGGAGAGGGCTAACGACTAACGGCAAACGGCACTGATGACGCCTCACCCCCATCCCCTCTCCTTGGCAAACACCGCTCAGGAGAGGGTGAGCGACTAACGACTAACGACTAACGACTAACGACTAACGACTGACGGCAGACGGCGCCGCTGCGCGGCGCCAGGGCCCAGGGAGACACCCAAAGTGCGTCGGGGAAGACTGGGCCTTCACCCGGGAGCGGACCGCCGACTCGCACGAATCCTCCCCGGAGACAGGTGACCCGCGGGCGTTTCTCGCCCCCGATAACGCGACGTACCACCGGCTTCGGCCACAGAACAAGGGGGTTCTGACAATGTCCCTCATCGCCGGCTTCGCACGCGCAGATGTCACTCCTCCTGTCGGGATCGTGATGGCCGGATATGGGTCGCGCACGGAGGGCTCCATCGGGATCCGCGATGAGCTGGCCGCCACGGCGCTGTATCTGAAAGTGGGCGAGGTGGAGGCCGCAGTAGTGGCCCTGGACCTCATCATGGCCCGGAGCGAGGAGATCGCCGCGATCAGGGAGTGCTGCCGGGAGCGTTCCGGCATTCCCGGAGAGCACATCCTCCTGTCCTTCTCCCACACCCACGCCGGTCCGCAGATGGGGCCGGGGGAGGACGACCCTCTGCGCGCTGCCTATGCCGAGTGCCTGCGCCGGCAGATTGCCGGGGCCGTCTCGGAGGCGAAGCTGCGTGCGGTCCCTGCGGTCATTGGGCACGGAGCCAAGCCGGCACGCATCGCCGGCAACCGCCGGGAACGCACGGAGCAGGGCACCATCCTCGGCTACAACCCGGAGGGCCCCACTCCGAACCAGACGGACGTGCTGCGCTTCGACAACGCCGAGACCGGCGCGACTATTGGGGTGCTCTTCCAGTACGCCTGTCACGGAACCACGATGGGTGGCGAGAATCTGTGGCTCAGCGCCGAGTACCAGGGGGTGGCCCGACGTCTGGTGGAGCAACTGCTTCCCGGGGTCCGGTCGATGTTCGTCGGCGGCTGTGGCGCGGACCAGAACCCCTATCCACGCGGGACCTTCGACTGGGTGGACCGGCACGGCAATGTGCTGGGCGCCGCAGTGTACCAGGCCTGTCTGGACATCAGGGAGACACAGCCGGTGGAGACCCTGCGGGTCCACACGGGCTCCTGCGCCCTGCCGCTGCAGCGAATGCCGCCGCTGGAGGACTGCCGAGCCGAGCTGCGGGCCGCCGAGGAGGCCGCCGAGAAGGCCCGGCGGGAGCATGCAGAGCGCGAGGGGGTGCCGTACGATGAAGGCCTCCCGCTGTCCTGGGAGCTTGGCCGCCGCCTGCGCAGCGCCCGAGAGCGCCTCGAGGCCTGCGAGCGGGGCGAGACCGAGCTCACGCTTCCGGTGGAGTTGCAGGTGATCGCCATCGGCGACATCGCGCTCATCGGCCTGCCCGCGGAGGTGTTCTTCCGCATCGGCCGGCAGATCGCGCAGCGCTCCCCGTTCTGGCTCACCCTGCCCATCGACTACGCCAACGGGGCAATAGGCTACATCCCCACGCAGGACGAGGTGGCCTTCGGCGGCTATGAGATCGAGACGGCCAGAGCCCGGCACTGCGGCCTGGCGCTGCGCGACGACGCCGACAGCGTGCTGGTAGACGCGGCTGTGGAGGCATTGGAGGCGGCGAAGGGGTAGGAGCCCGGAGGTAGGAGCCAGACCGGTACCGTCCGCCCTTCCGCCCAACGTCAGACCAAGGAGAACGGCGAAGAGGAGTGTCGTCCCCGCGGTCGCCTCGCCCGGCGTTTGGGAGAGGAAGGGAGACGGGGCGGGGGAGCGGGGAGATGTGAGTCGGCGGTTCTCGAGGGACAGCGGCGCGGTACAGGCCCGCGCCCTATAGACGGATTGGCGCGGTACAGGCCCGCGCCCTACAGACGGATTGGCGCGGTACAGGCCCGCGCCCTACAGACGGATTGGCGCGGTACAGGCCCGCGCCCTACAGACGGACTGGCGCGGTACAGGCCCGCGCCCTACAGACGGACTGGCGCGGTACAGGCCCGCGCCCTACAGACGGACTGGCGCGGTACAGGCCCGCGCCCTACAGCTCCATCACCGCTGCGGCCCTTGCGGTCGCCGGGGGAGAGACCCGACATGCCACAGATGACCTACGCAGCAGCGATCAACGAGGCTCTGAGCGAGGAGATGCAGCGCGATGAGTCGGTCTTCGTCATCGGGGAGGACATCGGTCCCGTCCGCGAGGCCGAGGACGTCTTCGCGGCCTTCCGGGAGCGCCGCGTATTCCAGACCCCGATCTCGGAGGCCGCTTTCACCGGCCTGGGCGTGGGAGCGGCGGCCGTCGGCCTCCGCCCCGTGGTGGAGATCATGTACTGCGACTTCGTCACCGTCTGCATGGATCAGATCTGCAACCAGGCGGCGAAGATGAACCTGATGTCCGGCGGCCAACTGAAGGTGCCGATGGTCATCAAGACCCCCGCCGGCTGCGGCACCCGGGAGGGCGGTCATCACAGCGGTAGCCACGAGGCCTGGTTTCTGCACACTCCCGGACTCAAGGTGGCCATGCCCAGCACCCCGGCCGACGCCAAGGGTCTCTTGAAGTCCAGCATCCGCGATGACGGCCCGGTGGTCTACATTCAGCACCGGCTCCTCTTCCCCATCTCCGGCGAGGTGCCCGAGGGCGACCTGCTGATCCCGCTGGGCCGGGCCGATGTGAAACGCCAGGGGGAGGACATCACTCTGGTCTCCGTATCCTACGGGATGGTCAAGGCCCTGCAGGCGGCGGAGGAGCTGGCGGGTGAAGTCAGCGTGGAGGTGGTGGACCCGCGCACGGTGGTGCCCCTGGATGTGGAGACGATCCTGGCCTCGGTGCGGAAGACCGGGCGGCTGCTGGTGGTACATGAGGCCCCGGAGCGCGGGGGCGTCGGCGCGGAGATCGTGCGCCGGGTAGTGGAGGCCGGGGTGGACATGTTCAAGGCCCCGCCGAAGGTCCTGGGCAGCAAGCCGGCGGCCATGCCCTACAGCCCGCCGCTGGAGGACTATTGCATCCCCCAGGTCGAGGACATCGTGCAGACGATCCGAGCGATGGTCTGAGCAGCACCGGACGGCGAAGGACTGCGGCTCGGGCCTCTACCACGCCGATGTACCCCGGCAACCGCCGACGACGGCGGGCCGGCAGGGGAGCGTCCGAATAACCGAGAGGCCACCTGTCACCATGAGACACGAAGTCCGCTGGGAGCGGATGTTTGTCGACGAGCTCGAGGCCGCCTTTGCCGCCTGCCCGGTGGCCTACCTGCCCTACGGGCTGTGCGAGCCCCACGGGCCCCAGAACGCCCTGGGCTGCGACGGCCTGCGGGCCCATGCATTCACCCGACGGGCCGCGGAGCTTCACGGCGGCATCGTGGCCCCGCCCATGTTCTGGAACGTGCACGAGCTGGGCATCTACGCCGCCTGGGGCCAGGCCGTCATCGGGCAGAAAAGGCCCTGGCTCACGGCCCTGCCGCCGGCGATGTTCTTCAAGAACATCCTCTACCACGTCCGCGCCTGCGAGAATCTGGGGTTCAAGGCGATCGTGGTCTTCTCCGGCCACTCCGGGCCACATGCACAGGATGCCAAGACCGTGCAGGAGGCTCTCCAGCCGCATTTCGCCGCGCGACTGGCGTTCCTGCTGGACGGCGAGTACAACGACCTGTGGAGCGGCAGCGGCCACGGCGGGGCGATCGAGACGGCCATGCTGTGGGCGGCCCACGAGGACTGCACGGACCTGTCGCGGCTCCCGGAGCCGGACGGGGCGGGGCCGCATTTCGCCATGGGCGCCGATGCGGCAAAGGCCAGTCTGCGCCGCGGCCAGGAGATCATCGACGAGATCGGCGACCGCCTGGGCACGAGGGCGCAGGAGCTGGTGGGCGAGTATGACAGGCTGCAGCCGCCGCGGCGGCCGCTGACCTACCAGGACGCCGAGGAGATCTGGGAGGCGAGCGTGGCGCCGCTGGTTAGGCAGTTCCGCTCGATGCAGGCTCTGTCCGAGGGTCAGGAGGCTCCGCCGGAAGGCTCGATCTGGCGGGACAACTGGCGGCCGCCGGAGAAGTGGTAAGGTGGCGGCGCAACGGCCGTGGCGCGTGGCGCGGAACGGCAACGGCGCCGCTCCCTGCAGGGCCTGCGGCCCCGCTGTCCCTCCCCTTGGCAAACACCGCTCAGGAGAGGGCTACGGCAACGGCGCCCCTCCCTGCAGGGCGTACGGCCCTGCTTTCGCGCTCCTTGGCAGACGGCGCTCAGGAGAGGGCTACGGCAACGGCGCCGCTCCCTGCAGGTCCCGCCGAGCGGGACCCGCTTTCCCTCCCCTTCGCAAACACCGCTCAGGAGAGGGCTACGGCAACGGCGCCCCTCCCTGCAGGTCCCGCCGAGCGGGACCCGCTTTCCCTCCCCTTCGCAAACACCGCTCAGGAGAGGGCTACGGCAACGGCGCCGCTCCCTGCAGGTCCCGCCGAGCGGGACCCGCTTTCCCTCCCCTTCGCAAACACCGCTCAGGAGAGGGCTACGGCAACGGCGCCCCTCCCTGCAGGGCCTGTGGCCCTGCTTTCCCTCCCCTTCGCAGACACCGCTCAGGAGAGGGCTACGGCAACGACGAACGGCGCGGCTCCCTGCCGGGCCCCTGTGTGTCTGGCGCCCGGCGACGGTGGGCCTCGAGACGGCCACCGCCGTGGGCGCACGCTTCGGAGAGCCAGTCGTGCTGACGGTGGACGCCGACCGCATGTACCTGGATAAGCACCGCCTCCCTACAGGGCCAATGGCGTCTGGCTCACCGAGCACGTCTTACCGCAGTATCTCTCGTCGCCCGAGACATCTCACAAGTCCGGCCCACACTCGGAGGAATGACCCCATGGACGCGCCCGTCGGTTGCGCCGTCATCGGCTATGGCCCCAAGCACAATTTCGGCTGGGCCCACGCGGCCTGGATCGATGCCACCCCGGACTTGGAGCTGCTCGCGGTGTGCGACCTGGACCCCGAGCGCACCGCCGCCGCTAAGGAGGCCTTTCCGGCCATCCGCACCTACAACAGCCTGCAGGAGGTGTGGGATGATGACGGGATCCAGCTCGTCTCCGTCGTCACGCCTCACTTCACCCACTGCCCCATCGTTGTGGCCGCCCTGGAGGCCGGCAAACACGTGGTGGTGGAGAAGGCCATGTGCCTGAACGTGGCCGAGGCCACCCAGATGGTGGAGGCCAGCAAGAGGGCAGGCAGGATGCTGGCGGTACACCACAATCGCCGCCATGACGGGAACTTCCGGCGGATCAAGCAGCTCGTGAGCGAAGGCGCCATCGGTGATGTGTTCCACATCGAGCTCACGGCCGGCGGCTTCTGGGAGCCACAGAACGGCTGGTACCGGGAGAAGAGCACCTCGGGCGGCGGGTTCTTCTACTGGGGCCCGCATGCCGTGGACTGGGTCCTGGACCTGATCCCCCACCCGGTGGCGGGGGTCAACGGCTTCTTCCACAAGCTGGTCTGGGACACCATGAGCAATGAGGACCAGACAAGGGCGATCATCCGCTTTTCAAATGGTACGGTGGCCGATGTGACGTGGTCCACCATCGCGGCGGTAGGAAAGCCGCTGTGGCGCATCCTGGGGACCACAGGCGCGATACTGGACACCGGAGCGGGGGCCAATCCGGGCTATGAGAAGCAGATCCGGGGGCCCTCGGGGGGTAGCCTGACACTGGTGACGATCGGGGACGAGGGGCGCAAGGAGGAGCAGGTGCCGTATCTGGACTGCGACTGGCCCACGTACTGGCAGGAGGTGGCCGATCACCTCCTGCGTGGTGGACCGGTGCCGGTGACCGGTGAGTTCGGGCGGAGAGTGATCGGGGTCTTCGAGGCCGCCGAGAAGTCCTCGGCCTCGGGCCAGACTGAGCAGGTGCCGTTCGAGTAGGGGAATGGGCGTTGGTCGCCCTTTCTTTGGGGCAGCCGTACCGCGCAAGCGGCCCGCAGGCAGCGGCGCCGTGGCCGTGGTCCCCTCTCCCGGCGCTCGCCGTCTGGGCGCGGGTAGAGGGGGTGAGGACGCTCCCGCCTTGCGGGGGCCGTCACGGACTGAACCAACACGCTGTCGGCAGCACGGTTGCGCCGTGCAAGACCATGCCCCTGCCACGCGCTGTGGCGCTATGGCCCCCAGTGGCGTTGTGGTACTCTGCGGCGAACGGTGACTCGCGAGCGGGCGGCCCCTCACCCGCCTGCGACCCCGCCGGGCGGGGTCGCCCGACTCTCCCGGACGCTCGCTGGGAGAGGTTGGAGCGGCGGCGCCCTCACCGCTCCCGGACGCTCGCTGAGAGAGATGATCGACGCCCGCCACCGGCCGAAGAAGGAGCCGCAGACATGAAGCTACCGGTATTGCCACACTGTCTGGCCATCGCGGCCGTGCTTGCCTCGCTCGGCGCAGCGGCCGCGCAGCCCGTGCGCGTCTACCACGACGAGACCTATTGGCATGTGGGTTACCTGGACGCCGACAAGCAGGTCACCGCCCCGCTCTACCACCGGCTCATGTGCGAGGCGCTGATCCAGGCTCTGGAGCGCGAGGGCGTTGAGGCGGCGATCGTCGACGCCGAGGGCTGGCTTAGGCTCTGTCGGGAGCCGGAGCGCTGCATTGTGGTGGACATCTGCCAGACGGTGCCGGGCATCATCTACAGCGGCCAGGACGATGGCTCACCGCTGGAGAGCTGGCTGGAAGCGGGAGGCATCCTGTGCTACAGCGGGGACTGGCCCATGTTTTGGTATGCTTTGGCGGGTGAGGCGAAGGCGGGCGGCGACGGCGCTCAGCTCGAGGGCGACGACGACGTATTCGACGCCGATCTGGTGAAAGACGGCTATGTAGGGGTCGCCACGACGCCGACGGAGGAGGGCAAGGCGGTGCTTCCGGGTCTGCGCCCGGGGAGTACGATGCGGCCCTTCGACGCCACGGCGGTGGCGGAGAGCTGCGAATGGTACGAGGTCTACGGGCGGGGCGAGAGGCCGGGACCGGCCGGGCAGCCCATGGTGGCCGCCGACCCGGTGTGCTTCCGGGTACCGGGCGGCAAGGGCCACTTCTTCGCCGCCCACCTGCGCCGCGGGCACCACCGCGACACGAACCAGCTCATGCTGGAGTTCATCCTCAACCGCGGGCTGGAGCTGCTGCGCCACGGAGGCGAGGGCCGATGAGTACCTCGATGGGACGCAGCGCGGGGCCGGTGAGTCAGGATGCGGAGGTTCTCGTTGCGGCGGTGCGACGACCCGACGCCGAGCCCGGCGGCTCGCCGAGTCGGGCCGGAGAGCCGGACCTACGCGCCTTCGAACGACTGGGACACGACAGGGAGACGTCACGGGCGGTTCTGGTGGTCGTGCTGCTCCTTTGCTCCCTCACCGTCTGCTTCGCCCAGAGGCCCTACTGCGGCATCGGCGGGTTGTCACTCCCGAGCGCCGAGACGCTGCCCGACAGCATCGCCGCCCTGCAGCGTGACGGCATCAACCACCTGCAGTGCTCTGTCGACGTCAAGGCACCCGATGTGCGCAGGCGCATCGAGGCATTCCACGAGGCGGGCTTCACCGTGTACGCCTACGCCACGGCGTTCATCGAGCAGGTCGACGAGCGCGAGGACTACCAGGTGCTGGCGGATGGGACGCACAAGCAGGGCACCGTCTGCCCGCGCTCGGCCCGGCGCGCTGCGGAGATGCTGGAAGCGACAAAAGCCGTGGTCGACACCGGCGCCGACGGCATGATCTGGGACTTCGTCACGGTGGAGAGCCGCACTTATGAGGCCTGCTTCTGTCCGGCGTGTGTGGCGGCCTTCAATGCCGCCGCGGGTACGACCTACGACCGCGAGGAGCTGGTGAAGGCGATCCATGAGGGCGGCGCAGCGCTGCAGACCTGGCTCAAGGTCCGGGAGGAGAGCACCACCACGGCGCTGGCCAACCTCAGTCGCCGGGTGGCGGCGTACGCAGGCGAAGAGGGGGCCAGCTTCCGGGTGGGTGGGTATGTGGTGAACCCCGGCAGCGATCTGGGCATGGACACGGTGGCTTTGCGCAGCAGTATCGGGACGCTGGCGCCCATGATCTACCAGGGCTCCGGGAAGGCGCCGCTGGGCTGGATGAAGCGGGCGCTGGAGGTCTACACCGCCATGCCCGGAGAGGCCGAGATCATCGAGTGCGTGGACGCGGGGTTCTTCGTGGATGAGCCGGTCTCCGAGCTGATCGCGACGTCCTGGGACTGTCTGCGGGCCGGGATCGACGGCTACGCCTTCTGGCCCGTGGGGAAGATGTCCGCTGAAGACATGGCGGGGGTGCGTGGGGTGAACCAACTGGCGACGCTGGTCTACCGGCCGCTGCGGGCCGGCGACCAGGACGAGGCCAGGGCGGGGCTGAGCACGCTGCTGGGCGCCATCGGTCGGGCGGTTGCGCAGTACGGCTCGGAGGCCGACAGGGAGCAGTGGACGAGGTACGCGCCTGTTGTGCGGAACGGTGCCCAGGCCCCCGATGTGGGTAGCTGGATCGAGGAACCCGGCAACCTCGAGGCGATGGAGGCGGCGCTGAACCTCTACGCCCGCGCCAACGCCGCCGAGCTGCATGCCAACGATGTGCGAGTCACCCTGCCGCCCTATCAGGTGACCATCTCGGAGCAGGCGGATGCCGTGGAGATAGCGGGGCCCGACTGGGTGCTGAGGCAGGACGGCCGGGCGCTGAACTTCGACGACCTGGAGTTCGCCGGCCTGTGCGGCGATGCGAGCACGGACGCCTACGAGCTGGGCCTGCTGCGCACCCGGGTGACGGGCTGGTTCGACCCCTGGGGCAGTCCGAACCAGACCACCGTCACCCGGCGCGACCGGGAATCGATCGTGTTGCTCACCGAGGTGAAGGGCAACGGCTGCCTCATACAGAAAGAGACTACGGTTCGCGTCGGCTCGTGCTGGCTCGATGTGACGCTCTCGGTGGAAAACACCGGTGAGGAGGCCCGCAGCGGCCGGCTGTGGCTCTGGAACGGAATCGGGATCCCCGGCTTTCTGGAGACCGGCGACGGTGCGTGGGAGGACGATGAGACGCAGGTGCTGGAGGACGGCACCCTGCTTTGCGTTGACGAAGGCCGCTTCGTGGCCGTGAGACTCGAGCCCGAGTTCTGGAAGACGAGCGACATCGGTGGCGACGGCTCGGCACATGCATTCAAGGAGATCCGCCTCGAGCCGGGCGAACGGGTTCAGACCCGGGTCGGCCTGGCCATCGGGGCCGGGTACCCGCAGAGTTGGGAGGCGGCGCAGGCGGAGGCGAGGTAGCGGCACCGTCCGTGGGGTGGGAGCACGGCCAACGGCCACGGCGCCGCTCCCTGCGGGCCGCGGGCCCGCTTTCCCTCTCCTTCGCGGTACGGCCGCTCAGGAGAGGGCTACGGCGGACGGCCACGGGGCGTCGCGCATACAGACAGACGACACGCCAACGGAGACACTCATCGTGATCATCGACTGCCACGTGCACATCCACCAGTACTACGAGGATCTCGAGGACTGCGGCGGCTCTCTGCTTCCCGCCGCCGACCGGATGGGCATCGACAAGCTCTGTGTGTCCGTGCTCCTGGGCGGCGAGCAGCCCGCTATGGAGGACATCGTCAGGTCCAATGACACCGTGGCCCGGGCCATCGAGCGCTATCCCGACCGCTATGTGGGCTACTGCTACCTCAACCCGTGCTATCTGCTGCAGAGTCTCGACGA
>Ga0334885_1004029_pt1 | contig 13056 bp, 11 predicted proteins | sample GraSluR1_MG_8_FD_207233 | JGI IMG/M metagenome (GOLD analysis project Ga0334885, IMG submission 207233) | Sludge microbial communities from methane-producing bioreactor in Wageningen University, Netherlands - Granular Sludge_31_05-R1 | ecosystem: Engineered > Bioreactor > Anaerobic >...
CAAAGGATGATAATAGAAACAGGATGTAAATATCACCCTGGAAACTGAGAAAGTGCAGTCCCAGTAATTCCTGCACCATCTCTGAGAGGAAAAAGACAGGGACGGTTATAATCAGAGATACTATGAACCTTTTCTTAAAATCAGCCATCATGGCCTGGTGATGGTCGTGGTGATCATGTTCTTTGTGTCCTTCCTGTGCGTGTTCTTTGTGTTCATCGTGGTCGTGTTCTGGATGTTTTGTGTGTTCTTGCTCTTCATGCTCTATATGTTCTTCGTGTTCATGTTCGGGTTGTCCATGGTTTTCATGTTCTGCATGTTCTGGTGCTGGATGTTCTGCGTGTTCTTGGTGTTGTGGTTCCTGGTGTTGTGGTTCTTCGTGTTCATGCGTTGAGTGGTCGTATTTTTGGTGTTCGTGTTCTGTAGAGTGGCTATCTTCTTTTTTAGGGTGGTGATGCTTTTCAGGAGGCAATTTTTCATCATGGAAATCTGGATGTTCATGATCTTTCAAGGATATCATCCCTTAACCGGTAGAAAATTCGCAACTTCAATTCCTTAATAGACTGATATTTCACTCAAACAATTAATATAATTAAATATGTACTTGCTTTCTTAAATTATAGTTGGTTAATCTTTTAGGAAGATGTTATATCTCTCTGATTCTCTTCTAGCAAGTGCAAAAGTTCGTGATATTTATCTTCTCCCAGGCTATGCAGGAGTTTATGATGTAGATCATCTTTCACCAGATGCAGCAGATTGTGATAGGCATGGCTTCCTAATGCATGTAATATCTCGTGATATGCTTCACCAACAGTTAACTTAATGTTAACAGGGAAACCTCCATTTTTAAGCAGATGTAGAAGTTCTGCTGATTTGGGTGGTCTGAGGTGGGCTTTATAAAGGGTTTCACAATCATTGAATATCTCTTCGGTGGTGCCCTGACCGATTATCTCCCCATCGTGGAGTACGAAGATCTTATCTGCGAATTCAGTGACCATCTCCACATCATGGGAAGCCACGATAATGCTCATATCCTTCCGGTTTAATATGTAAAGTATTTCCATTACTTGTCTAACACCTTCAGGGTCTAAGCCGGTTGTTGGTTCATCCAGCACCATGATCTCAGGTCTCATGGCCAGGATACCGGCGATGGCCACCCGCTTTTTCTGTCCACCGCTCAGGTGATGAGGGGCTTTTTTTTCAAGTCCACTCATTCCCACCATTTCCAGGGCCTCCTCCACCCTTTCATCAACTTCATCATCAGAAAGTCCCAGGTTCATGGGTCCAAAGGCCACATCTTCAACAACGGTGGGTGCAAATAGTTGATCATCCGGATTCTGAAATACAATACCCACCTTCTGTCTTATCTCTAACAATTCCTTTTTTTCATACACAGCTGGTTTACCATCGATTTTAATAAGTCCAGATGTAGGTTTATTTATACCGTTGAAATGTGCAAAAAGAGTGGACTTACCAGCACCGTTGGAACCAATTACAGCTACCCTTTCACCCTCCTTGATTTCAATATTGATATCATGCAGGGCTGGAGTCCCATCTGGATAGGTGAAACTCATATTTTCAGTTTGGATAATTGTTTTTGCCATTTAAATCCATCCTTTTTTCTATAAAATATACATTCCCAACCATCCCCACTGATGGAATAAGAACGTGGCTAGAATTTGCAGACAGGCCACCAGTAACAGGGTAATACCAATAAAGATATATTCCCTGGACCCGATTTTTCTTTGCCTATCATGATATAGCCTGGATTCATCTGAAAATCCCCGGCTGGCCATGCTTAAATAGACGGTTTCTCCCTGTTCATATGCCCGTAGGAACATCATTGCTACAGTATAACCCAGTTGTTTCATCCTCCATTTGTATGGAATTTTCTTGTTGAAAGCATCGAAACACCGGGCTTTCTGTGCGTGCATTATCCGGTGAAGTTCATCGAAGAACATGAAGAGAAACCTGATCATCAAACTTAAAATCATGGAAATCTCCCGGGGCATGCCCAGTTTTCGGAAGGATTGCACAACTTCCTGCATAGGACTTATGGAAGATAGGAGTACGATGGATGTGAGGGCTACTATTAGCCGGGACATTAGAAGGGCAGCCCACATAAGACCGGCATCCGTTATGTGTATCCCAAAATACCCGGACCATATAATATTTCCAGGATGTATAAAGGGTTGGAAAGCTATTATGAAACCACCGAAGGGTAAAAGTAATAGAACTCTGGTAAAGGAATTCTTAAATGAAACATGGGATATGTAAATTAAAAATATGAGATATATCTCCAGAAATATCATGACCATTATCTGGGTTGAAAAAACAGCGTATACAACAATGAATACCAATAAAATTAACTTAATTCTACCATCCATTGAATGAAGGGGGCTTTCTTTATCGGTTTCTTTTTCAAGCTCTCTAACCGAGCCTACTCCGTTCATCGAATGAATCTCCTTTTTAAAATGTTATCTGATGTTTATGTTTTTCTATCATAAAAAAAGATTTAATAAAAAAAATAAAAAATGGGGGTTTTATTTGGATGCTTCTGGTGGGTTTCTTCTTCTGAGTGCTATGGCAACGATATAGGCTATTATCAACGTAATAATTATGCCTATAGCTAATGCCGCTATTTCCCCAATCTTATCCAATCCTTCAATGGTGTAATCTGGGAATGGGGATTCGTATGAAGCTTCCACTTCAGGAACACCCGCATCTTCTGCTGATTTTTCCAGGCCATCCGGATCTGGTGATGCAATTAAAGGTGACATAACAGCGATCACCAGACAAATGATTACACCCGCGATAACCAGGTATTTATCATTGGTACTCATTTGGCAGCCACCTCCTCACTTTCTTCGAGTTTTTGTCCACCTGATGTTTTACCCTTGTTCCAGGCAAGTAGATCTGGCCTTAATTTATCTAGTGCTATAAGTACCACTACGGTTAAGACTGCTTCTATTATACCTATGAAGAAGTGGTATATTCCCATGGAAAGCAATCCTATATCTAATGGGAAGGTTCCTGCTATCCACATTTCTACCGCGACTAATTCTGCTGCTATAAACAGGGATAGCCATGCAGCTACTCCAGCAGCAGGATATTTGCCTATAACTTTGTTCAGGCCTTTGAAGGAGAAGTATGCGATTGCACCTCCTACTAAACCCATGTTAACTACATTCGCCCCTAAAGCAGTTATTCCTCCGTCTCCGAAGAAAAGAGCCTGTACTAATAGTACTATGAAGAGTACCAGCACCGCGGCTTCGGGTGCCAGGAATACAATGGCAACCAATGCGCCACCTACCATATGTCCGCTTGTACCAAAGGGTATAGGCATGTTCATGGACATTATTGCGAATATTCCAGCTGATAAAACTGCAATTAAAGGAATTAACTTTTCATCAAGATTCTTTCTCGCCCACTTGAGGGAGAAATACAGGGCCACAAACATAATCACATAGTATATGGGCCATGTCCAGGATAAAAAACCATCTGGTATATGCAATTTTTTTCGCCTCCTTGTTTTTTTCTAAGGGAGTTAGTAGTCCATTGCTCAAACTAGGTATTACTTTTCTTAACTTCATTTATAAAGCAGGTAATACGTTTTAAACAATGTTTTAACCCCTAAATCCTCATTTAGACTCTGGATTTTTATAATATAAACATTTCCCTGAGTATTACTATAGTCTCTATTTGCTCATGAAAAGTATTAATTAATTAATACAAAATGTCACATTTGGGCCCTGTTTGTAATAACTTTAAATTTGGGCCCATTTTTTTGAAATTTTTTCAATAAAAAAAATAAATTGAGATCTTTTTTTAAAATTTTTAGTTTTGGATTTTACACGGTTCTACCTATCTCTAACACATCAAATTCATCCATATCTACGCTTCCTATGGTTCTAAGGCACTCTTCAGTGGGCATTTTATCCAGTTCTTGAAGATCTAGGCCTTTTTCCTTTTTTAAACCTCTAAGGAAGTACTTGAAGTCAGGTCCCAGTTCATCTTTTATCATGTAACCTCTGCCGATGTGTTTAAGATTTTCTTCATCGAATTCTGTGGTTAATCCTTTAATTTTAGCTAGCGTATGTTCTGATGGTTGTTTGAAAGCTCCCGTTTCTAGTGCAGTGTAAATAAAAAGCGGTATGTCCAACATTTGGGCTACTTCTCTTTGGGTTGTCTTTGTATATTTGCGGTATCCTGAAAGTAGGTACTTTAAATCTTCCTCCATTTTTTAAGCCTCCTTCATTTTTTGCTGATAATGATATAATCAGCTTATTATAAATACTTTTCTCAAAAAAAGTATTACTTTCTTTATAACCTATTATAAACGGATCATACTCTGTTCAATAAAGTTCGTATTAGTAAATAAAAGATAAAAATAAGACGTGTTGAATAGTTATTTTAAATTATTCTGTTAATAAAATTTTAAATGGGAAAATATGTGGAATATTGTTCTATTTTACAGGAATTCCAGGTTATCCATTAATAATACTTTGAACTCTTAAAATAGCATTTAGGTAATACTTTTTTATAGATAATTATTTATACTCTATTTTTGTATCTTATTAACAGAAGGGTATAACTTATGTTTAACAGTTTAAGGTCCAGAATACTAGTTGTTATTTTTGCAGGAGCAATACTCATAGCCATAGATGGATCCACCATCAGTCCGGTATTAGAGTCAATACAGAAGTCATTTGGTGTAAGTGAAAGTGTTATAACCTGGATATTCAATATTGAAATTCTTTTCCTGTTACTGTCAACACCCATAATGGCTAAACTTTCTGATAAGTATGGTAGAAAGAATATCTATGTATTTAATGCTGTTATATTTTTGATTGGGACATTAACAGTGGCTTTTTCCCAATCTTTTGAAATTTTACTTATTGGAAGAGCATTACAGGGGGTAGGGGCTGTTTTATCTGTACTGGCCATCACCATCATTGGAGATTACTTCGATGAAAGTAGAGGTACCATACTGGGTGCTTTTGGAGTTATAATAGCCTTAGTATACGCGTTAGGTCCGGCCATATCTGGTTTCCTGGTGAACTACAATTGGCACTGGATATTTATGGTAAATATACCAGTGGCAGCTATCGTAGTGCTCCTGGGATACTACCTTCTACCAGTAAGTAAAACCACAGAGAAATACGCCGGCTTTGACTGGAAAGGCATGATATTTTTGGGCATCGCCATCGCCTCCCTGGCTTACTTCATATTCAATCTCAGTGGAGAATCATCCGCCACTATACAGTACATCCTGCTGGGAATCTTCGCCGTAGCACTGGCCATATTCATTTTAGTAGAAAGAAAAGCACTGGAACCAATTATTCCCATCAATCTACTGAGAAGAAGAGATACCCTTATAGCCAGTGTGGTCACCCTGGTGGGCTACCTGGCCATGGCAGGAACCTACTACTTCTCCACATTTGCCACCATGGCCTTCCAGCTCAGTTACTCCATGGCAGCCTACATGATACTGCCCATGACCGTGGCCTCTCTAATTACCACTCCCGTAGTAGGTAAACTACTGGATAAGATAGGGGCTAAGCCCATCATGGTGGTTGGCGGAGCTATAACTGCAGTTGGGATGTTGATTTTAAGCTATGCATCCAACATCTACCTTTTCAGCTTTTGCCTGGTGTTGATTGGGATCGGTAATGCTTCCATCGTGGGTAATGCCCTCTACTACATCTTCTTGGATGAAACCGGCAAATCTGAAAGAGCATCGGGTCAGGCCCTCCTGAACATACTTATAAACACCGGGTCGCTACTGGGAGGGGCGATTTTAGCATCCGCTTTGGATTTCACTGCCTCTGGTACTGCCTCTTTTCGTAATGTTTATCTTTACCTGGCAGTGGTTTACGTCCTGTTAACGGTTCTTTCACTGGGAATAGCTGGTAAAAAGTCAAAAATAACAGGGTAAATTTTTATATCAGAAACAACAAGATAAAAAAGGGCGTTTAATGAAAAAAACTACTTCAGATATAGTAATCGGATCAATCTTCCTTACCATTTATTTTCTTTACCTAATCTTCCCAACTGATAACTTCAATCCGGTCCCCCTATTTTTAGCTGCTTTGGGTTCTGTAGAATTGATAACCGGTATCTTCAGCCTAAAGGGATATTACCAAAAAAAGATGTACATTGTATCTTTAACTGCTGTTCTGCTCTTAATATTAACGTTAAACTTTATCCAGATGTATCTATCGCATTATACGAATACTTTGTTCATTTTCCCCATTATGGCACTAATAATCGTATTGATTGCTTACGATTTAGCCCATAATATGGTTAAATCTCTAAAATTGATGCAAGAATACAGGAATATCTTGGAAACAAATCCTGATGACTTCAAAATTTGGAATAACTATGGAATCGCCCTTAAGAAAATTAAGGAATATAAAAGGGCGATAGAAGCCTATGATAAAGCCCTGGAAATAAACCCGGGATATACAACTGCCATGTATAACAAGGCAATAATCCTGGCAGAGCGGAGTAAATATAAAAAAGCCATTGAAACCTATAATAAGGTGCTGGAAATAGATCCAGAGGATGTTAATGCATGGATAAATAAAGGTAACAGTCTGGCTACTATAGGTAAGTTTAAAGAAGCACTGGAATGTTACGATAAAGTTCTGGAAATAGATCCAGAAAATGCAAAAGCAAAGTTCAATAAAGGAATTATACAGGAATAAAAAAAATAGACGGTGTTTTAAATGGAATATCGACACATACCATTTATTACCCTATCAGAAATAGCACCACGGGTTTGGATAACCCTTTCCGACTGTAATTTTAAATGTAGAGGATGTTTTAGTCCAGCTAGAAGTATCAAAGGGAAAAAGATGAGTGTTGATGAACTGGTGAACCTGGTAAAAAAAGCTTCCCTGGACTACTATCAAGAATTGCCCCCGGAGATCTTGATAACCGGAGGGGAACCCACTCTGAATCGGAATTATCTAGTTGATCTGATTTCTAAACTAAATTTCAGTTATGTGGTAATGGAAACCAATGGCTACTTTTTAGATGAAGAGTATATTGATGAGTTAATCAAAGCCGGATTAGATGAAATTATGCTGGATTTGAAGGCCTACGGTGAAGGACTGCACCAATGGTACACCGGCTTTTCAAACCGTCCCATATTCAAGAATTTGAAAGCATTCCATGGAAAAATCAAGGTGATCATTAAAACGGTTTACATACCCAGAATCGTAGATGATACAGAGATAGAGAACATAGCCAGATTTATCTCTCAGCTCGATCCAGAAATGGAATACAGGATAAATGATTTTAAACCTTCACAAAGCATATCCCGAAGTCCCACTGACCAGGAAATGGAGAATGCATATTCTAAGGCTGAAAAGCATTTAAAAAATGTTATATTAAGCAGAAGCTGTAGAAGAGAAGGAATAACTCCAAAAAAGTTTAGCTGGATAACTGTATTTCCCGATGGGACCTTCCAGAGGAGATCTTTGGAGAATTATTAAGTCTGAAATTAAAGAAGGTTAGATAAATGTTTATATCGAAGATTATCTGATTCTCATTACTGATAATAAATCATAATTTCCAGGCTCTTGCAGCACTTTGAACTTCCCAGTACTTATGGTACAGTCCTTTGTTTTCTATGAGTTTTTCATGGTCCCCTTCTTCAACGATCATTCCATTTTCCAGTACCACTATCTTATCCACGGATTTTATGGTGGAGAGGCGATGGGCAATGACTATAACTGTTTTGTCCTTTATCAGCTCATTTATAGCTTCCTGTACCAGTTTTTCATTCTGTGGATCAAGATAGACAGTAGCCTCATCCATGATAAGAACAGGGGCATCCTTGAGTATGGCCCGGGCGATGGAGATCCTCTGTTTTTGACCTTCACTTAACCGGGATCCTCCCTCTCCAATAATGGTGTCGTATCCTTCAGGCAGATCTTGTATGAATTCATGGCATCTGGCAGCTTCAGCCGCGGTTGCAACCTCCGCATCACTTGCATCCTTTTTACCCATCCTGATGTTCTCTTTAACCGAGTTATCAAAGAGTATAACGTCCTGGAATACTATAGAGATATAGGAGAGCAGTTTATCCACCGGGATGTCCCTTATGTCCTGGCTACCCATCTTTATCCTGCCAGAATCAACATCCCAAAACCGGGCAATTAAACTAGTAATGGTGGTCTTACCCGCTCCTGAAGGACCTACTAAAGCTGTTACACTTCTCTCTTCTATTTTGAAGCTTACATCTTTAAGCAGGGGCTGGTTATCATAGCTGAAATCCACATCCTCAAATTCGATGTCAAATCTTTCAATTTCCACAGCCTTCTCGGGCTCCGGGAGATCCTCCTCACCCAGAACCTGGAATATATGTTTTATGGCATGGCCAATGGAATGTTTCACGTGTAAATATCCGTAAAGAAAATGTGCCAGTGAATCAGAAAATGCAGGAGTGGCTATTATAAAGAATATGAGAATTTCCAGGGATAGAGTACCGTTGAAATAGAAATACAAACCAAATGGCAGGATGACGAAGATGAATATACTGCTGAATACCAGTAGGATTATGCCGGGGATAACGGTAGCCGATGTACTCTGGATATTTTTATCCCTGAAATCACGAACTGCCTCCTGAAAGCTCTGGAATTCAGCAACGTCATGGTTGAAAATTTTGATCACAGGGATACCCTGTATGAAATCCAGAATCCTGGAATTCACCCTAAATAATGATTTCTCCTTTTCTTTCTGGACTCTTTCAGAGACTTTATCTGAATATTTGAAAGCCAGCCATATCAAAGGAGTGATTGAAATGGCAACCAGTGCCAGTCTCCAGTCTAAGATGAAGAACAATATAAACACGATTATAGTGGTTATTTGGGAGCTGAGTAGATAAGGGGCCATATAGGTTATGAAATACTCAACCCGAGACACATAATCCCCCAGGACGGTGTTAAGTTCCCCTGTATTCCTTTTGGTGAAAAAACCCAGTGAAAGACGGGTTAACTTGTCACCTAACTTCATTCTCACATCATAGGAGATTTTTAAGCCCTGTTCCATGGAACGCAGAAAGAGACGATGATCCATCATGCTGAGTATCACGTAACTGAGGCCAATTAACCCAGCCAAGACTAAAATTTTGATTATATCAAGGGAGGGCTCTAAAAATTCCAGGATAACAAAGTAAAGAAACACCAGGGGTATAGCTTTGAACATTCCATAGATGGACATCAATATAAAAGTGGACCTTAACTCTGATTTTCTATCCCCGGCCAGGTTAAACATTTCTTTATACAATTCCATCACCCCTTAATTCCCAGTCTAACGTTGAGATATGTGTATCCCACATCTCCCTGAAAAGACCATACATATCCATTAAATCATTGTAAGACCCTTGTTCTACGATTTTACCTTCTCTCAGGACCAGTATTTGTTCGGCATCGGTGATGGTGTAGAGTTTATGGGCTATGGCCAGGACTGTTTTATTTCTGGTGAGGTTGCTGATGGCATCCTGGATGAGGGACTCATTTTCCGGGTCGATGAAAACCGTGGCCTCATCCAGAATGACAATAGGAGCATCCTTTAAAAGTGCACGTGCAATTGAGATCCTCTGCTTTTCACCACCACTCAGTTTTTCTCCCCTTTCACCTACAACGGTGAGGTAACCATCAGGAAGGTCTTCTATGAATTCATGGCACCGGGCGACCTTTGAAACTTCTATTACCTCCTCCATGGAGGCATCAGGATTTCCTATCTTGATGTTCTCCAGAATAGTGTCGTTAAAAAGATACGGATCCTGTAAAACGATGGAAACGTAGGATAAAAGATTTTTTAAGGATAAATCTCTGACATCAAAACCTCCGATCATGATCTTACCATAATTCACATCCCAGAACCGGGCTATCAACCTAGCTATAGTTGTCTTACCTGAACCAGACGGCCCTACCAGGGCACACCTGGTTCCCTGGGGTACATGGAAATTAATATCATTAAGTACGGGTTTCCGGGTATCATATCCGAAGAATACATTCTTAAATGTTATATCAAAAGTTTCTACTCCCTTCTTTCCACTATCATCAATATTTTCAGCGTCTAGAATATTATTTATCCTATCCATACACTCCTTTTCCTCCATTCCGTACCTTAAAAACTCGTAAATCCGCATAAAAAGACCACCAAATGTGGGGCCGATTATTAAAAAGAGTAAAAAGGTTTCAACAGTTAACTCTCCACGGATATAGAGCCATAATCCTATGGGAATAATAAATGCAAGGGTAGAGGTTATCAAGCCCTGATAAAGGCTGAAGGGCGCTGCTCTCTGCCGGGACCATTTGATTACACTGTCCTTCCAGAAGGCCATGTTCTCCTGGTACTTTTTAAAAGATTCGGCAGTTTGGTTGAAGGCCTTTATCACCTTTATTCCCTGAACATACTCCACCACCGTGGAATTAACCTGAGACTGAGCTTTAAGATAGGCATCAATCATCTCACCCCACCCCCTACCCTTAATTATGATCACGGTTAATGCCAGCGCCACCGGTAACACGGAGGCTAGGGCCATCCTCCAGTCCATGATAAAGAGGAAAATACCTAAAAATACAGGGACAGCAATGGTACTTATCATCTCTGGAAGGTGATGTGCTAGGAAAAACTCCAGCATCTCTACGTTCTCGTTTATCACGGTTTTAAGTTCACCAGTGTTCCTATCATCAAAGAATCCCAGGGGTAATTTGGATAATTTCTTTCCCAGCTGGATTCTGACGTTGTAGAGGATCTGGTAGGCCGCCACGTGGGATATGTTATAGGCATAGACCAGTATCGCGGACATGGCCACATATACCACAGGAATTAGGGCTAAAATCCACCATACCTGTGCTTCATTGGGTGAAGTACTGAACACCTCTAAAAAGAGTAGGTATATCAGATAAAAGGGTATTATGGCCAGGCCACATGCAATTGCATGTAGTGTGCAAGCGAATATCAACTTTAATCTTCTTTTACCTGCCAGTTCTATCAGATCACTGAATATCATTTTGTTCACCTATTTTTATCTCTTCTAATCCAAGGAGCGGGGGTTTGATCCCAGCCTTAAGACTTATCTCAGTTATTGGGGTGGGTTTAAGGTCAGCTTCCCTGAGGAGGTCAATTTCAGAGAACACACTCCTTGTATCTCCATCCAGTAGTATGGAGCCGTTTTTCATGACCACCAGTCTCTGGCAGTACTCTGCAGCCACCCGCATGTCATGGGTGATGAGGATGATGGTAACACCCTCCTGGTTGAGTTTCTTCACCAGATCCATGAAGGAACTCACATGGTACCAATCCTGACCTGTGGTGGGCTCGTCTATAATCATGATCTCCGGTTTCTTTACTAGAGCAGTGGCTGTGGCTACTCTCTGTCTCTCACCCCGGCTTAGAGTTAAGGGATGATTATTTTTGAACTTTTTCAAACCCATTCTATTGATTACTTCATCTATCACAATTTCTTCTCCTTCAAAGCCATAACTCAGCTCTGAATAGACTGAATCGCAGAATAGTTGGTGTTCAGGGTTTTGAAAGAGAAATCCCACTCTTTGAACCAGTTTCTTTCTATCTTTCTGGGGATCCAGACCATTCACCCTCACCGATCCTTGATTGGGCTTCAGCAGACCCATCATAAGCAGGGCCAGGGTGGTTTTACCAGAACCATTGGGACCCAGAAGGCCCACCATTTCCCCCTTATTTACAGAAAGATTGACATCATACAACACTTTCTTATCACCGTACAGGAAGTTTAAGTCTTTAATTTCCACTATTTCATCGATTTCCACTATTTCCTCACTTTGAACCATCTGGTTAACTATATTTCTGGGAATGACGGGGATCGTCTTGAAGATATCCAGTGCCTCATCCACTGAAAGGGGAAGCTTTGAAGAACCCAATCTTAATCCCATTTCAACGGTCTGGGGAGGTTTCAGTCCAATACTTTCAAATATCCTGTCTTGGAAGATGGTTCTGGGTTCGTCATCGGCGATTATTCGCCCATCATCCATGATGATCAGACGGTCCAAGTAACTGGACACCTCGTCCAGGTGGTGTTCAGCTAGGATGATGGTCATACCCGCCTGATTCAGTCTGTGGAGAACTTCCAGCACCATCTCCGTACCCCGGGAATCAAGTTCTGATGTGGGTTCATCCAGGACCAGGACCTCCGGCTTAACTGAAATGGCTGAGGCAATGGCCACCCTCTGCTTCTCCCCACCCGAAAGTTCAAAGGGGTATCTCTCCCTTAAATCATCTATTCCCACGGCATCCAGGGAAAAATCCAGGCGTTTTCTGATTTTTCCTACAGGATAATTCAAATTCTCTGCGATGAAGGCCACTTCATCCTCCACAGTAACACTGAAAAGCTGGACTTCCGGGTTCTGGAACACCATACCCACATGGGTGGAAAGTTCAGGAATCTCATGTTCTGCAGTGTCTAAACCACATACTTTCACCTTTCCCTCCTTGTAGCCATTTACAGCATGGGGGATGATGCCACAGAGATGGTAGAGAAGGGTTGATTTTCCACAGCCAGATTTCCCTGCCAGTCCTACAAATTCACCCCGTTCCACCTCAAGATCGATGTTATTTAGGATATATCTATCAGATTGAGGGTATTTGAATGATAAATCATTTATAGAGATTATTTTGTCCATCATACAACACCTGTATTTATCAATACAATTCCTAGAACGGTTAGAGAGAATGTTGAGAAGATCACATCCTTCTTCCCGAAGCTTATGGTTTTAAGGGAAGTTCTCTGGGCGGAGTATCCGAATGCTTTGGTCTCTAAACTCAAGGCCATCTGCTTGGATGTTTTAAGGGAGGTGATAAGTAGTGTTTCCATCAAGAGCATCAGGTCATTGAAGCCGGTCTTTATTTTCCTGAGCTTCTGGGCGTTTCTTATGGTGTAGAAGTTCTGGAAAGTCAGGGGAATAAAGCGTATGGACATGGTTATCAGGAGGATCATCCATTCTGGAAATCTCATACTCCTTAAAACCAGTATCATATCACTGGGATGAGTGGTGAAGGGGA
>Ga0334885_1004038_pt1 | contig 13036 bp, 9 predicted proteins | sample GraSluR1_MG_8_FD_207233 | JGI IMG/M metagenome (GOLD analysis project Ga0334885, IMG submission 207233) | Sludge microbial communities from methane-producing bioreactor in Wageningen University, Netherlands - Granular Sludge_31_05-R1 | ecosystem: Engineered > Bioreactor > Anaerobic > Unclassified...
TGGCAGCCGGGCACAGAAGGCGGTCATGCCGTAGCCGACATCCTGTTTGGTGATGCCAATCCGGGCGGGAAACTGCCGGTGTGCTTTCCGCGCAACGGCGCCCATGCCCCGCTCTATTACGCCCGCAACCTGACCCATTCACCGGAAGGCAGCCGCATGTACAACCCGCGCTATTGGGACGGCTTGCCCACCCCGCTGTATCCCTTTGGGTATGGCCTGAGTTACACGACCTTTGGCTTCAGCCACCTGCGCCTTTCTGCGGCAGAGATGAAAATCGGCGAGAGCCTGACGGTGAGCGTGGATGTCACCAACACCGGAGCGGTAGCGGGAGATGAGGTCGTTCAACTCTACATTCATCAACGCTGGGGCAGCGATTCACGCCCCATGCGCGAGTTGAAAGGCTTCGAAAGAATCACCCTGCAACCCGGTGAATCCAGAACGGTAACCTTCCCGCTCGGTCCTGATGAACTAACCTACTGGAGCACCAATGCCCATGGCTGGGTCCAGGATCCCGCCGCATTCGACGTGTGGGTAGGCGCTGATTCCACGGCTGAACTGCATGCAGAGTTTGTCGTCACAGGGTAGGCAATCCTGTTTCCCAAGATCATCAAGGTTCAAAAAATCCGGTCTGCTTAGGCCGGATTTTTCTTTTGTAGAATCCTATTGCGGTCTGTAAAAGCGGAACCCCTACAGATATTGGAAGAACTCGATCGATTCGCCATCCAGCCCCTTGACGAAGGCAATGCGTACCGGGATCGGCGGATCACTGGGCAGATCCAGGCTCTTGGGTTCCATCTGGATACTGGCGCCGGCATCCACCGCGCGCTGGAAATCGGCGTCGCAATCATCGGATGCCAGGGCGATGTGAGCGAACAATCCGGCGGGCTGCTGCTCCGCTTCGGCACCCGAAAATACTTCAAGGAACGTTCCGTCGCCCATCGCCAGCATGACAGCGCGCCGCTCACCGGCGCTGCCCCAGCTCACGGATGGCGTGAAGCCGAAACCCTTGGTATACAGCTCGACAGTGGCATCGAAATCTTTGACAGTGATCGAAATGTGGTGCAATCCTTTGAGGGTCATGGTCGTGGTCTCCTTTATTATGAAAACAAATACTCCACCCCAATACTACACCAATTTTTCAAGAAATCTGAGACAGCCTGATTTTGTCCCGGTCAAGTGCAAAACAAACCCGCAAAATGAAAAACGGGCTGCCAGTCCGTACAGTCAGCTATAATCAAATCACACCAATTATTCACTCACCGATAAAAAACAAAGGAGATTTGCTCATGGCTGTATTACAGATGAATTTTATGTCCATGTATCTAGGCATGCAGACCAACATCACCGTCTGTCTGCCGACATTCAGCTATCAGGATTTTATGAATGGGCACACCGATTACTATGTTCCCGGCATGAAATTCCAAACACTGTATTTGCTTCACGGTGGTTCCGGTGATGACACCGACTATGTCAAATTGACCAACATCGTGCGCTATGCCGATGAACACAAACTCGCCGTGGTGATGCCGAGTGACTACAACCAGTTCTACACCGACAATCCGCATGGCCCGCGTTACTGGAAGTATGTCGCCGAGGAATTGCCCCAGGTTTGCCAGACCTTGCTCCCGTTATCTCCCAAACGTGAAGACAATTTCGTCGCCGGCCTTTCGATGGGCGGTTTCGGCGCTATGAAGATGGGCATTCTGCAGGGCGAACAATTCGCGGCGGTGCTTTGTATGTCAGGTTCATCACTGCAGCCTGACAGAGCCAAAGACTTCGGCAAAGGCATGCGAAGATCAGGCAAAGACCCTGACATAATGCCGATGGCGCACCTGGAATCATTGTTCGGCGATATGAACCAGTTCAAGGGCAGCATTCACGACATGTATCACTATGCCGCGTTGAATGTTCAGCAAAAGAAACAACTGCCGAAGTTCTTCTTCACCGTCGGCGACCAGGATTTTGCCCGTCAAGATGTAGAAGATGCCCACCAGCACCTGACCTCTTTGGGATATGAGACCTTCTTCGAACTGGTGCCCGGCTACGGCCACGAATGGGATTTTTGGGACCTGACCCTCAAGAAAGCCATCGCTGACTGGCTGCCGATCAGGCACGCCGTCATCTATCCAGAGGACTGATTACATCACATCCATCTTGGTACGGTAGTTCAACGCTTCCGCCAGATGCGGGTTAGCTTTTCGATACTCCGTTTATTCTTGTTAACGGAGTATCTTGTGTTCCTGCGAGAAACTCCGTTTACAGACGCCTGCGTCCGCATAAACTAAGTTTCGAACGATTCACATCACCTCGATGTTGGTGCGGCAATTCGATGCGACCCAACCAGGTGCGGCGGTTGCATGTCGGGCGCGCCTGCCAGGCGGGTTTTCATCAAGGCCTTGCAGGCGCGAAATCAGCATCAATCAATTCTAATGCGAAAAGAATACACCTGCTCAAGCTAGATTCCAAGAACAATCTGAAGAGCTACAAGTATGGCTGATAAAGTATCTGAGTCTACTTTTCCAACACTATGAATAAATCGTTCTACAGAAAGGGACCGTACTTGAAATGCATCCGCGGCAGAAGAATTTTTAAGGCCATTGTTTATGCTGGGTTCTATATGAACCAACCAGGGTGCTTTTGAATAATGGCCTTTCCATGTGGTGATGGGAACGATGGCCCGCAGTGGAAGGACACCAATCTCATCAACATTTACAATGACTGCTGGACGTGATTTCTTGATTTCAGCGCCAATGGTTGGGTCCAGATTTATTAACCAAATTTCACCCCTATGCATGGAAGTCTTCGCCATCTAAAGCTATGAAGGCTGTTAGTTCTTTATCCGTCAAGTAATCATCCAGCAACGCCTGTGCAGCAACAGCCAGGGTTGCTTTTTGACGTTTTTCGATTTGTTCATCCAACATTTCCCGCACAAGTTCTGAAAAAGTGCGGTTTTCTTGTTCTGCTATTTCTTTTAGAATTCGCCTCTGTTCATCTTCAAGCATGATCTGAGTACGTTCCATCTATCACCTCAATTATACATCTTAATTGTGTGTATAAATTATACACAACACAAACACAATTATCAAGTATCTCGCTGTTATGCTCTACATCACATCAATCTTTGTCCTGTAGTTCTGCGCCCCCGCCAGATGCGGGATGCCTCGTTTTCCTGTAAGAAACTCAGTTTACGGAGGCAAGCGTCCAAATAAACTAAGTTTCGAACTCTTCACATCACATCCATCTTCGTGCGGTAGTTTAACGCCTCCGCCAGGTGCGGCGGTTCGATGTCGGGCGCGCCTGACAGGTCGGCGATGGTGCGCGCCAGTTTCAATACGCGGTGGTAGGCGCGCGCCGTCAACTGCATCTGGCGCATGGCGTGACGCATCAACTGTTCTGCCTGGCCGCTGAGTGTACAGAATTCCGCCACCTGCGCCGGGCGCATGTCGGCGTTGGCATGCATATCGAGGTCCTTGAAGCGTTCTAACTGCACCTGGCGCGCGGCTTCCACCCGGGCGCGGATGTCAGCCGATGATTCGCCCTCGCGCTCGCCGGTCAGCTTGTCATATTCCACCCGCGGCACATGGATCTGGATGTCGATGCGGTCCAGCAGCGGCCCGCTGATGCGGTGCTGGTAGCGGGTGATGGTGGAGGGCGCGCAGCTGCAGGGCTTGACCGGGTCGCCATAGTAGCCGCAAGGACAGGGATTCATGGCGGCGATCAACTGGAAATTGGCAGGGAAGGTCAGCGAACCCGAGGCGCGGCTGATGGTGACCTGCTTGTCTTCGATCGGCTGGCGCATCACCTCCAGCACGCGCGTGGAAAATTCGGTGAATTCATCCAGAAACAGCACCCCGCGGTGCGCCAATGACACCTCGCCCGGACGCGGCCAGTTACCGCCGCCCACCAGCCCGGCATGTGAGATGGTGTGATGCGGTGCGCGGAACGGACGCTGACGGATGAGGGGTTCATCCGCCGGCAGTTGATCGGCGATGGAGTAGATGCGCGTCACTTCTAAAATCTCGTCAAAACTCATTGACGGCAGAATGGAGGGCATGGCGCGCGCCATGAGGGTCTTGCCGGCGCCCGGTGCGCCCACCATCAACATGTTATGGAATCCAGCCGCCGCCACCTCCAGCGCCCGTTTGACATGTTCCTGGCCGCGTATGTCGCGGAAATCGGTCTGGAAGACAAAATCGGGGGTCAGTTCAGTCTGCAGGGTGAAGGATGGGATGGTTTCCTGCCCGGTCAGTTGAGCCACCAACTGCAGCAGCGATTCGATCGGATAGACTTCGATATCGGGGATCAGCGCGGCTTCGGGCGCGTCCACCGCCGGTACATACACACGTTGGAAACCTTCTTCGCGCGCCAGGGCTGCCATGGGCAGCACACCCGCCACATGGCGCACACCGCCATCCAGCGACAATTCGCCGATCACCATGGCTCCATCCAGCACACCCGGTGGCAGCTGGCGCGTTGCTTCCAGTACCCCCAGCGCGATCGGCAGGTCATACACCGGGCCTTCTTTGCGCACCGAAGCAGGCGCCAGGTTGACAGTGACGGAGGTGCGCGCGTTGCTCATCCCGCTGTTGCGGATGGCGGAACGCACACGCTCACGGCTCTCCTGCACGGCGGCGTCTGGAAGCCCGACGATGATGGTCTTGGGCAGTCCCTGCCCCACATCGACTTCAACTTCAACGACCACGCCGTCTAACCCGACGACTGCACAGGAAGTGATTTTTGCCAGCATGGATGCATCCTTTGTCGCAGCAATAAAAGGCCCCGTAACAATTGTCTTAAGTGTAGGGAAGGAGGCTCAAATTGTCAATTGTTTTCAGGGTTGATACGCCCCACTTCCGCAACCGCGAAATCGACAAATGCCAGGGTGCGGGGGAACAAGGCGGCGGGATCATTCCGCCCAAAAAAGTTGGCGCTGACCTGACCGAACGCGAACGCGAGGTGCTGGCTTGCATAGTGGAAGGCCTCAGCAACCAGCAGATCGCTGAAAAACTGGTCATCAGCCTCTCCACGGTCAAATTCCATGTCAGCAGTATCCTCTCCAAATTACACGTCAACAGCCGCACCGAGGCAGTTTCGTATGTGTTAAAGAACGACCTGAACTCATGATCAGGTCATAGTTCGGGCTTTCGACCAGTCCAAAGACCCTTCCATCAGGCGTCACGGTGGCGGGGGTTTTTGATTAAACTGAACCTAACTTGAAGCAATGGAGATTGACCGCAGGGAGCGGAGAAATCGAAACGGCTGAGCCAGTCGCCCATCGGGTACATTGGTACTTCCAGATGGTTTCGATCCCTCCGCGCAAACTTACTGCGCCCGTTCACGTTCAGGATGACGAGGATACGGGCGAAAAACACCCTGTATCTCTTGCGTGTTCGTGTCTTTCCGACTGAAAGATGGCGCAGCCATCTGCAACGAAGGAACCAAAACGGCTGAACATCTTCAGTCGTAGATGGTTGTGCTATTTCAGGTCTGATGAGATCTTTCGCTCAGCCATAACCCAGACACAGAGTCTATTCTCGTAAACTCCGTGTCGATGGGTTCTATTTTCGGACTTCCGCCGCCTGATGGTGATTACAGGGTGAGGTAAGCCTCTACGCGCTCGCCGATCAGGGCAAGCGATCCCGCCCAGAATTCCTTGCTGCGGATGTCGATGCCGAATCGCGCGGCCAGGTCGGCGGCGCTGGCTTCACCGGTGGAGGCCAGCAGGGCCTTGTAATCGGGAATGAAGGCTTCACCGCGTTCTTGATAGATGGCATATAACCCCAGCCCGAACAGCAGGCCGAAGGTATAGGGGAAGTTGTAGAATGACAGCCCGGGGTAATAGTAGTGCGGTTTCCATGTCCACATGTAACTATGCAGGCTGTCTGCGCTGACACCGTCTCCATAGGTGGCGAGTTGGGCACGGCGCATGGCATCGCAGATATCGTCGGCGGACAGTTCTGCCTGTTCGCGGCGTTCGAAGATCTCTTTCTCGAACAGGAAGCGGGAATAAATATCCACCACCACCTGCGAAGCGCCGATCAGGGTGGTTTCGAGGATGGCGAGTTTCTCTTCTTCGCTTTGCGCCTGCGCCAGGGCGGCGTTGGTCACAATGGTTTCGCACATGATCGAGGCGGTTTCCGCCATGGTCATGGGGGTTTGCTTTTGCAGCATGGTCTTATCGGCCTGGTAGGCGCAGTAATTATGGAAACCGTGGCCCAGTTCATGGGCGATGGTGAAAACCTGGTCGAGAGAGCCATCGAAGTTGCACAGGATGCGCGATTCTCTCACGCCCGGCACACCCATGCAGAATGCCCCCCCGCGTTTTCCACTGCGTGATTCGGCATCGATCCAGTTATTGTCGAAAGCTTGTTGGGCGAAATCCGCCATCTCTTGTGAAAATTTGGCGTAATTATCGAGGATGAAGATGCGTGCTTCGGCGAATGTGTAGTGTTTGGTTACCGCGCCCACCGGAGCGAACAGGTCCCACCAGTCGAGTTGTTCTTTGCCGATGCGCTGTGCTTTGGCGCGGAAATACTTGCGGAACATGGGGAACGAATCTTCCATGGCAGACATCATCGCGGTCAGTGTGTCGCGGTCGATGCGCGCACCATCAACAGCACTGTGCAGGGCGTCTTCGCGGCCTCGGCGTTTGTTGAGGGTGTTGACGGTGCCTTTAATGCTGTTGAGGCAGGCTGCCAGCGGTTCTTTGACGCTTTCCCAGGCTTTGATCTCGGCGGCGTGTGCGCGGCGGCGCACATCTTCGTTGGGGTGGCCGTGCAGGTTGATCAATGCCGGCATCGGCAGGGTTTTAACCTCACCATCCAGTTCAAAATCAACGGTGAGCTGCGAGGTGATGGTGCCCTGCAATTTGTTCCAGGCGTTGGAACCGCTGGTAGAAAGCTCCGCGGCAAGGTTCTCTTCAGCGGTTGACATCATGTACTTGGCTTGTTCGGCAGTTTCCAACAGAGCAAAGGCATGCTGGCGGGCGGTGCCTTCAATCTCGAGTACCTGCGGCAGGACATCTTTCAGGCTGCCGACCCAGGTGTCGAATTGCACGCCGATCTGGCGCAGTGCCACCATGGGCTTGTCCAGTTCTGACATCAGGCGCAGGGCGGTCTTGTTGAATGAGTCAGTAGAAACGAAGGATGAAACATAGGCGCGGTAGGTCATGCCGAACTCGTAGATGTCATTCAGACGTGCAACTGCTTCGCTCAGTACAGTTTCGATCTCAGCGGGGGTGTTGGCGGCGGTAATGGGCGTCACTTTTTCCTTGAAAAAGTTTTGCAGTTCCTGCACCTGCGTGCGCAGTTTTTCGCCGTCGGCGATGAATTCAGGTGATTCCAGCGATGGATATACATTGGAAAGGTCCCAATGCGGGATGTGGTCGCTCATTTCTTCTCCTTAGGTTAATATTCTATGCGGAAAAAATTATACACCCGATTGCGGCAGGGGCAGTTGGGCACGAATGATGTTTTTCGTTTGCAGATTTGCTATAATCATGGCAGACAAGGAGCGTTTGCATGAAACGAGTCAGAAATATTATCCAGCCCTTGATCCGCCCTTACCTGTGGCTGCTGGCTGTCGGTTTGCTGCTGATGTTGGCTGCCTGCGCCCAGGAAACCGCCGAAATACCAACAAAAATCACCCGCCAGACGCGCGAAATTGACGATATGGAGATGGTGCTGATCCCCGCGGGCGAATTCACCATGGGCAGCGATGATGGCGAGGACAACGAGCGCCCGCCGCACAAGGTCGGGCTGGACGCCTTTTGGATTGATATCCACCCGGTGACCAACCAACAATACCAGCGTTGTGTGGCGGAGGAGGCGTGTACACCACCGGGACGCGCTTACTCCTTCACCCGCGGCGACTACTATGGCAGCCCTGATTATGCCGATTATCCGGTGATCTATGTGAATTGGCAGCAGGCGCAGGATTATTGCCTGTGGGCGGGTGTCCGGTTGCCTGATGAAGCTGAATGGGAAAAAGCGGCGCGCGGCACTGACGGCCGCACCTATCCATGGGGAGAAGAAGAGCCGACCTGCGTACTCGCCAATTATGGTGCTGTGGGCGGTGAAGGCGGATGCGTGGGCGATACCAGTGCGGTGGGCAGTTACCCGGAAGGCGCCAGCCCGTATGGCGTGCTCGATATGGCAGGCAATGTCTGGGAATGGACAGGCGAACTCTACCGCGAAGGAAACGCGCAGAGCGGTTCGGTTGATAGCGCCGATGCTGGAGGCGGGGCCCATCCCCTGCTGCGCGGTGGCGCCTGGAACGGCAATGATAGTTTCTTGCGCACGTCATACCGCTTCTTTTTCTTCGCAGATTACGCCATTGACTTTTTCGGTTTTCGTTGCGCCTCTCATGTGGATTAATTTCCTTAACTTTGCGCTATAATCAAAATTGAATGAAACCAGAGCGAAGCGTTAATCCTTCACTCATCCCTTATATCTCAACTAACAATCGGCAGGAGGTATCTTATGCATTGTCCTTTTTGCGGGCAGGAACACCCTGACCGGGCACAGTTTTGTCCGGTGACCGGGCAGCATCTGCCTGTGCAAACCGAAGCCCCCACGATGCTCGAAGCGCCCACCATGACCGAGTCGCATACCATGAACGAAGCGCCCAGGAAAAAATCATCGCTTCTTCTGTGGATCGCTTTGGCGCTGGTGGTATTATGCGGATTGATCGTTGTACTGGGCGGCGGTGGTTTTCTCGCCTACCGCGGTATGCAGGGTATCGGCCCGCTGGCGATGCTGGCAACCGCTACCAATACTGCCACCTTCACCCCCACCATGACCTTTACCCCTGAATTTACCCCGACCCCCAGCCACACCCCCACGCCACTACCGACTGATACCCCTGAACCGACCCCCACCTCGCAATACCAGGTAGGGTCATCGATGACCCGCGAGCAGGATGGCATGGAAATGATGTATGTGCCGGCAGGTGAATTCATGATGGGTGCCAATGACGATGATTCGTATGATGATGAAGAGCCTTTCCATGCGGTCTATCTTAGTTCCTTCTGGATGGATAAGTATGAAGTGACCAACGAGCAATATGCCCGCTGTGTCAGCGCCGGCGCCTGCAGCGTGCCGAACGCCACCAATTCGGTTATGAAAACCTCGTACTATGGCAATTCACTCTACAACCGCTACCCGGTGCTGCAGGTGGATTGGTACCAGGCGGGCGATTACTGCAGTTGGGCGGGCGGCAGGCTGGCTACCGAGGCCGAGTGGGAGAAGGCAGCCCGCGGTGATGATGGGCGTGTGTATCCCTGGGGCAACCAGTCACCGACCTGTCAGCTGGCCAATATGGATGTGGATGGTGAGTGTGTCGGCGACACCGTGGCGGTGGGCAGTTATCCAGGCGGCGCCAGCCCCTATGGCATCATGGACCTGGCCGGTAATGTCGAAGAATGGGTGTCTGACTGGATTGATGTTGAGTATTACCAGTACAGCCCGTATGAAAACCCGCAAGGCGCTGAAAGCGCTGAAGAGCGCGGTGTGCGCGGCGGTTCGTGGTTTGATTTCGGTCGCTATGTACGCACTTCAATGCGCTGGTGGCAGCAACCTTTCGCCAGCAGTGACAAGATCGGTTTCCGGTGTGTGATGGATATGCCTTAAACCAACCTGAGCTTGATAACAGGGCTGCCGTTTATCCGGCAGCCTCTGTTTTTTTCATTCAAACACTTGCTGTATATACTATAATGGAAGGTAGGCAGTAAGATAACCGTTCAACCAGCACAGGAGTTGGCAGCATGGGGCAGATGATTGACAACCGTTATGAAATTCTTGAACAAATCGGCAAAGGCAGTATGGGGGGCGTGTTTCTGGCAAAGGATACGCGTTTAAAGCGCAAGGTAGCTATCAAACGCCTGGTGGTGGCCGACAAGCAAACCGATATAGAGGTCTTTTTACAGCGTTTTCAACGTGAAGCGCTGGAAATGGCTGGTTTTCAACATCCCAACATCGTCAGTGTCTATGATTATGGCAGCGACGATGAGGGTGTGTATCTGGTGCTGGAATATATGCCCGGCGGTGTCCTAACGGAGCGTATTCGCAAGGGCGCGATGGCCCCGGCGGAAGCGGCTGAGATCATCCTGCCGCTGGCTGAGGCTCTGCAAGCCATCCATGACCGCGGGCGTGTGCACCGTGACGTGAAACCCTCCAATATCATGTTCGACAGCTACGGCAACCCCAAACTGGCGGATTTCGGCGTGGTCAAACTGGTCGAGAGCGATGGCTCCGACGGCCTGACGGTGGCGGGTACCACCCTGGGCACCCCGGCTTACATGGCGCCCGAACTGGTCAGTGGTCAGCCGCTGGCGCAATCTGATCAATACGCACTGGCACTGGTTTGTTTTGAACTGGTGACTGGCAAAAAGCCCTTTAGCGCTGACAGCCCGCTGGATATGCTCTACCACCAGCGCAACACACCGCTGCCCGCTCCGAGCAGTTTCCGATCGGACCTGCCAGCCTGGCTGGATGACCTGCTGCATAAAGCACTGGCAAAACAGCCATCCGAGCGTTTTGCTGATATGCGTTCTTTTATCGATGCTTTCCACTCAGGATTACAAAGTGACACTGGAAGCACCGAGCAACCACCAACGATGATGCCAGAAGAACCACCCACCCAGCTTGAAATCGAACCGATAGAGATGCCGGAAACATCGCCTGCGCCAAATCCTGCCGGCGGCTTTGAAGAGTCTGCCACGGTGCTGGCGCCGCGCGACCAACCCGCCCCGCAGGTGCCACAGACTGCACCTGCCGCCCCGCCTTCGATCGACTCTGCGACTGTATTTACGCCGCGGGGAGAACACAACCCCGACATTCCCACCCCATCGCCTTCTTCCGCACAACCGCAAGATTCTGCCACCATCCTGGTGCCTGACCGCAATCCGTTGGACGGCTATGCATGGGGTGAAACACCATCTGACGCATCGGCACAGCCAGCAGGCCATCCGGTCAGTTATGCCCAGCCATTGCCGCCGCAGTCTGCCAAACCGCGCGCAAAAAAGAAACTCCCCCTGTGGTTAATCATTCTTGCAGGGTTGGGTGCCTTGCTGCTGTGTATTGGGGCTGGTTTGCTGGTGAGTCGATTGTTCATTAACCCGCAGGAAGGCGGGCTGTCGCTGGGTTTGGGCGCGAAGACCGCTACCCCGACGCTAACTGCTACCCTGCCGCCCAGTCCGACCGCGACCGAAGAGCCGCTGCCGACTGCTACCGCCACCCTGGAACCCACCCCGACAGAGACCCCCGAACCGACCAGGGTGCCCAACACCGTGCGCGATATCGACGGCATGGAGATGGTGCACATCTCCGCGGGAGAGTTCACCATGGGCAGCACGCGCGCAGAACATGAACAACCGGTGCGCCAGGTGTCGTTGGATGCCTTTTGGATCGATAGGTACGAGGTGACCAACCAGCAATATTCGTTGTGTGTGGAGGCAGGTGCCTGCACAGGCCCTGCGTTTAATTACTCCAGCACGCGCGACAGTTATTACAACAACCCAGAATATGCCAATTATCCTGTGATTTACGTCACCTGGCCGCAAGCGCAATCGTATTGCGAGTGGACTGGCGGCAGGCTGCCGAGTGAAGCCGAATGGGAAAAAGCCGCGCGCGGTGCAACCGATGAGCGCAGTTACCCATGGGGTAACCAGGCGCCCGACTGCAATCTGGTCAACTTCGGTGGTGATGAGGGCTGTGTGGCTGACACCAGTGCGGCGGGGGCTTATCCTGATGGCGCCAGTCCGTACGGTGTCATGGACATGTCCGGCAACGTGTGGGAGTGGGTGGCAGATTGGTATGATGAGGCTTATTACGCCAACAGCCCCCTGCAAAACCCGCCCGGCCCCGAAGACGGTTTGCAGCGTGTGCTGCGCGGCGGTTCGTGGTACAAATTTGCCAATGCCATTCGCGTGTCATACCGCGAGGTGAATGTGCCGGAAGGCCGCTGGAATCACCTCGGTTTCCGCTGTGTGATGGATGCTGAATAATTTACCGGTCCCTAAAACAAAACCGACAGGAGCAAATTGTTGCTCCTGTCGGTTTTGTTAAGGTTCATTTTCTGTGAATTCCTTCAGCCAGGCATGCTTAATAATTTTGCCTGCGGTATAATGTTGGTATCGTTTCCTGCCAGGTTGGCGGACGTTATGCTGAATCCTTCCCGCGAACTGTTATATAATAGGTATTAGTGAAAATATGTGTCTTTTCAATTGTTCACGAATTCCTTGGATGCTATAAAATGATAATGTTGACCTGCAACCGCGTGTGACAAAGGGGTCCCCTTATGGAAAAACCAACGCTACTGATTGTTGAAGATGATGCTGATATCTCGAACATGCTCAAGATGTTCTTTGAGCGAGATTACGATGTGGAGACCGCCATGGGCGGACGGGAGGCGCTCGATAAGACCCGCAGCCTCATGCCCAGTTTAATCATTCTGGACATTATGTTGCCAGATATCAATGGATATGAAGTCTGCCGAGATTTGCGCACCCACCCGCGCACCAGCTACATTCCCATCATTTTTCTGACCCAGAAAGATGACCTGAGCGACAAGTTGCAGGGGTTGGAACTCGGTGCGGATGATTACATCACCAAGCCTTTCGATTTCAGTGAACTGCGGCTGCGCATCAAGAACGCCATCGCGCACGCTGAACGCGAGATCTACGTGGATCCCAACTCCGGCCTGCCCTCCGGGCGGCAGATCGAGGAACATCTGCGCACAGTGGTCATGGATGATGACTGGGCGCTGATTGACATCGAGGTGCGCAACCTGAAGGCATTGAATGACGCTTATGGCTTCTTGCAGGGCAACGAGGTGCTGCGCCTGATGGGCATGACATTGGTCGACACGCTCAACAAGGTGGGTACTTTGGACGACTTTGCGGGACATGCCGGCAGCGCGATTTTTATCGTGATTACCAAGGAACATCTGGCGCCAGTCATCGCAGAACATTTGCGCACGGCCTTCATTAAAAAGGCGCATACTTTTTACAATTTCATTGACCGTGACCAGGGCTTTG
>Ga0334885_1004073_pt1 | contig 12952 bp, 5 predicted proteins | sample GraSluR1_MG_8_FD_207233 | JGI IMG/M metagenome (GOLD analysis project Ga0334885, IMG submission 207233) | Sludge microbial communities from methane-producing bioreactor in Wageningen University, Netherlands - Granular Sludge_31_05-R1 | ecosystem: Engineered > Bioreactor > Anaerobic > Unclassified...
GATTTAAAGTTGATGAAAAATACAAGCAAACATTACTGGATGAAGTAATGGAACAAGGTTTGGTAAACACCATCGACTATAAATCCATTGATGAAATAGCAGAAAGAACCAAAGAACTCAAATTAGTACCAGAATATGTTGAGGAATTCTTTAAAAAAGCTTTCACCAAAGCCGGTGGCAAATATAAAGTAAGGAAAGATGAATCATTAGTTATTAATTCAATTCCATTTGAAATTAAAAGAGTAGCTGATGAACTGGATTTCAAGAAAGACTATGGTAAATTATTACGATCATATCCACGAATAACCTTTGATAAAGATGTAGCCTTTGATAATGATGACCTGGAATATGTTTCATTCGGACACCCACTACTAGAGGCAACCCTACGCTGGGTCGATGAAAAATACTCCACAGAAATGCAACGTGGAGGTGTTTTTAAAGACCCTTCTGGAACCTACAATGGAATATTCTGGTTTTTTGAAGGATTGGTGAATGATGGTAAAGGTGAAATAGCCGGTAAAAAACTATTTGCCATATATGATGGGGAAGAACCACAAGAAGTAAACCCTTCCCTGTTATGGGACTTTGTACCGGTGGATGATTCTGAACCACTAACCCTTGAGGAAGATAAATCGTCAGCCGAGTCAATGGTGATTGAATCTATTGAAGAATACTTATCAGAACTTAGAAATGAAAGGGAACGTCAGGCTAATGTAAAAAGGAAGTATGGACTTAAATCTCTTGAATATTTAATTGGTGACCTGGATGCTAACCTCACTGAATATGAAATAAAGAAAGGTGAAGGAGTAAACATGGATCTGGCAATTAGGAATGCCTATGAAAGGAAGAAAGGCTATCTTATTGCGGCAGAGAATCTTAAAAAAGAAATTGACCAGGAAACACATCTATCAATGTCCAAACCTAAACTATTAGGCGCTATATTTGTAGATGGTACAGAGGGTAGTTTAGTTGATGAGGGTATTACCGAAGAAGGAGAATCTGTTGATGAAATGCGTACTGATAAGGATATAGAACTTATTGGTATGGAAGTTTCCATGGAATATGAAACTCTTGAGGGAAGAAAACCAGTTGATATTTCTAAAGATAACTTGGGTTTTGATGTTCGTTCTAAAGATAAAGAAGGTGAAACTAGATATATTGAAGTTAAAGCCCGTAAGGGTGAAGGATCTGTTGCTCTAACTAAGAATGAGTGGATTAAGGCTAGAAGATTTAAAGACCAGTACTGGCTTTATGTAGTGGCCAATGCAGTTAGTAAACCTTTACTTTATATAATTCAAAATCCAGCAAACTTCTTGGAACCAACTGAGAAGATGGATGTACGTTATTTAGTATTCCCTGATGAATGGAAGAGGGGAAAGAAGGTTTTTGAGAAAGATAATTAAAATTTCACATTTTTGTATCATAATTAAGGAGTAGTCAGAAGGTGTAAAAATGAAACCATTTCCAACAGTTGCCATGCCTCACCAAGATATTATGGAAGATAAATTAACAATGGATGTATTTGCAGCCAATTTATGGGAGGTATTTAAAGGAAGAGCTCCAGAAGAATACAATGACCCTGAAACATTCTTTAAAAAGACGTATGAAACTCAAGGTTTGCAAAATATCATTAAAATCACCCAAAAACGTCTGAAAGGAGAAGGTGGAGACCCAGTCATCCAACTGCAAACACCTTTTGGTGGAGGTAAAACTCACACTCTAATTGCTCTTTACCATAAAGCTAAGGAAATGGGTGCTAAAACTGTAGTGATTTCAGGTACAGCATTAGATCCTAAAGATATCACAATCTGGGAAGAAATGGAAGGACAATTAACTGGTAAAGTAGAGAAACTTGAGGGAAATACATCACCAGGTCATGAAAAAATACGGTCTTTACTTGATGATAATCAACCTGTTTTGATTTTAATAGATGAACTTCTAGAATATGCTACGAAAGCAGCTGGTGTTAAGGTTGAAGGTTCTAATTTGGCATCTCAATTACTGGCGTTTATGCAAGAATTAAGTGAAGCAGTTGCCACAGTTTCCAAAGCTCAGTTGATTCTCACATTGCCATCAAGCCATATGGAACATTTTGATGAAGGTGCTGAAGCCCTTTTCATTCAATTACAAAAGGTTGCTGGTAGATTAGAAAAGATTTATACTCCTGTTCAAGATGATGAGATTTACCCTGTTATTAGAAGCAGATTGTTCCAGCATGTGGATGAAAGAGAAACTGCAAAAATTATTAATCAATTTATGGATTATGCTGAATTAGAAAATATTCTTCCAGATAACGTTGATAAATCTGATTATAAACATAAATTTTTGAAAAGCTACCCATTTCAACCAGAAGTAATTGATGTTTTATACAAAAGATGGGGTTCTTTTACATCATTCCAAAGGACAAGAGGAGTTTTAAGGCTTTTATCTTTGGTAGTTAACTCTATCAAAGACTCTAAGAATCCCATAATCCGACTTTCTGACTTTGATCTAAGCAATGATGAAATCAAACATGAACTCATTAATTTTGCAGGGCCCGAATTTGATTCGATAATTGCTATGGATATCATATCTTCCGATTCAGGTTCTAAAGAAACAGACAAAGAATTAGGTGCAGCGTATTTATCATATTCATTTGGAACAAAAATTTCAACAACCATTTTCATGTATTCATTTTCAGGAAGTCAAAGCGGGAAACATGGTGCATCTCTTCGTGAGATAAAATTATCCTGTGCTGATGTAGATACTTCAAGCGCTATAATTAGTGATGCTTTGGATAAATTAAAGAATAAATTATTATATCTTCATTCACGCGATAATAGATATTACATTCACCGGGAACCTAACCCTAAAAAAGCTTTCATCTCTAAAAAAGATAGTATCAAACCTGAGGTAGTAACAAATGCAGAAGAAGACCTCTTAGGATCAATACTGGGACGTAAAATTTTTGAAGTCTACAAATGGCCTAAAAGAACCAATGATATTCCTGACACTAAGAAATTGAAGTTAATTGTTGGGAAAGATCCTGATCGTTTTGAAGAATTTTTAGAAAATTACGGAGAACGTCCACGAGTATTTAAAAATACAATGATATTTTTAGCACCTTTTGAAAGTGAGCGTCATGTTTTTGATGATCATGTAAGGGGAAAAATCGCGTGGGACCTTGTTTTGAATGATCCTTTAATCAATCTTAATCGGGATCAGAAAAAGGAAATTAAAGAAACAGTGAAAACAGCTGAAAAAGATTCTAAGGAATATATTAGAAATCTGTATAGAATTGTTTATGTGCCTACACGTGATGGTCTTAAAGATATTGATCTAGGTCGACATCCTTATGGAATGAGTATTTCTGTGGATAATGAGATTAAAGAAAGGCTTAAAAGTGATGATGAGCTTTCAGATATCCTAGCTCCTCTATTGATCCAACAGAAATATCTCAGTGGAAAACATTATGTCGAAACTAAAAATATTCTTGATTCTTTTTATAAAACACCTGGTGAAGATAGAATCACTTCTGATAATGTTCTAAAAACAAGCATTATTGAAGGTGTTAAACAGGAATTATTTGGTTTGGGAGTTTTAACTGATGGTGAAATAAAATGCCATAAATTTGGGGAAAAATGTACTCCATACCTACAGGAAGGAGAAATAATCATTGATTCAGGGATATGTAGCCAGCCTCAATGTCCAGAAATTACAGTATCATTCATAAAAAATCAACATTTAAAGCTTGGAGAGTACGTTGAAACCAAAGAGATATTTAAATCATTACTCGTTAATTGTGAGGAAGAAGAAGCTAAATCTAAACTTATTTCAGTTATCAAAAAAGGAGTTGAAGATGGTAGTTTTGGTATTGGACAGGTAATCGATGGGAAGGTTGAATGCCAACTGTTTGAAGAGGAATGTTATCCTACTCTTTTAGATTCCGAAATCATCAGTAGATCCGATTTATGCAAAGATGAAACTGAAGACATTAAGGAATACACAACATCATCATTCAAAATTAAAAATTTGTATCTTAAAGATATGGATCATATAACAACTAAATCTATATTCGAATCTGAACTAAAGGATTATGATGATAAAGAAGTCTGTAGGAAACTTAAGGATGCTTTAGCTAATGGTGTTAAAGAGGGATTATTTGGTTTAGGCAACTTAAATAATGGTGATCCTGACTGTAACTTCTTCAAAGAGAATTCTACTCCTGATCTTAATAAAAATGAAATAATAATTAATCCATCAATTTGTGACGGAGATTCTAATGTTTACAAAAATATTGAATTAGAATTTGAAGTTTCTGTTGATAAAGTACCTGATATATTGAGGATGATAAATTTTTTAAGAGAACCATTTGACTCTATTAACACTAAAATTAATTTTATTATTTCTGCCGCTGATGGTGAAATGCCCATTAGTGAATATGATAGAATCAAAGAGACTTTTGAACAATTAAATGTCAAGATTATTAAAGAAATAAAAAAATAATGAGGGGATTTTATGGAAAATACTAATAAAAGTCTAAAAGAATGGAATGCAATTGTTGAAGCTCTAGGGCAAGGTTTACAAACCTTAATTATTCGTAAATACCCGACTAATTCTAATGGGTTTTTATTATACCCAACAGTAAGTTATGCATTGAAGGATAATTATTTAATTAATTTCAAAGAGCAATACAGGGAGTTCGTGCAAAAAAATGCCTTACCTAAAAAAGAAGGAGAAAATACTGAGATTAAATATTATGCTAAAATTGAAGCTGTTTTACAAAAATCAGCTAAAAAAATTTTAACTTTGGATGAATACAACATATGGGATAAAAATCATGTAAAATATTATTTAGGAAATAATAAAGGTTATGTTTGGGTTTTACGTGTGTATAAATTAGATGTTCCTGTTATGGCTGAAAAAAACCGTGGTATGTTATATGCAAATTTGAAACACAAAGTATCTTTACAAAATGCTAAGCCCGCCATAACTAGTGAAACTTTTGGAAAAATTCTAAATAATTTAAATTGATAACGAGGCGATTTAATGGACCGTCTTATTGAAGATAGTATTCCTGTCAAGGAAATTAGTGAATCATCAGCTAGAGAAAAAAATATTCGACAAGGGCATATATCATCATTACATATTTGGTGGGCAAGACGACCGTTATCTAGTTCTAGGGTAACAAATTATGCATCTCTCATTCCAGTACCAACAGATGAAATAGATTGGATAAAAAAACGGAATTTTATGATCGAGCTGTCAAAATGGGAAAATACATCTAATAATAATATTATTAAACAGGCACGTGAGGAGATTCTTGAAGCTAATATGGGCATACCTCCAAAAGTTTTGGATCCGTTTTCAGGAGGTGGCTCAATACCTTTAGAAGCTTTGAGGTTGGGATGTGAGACATATGCTAATGATTACAATCCTGTTGCGGTTTTGATTGAAAAATGTACATTAGAATATCCTCAGAAATATGGAAAAAATAATAAAGATGAATGGGTTGATAAAGATAATAATTTAATAAAAGATATTAAAAAATGGGGTTTATGGGTTTATGATAAAACAAAAGCAGAAATTGGCAAATTTTATCCTAAAGATGAAGATGGATCTACTCCTCTTGGTTACATATGGGCAAGAACTTTACCATGCCAAAATCCTTCATGTGGCTGTCAAATTCCCATAATGCGACAATTTTGGCTTGCAAAAAGTAAAAATAAACATATTGCTTTATTCCCAATAATTTCAAATGATAAAATTGAATTCGAAATTGTAGGACAAGATGGGGATAGTATTCCTAAAGATTTTGATCCATCTAAAGGGACAATATCAAGGGCAGTTGCTCGTTGTTTGATTTGTGGCTCTGTTATAGAGGCTGAAAAAACAAGAAAGTTATTTCAAGAAGGAAAAGATTCTAGCCAGTTGATAGCACTTGTTTTAGAGCATCCTAAAAAAGGTAAATATTATCGGGTATCATCAGAAAAAGATCTTGACATTTTTTCTAATGCATCTGAATTTTTGGTGGAAAAGAGAAGTCAATTAAAAGTTAGTTGGGGTTTTGATCCTGTTCCTGATGAGCCCCTTAAAAGAGTACCCGTAAAATTTGGAGTTATTAATGTTTGGGTTTATGGGATGAATAAGTGGGGGGATTTATTCAACTCTCGTCAACTTCTCTCTTTGATTTCATTTGCTGAAAATACACAGTTGTTATATGAAAAATTATTAACACAAAATTATGATAAAGATTATGCAAGAGCAATTGTAACTTATATTGCTTTAGTTACTTCAAGACTTTCTGATACAAATTCTGAAATATGTCATTGGGATGGTAGTTGGCAAAAAATTTGTACTACTTTTGCTCGACAGGCGATTCCCATGAATTGGGACTTTGTTGAAGTAAATGAGTTTTCCAATAAAGGTTATTCATTCCTAAATATTTTGAATTCCAATATAATAAAAACATTAAATAATATTTCCAAAGTTGAAAGTCCATCTGCAATAATTACAAATGCTTCAGCCACAAAATTACCTTATAATGAAAATTATTTTGATGCAGTTTTTACAGATCCACCCTATTATGACAATGTTCCATACTCGTATTTATCCGACTTTTTTTATGTCTGGTTAAAAAGAATGGTCGGTGATCTATATCCTGAACTATTCCTGACACCATTAACTCCAAAAAATGAAGAAATTGTTGCCTATAATCAAGATAATTCAAATTATAAAGATGGAAAAGAATTCTTTGAAGAAATGCTAAAAACATCTTTTAAAGAAATCTATAGAGTATTAAAACCTAATGGGGTAGCAACTATTGTATATGCACACAAAACAACTGATGGCTGGGAAACCGTTATAAATTCTCTTTTAGATTCTGGTTTAACTATAACAGCTTCTTGGCCTTTATCAACAGAGCTTCAATCTAGGATTAGAGCTAGAAACTCAGCAGCTTTAGCTTCTTCGATGTATATAGTGGCTAGAAAAATAGAGAAGAAAGATGTTGGCTTTTTTAAAGATGTCAAAAAACAGATTGATGTATATATACCAAAAAAACTTGATAAATTATGGGAAGAAGGTATTTCAGGTGCAGATTTTTTCATTTCTGCGATTGGGTCAGCTATTGAAATCTTTGGAAAATATAAAAAGGTTATAGATAATGAAGGTAATGAAATAAGGGCTAATAAACTATTAACTTATATTAGGGATGTAGTTGTTGATTATACTGTAAGACAAATTTTACACAATGGTACGTCTACCGAGTTCTCATCTTTGACCAAGTTTTATCTTATGTGGAGATGGAATTATGGAGAAGCTAGAGTACCTTTCGACGATGCTAGAAAACTAGCTCAAAGTGCAGGTATTGATCTAGCTAATGAATGGAACAAAGGCTTTATAACTAAACGTGGCGAATTTATAACAGTAAATGGGCCAGAAAAACGTGACATGAAATTTTTAGAAGATTCTATAGAACTGATAGATATTTTACACTTAATATGTTTGCTTTGGAAACAAGGAAAACGTGACAAAATTTCTCTTTTAATGAAAAAATCAGGTTCTGAAAAGGTCGAATCACTATATAAAGTTGCCCAAGCTATAAAAGAAACTCTTGCGGATAATAGTTCTGAAAAGAAAATGCTCGAAGGATTCTTAGCAAATAGAGAGCGTATTATGAAGGAAATAAAAAAAGATGATTCACAAACTCAGTTAGTGTGAAATTTTAGAAAACAGGATGATTCAATGGATCGAAGATACATTGAAAACAATTTTCCAGTATCTGAAGTCAGTGGGAATTACAGAATTAGGGAAATATCATCCTTGCATAAATGGTGGTCACGCAGTTCCCTTGAAAGTTCAAGTGGAGTAATCTATTCTTCATTAATATCTTCCAGTGATGATAATGAGATTAAAGAATCTATTGTTAAATTAGCTGGAAGAGAAGGAACTAACATAACTGAGATTGCACGTGCAAATATATTAAAATCACTTCAAAATCCTCCTAAAGTTTTAGATCCCTATGCTGGAGGAGGATCAATTCCTTTTGAATCTTTAAGATTAGGATGTGAAACTTACGCCTTTGATTACAACCCTGTTGCAGTCTTAATAGAAAAATGTCTGCTTGAGTATCCACAACAATTTGGTCCCAAATTATCCAAAGACTTCCTAAGATGGATGGATTGGATTTATTCAGAATTAAAAGATGAAGTAGGAAAATATTATTCTAGTGAAGCTAATTCGTTCATTACTTCTTATCTTTGGGCTAGAACAATTCCCTGTCAAAATCCTGCTTGTGGTGCTGAAATTCCTTTAATGAGAACACTTTGGTTAGTTAATAAAAAGAATAGAAAAATAGCCTTAGTACCTCAAATCAAAAATGGTGAAGTTGAATTTGAAATTATAGGAGGAGAAGAGATACCTCAAGATTTCGATCCAGGTAAAGGTACAGTCAATAGAGCAATAGCAGAATGTTTAGTTTGTGGTTCTACCATAGAATCTAAACTAACTCGCAAATTATTCCAAGAAGGTCATTCTGGGAATCGAATGGTGGCAGTTACCTTTTATCAAACTTCCAGTCGAAGTAAAAGTTATAGACTCCCTGAAAAAAAGGATATTAACCTATTTGAAGAAGCTGAAGAATTATTAGTTTCTAAAATAAAACAAGTTTCAGAAAAATTAGGGATTAATCCTTTGCCTGATGAACCAATCTCTCAGGGAAAAGGCATGATAGCTAAGTCTCTATCTGTTAAAAATTATGGGTTTGAAACGTGGGGAGATCTGTTTAATCCGAGACAACAGTTAGTTATGGTAACATTTGTCGAAAAGATCAATCAGGCCTATGAGAAAATGCTTTCTGAAGGACTTGATAAAGAGTATTCAAAGGCTTTGGTAAGTTATGTAACCTTAAACTTAGGAAGGTTAATGCATGTTTATTCTGGTCTGGCCCGTTGGAATCCTAGAACAGAAAACGTTAGAGATTTATTCGGTCGTCCCGCAATTTCCCTACGCTGGGAATGTGGAGAGATTAATCCATTCATCGGAAAAATGAAGTTTTCTGATAATATCGCTTATTCCATATCTAATGCTTCCAAAATAAGTGATAATATCTGCCACATTACTCAAGCATCGGCTACTAACATCCCATATAATGATGATTATTTTGACGCAGTATTCGCAGATCCGCCATATTATGATAATATTCCATATTCTTATCTTTCAGATTTCTTTTATGTATGGTTTAAAAGGACATTAGGTTCATTATATCCCGATCTATTCTTAACACCACTTACACCTAAAAATGATGAAATAATATCCCAGGTTGTTGGTGAAAGCACAGAATCACCATCTGAATATTTTGAAAATAAATTGAATAAATCCTTCCAAGAAATTCACCGAGTTTTAAAGCCTGATGGTATTTTTGTAGTTGGATATACCTATAAAACTGCCAAAGGATGGGAAATGGTCATAAAATCTCTTCTTGAATGTGGTTTTATGGTCATTGCTTCCTGGCCAATTGTCTCTACAATGACTAACAGACTTAGATCACAAAATGCTGCAGCTATATCAACTTCAATTTATATAGTTGCTAGGAAAAGAGATAAAATAGATTTAGGATGGTTAAAAGAAGTAAATAAAGAAATAAAGGAAAAATTACCCAAAAAAATCGATAATCTTTTAACTGAGGGAATTAAAGGTTCGGACTTTTTTATTGCAGGTATTGGTTTTGGTTTAGGGATTTATAGTAAATATCAACGTGTTTTAGATAACCAAGGCAATCAAGTGAGTCTTGAAAGACAATGGAACTATATTCGGAATTTTATAACAGACTATATTATCAATTCTGTTTTAGGTTTTGAAACATCTACTAATTTACCTAAAATAACTAAATTTTACATATTATGGAGATGGATTTATCAAGATTCTAAGCTTAAATTTGATGATGCTCAAAAATTAGCAAGAAGTTTCGGTTTAAGCCTTACAAAACAACAGATTAAAGGATTTGTTGTAAAAAATAAAGATATTATCTATTTAAAAGGACCTGATGAAAGATCATTACAATCAATAGAAAAATCAAGGCAACTAATCGATGTTTTACATTATCTTTGCCTGCTTTGGAAGCAAGGTAAAAAAGAGGAAATTAAAACAACTCTTGAAAGAAATGATGCAGATCAAATCTTTATTGTGGCTCAAACTTTATCAAAAATTCTCCCTAACGAAAATCCTGAAAAAATGCTGATTGAAGGATTCCTAGCTAGCAATAAATAAATTAGGATAAACGATAATATGACTAAACTTGATGAAACCAACCAACATCAAGATAATATTGCTAAAACTCTCAAAGAATTCGAAAAAAGAGACGAATTACTAAAAGAGCATAGTAAAAATTTTTCAGAAGTCACTAGTGATATATCAGATTTAGAATCTGAATTAATTGTTTGGAAAAAAGAGAAAGAAGAGCTCCAAAAAGATCCCGCAAATAAAGAAGAAGTCAAAACTTGGCAAAGTCAGATAGATAAAATTGAAGAAAATATTAAGGAAAAAGAAGCAGATTTAAAAGATCTTCAAGAGAAAATTGATGATTTAAACCTTGAAAATCAGGAACTAAAAGACAAAATCGGAACAATTGAAACTGAACATATTGAATATGTCACCGATAAAATTCAAGAATTTCAACGATTATCTGATGATAATACTCATCTAGATAATTATAAGGAAGAACTCGTTTTTAATCTAAAACTTTTGAAAGATTTGTGGAAAGTGCAGGGTAAGGATTATGATTTAGTTAAGTTTGTTAAATTTTTTAAGTCAAAAGATTTTGAAGTTGATTTCAAATTATTAAATGATTTATTTACTGAATCAAATGGATATTTTATCCCTTCTTTAATTTCTGAATTTTTGAATGCATATCTAGAAGATTATAAGTTTGAAAATATTACGGATTCAAACTGTAAAATTGGTTCATTGATGTTCCACATTGAATATCCCAATAATGGTAATTTAATTGCCTTTTTAGAAAACTCAGAAGATGAAGAAGTCATTGATTTAATCTATACCGATAAAAATATTAATTTTAAAATTAATCTAGAAGAATTTCAAGAAACTTCTGAAAATCAGTTCGATATAGTTGTTGGATCAGCAGACAATAATCAAACTGAGCTAATTGATTTAGATGATGTATCTGATACGAGAGAAAATATTAGTTTTCTTCAGGTTGCATCGAAATTATCCCAAGAAGGTATTGGATTTTTCATTACCAATCCAGAACTTCGATTAAATTGGGATGATAAATCAGTATTCAGCAATCTTGGAAAATATGATTTGTATATTGATGCCATTATTCGACTTTCGTCTGAAATCTTTCCAGAAAGAGATTCAGATAGAACATTGCTCATTATAAAAAAGAATAAACCACAAAATATTTTCGTAGGTGAATTGAACCCTTCTTCCAAAGATATATTACTTGAAAATCTTAAAAAGAGAAAATCAGGTAAAATTCCTCAACATGGACTATTAACTGATATTGAATCATTTTATTCTTTCTCTAATCTTCTAGCTAAAACGGAAAGTGAATACCTTGCTATTACAACAGGGCTTGAACCTTTAAAATTCAATAAAATAGTAAAAGATGTTTTTTCATCTCATAACTTCTCAGAAACAGAAGACGATTATAATTACCTATTTCTACCCCTTGACGTAAATTCAAAGCCAGTTCTTTCATCTCAAAACTTTGAATGTAAAGAGGAAATGTATTTACAAATATTTTTTCAACCTGAAGTTGCTTTAGCCGATTATATGGCTCGTTTTTACACTACCCCACTTGGAAAAAAGATCCGAGAATCAGTAAATATAGGTCTAAATAGTCCTAAAGTTTCGAAGAAACTATTATTAGATTCAGAAGTTTATCTACCTAATCTGGACAATCAGATTGATCTAGTAAGTGTTGATTCTTCAATAACTGAACTCATTACAAGAGCTAAATCAAATAAACTCAAATTATGGAATTCTCCTTTAAAAGTTGAGGATATCCAAAAAGAAATTGAAGATATGGATGATGGTAAATCTGAGGAGAAATTTGAACAATGGATTGAAAGTTTACCCTATCCTCTTGCTTCCATTCTGTGGTGTAGTATAACTAACCCTAATTATGAACGTAAAGTTAAGTATCTTCTTCACTTTTTTGAAGCCTTTAGTGAATTTAACATGACTTTACTATTAAGTGGCTTATCATCAGACGAAAACTTTTTCGAAGAAGAAGTCAAACGTTGTTTTGGGGATGATCCCCGATTCAGAAACTGGTACTTTAAACCAACATTTGGTAACTGGTACAAGTTTGGCAGTTGTCTTTCAAAAACGGTGCGAAGACTTGTAGAAGAAAACAAGAATAAGTGTTTGGAAGTCTTCGGAAATCCTGATCCTGAATTTTTACACAGCATCGCCCATAAGGAACTTATAACTATTTCTGAAGAAGTATCTAACTATAGAAATCAATGGGAAGGACATGGCCCTGTAGTCTCAGAAAAAGAATACCAAAATCGTTACAAAATCTTAAGAAGTGTGCTATCCAGGGTTTACCAGATCCTATCAGATGCATATGAGAATACCTTCTTAATCCTTCCTTTACAGAGTTCTTTCCAGGAAGGAGTCCATAATTATAGTATAAAAAGATATACGAGTACTCGTGCTCCTTTCAAACCAGACAATATCGAAACTGTGAAACTCATGGATAAAACTAAGATTTATTTGGCACATAAAAACCAGAGAAAACCAGTAGAACTGTTACCCTTTGTAATTAACATAGATGGTGCTTGTTACTTTTATAATGGACGAGATTATGATACTAGCAAAGCACGTTATGTTTCCTATCATTATCATGAAAAACCTGAAATCCTTATACCTATGGATAAGATTTATCATGTTATATCATTATTAAAACCTTAAAAAGAGGCGGGTGAAATGTTAAGAGAGTTAT
>Ga0334885_1004075_pt1 | contig 12944 bp, 13 predicted proteins | sample GraSluR1_MG_8_FD_207233 | JGI IMG/M metagenome (GOLD analysis project Ga0334885, IMG submission 207233) | Sludge microbial communities from methane-producing bioreactor in Wageningen University, Netherlands - Granular Sludge_31_05-R1 | ecosystem: Engineered > Bioreactor > Anaerobic >...
GAGCGAAACGAAGTGAAGCGCAGAACCGAGTTCCGCGATAACGCGGGACGAGCTCACCGGAGGTAATCTCATGCAAATTTCTAATATTATCCGTTTAGTACTGTTACCCTTACAACCTTTCAAAAGTCCTGCGTCCTAATAGTAGAAACTACGGAAAGCTATTATTAACTAAATTCTGCTACTATGAAAACTGCAAATCTTTTTAAAGCCTTGATGATAATATCTCTGGCGCTAATTTTGTCATCTTGCAAGAAGGATGATGAAAAAGGCCTGGCATCAATTAAGTTTGAAGCAAATTATTCAACGACCAAGTCAACCCCCGTAAAAAACAGTAGCACTGTTGGTGTTGTTATTGAAAGCTTTACAATCAACATTGAAGAAATTGAGTTAGAGTTTGACGATGACGACCCAATGTTTGCAACCGACTCTGTTGCCACAGATTATGAGCTTAATGGCCCATTCGTGGTTGATTTAATGAAGGATGGTAATGCTCTTGAAACTACCATTGTAAACAATGTGGAACTACCAACAGCTGCATACGATGAAATTGAGTTTAAATTCAGGGAGAGCAAAATCTTAGTCTCCGAAATGTATGGTAAATCTATACAGATAAAAGGTACGATAAATGGTACTCCATTCAGTTTCTGGTCAGATAATGAGATTGAGGTTGAAGTTGAATTTGAGCAGCTTGTATATCTTGATGAAGCCAGCAGAGCAATATTGACCGTGTCATTTGATTTGGTATCATTATTTAACCCTGCTGTTGGGGGTATAGACATCACGTCTGCCACAGATGGTAACGCGAATGGAATTATTGAAATATACCCCGGAGATCCTGATGGCAATAGTAACTTGGCAAATCTGATATGGGCAAAGGTTGAGCATATAATTGACGTCTTTGAAGATAAATAGGATAATCAGAGTTTTTAAACTTACCAAAAAGTATAGGTTCGGTCATCACGGGATCTGAAGAAGGCATGCGGTAAATGTTCCGTCCGCTCATAGTGTACGAGATCGCGAAACTACAGATAAACAAACTGATACATATTTATTCAACTACATTCCTTTAGAAAGAACAGTATCCATCGAAAAAAATCTTCAAAAAATTACAACCTTGATATCAATTATTCGTCTTATTTAAGTAATGGTTAATGGTATAAATATCAGTGTCATTATGAAAAGTCAATATAATAGATGGTCAGCCATACTTTTTATGCCGCTATTCATCCTGATTGGTGGCTGTGAAAAAAAGGAGTACACTCTCCCGGTTGAGTTTAAATTGAATTTCGCAATTAAAGCCGATGCAATACTTGGTGGCTCCATAACTATTGATGAGTTAGGTTTAGGATTAAATTCCATTGATATCCGTGGCTATAGAGAACAGGGCGAAGATGTTTTTTTAACAAGATATTATGACCAGGGAAAAACCTTCATAATAAAACCCGGATTATCCAATACTACTGAAAAATTTGACATACCCCAAGGCATTTATAACCCTATCTCATTTTCCTTAATCTTTAAGCCCGATGCTGAGGAAAGTGAAATAATTGATGACATGCTTGACTGGCTTGAAGATTTTGAAGAGGATGATTACTTAGAGGAATTACAGGAAGATTTAGGGGATATAATTGAGGATTACCTTGAGGAGATAACCCCCTGCATAATAGTGAAAGGGAAGTTCAATTATAATGGCAGCACGAAACATATTCTTATCGTAGTTAACGACCCGTTAACCTTTCAAATTCTCGGGAAGAATAGAAATGGTGGTACAGAAGCGATTCTCGACAAAAACATTATAAACAATGGCAACTTGCAGCTAAATCCATCCTATTGGTTTTCAGTAATCACGCCTGCAATGCTTAACGATGCATTCTTTGGCGTGATTGACGATGAAGAGTATATCTTTCTAAACAAGTATGTAAATAGTCAAATCTACAGCACTATCTTTAATAGAATGGAGGAGTCAACCATTTTAACAATAAATGAATAGGCAAAAACAATGGTTGGGAATACAAGTGAGGAAGAAACAGAATTGTTGAGAGGTTGCCTTGAAAATGACAGAAGGTCACAGAAGCAGCTGTACACAAAATATTTTAAGACTATGTTTCAGATTTGTCTTTCATATAGTGGTGACAGAGTTGAGGCAAAGGATATTTTGCAGGAAGCATTCATAAAAGTATTTACAAATCTCGAAAATTTTAACTCTGAAAACTCTCTGGAAGGCTGGATAAGACGTATCGTTACCAACACTGCCATCGATTACTTCAGAAAAAGAAAAAGGCTCGTATTTCAGGATGAGCTCCCTGATGAACCAGACGAAGATGAAAGGGGAGGTTTCTCGTTTCAAAACCTCACAAATGACATTATTCTTCATTACATTAAGCAGCTACCCGATGGTGCAAGGGTTGTATTCACTCTTTTTGCAGTCGAAGGGCTACCCCATAAAGAAATTGCTGAAAAACTAAGCATTACGGAGGGGACTTCGAAATCGCAGTATAAAAGGGCAAGGAATCTGCTAAAAAAATGGCTTTACGAATATGAACTCAGCAAGCAATGACAAAAAGCGGGTTTGACACAGAGTATAACAAGTGGCTTCAACAGGTCAATGTTGAGGAAGAAGATGCTGTATGGAGCGAAATACAGGATGAGCTCGATTTTATTGAAACCTGGGATAATATTTCTTCTAAACTCGATGAGATTAAGCCCCGAAAAGGCAGCAAGGTTCCAACTAAATACCTGAAGGTACTCGCTGCTACCGCAGCTATTATACTGATTATGTTTTTGCCAGTCAGATACTTTATTGAGAAGGCAAATCCTCCAACCATCATTTCAGATCTGGGTAACGAAGCGGATGAAAAGAAAGAATTAAAATCAGAAGAGCCAATCCTTTCAGAAACAGTCGAGGAAGAGGTTGAATTAGTTCAAGGGACAGAGATTGAAATTCACCTTTCAGATAACTCCTACTTAAAGTCGTTAGATACTCTTTCCGGCAACGAGCTGACACCAATTACTGTAAGCAAAGAGTCTGAAGATGCAGTTTCGAGTAAAGAGAAGCCGGCCTTACATAGAATAAAAAATTTACCATTTGATGTTAGTATTATTTTAACCAGCAGGGATGTCATTCTAGCCAAACCTATTGAAACGGAATTCAACATTATTTCTGAGCCCATTGAATCTTTAGGCTTATCTGTTAGAGTTGTTGAGGTTGGTTTGGTGTATGGTTACAAAAACACCTGGCTTTTAAACTACGAAACTCTTAATGGTCTAAACCCAAAAAAATTAGGAAATACACTGCCTACCTTCCATCAGGATATTGGGGTAACATCATCACTTGAATTAAATAACCGCCATCTGTTTGGATTGGAGTTTCTCTGGAAATCGGAAGCGGGTCAGAATTACCAGCAGTATATAAACGCAAGTTTTCTGGAGAAAAATATAAACCTTGATTACTTAAAGCTCCAGGCATTCTATATCTGGGACAACAATAGATTTCCGGGCGAGGCAATTGTTGGAGGATACATGGCGAGGTTAACAATGGCCGAAGAGCTGGTAAATGAAATCAGGCTAAACGTTGACGATAGCTATAGCAACCTTGATTACGGTTTACTTGCCGGCTATCAACTTAGTATTGCTTTAAAAAGCAGAATCATGTTTAAACCAGGCATTAGGGTTAGCTACAATCTGGTAAATATTTTTAAGGGTAACGATATTACTCCCAGCTATTTTAAGAGAACTAATAACCTTTCTGCAAGCTTTAATATATCCATTTCATATGGGTTTTAAAATATTTTAAAAAAAATCCATATTCTTTTACCACCATTCAAAAATCTTGCGTCTTACCTGTAGAGACAAAGGAAAACTATGTTTAATTAAATTCTACTATAATGAAAACACTAAATCTATTCAAAGCCATAATAATGATTTCATTTCTGGCATTCTTATCATCTTGCGAGAAGGATGATGGCCTGCAGGATGGCAACACTGCCCTTAAATTTAAAGGGATTTATAATCTCAGCATGCAAACCAAGAGTTCTGCGCTAAATGGAGTTGCGATTGAAACGTTTACCATCAACATCGAAGAAATTGAATTCGAATTTGATGACGACAACAATAACAACGGGCTTACTTATTCAGAGATCAAGCTCAAAGGACCTTATGAAATTGACCTTGTAAAAGATGGACAGGGCAGGGTGGTAACCCTTATCAATGATTTAAACCTGCCTAAAAAAGGATATGATGAAATAGAGTTTGAATTCGATAAAACTGAGAATCCCATTTCTGATATGTATAAAAAGACAGTCCTTATAAAAGGTACCATCAATGGAACACCCTTCATTTTCTTTACCGATGAAGAATTTGAAATGGAGATTGAATTTGAAGACCCTGTTGACCTGTCAGAAGTGGAAAGTGCCATCATCATGGTTTCCTTTGATGTGCAGGCACTCTTCGACCCGGCTCAGGGCGGGATAGATATTGCCACTGCACAGGACAGAAACGGAAACGGTATCATTGAAATTTACGAAGATGACCCTGATGGTAACGAAAAGCTGGCCGAGAAAATAGAAGACCGCCTGGATGATATTATCGAAGCCTTTGAAGAAGAATATGATAATTAGAGCCTGAACAGACTAAGACAACCAGGTTCGGGGACATACCCGAACCTGGTTATAGTTTGATTAAATGGGATGAATGGTTTATGCATTCGGTCTGGCACGCAGGAAAGTGTGTAACGTGGGATAAAACCTCTGCCCAGCAGTTCCAACTGGTTACACCCCCAGCCGTTGGCAGCAATAAAAAGAAGCAAAAGCCGATTTGATTTAAAGTGTGAAAATAAAATAAAAGGATGCAATAGATCATACCATCGAAATAGAGATAGAAATGGAATAAGCTTTGATAACAAATTACAGCATATGTAAAAACCCAAAAACTATAAACATCATGAAAAAACTGTCAGTTTACACGATTGGTATTTTTATAATCTCACTATTCCTTGTTTCCGGATGCAAAAAAACGGATGAAGAAGCTATTGGAAAATGGATAATCGGAACATGGGATTTAGACAGATATGTTCAACAAAATTTCAAAGATGGAGTTTTGCAAGGTGAAAGTGAAAGTTTGAATCAAGGAAAAGTTAAGTTCAGGGATGATGGTACAGGAGAAGATATAGGAGGCAATTTCATTGGGGGTGAATTTGAATGGAGCAATACGGATATAAAACTAACTCTCATAACTGGTGCTGGTACTACTATATATGATATTGAAGAATACTCTAAATCTAATTTTGTTTTTAGTCTTACAGATGTGAATGGGAATGATAAATTTGTTGAACGCTGGTATCTATCAAAGTAACCTGCTGATAAGGAATCACTGCAGCCAATCCCCCATGAATGAATTAAAAGGTATGACCTTGCGATTGACGAGCGTCGGAAAGTGTGAGTGTGAGTGTGAGAACAGGAATCGAACCTGAATGTCACCCCTATCATTGCACAGAGCAAATTCGAACTGTCAGCTGACTTCGGCGTTCCTGAATATGCCAGCTTAAGAATAAAATACGGTGAGCAACTCCGGGCGGGGGAGCGGAGGGTGCCGTTACGTTAATCAGTCATGTTGAATTATTTCTTATCTTGCAGATTGGTTAATTGTTACGGTTCGACCTAATTGAATCTTACCAGAAAATAGACTGAGGCTTTGTTTTTTTTATAGGTATATTGGGGGCACAACAATTATAAGCCCTTCAGGTGCAGGCATACTTTTAAAAAATAAAAACCTTATAAATGGTTAATTTTCCGCCATGGGTATTCAGGGCTCTGTACTGGTATCTTGATAAGCTGGATAAGCATAATCATCTGATATTCATGAATTACGGATATTCAGAACCCGGGATTGTGGTTCCTTTAGATCAAAAAGATGAAGTAAACCGTTATTCTGTACAGCTTTATCATCATGTGGCCGAAATGGCAGATTTAAAAAATAAAGATATTGTTGAAGTCGGATGTGGTCGTGGCGGAGGCCTTGAATATATTACCAGGACCTGCTCTCCCTTCTCCGCTATAGGAATTGATCTGGAAAAAAGTGCCATAAGATTCTCAAATAAGAATCATAATCATAGTAACCTTTCTTACATCACAGGCAATGCCATGGATCTTCCTTTGGAGGATAATTCCTGCGATGTCATTTTAAATGTTGAGTCATCTCATCGTTACAGGTCCATGAAATGTTTTATCAATGAAGTGAACAGAGTTTTGCGCATCGGGGGTTTTTTCCTCTTTACTGATTTTCGTTTAGATCACGAATGGCCAGGATTGATCGAACTTATCAGGAATTCAGGCTTAAAAGTAATATCAGAGAGAGATATAACACTATATATATTGCATTCACTGGATTTGGACTCTGAACGCAGAGTATCTCTTATTAAACGATATGTACCAGTGATCCTGCAAAAAGGACTTTTGAATTTCTCAGGTTCCAAAGGTACAGAAACTTATGACTATTTTCTGACCCGTACTTTTACTTATAAGTCTTTTGCTCTGCAAAAGTAAGATTGCAGCGACCATCCCCGGAAAATGCTTTCGTGAATTCGTAAATCCGATCTTTTCAAAACGCCCGGCATCGACAAGCTCCGGAAAAAGAAATTTCTGGATCCCTTCAGAAAGAAAAACAAGGCCGACAATCAATCTCGGCAGAATTGACCTGTAATCATCAACTGCAGTAAAAACAATACTTTGAATTTTCTTCATGGTCTTAAAATTTTAAATAATTCCTGCACCCAAAGCAATTGCAATTAAAAACAGCATTATTGCCACTAATACCTGAACGAACCGTAAAGTAATTTTTTTTAGCAATTTATTCCCGATAAATGCTCCAAATATGGCTGCCAGGGTTGCCGAGATAATTAGTAACAGATGTTCATGTAAATTTGTGTCTTTAAACCGTGATGCATAGACTGAAAGTCTTGTAAAATCTACCAGAGATGCAATAATAACACCTGTTGCGATATATGCTTCTTTTGTCAGTCCGCTCTTAATAAGGAATGCGCTTCGGATAGCACCCTGAATTCCGGTCAGGCCGCCAAAAAATCCACTGAGAACCCCGCCCAGTGCAAGTTTATTCCTGCTGAACTGAACTTTCTGCACCGATGGCAGAATTTCACTCATAGAAAAGATAATCAATAGTACGGCTATAATAAGTTTTACAGGAGTAATTTCAAAATTCTTATCCCATAATTGATATTCAAGAAGAGAAGGCATCCTGGTTATTCTGAGCAATAACCATGCACCGGCAAATGATGCCAGAACTGCCGGAATGCCAAACTTTAACAGAACCTCTTTATCTGCCCTTTTCCCAACAAGTGACATTTTAAACAAGTTATTGGAAAAGTGTACCACTCCTGTTAAAGCAATCGCAATCTCTATTGGAAAGAATATGGCAAAGACGGGCATTAGAATTGTTCCGAGACCAAATCCTGAAAAGAATGTTAAGATGGCTGTCAGAAAAGCCACCAGGCAAAGAACAATCAGTTCCATCCTGTTTTGTTTAAATTAAAACATAATTACCTTATATAATGTTCAGGCATCCATTATTTTTTTTCCTGTTGCGACACTGCCTGTTTTAGTTCAGCCTGTTTTGTACGTCTTGCCAGCTACCTGCGGAGTTAACAATCTGAAGTATTCCATAACGGAAAGTGTATCCTGCCCAACCCGCAATATATCAGGATTTAGTTCAGTTTATTCCCGATTTTCATTCCAAAATAAAGTGTTCGGGGTAATAAAGGACCATACATATAAGCAGGGTCACGATTAATGCCTGAATCAAAATCCGACTGATAAGAATTAAATATGTTCTTCAATCCGGTAAATAGTTGCAGGGCAGCACCATTAAGTTTTATATTGTATTGAAGTTTAATACCGAGATCAAAGAAAGGACTTGATTCCCGTAATTCACCTTCATCAGGATCCGTCCGGGGCCCGAAATATGGTATTAACATTTTTCCGGTATAGGTTCCGGTAGCAGACAGGCATAAACTACTGACAGGATTCCAGTCCATGCTAAAGTATCCATAATCCGCCGGAGTACGAAAAAATCTTCTTGTACTGAATTCCTGGTTAAGGTCGTATTTGCTTGATTGGACTGTAAACCCCGATAGAAAGGAAAATCCTTTTAAAGGTCTGACCCTGAGTTCCATATTCAACCCTTTAACAACAGCACCATCTTCTGCATTCATCCTTGTATAGAGTACCCTGCCTGCCTCATCAGGAAGGCCGATCTCATTTACAAAGGGATCTTTCAACCGCGTATAGAACCCCTCAATAAGAAAGCTTGTCGATACAGTTCCAATCAGCCCGTTGAAATCCAGAGAAGTCATGATACTGTGACTCGTCTCCTGTTTAAGGTCGGGATCATTTACATTTATAACCTGTCTGGAGCCCGAAGTCTCGATATGGAGGTCTTCATCAAAAATCTGCGGGGCCCTGTATCCCTGCGAATAGCTTATCCTCGACTGGAGTGATGGATGCACTTCATACATAAGACTTACCCGGGGACTGAAAACAGTTCCTCTTTTCGCTTCATTGTCATTTGCTTTATCTATGATTCTATAATTATCCAGGCGGGCGCCAAATCCGAGCTTTAACCTGTTGATCTTCAAATCATATTGCAGGAAGGCGCCCGGAGTAACCGATACCTGGTCAGAGACCAGAGTATTATCTGTTTGAGGGACACTTACAATGGAATCGTTTATAATTACTGCGTTATCATAGTCAGGATAACCAAGTTTTATATCATCAAGTACACCTCCCGTAATCTCAAGTCCGGCAATTAGTGAAGAATTTCCCAGGAAGGCTTTATACTGTATCCCTGTATTGTACGAAAGATCTTCTGACCTGCCATAACTGTTGAGAGACCGGTTGGCCCCATAGTAGGAATCACGCAAAAGATGCTGAGCTGAAGCAAAGAGAGTTAAAAGATCATAATCCCTGAAATATTGCTCGAATGTAACTGCTCCGGTTTTTATATCATGTTTTACTGCTTCAGCAACATCTCTCTCATGAAGTGGATACTCCTGCATGTTACCTCCGTTTCTTTCCTCTTTGATATTGAAAAAATCGATCGTTATTTTGCTTCTTAATCCAAACCTGTGAAAAAGACGGGTTCCGATTGTTAAATTACTCATCGGTGCCAGTTCGGAAAAGGAATCATTATCTGCATCAAATATTTTTCTTTCACGCGCAGATCCGTAAAGGGAGATACCTGTTTTAGCATCATTGGAGACAAGTGATGTGTTAAGGTTAACTATGTTATCGGGAGCCAGGCCCCCGGAACCCTTAAGACCAATGCCGGCAAGGCTGGTGCTTATTCCTGCCTCGTAGCTGTTTGATATCGCTTCCTTCAGTATAATATTAATTGTGCCTGCGATCGCATTACTGCCATAAAGTGCAGAACCCCCTCCTCTTATAACTTCAATTCTCTCTATCATATTTACGGGGATCAGTTCAAGACCATATACTCCGGCAAGGCCGCTGAAAACAGGGCGACTGTTGATCAGTACCTGTGAATACGGACCTTCCATACCATTCATGCGAACCTGGGAGAATCCACAATTCTGGCAGTTATTCTCTATTCTGAGTCCCGGAGAGAAGGTTAAACCTTCAATCAGCGCTACTGACTGGGCAGAAGAAAAGAGCCCCGGAGAGAGTGTATTAACAATAGTGACTGATTCCGTTCTCTTCATTTCGGATCTGTCTGCTGTAATTACTACCTCTTCAAGGCCAAAAATATCTTCTTCAAGATTAAAATTGACCTCTATTGTTTCTCCTGCCTTTACGGTAATCTCTTTCTCGAGAGGTTTGAAGCCGACTGCCTGTGCTCTGATAATATGAGTGCCAACAGGCAGGTTTATCAGCATATAATGACCGGTCTCATCGGTATTTATTCCGTAAGTTGTGCCTTTAATACTTATGGTTGCAAAAGGAATATGATCGCAGTTACATGTGACATGACCAAAGATATTGGAATCCGTTCTTTTCTGGGCTAAAAGAACCGGGGTATAAATAATTATAATAATCAATACCCAAAAATATTTTTTCATAAAACTAACTTTCTGATTTACATTACACAATCTGATTAATATGTCGCAAATGCAACATATGGGAGAAGTATTGGTGCTCCTCAGAGCAAGATCGTATGTGAATTAAAAAGTCGGAGCCCGCGGACGACAGGCACGAATGAGGTTTAAATTGGAAATAACCGGGTTATCCTGGTCTCTTAACAGGATGCCAGGACTAATCTGTATTATGGTTATTCCTATAAATAAAATGGGAGCAGTAGTTACAAGATCCGAAATAAACTGAATGAGTAAAAACCCGCTCTTCGAATGTTTATGCTTAACCGGGTCTTCTCCTGATTGTGACTTATAAGGATGGGAATGAACAACCGTAATTCCGTCAATTATATGGGTGTGATGGAAAAATGTAACCGAACCAAAATAACTGCAAAACAGGAATAAAAGGAGAAATCCGACTGATTTCCTGTATGTTACTCTGGCTAAGGTTCTATTCATAAATGATTAAAATTCGGACTAAAATTAACCAAATTTCAATATTTGTGTTCAGTATTAAAGAATTTTAACTATCTGTACCCTGACAGTATCAATTTTTTATTTTCGAATCTTAATATAAACTGAATATTTATTTTTTCAAATATTGTTAGCATATATTTCCACGGCAGATTGTATCTGGAGCTGAATGAGGAAATGGCTTCAACCATTGATTCTTTGTCAATTCTGATGCCCCTTTCACCGACAAGAGTAAAATCCCTGCCATGGGTTTCATAATAGAAAAACGAGGCTGAGTCATACCCGACGAACAGAACGCTATGGGGTGAGAACACATTTTTTGATGGTTCTTTCCATCCCTCCGGTCTTGGAAAATACTCAGATTCAATAGCATATCTGATCGTCATTGCAGAATTCCATGCAATTCTGACAGGATAATCCTTTGATAAATACTGCCTGATATTATCAATCAACAGGTCCATATTATCAATAACAAGATACTGGTATTATTCGTAGGCTTCTCATTTCACATATGTTTAATTCAATACGGTTTTCGAGTTGCCTTTCCCAAAATTCTGAAATTTCTATCTGAAAACAATATGGCTCTCTTTAAATACAATGGTATCAACCCTGCCCTCTTCTGTTTTGCTCATACCTGCTAAATAATCCTCGTTTATCATGTTGTTGACCGCTCCCGAAATGAAGATGCCGGTTAATTCTTCAGAGAAATAGGAATTGCCCATGTAACTGGTTATATACAAATGCACCTCATTATTGGCCTTCCTGATATACAAGGGTCTCAGATAATAAACTTTCTCTCCTCCCGGGGGAATCGGCTCCCGTTTTAGTATTTCGGGTCTGCACTTATGCCTTGGATCCTCACTGTATGAATAGGAAATTATAGTGTCCTGAACACTTGCAATATGGTAATCCTCCCGTTTTCTGAGAACAAATTTAATGGTTTTCCTGTCTGCAGGGTTGATTGAATTAAATATGACTTCACCGCTGGTCTCTGTCTGAAAAACCAGGTCAATATTAAAATCATCAAATGAATTTATGTCTTCTTCAAATGAATATATTTCTCCGCTTCCCGGGATTTTAAGAAAATGATTTCTTATACGCTGCGTAAATTTACTGATCTCCGTATCATCGGCCACTTTGCCGGTTTGAGTGTACATCATTATTTCCCCGCTGGTAAATTCCTGCCTGGTGAACTTATTGGGATTTTCACGTTTCTCCGAACAGGAAAACACAAACAGGCTCAGGCATAAAAGAGTTAAGAGCGAATCTTTTGACCTCATATTTTAATCGTTATCATCAATAATGTAAATTAATTGGATTCTCCGGAATTCTTAATTACCCTGAATTCGGCTGTCTGACCTGTCAGGTTGTACGGAACCGGCCTGTCGGGGGGAAACTGAGCCGATCTTCCGCAGTATCATCTGTGCCTCAACAGGGAAGGACACGATGTATTCTTCAATTGTTCTGATCATAGTTTTTATTTGCCCGGCTTATTGTTGAATCTATTTAATGTTAAAAGAAAAAAATAATCCTCATATTTACAACGTCTTAATCAAGAATAATGATCAGCAAACGCCTTTTTGTATCTGAAAGTATATTGATTGCACTGCTTGTTGCAGTGGTTCATCTGGCCGGCACTTCCTGTTCCAGGAGACTTGTACCTGCATCTTTCTCCAATATTGAAAGCAGGTCTGAGGAGAAAAAACTGAAAGAATTCATGGCCGGGGGCACTGAAAAAGCAATCAGCACCGGCAGGGTTACTCCTGATGCAATAATAAAAACCGCTGAAAAATACCTGGGTGTGCCTCATTGTATGGGAGGAACGACAATTAAATGCATGGATTGCTCGGGTTTACTTGTTACTGTTTTCGCTTCTCATGGAATTCGTCTGCCTCATAATTCCGAAGAACAGGCCAGGCATGGCAGGATCATTAACGGGATTAGTCAGCTGCGCAGGGGAGATCTTGTGTTTTTTATAAGATCATATCAGACAAGTCGTTTCATCACCCATTCGGGCATATACATCGGCAACGACAGGTTTATTCACGCCTCCTCAACAAACGGAGTGACCATCACTTCGCTGAACGATCCCTGGTGGAATGAAAAGTTTATTTTTGGAACCAGGCTTTTTTAGTTTATATGAGTATCCGGAATCAATAATATTCATTTAATATTTGTTTCTATTCTACATGTACTCATCCCCCAAGCCTTCGCCGAAGCTTCGGCTTGCAAAGCCTGCCCCCTTCTCTATTTCATAAAGAAGGGGGAGTGTATTTAATTGCATATCAGATATTTCCCCCTCTTTACGAAGTAGAGAGGGGGAAAGCCTGAACGAAGTGAAGGAAGGGGGTGAGTACATGAATTCATAGAGTTG
>Ga0334885_1004077_pt1 | contig 12929 bp, 8 predicted proteins | sample GraSluR1_MG_8_FD_207233 | JGI IMG/M metagenome (GOLD analysis project Ga0334885, IMG submission 207233) | Sludge microbial communities from methane-producing bioreactor in Wageningen University, Netherlands - Granular Sludge_31_05-R1 | ecosystem: Engineered > Bioreactor > Anaerobic > Unclassified...
GTAATTGTTACAACACCAACTGATACTCCAGTAACAATACCAAAATTATTAACTGTAGCTATTGCTTGATTATTACTTGACCATACAAGTCCTGTAATAACTCCTTGATCTGGAGTTGCAGTTAATACAACTGAATCATCTATATTAACAAAGTTACTTCCATTAATAACTAAAGATGTTGGATTTACAACAACCACATCATCTGCTCTTACAGTAACAGTTACTGTATCAGATTTATTATTAACTATTGCAATAATAGTGGCTGTACCTGGTTGATTAGCTGTAAGAATTCCTGTAGCATCAATTGATGCTACTTGACTATTATTAGACATCCAAATAATATCATCACCTAAATAAGTAGAAGCTCCATAATTAGCTCTAAAAATTATGCTTTCTCCAACTTTTAAGTTTTGGTCTCCATTAACTATAGTAACATTTTCTACTACAAGCGGTGGGTCTTCTTCACCAGTTGAATTATCAACTACACTAATATTTACTATAGCACTTGCCTCAGGCGTATTTTCAGTAGCCAAAACTTTAATAGTTAAAGTAGCCTCTCCAACTCCCACTCCACTAACTATGCCGTTAGCAACAGTAAATACTGCTTCATTTGATGATGTATATGTAAAAATTCCTGTTGGGAAGTTTGTATCAAATTCAACCTGAACAACATCACCAACTTCTAACTCGATATTTTCTTCATTTAAAGTAATATAAGGTATTACCCCATCAGCTATAATACAACCCGATAGTCCAAATAATACAATTGCTAGAAGTAGAAATTTTAATTTTTTCATAAATCTCTCCTTAATTAAAAATAAAATTTTCCTATCTATATTATATATTTAAATCTAAGTTTCACCTAATACTTTTTAAAAAATCTTAACTTATACTTAAACTTCATTTTCTTTCTTCTTACGATTATAAAGAAATGCACAAACAACAGTTGCAATCGGAACAATTGAAATTAATACAAGACATCCTATTAAAGCTTGTATTATTTCAATTACAATCTCTTCTCTTAAAAGCAAAATATCAGTTTCTACAAAACTCATCATATAAACAATAAAAGCTAAACTAGAACCAGCATACGCTAAAATCAAAGTACTAGACATTGTTCCAATCATATCACGTCCTACTACTCCACCTGATTTTATCGTTTGTTTAAACGAAGGATGCATTGACTCATCACTAATTTCTTTTAAAGCTGAACACATTGATATTCCCATATCCATAACAGCTCCAAGAGTACCAATAGTAATTGCTCCAAATAATAATGCTCTCATATCAATTGGAGTATCTAAAACAATACCTCTACTAAAAACACGATATTCCTCAACAGTAGAATTACCAGACAAACTCAAAATGCTTCTTAAAATAATAGTTAATATTGCTCCAAGCAATATTCCCACAAAACAAGCAACGATTGAAGCCAGTCCTTTTTTATTAGCTCCTACAATTAAAAGAGTCGTGACTAATATCGTATATATACATATTATTATAGTCCAAAAATAAATGTTATACCCATTTATTATTGCAGGAATATAAACAACAAAAACTCCTACAAAAGTAAGTGCTACGGCTAAAGCCGACATCAAACCTTTATACTTACCATAGACAATTAAAAACAATAAAAAAACAATTGCAATAATAACCAAAGCATTTATTCTATCATACTCATAAAAATCCCAAGTTATATCCTCAGCAAATACTGCTCTTAAAACCATATTAGAATCTACTTCACTTGTAAAGAAAAATTCATCTCCCTCATAAAACCAGCCAAAGAATGCAAGACCTTCTTTAGTAGGATTTGTTTCTGGCCTATTTAAAACACTACCTTCTAATACCTCTTCATGTGTAACAACATCATCTACTACATAACTAACTGTAAAATAACCTTCACTTGCAGAGGGTTGTTCTATAATAGTTTCAGCAGTTTTCCAAATAATCGAAGCGGCGTGATTATAAACCCTTATTTTCTTACCAACTTTAACTTTATCTTCTGAATAAATATTATTAGAAAGTGACAACTCTTGATAACATCTAATCACTTCACCTGCATTATCACCTTTTAAAATCACTCCATCAAATACTACAAATATCTTAAACATATCAACATGAGTATTAATTGTCTCATCTCCAATAGTTTGAGTATTATCATAACTTTGATCTTCTACAGTTTCACCAACAATATTAGTTACTTCAACTACATTAATTGGCCCCGGAGGTGATTCAAACCAAAAATCAAAAATACTATATTTAAAACTAAAAAGCAAAATAAAAGCAATCGCTAAAACTAATGTTGTTATAACAACAATAAATTGTTTTAACCTAAACTTTTCTTTTACATATTTTTTAAATCTTAAAAATAAATTCTTAAAAAACAACAATACTTTTTTCATATATTTTTTCACCATTTAACTTATTACTATAATTATATAACTAAAGTATTTTTTAAACAATAAAAAAATAATTAAGCATTATCTCTTGACTGTATATCATATTCAACAACCTTAAATTGCTTTCCATCTTTTACCGCAATCAATAATTTTTCTCCACCATCTTCTCCACCGGATTCTCCGTAGCTTACTCCATAAATATCCGAATCAACTTCAATGGTTTTATACAACTCAGCTGTTTCACCATCATATATATAAACCGCACGACTACTTACAAAATAGAAATAGTCATAATCAACCGAATAAGGTGACCATCTCTTAAACGTACCATAATTAAGAACTCCATAATCTGGATTTACAATATCCATATTTTCTTGTCTATCTATATAAAGATCAGTTAAATCCTCAACCTCTATTTCAAACTCACCAATAAATTGTTTAGTCCAACCTGCAAACATTACATTAAATCCATAATAAGATCCATTCTTACTAAAACATACTAAATTTTCATCTACATTACCCTCTTGGTATTTTTCAATGTATACATCATCTTTAATTTTTTTATTTGTTAGAAAAATACCACTTGCATCTACATCTATGATTCTCGCATATTCCCATATTTCTTTATCATCAAGCCCACCAGAATAAAAAAGTTGTTCTTTATTTTTATAATTAGCTTTGAAAATTAATTTAGAATAACCTCCTCCATATCTTCTAAAAATAACTGTTTGAGTAATGTTTTCCGAATCTTCAATAATCTCTATTTCACTTTTATTTATTCCACCACAACCAGTAAATAGTACTAAACTCGTTACACTAATTAAAATAATTGCTAAAAGTTTTGATATTTTTCTCATTTTCCCTTCCCCTCTTTCTTATTTAAATTGTATCACTTTTCACTGTATCTGTAAACATACTTAACTTAAAGTAGTATTGCTATTCAGTTATTTTTATTATATAATAAACTTAATAAAAGTTAATAAAATCTCAAACAAAGTAGGTATATTATGAACTGGAAAAACGATATTGATGAAAACTTAAAATTTGGTTTATTAGAAATCTTAATCTTACATCTTTTAACTGAAGAAGATACTTATGGCTATAAAATCAGAAAAGATTTGGTTAAAAGAACTAATGGTGTTTTTGAAGTAAAAGAAGGTTCTTTATATGGTCCTTTATATAGACTAGAAGAAAGAAAACTTATTTCTTCAAACAAAGTATTAGTTGGAGAAAAAAGATTTAGAAAATACTATCATATTGAAGAAACAGGCAGAGAATATTTAAATTACGCATTAGAAAAATATCATGAAATTTCAAAAGGTGTTTTAAGTTTAATTAATTGGAAAAATACAGTAAATAAATAATTCTATAATTAAAACATATTCAAAATAAAAACTTCTTAAGAAGATATCATATTTCTTAAGAAGTTTTTTTCATCTTTATCTATAATTCCAAACAACAGTAATATTATCAGGATTCCAACCTTCATACCAAGTTTCAGGTCTTGCCTCATGATAAACATTTATCACTAACAAATCACAAATTGAAAAAGCCCATTCTTCAACAACCTCAACACTTTCTGGAATATAGATACTTGTTAATTGATTTTTTTCAAAAAACGCATAACTAGAAATATAAGTAACTGTACTAGGTATTACAAAATCCCCCGCTTTATCTTCAAAACAAAGAATCAACTTAGCACCAGCATCTCCATATATTACTCCATCACTATATGATAACATTTCATTCTCACTATCAACAGTAATATTACTTAAATTATCGCATCCCCAAAGAGCATTTGGAGTAAGATGAGTTAAAGTGCTTGGGAAAATTAAAGCTGTAATATTCTTACAAGAAGAAAAAGCTCCCATACCTAACATTGCTACACCTTCAGGAATTATAACTTCTCCAGTTTTTCCTGCTGGACAAATTAATAATTCTCGCATATCTTTAGAATATAAAATTCCATCAACACTCATATAAGACTGATTACCTGGGTCTACATTAATAGCTACTAAACTACTCGCTTCCCAAAAAGCATGATCACCAACTGTAGATAATCCCCGACATTCCCAACATCCCCAAAAATCATTAACAACAATATTAATAACACTAGGACCAACATAAATTTCTTCTAAATATCTACACCCTGTGAAAGCATTAATATCAATTAACTCTATAGTTTCTGGTACATAAAATGTTCCCAAATCTTTTCCTTCAGGACAATTAATAATCGAAGTTTTTTGTTTATTATACATTATTCCATCAAGTGATGAATAACTAACATTATCCTCAGATACTAAAATACTTTCTAAATTAGTACAGCCCCAAAACACATCAACAAAAATCCATTCTAAAGTCCCAGGTAACTCAACACTCATTAAACTACTACAATTCCAAAAAGACTCAGCATTAATATATTTTATTCCTTCTGGTATAGTAATACTATTTAACTCAGTATACCCAGAAAAAGCTTTATACCCAATTGTAGTTACTGCTTTACCTTCATAAGTTGAAGGTACAACAACTTCAGTCACTGAAGTTTTATATAAATCAGTATCATTTCCGAAAACTTCATATGTATCATCTTCTAATAAGTTATAAGAAAAAAGTTCATCAGCTTCAAATTCTATAGGTTCTTTTTTACAACCACTTATTATAAAAAGTAATGCCAGTCCAACTAATAATATCTTTTTCATTGCGCCTCCTAAAAATAAACTTACTCAAATTATAACATTTAATTTAAACTAATAAAGTCATATACATTTTTATATTATTATTTTAAGAGACTTTTAAGAAAAAAGATAGAGCGAAAGCTCTATCTTACTCATGTTTAACCCAATCGCCTAAATTACCACCATATATTTTGTTTTCATATATATTTACTGAATAATCAAAAGAACTATTGTCATAGTCCATATAAAAAACTGATGGATGAAGTTCATTATCTGTAGTCCAGGTACCAGGCGATTCATAAATAGTAGCTGAATCTTTATATTTATAAAACTGTGAAAAAGTGTGATCAGTATTAAAAACTAAGTAACTATACTCTATATAATTCTCGATATTCACCTTATAATATGTTGTAAAAATCTCATCAAAAGTTAAATATTCTTTTTTAATATAAACATAAACATTTTCACTTGGAACGGTTGTATAAGTCAAAGGAATTGTTAATTCCTCATCCATATAATACCCCGCAAACTTATAACCAGGTTCTACCCATTTCCTTGCCTCAATAAAATCATATGGGAACGGATCTCCTTCATTAACTGTTGTTGCGGTAACTTCAGGATTATAAGGAAACGATGAATGAAACGCACAATATACTTTTACTCCTTGCACAAGTTCGCTAGCATTAAGCCACTTAGCATAAAGAGTTATATTTTTATTAGGCATCAAATTAAACACGTAACTATTAGAAAGTGCCGCATCAGTAAACCACCCAATAAAGTTAAACCCATCTTTTGAAGGAGGATTAGGCGGAGTAACACTTGTATTAGCAGCCTGAGTAATTGAAGCAACTACGCTTCCCCCATTACTAACAAAACTAATTGTAGTATTTGTATCAATCGTAGGTACTTTTTTATAAACCTCACCTGCTAATTCATCTGTTAGATACAACTCATCTATTTTAAATACTAAAGGACTAGCATTATTATCAAAAGTGATTTCATCAAAACTTAGACTCCACGTTGAAGATGTTGTATTAACATTTGAATCATTTTTTAGTTTAAATACTTCATTATAAGTGTTATCTCCATTTATCTCAAAATAATAATATTCAAAATTACCAATATCTTTTACACCCATAATTGAATATAAATAATACTTACCTAAAATATTAGATTGAAGTTGATCAGATACCCATTTAGCATATAAAGTTATATTATTGTTAGGCATAGTTGAAAAAGTATATTTGTTTTTTAAACTAATATCACTATACCATCCCGCAAAAACAAAACCTTGTTTAATAGGAGCAACAGGACTTGCAACAACAGAACCAATATTTTGGCTAATACTTACAATACTAGACCCACCATTACTATTAAAGTTAATAGTAGATGTTTGATTTGTTAAATTAAAATCAACTTTTACTCTTACAAAATCAATATAATAATATACACCAGGACTATTCTCTAATTCAACTAAAAAATTATAGATATTCAAATTAGTATTTAAATCTACTGAAAAAATCAAACTACTTCCAACCACATCAATATCAGGAATTGTTGGAGTAGTATCGTTATTTAAATATAGTGAATATACTTGATTTGAAAACTCAGGAGTCACTCTTATAATTGCTTTACCTTTTAAAGCTTGCGGTAGAGAATTATCATAATCACTACCTAAAACTACTTTATTATCAGCGCTTGTCCAAACTTGTAAAAGCGGATCGCTATTATATTCAGTTAGAACTTCAAAACTACTACTTGGAAACTCAGTATCGCCTACTGTATCATTTAATAGTTTATTATAGTTACTACTAATAAATCCATAATCTATTAAAGCACTTTTAGCTACGTATACTATTTTCGTATAAGCAGTTACACCACTACTGCTAATATCACTTGCATTAGCACCTGATGAATATGCTAAAAACTGATTAGTCTTACTATCAAACTCAACATATCTATCAGTTTGACCTGGATAGTTTGGATCAGCTACATAAATTCTATTACCAACAACCTTATATGCAACAATCGCATGCCCTGTCCCTGAATCTGGAAATATAGCCATGAGTTGAGGAGTTGAAGTAGTTTTAATCGAATAAGCAAATGCATTAAAAGTATTTAATGGATTTGCTACACAATAATTAATAAAATCAATCCATGCACTACTAGACCAATCTATTTCATTTTGGACTACTGATGAAAATCGATAAGCATTATTATCATCTTCCCAAAAACTAGGAGTGTCAATTTCTTCATTATTATCAAATCTTCCATATAGTCTTGCTTCATTTTCTTTCTTATATTTTTCAGAAAAATACCAAGACATAGTTAGGGATTGACCAGCACAATGTCCACCCATTGCTATAGCAGAACCATAATTTAAATAATGCCAATCATCAAGTCCAGGAACAAACCCAGTATCAACATTACTCTTACTACTACTAGTTAATTTTTTTACTGTTGAAAGTGGTATATCACTAACAATAATTTTAGAAAAATGTTTTACACCTAAAACAATTTTATCACTACTTAATTCTAAAGTAGGAATAGCTTCTAATTCAGAAGTTTCCTCATCATAATAAAATCCCATCGCAAAATCATCACTACTAATATCAATCGGAATTTCAACCTTCATAACCTCATTTGAAAATTCATGACCATTGTCTATTTCAATTAAAGGTGTAATTGGATTAAAATAATCTCCATAGTCATGACTGACTATAGGATAAGTCCTAACAACAAAATCCAAAGGCATAGAATAAGATGCTTCTTCAATAGTTAATTTAAAACCATTAATTTCTGAATTAGTATCATTTATTACTATTTCACCACCAGGAGTTGAAACCTCTTCAACTGTTTCAACAAAAGCATCTCCAAACGCTAAAGTATTAGTTGTTAAAATACTACTTTTATTACTAGCCAAAGAAACAATAACTAAAACAATCAAAACAAGTAAGACAGATGAAACACAAGCAAAAACTATTTCTTTTTTTCTAGTTGTTAAACTTAAATATTTTTCTCTTAATTTTAAATATATTTTTTTAATTATTTGGCCTAGTTTTATAAAAAATTTTTTCAAAACAATTCCTAATTTAACAAAAAATCTCTTAACCTTTTCTAAAAATTTCATATTGCCTCCAATTTATTAATCCAATTATATCAAAAAGAAATTCATTTTAAAATAAAAAAATACAAGAAGTAAATTAATTTACTTCTTTTTAAGATTATGCTATTTCTGTATAGCCCCAATTAACAACTCTTGCATCAGGATTCCACAAATCACTCCAGCCAATTGGCTTTTCTTGTGCTACTGCATTTATTACTAAACTATCACATTTTAAAAATGCATTATCTCCAATTGTTGTAATATTTTCATGTAATAAAATAGTTTCTAACCCATAACAATTGGCAAATGCATTATATTCAATAGTTGTTAGATTACTAGGCAGTGTAATATTCTCTAAAATGAGAGCTCCTGCAAAAGCATGATATTTAATTATAGTAACACTATCAGGAATTACAACATTTTGTAACCTCCAACATGCCATAAAAGTTGTAGCTTCTATTGAAGTAATACTATTAGGAAGTGTAATACTCTCCAAAACAAAACAATTCGCAAATGCTTGGCCTGCTATTTCAGTAATTGAATTAGGTAAGTTAATATTTTTCAATCCAGTACAAGCATTAAAAACTCCATATGATAATTTGGTAACTCCCTCAGGCAAGACTATAGTTTCAAGTGAAGCACATTGTCCAAATGCTTCAACATGAATTTCTTCTACAGTACTCGGTAAACTAATACTAGTTAAACTACTACAAAAATAAAATAAATAACTTGATATCGTAGTTAAAGGCGCTAAGATTGTGGCTGATTCTAAATTAATACAATGTGAAAAAATAGAAGTACTAACCGACTTTACGGTTTCAGGAATAACAACTTCTACTAAGGCTTCACATCCATAATAAGCCATATTTTCTATTATTTCTAATGATGTTGGAAAACTAACAGCCTCAAGTGAAACACAACCTGAAAAAGCCAATTGTTTTATTTCTTTTAAGGTTTCAGGTAACCTAACACTTGTAATATCTTCATTTTGATAAAACGCCGAATAATCAATTAAAGCAACTGGCTTTTTATTATAATAATCAGGAATTATAACCTCAGTACTACTTCCTGTATAATCTGTTACTTTATAATATTCTCCGTATGAATATTCTTCAAATACTAATCCTTCAGTTGGTACTTGAGTCCACTTAGCATAAAGCGTAAAATCACTAATTACTTCATCATAAAAACTATACTTAACTAAACACACCTCATCTACATACCAATCCATAAAGATATAACCTTCTTTTACAGGATCAACAGGTGCATCAATTTCGGTTTTGTAAGGAACTGTTATACTATCAAGCACTTCTCCTCCATTAGTTTCAAAACTAACTATATAAGTATTTATTTCCCATTTAGCAAACAAAGTATAATCTTGTTCTAGCGTTATGCTTAATAAAGCATCACCTGTATAACTTTCATTATCATACCAACCAACAAATTCATAACCTGGCTTAACTGGTATTTGAATTTCAAAAGGAAGTTCTGTTTTTAAAAAAGTATCTTTAGATACTTCACTGAAATCACCTTTAAATAATTTATAAGTAATATTATAAGTCTTAAGTTCATCTTTTTTACAACCTACTAAAAATAAACTACATAATACAAATGCCAATAAAATAATTTTTTTCATTTTCTTTCCTTCTTTATTAATATATTATTTATACTCATCAATTATAACACAAAGATTTAACTAATAATAATATATTTCTTAATTTTAATTAACTACTCTTTTAAAAATTATTTATCCAATTGAATCCATTTCTAATTTAATAAGTTGATTTAATTCAACCGCATATTCCATTGGTAATTCTTTTGCAAAAGGTTCAATGAATCCCATAACTATCATTTCCAAAGCTTCTTTTTCTCTTAAGCCTCTACTCATCAAATAAAACAATTGTTCATCACTTACTTTAGATACAGTTGCTTCATGTTCAATTCTTGCTTGTTTATTTTGAACAAGATTAAATGGTATTGTATCACTACTTGATAAATTATCTAAAATAATTGTATCGCATTCAATTCTGCTTCTTGCATCAGTTGCTTTTTTAGAATGTCTTACAGTTCCTCTGTAATTGACCTTACCTCCACCCCTACAAATACTTTTTGAAATAATCGTAGATTTAGTATGTGGTCCAAGATGAATCATTTTAGAACCAGTATCTTGAATTTGACCAGCTCCAGCAAAAGCAATAGAAATTGTAGTACCTTTTGAATATTCACCTTTTAAAATACAAGCAGGATATTTCATATTAAGAAGCGATCCGATATTCCCATCAATCCACTCCATATGAGCATAAGCTTCACACAAAGCTCTTTTAGTTACTAAATTAACAATATTATTTGACCAATTTTGAATTGTAGAGTATCTACAATATCCTCTATCTTTAATATAAATTTCAACCACAGCTGCATGCAAAGAATCAGCTGAATAAATTGGAGCTGTACAACCCTCAACATAATTTAGACTAGCATCTTCTTCAACAATAATCAGTGTTCTTTCAAACTGACCCATTCTAGCTGAATTTATTCTAAAATACGATTGAAGAGGTTTATCAATTTTTACTCCTTTTGGAATATAAATAAAAGAACCTCCACTCCAAACAGCAGTATTTAACGCTGAAAATTTATTATCAGCATAAGGAACTACTTTACCAAAATACTCTTTAACAATTTCAGGATATAATCTAACAGCTGTATCTGTATCACAAAATATTACACCTTGGTTTTCAAGTTCACTTAAATTATGATGATATACTACCTCAGATTCAAACTGAGTTGAAACTCCAGCTAAGTATTTCTTTTCAGCCTCAGGTATTCCTAACTTTTCAAAAGTATCTTTTATTTCTTCTGGTACATCTTCCCATTTCTTTTCAACTTTATCACTTGATTTAATATAATATATATAATCATTAAAATCAATAAAATCTAATTTTGGACCAAAATTAGGTAAAGGCATTTTTTCAAACTCTTGATAAGCTTTTAATCTAATTTCTCTCATCCAGATCGGTTCACCTTTAATCTCAGAAATCTTTTCTACAACTTCCTTAGATAAACCTTTGCCTATATCAACTACATTTTTTACATCGGTTTTAAAACCAAATTGATAATCTTTAATTACTTTTGAAACATCATTTATTTTTTCACTCATCTTTAATCACCTTTTCTAATGCTTTCCAAGGTAGCGTCGCACATTTAATCCTAGCAGGAAACTTAGAAACACCCTGATAAATACTAGCTTCTTCTAACTTTTCACTAAATTCTTTTCCCATAAGCATCTTAGAAAACTCATCAATTAATTCTTGAGCTTCTAATACAGTTTTTCCTTGTAGTACTTCACTCATTATAGAAGCTGAAGAGCAACAAATAGAACAACCCACTCCATCGTGATGAATCTCTACTATCACACCATCAACAATTTTAGCCTCAACCGTAATATCGTCCCCACATGAAGGATTATTCAAATGGAAACTTTTAAAACCTTTTAATCCTTTATTTCTTGGATTCTTTGAATGATCCATAATCATGGATCTATACATTGATTCTAAATTATTCACTAATTCCACCTCTTAAAGAATTTAACAATCTCTTTAATAGCTATAATAAATCTATCAATATCTTCTTTTGAATTATAAATATAAAATGATGCTCTCAAAGTCCCACCATTTGCATTAAAAAACTGACTTACTAATTGTGCACAATGATGACCTGCTCTTAAAGCAATTTTATATTCATCAAAAAAAGTCGCAGCATCATGTGGATGAACTCCATCAATATTAAATGCTAGTACAGCAAAATCACTGGCCTTATTATAGATAGTAATTCCTTCAACTAACTTTATCTTTTCAAACAAATATTCTTTTAATATTTTTTCATGTTCTTCAATTTTAGAAAAACCTATTTTTTCATAATAACTAACTGCTTCTTTTAACCCAATAACCTCAGCAATCATAGGAGTACCTGCTTCAAAGCAATATGGTACTTCTTTTATTTCTAAAGTATCTTTTGTTACAGCCTCATTCATATCTCCACCATACTCAAGTGGAGAAAACTTTTTTAAAATATCAAATCTACCATAAAGAACTCCAACTCCAGTTGGTCCTAACATCTTATGACCTGAAAATCCTAAAAAATCACAACCCAATCTTTTAACATCTATTTTAATATGTGGTATTGCTTGAGCTGCATCTATTATTGAAATAATATTCTTACCTTTAATTTCTTTAATAATTTCTTCGATAGGAGTAATATAACCTAAAACATTAGAAACATAAGTTAAAGCAACTATTTTTGTTTTACTAGATAAAACTTTTTTAAAGTTGTCAAGCGTAATTTTCCCATCATCTGTCAAAGGAACAAAAACAATTTTAGCACTTTTTCTTTTTGCAAGTTGTTGCCACGGCAAAAAACTTGAATGGTGTTCTAATTCAGAAGTGATGATTTCATCACCTTCACTAATTTCTTTTTCTAAAGATAAAGCTACAAAATTTAGGGCACTTGTTACGTTTTTAAAAAACACGGTTTCATTAACTGAAGCATTAATAAACTCAGCTATTTTTTCTCTTGCTTCATCATATTCTTTTGTTGCTTTATAACTAGCCTCATAAACACCTCTGTGAATATTAACTCCATAATTCGTATAATATTCATTCATTTTATCTAATACAGCCTTAGGCTTAATCGATGTAGCATTAGTATCTAGATATAATAAATCTTTATTATTTACTAAGAACGGGAAATCTTTTT
>Ga0334885_1004090_pt1 | contig 12903 bp, 9 predicted proteins | sample GraSluR1_MG_8_FD_207233 | JGI IMG/M metagenome (GOLD analysis project Ga0334885, IMG submission 207233) | Sludge microbial communities from methane-producing bioreactor in Wageningen University, Netherlands - Granular Sludge_31_05-R1 | ecosystem: Engineered > Bioreactor > Anaerobic > Unclassified...
TTGGATAGTGTTTTGATGGTCTTAAAGGCTTGCTTGCTGATTTTTCCTACTATCGCAGACTTAACCCCGTATGGATTGATCTCTTCTTTGAAGAACCTTTTGATGCTCTCTTTAGTCTTATTGTCAGCATTCTCAGCTAATTGATTACGAACCAATTCAATAATCTCTGCCACTTCTTTCCTTCCATTATCCTGGTCAAGCGAGATTTTTGAGGGTCAATTTTATACCCACTCAATTGTTGCGGGTGGTTTGGAACTGTAACCGTAGACCAAGTGCTCCACATGTAACCACTACCTTAACAAACTCTCTTCCTCAAGATAATCAACAAACTTGGATGTTATCAATTTGTCACGTTCCAGGATGTCGTCCTCTGAAAAATCATCTTTTTTGATAAGGTGGTCATATTCAGTGATGACACTCTTTGGAAAATGTTTTCCATTTGAATCAGTGTAACCAAGGTAGTAGCGTTTTTTGTCAACAAATCTGTAGTCTGCAGCACGGATATTTATCGACTGTTCCAACAATATCTTGTTTCCTAACCTTTCAAGATTATCAGCGTTCAGAAGCAAGTTTTCTTTTTTTTGTCGCTCCTTGCCATAAATGTGTTCAATGTCAAAGCGAGTGCCGTTATGGGGTCGCCTTTGGTCTTCAAAAGTAAACGCATACCATGTTAGCAAGGAACGAGTGACGGTCCTGTTATTTGTAAATTTGTAATTACTCAACGAGTTCCCAATATGATCCCGATCAAATTTGTAATCTGAGAAATCAGATTCAAATTTCTGGTAAATTTTTATCATTTCTGTGTAAACAGGCGTGCGAAGGGCGTTGACACCAGGATTTGTTATGGCGTAAGCAAAAATGAATGCTGTAATTTTTGACAAAAATGCAACAAACTTTGAATCGTCTAAATTTCCATCAATATCAGCGTGAGATAGGAAATAAACTGATGTAATATATTCCCACATTCCATTAGGCGCGTACTTGAGAACATACAACTTTTTTAGAGTTTCATCAGAGAAGCGAGTATCGTCCTGGTCGTAGATAGATTGCCAGAAGTCAATCAAACGACCCAAATTCTTGATGGTATTTCCATCCAATAAGCGCTTGTATTTTTGATGACCATAAAACTTTCTGAGCGCTTCTGTAGTCGATGACTTATTCCCCTCAGCAGCCCTAAGGTAATACATGTATTTCGTAAACAGTTCATCCATCGGCGTTCCATAAATTGGTTTAAAAATTCTCTCCGATGTAGATGATAAACTTTTCCAATCGTCAATAAACTCGTTTTTCTTGCCTTTTGCGTCGTAGTACTTATAAAATTGCGCTTTGAATATATCAGCATCTGCCAAAGGCAATCCCCTATCATTTAGCGTCGAGAATATTCGAAGTGCAGTGTCCTGAGAATCCGCCTCTATTGGCAAAAGTATGCAGTTATTCAAGATCCGTGCTGGCAAGAACGGCAAGTAGGCGGGATATTTTTCGATAAAATCTCCAATTCTCTTCTGAAAGAACTGATAATTTTTTACATACTTGCTGTTCATACGATTATCAGATAATCCAGTTTTCAAGATTGATAAAAATTCCTCCTTTTCATCATCAGTGGCCACCTCAGAATCAATTTTAAGGTTTGACTTATCGGGATTACCAAACTCATCTGTTTGCCAAATGCATTGGGAGATAATTTTTCTAGTATCCTTTGATGGTGCATCAGCCATGTGCTCAAACTTATCATAAAAAGCTCGCAATAAAAGAAGCAAGGTTGTTAACCGTTGCTGTCCATCAATGACTTCGGATTGCTTCGTCTCATTTTTATAAGTAACAATTGCCCCCAGAAAGTATTCATCATTATCCTTATCAAACTTATCTTTATCATCATCAGGGAACGCAAAAGTAAAGATGTCATCCCATAATGTCTGGCATTCTTCATCTGCCCAAGCATACGGTCGTTGATAATCAGGTATTAAGAAATTTGCTGTTTTTTCCGTCAATAACCCTTTTATAGTTTTTTGATCTACACTTAATTTACTCATGTACAAACCTCTCTATTGCTTCTTTAAAAAATCAGAAAAAAACATGAACTCATAATAAAGAAAATTGTTTTCCATTAAACTTAGAACCGATTATGACCTTTTACCTCATATTACCAGCTCACTCCCACTCAATTGTCGCAGGGGGTTTGGAACTGATGTCATAAACCACGCGATTGACACCCACCACCTCGTTGACAATGCGGTTGCTGATGTGAGCCAGCAGGTCCTGCGGCAGGCGAGCCCAATCGGCGGTCATAAAATCAACCGAGGTGATTGCCCGAAGGACGATGGTCTCAGCATAGGTACGCTGGTCGCCCATAACACCAACGCTTTTCACCGGAAGCAGGGCGGCAAAGGCTTGAGAACTGCCGTGAAGGCTGCCATCTTCAGCCACATGCACACGGAGCAGATCGGCTTTTCCCAATTCTTCCATCAGGATCGCGTTGGCATGGCGCACAGTGGCGATTCGTTCAGGTGTGACTGGACCCAGGCAGCGCACTGCCAGACCTGGACCGGGGAAGGGTTGACGCCAGACAAGTTCGGCAGGCAAGCCTAGTTCCAAACCGATTGCCCGTACTTCGTCTTTGAAGAGGAAACGCAAGGGCTCTACCAATTTGAAGCGCATGTCTTCAGGTAACCCGGCAACGTTGTGATGAGTTTTGATGCGGTGAGCTTCGGTGACGCCGATACCCTTGGATTCGATCACATCGGGGTAAATCGTTCCTTGTGCCAGAAATTCAAAATCACCGATATTGTGCACCGCACGCTCAAACTCGCGGATAAACATTTCGCCGATGACTTTGCGCTTTTCTTCCGGGTCAATAACATCTTGCAGGGCTGCGAAGTAGCGGGCAGAGGCATCGACCATCACAAGGCGCTCCCCTAATATGGGGCGAAAAGTTTGCTTGATTTGTTGGGGTTCGCCCTGACGCATCAACCCGGTATCAATGAAGACTGCCGTTACGCGATCGCCAATCGAACGCTGGACCAAGGCGGTGGTAATGGCAGAATCAACTCCGCCTGAGAGGGCAGAAAGCACACTTCCCTCGCCAACCTGGTAGCGGATGTGTGCGATGCTTTCTTCGATGATGTTTTTTGAAGTCCAGGAGGGTTGGGCAGCGCAAATTTTGAGAACGAAATTTTGAATCATCTCCGTGCCATATTGGCTGTGATGAACTTCGGGATGAAACTGAAGCCCATATCGGTTTTGCGCGTAGTTAGCCATGGCAGCGTAAGGGGTGTTGGAGGTTTTGGCAATGCCGACATAGCCATCAGGAAGATTAAAAACCTTGTCTCCGTGCGACATCCAGACTTTCTGGTCGCCCAAATGGAGGAGGGGATTGGGTTCAGCCACAGTTAGACGGGCAAGACCGTATTCGTGCTCTTCACTTTTTTCTACCTTGCCTCCGGATTTGTGAGCCAGGGCTTGCATGCCGTAGCAGATACCCAGGATTGGCAACTTACTGTTCAATATGTAATCCTGGATATAAGGTGCATTTGGTGCGTAGATGGATTGGGGACCACCAGAGAGAATGATTCCGCGGGTATCTGGTGTGATTGCCTCGCTCTCACTGGCATTCCAGGGGAGCAGTTCGCAATAGACATGTATATCGCGGATGCGCCGACCGATCAATTGGGTAAACTGTGAGCCAAAGTCAAGAATTAGGATCCGATCGCTCATCACACCTCGCTATGCTTCAAATTTGTCAGTAAATTCGATTTTGCCGTCATCCATCGAAGAGATGGAGACGAGAGAATGGATGGGAACCCCCAGCTTTGATAATAAGACGCGTCCACCCTCAAAGGTTTTCTCAACAAGGGTGCCGATCCCAACGACCTCGGCACCGGCGACTTCAGCAAGGCGAACCAGCCCGGCAATTGTCGCTCCAGACGCGAGAAAGTCATCAATAATAAGTATCTTTTCACCTTTGCCGAGATATTCTGGTGAAACGATCAGTTCGATGTTGTTCCCCTTGGTGTGAGAGGGAGCAACGGTGATGTAGACCTCGCTTGGCATTGTAACAGGTTTTTTCTTGCGGGCGTAGACAACAGGCAGATTGAGATATTTGCCAGTCATGAGAGCAGGCGCGATACCCGAAATCTCAGCAGTCAGGATTTTGACCGCGGTAGTGTCAGCAAAAAGACGGGCAAATTCTTTTCCGCACTCGTCCATGAGCATTGGATCGACCTGGTGATTGATAAAACGGTCAACTTTGAGGATGCCACTGCCCAGGTTTTTACCGTCTTTGAGAATTCTTTGCTTCATCAAGTCCATAGTGGGGTTCTTTCCGTGAGATTAATGTTTTGGGAATGAAAGCAGAAAGTGAATAAGAGACGAATTGGATAAACGTCCACGCACGACCTGCCATAGGCTTATTATAACAAGAATAGGGGGTAATAAACCTCAAAATTGCCGAGTAATGAGAGATCATGAAATTGAAGGATAGGATTTAGTGACCTTTGGCAGGAAGGTATTGAAGGTTTAAATGATTAGAGCTCTCAGGATAGAGACAGGTTTCAATTGAGAAGTATGAGGTTTTTTGCGTCCTCAGTCATTACGACTGCTTAAGCATCTCTCCCTTTACCACGGTCACAGCCTTGCCACCAATTAGAGCTCGGTTTCCCTTGAGTTGCACCCAAACCTCACCACCACGGGCAGAGGCCTGGTAGGCGTGAAATTGGCTTTTACCGGTCTTTCCTTCCCAATACGGTCCGAGAAGACAGTGCGCCATACCAGTCACCGGGTCTTCAGGAATGCCGGTTTTGGGAGAAAAGAAGCGGGAAATAAAGTCGTATTTAGTTCCTTCACCTGAGGCAGTTATGGCAAAGTCGCGATGTTCCAACTGACCAATAGTATCAAAATTGGGTTTGAAATCACGAACCTGATCTGCATTGGCAAGCTCAGCAACCAGAGCACCATTTTCAGATTCGGCTACTGCTACGGGGTCGAACCCAAGAATATCTTTTAACAAGGCTGGAGCAGCGACAGGGCTCACGTTCAACCGAGGCATATCGAGCAGGATAGTACCGCGGTTGAAGGTTGAGGTGAGCACACCACTGCGAGTATGGAAATTGATCATTTCATCGGGATCGTAGAAGCCAAATTCGTAAAGAATGTGGGCGCTGGCTATGGTGGCATGACCGCAAAGGTCAACCTCAGTGGTCGGCGTGAACCAGCGTAATTCGTAATCGTGACCTTTGGGGCGCAGAAAAGCAGTTTCGGAGAGATTGATTTCTTGAGCGGCAGCCTGATACCAACTATCTTCCCGGGTATCCTCCATCAAAATCACTGCGGCTGGATTGCCTTTGAAGGGTTTTACTGCAAACGCGTCAACCTGATAATACGGAAATTTCATGTTCAACCTCCTAGCTCAGTTAGTAGAAATTTTACCCTGAATATTGATACTTTGAACAGGGTAAAAAATGGAACTGAGTGACAGCAAGGGTTTGCGGAAATTTGCCTCAGTTTTCTTAGCTGTTATAATGCAATTGTGAAAAAGAAAAAGTATCTTTTGATAGCAATTTTGTTTATGCTTGCCAGTTTGATGAGTTCCCAGGCAGTAAGTGCCGCAAGGATTCAGAGTTATGGAGGGCAATTTTACGATCTTCCATTATGTCTGCCCGGGTATTATGCCAATGACCCGGGAGATTGCCTCCCTTTGGGTCCGTCTCAAACGATCATTGGCTTGCGGGAACAGGGTTTCCCTTATCCGCTAGCTGGTCTGCCAGCCAATAAACCTGACCCATCTTTGAACGCTTTACCGATTCGGATTGCCAGTATCAATAATGGACAAACAAAAGTTTACGCCAGCCTGAGTGACGCAACCAGCGGTGGAACGGTGATCCGGTCTTATCCGGGTGGATTAAGCCGGTATGTTGCCTTTGTTGAACAGGCAAATTCCGGAGGACGAACCTTTGTGCGCCTTTTGGGCGGTGGATGGATCGAGGCAGAGCCTCTCTATTCGATTCCCAATTGGCAAGGTCTGGAGTTTTTCGATTCTCCGAAAAGCAACTTTGGTTTTACGATCGATGGCACTGGTTCTTTCAATGAGGCAAGTTTCTCCTCCGGTGCAACCGGAAATGCCTACAACAAGTACGAAGCTTTCCCGATCTATAACGTGGTAGAAGCGGAAGGGTATGAGTGGTACCAGGTTTCACCTACAGAATGGATACCATCGTTGAAGTCCCGACGAGTAGTCGTCGACACTAAAACACCGCCTGGCGTTGAGGGCGGCAAATGGATCAATATCGATCTTTATAACCAGACGCTAACCGCTTATGAGAACAACGAATTGGTCTTCGCTGCAGTGGTAGCAACAGGATCTGGTGATCTTTATTCGGACCCGGGTACCTATCGCATCTATGAAAAGAAAGAATTGGAGCAGATGCAGGGTTCGTATACAAGCGACCGCTCTGATTTTTATTACATGGAAGGTGTGCCCTGGGCAATGTACTACAACCACGCCCAGGCGATCCATGGCATTTATTGGCCGGCAGTATTGGGATTCAAACAGTCCCACGGCTGTGTCAATATGTTCCCCGGGGACGCGCATTGGTTGTTTAATTGGGCGGAATTGGGTGATTATGTTTATGTGCACGACCCTTCCGGTGAAACGCCGATCCCGACTCCGACGCCAGTGGGTACTCCCGCTCAGGAATTGATCTACCCAACACCAACTCCAGTAAATTAAACAAAAACTGCCTCCATCAGAGGCAGTTTTGATAGATTTTTGTTGAATTTCGCTAACAAATCTTCCAGCGCAAGTTTTTGCCTTCAAGGACATTTGTTACTTCTGAAGCAATATCTTCAGCGGCACGGGTTTGCGCCTCGATGGTTTGCCCACCAATGTGGGGAGTCGCGATAACCTTCTTATGTTTGACAAGGTCCCATTCTACCGGCGGCTCTTTTTCGTATACATCCAGGGCTGCGCCAGCAACTTTACCAGATTCCAGAGCGCGCAGCAGTGCTTCTTGATCGATCACGCCACCACGGGAAGCATCAATGATATAGACACCATCTTTCATTTTAGCAAATGCATCTTCGCCGAGTAAATGTTTTGTTTCGGGAGTAAGGGGCATGTGCAGCGTGAGGAAATCAGCCTGTTGAAGGACTTCATCCAGCGACATTTGGGTTGCGTTTTGTTGGCGCACAAACTCGGGATCCCAAATAATTTCATAAACAACGATGTTCATCCCAATCGCATTGGCATATTTCGCAACAAGGCGACCAATTCTGCCGAAGCCAAGTACACCAAGAGTTTTACCTTTGAGTTCAACACCCATCAAAGTCTTTTTTGCCCAATCTCCGGCTTTCATGGCTGCGTCTGCACGAGGAAGATCACGGGAGAGAGCAAAAATCAATGCCATTGCATGTTCAGCAACAGCTTCAGAGGTGGCAAGAGGGCAGTTCACAACGGTGACGCCGTGCTCCCGAGCTGCTTCAAGATCAATATTATCGACACCAACGCCAGCACGACCAACCACTTTTAGTTTTGTTGCTGCTTCAAATACCTGCCTTGTGACTTTTGTGCGACCACGGACAATCATCCCTTCGTAGTCACCAACTTCCTGCAAAAGTTGGTCCGCATCAATTCCTTTTCTATCAACTGCGACACCGACCTGATTGATCAGATCTTTACCAATGCTTTCCAGACCGTCTGTGATGAGTACTTTCCATGCCATAACTAATTTCTCCTTTTTTAGAATGGTAATACTGTTATTGTACTATCTTAAAGCGCGAACGTCACCCTTTCGGTAGGTAAGCCCGGTCGCATCGAAGTATTCCAGGACGGCTGCAGCATACTTACGGCTGGTCTTGAAATGGTCGCGAAATTCAGCCAGGCTCAATTGCCCTGTTGTGTGAATGGTTTCCCGGACCCAGTTACGCATCTGGGAGAGGGCTTGAGGTGTAAAAAGTACCTGATCTGAAACGGCGATCAAGATCTCGGCAGAAAGCAACCCTTCAATCAGGTCTGAGCCAATCTCAAGCTGAAGCTGGTTGACATCGGGTGGGCTGAATGGGGTTGCCTGGAATTCCGCCAAAACTGGCGCGACCTTGGCTTGATCTTCCGGACTTAAGACCACTTTGTGTTCTGCAGCCCAAATGAGACTGCCTTTTTGCAGGATCAGGGCTTCTTCTGCCATTTTGTCAACAACCTGATCGAACAAAAGTTGTGATATGGCAAGCACCGATTTGAATTCTTCCCTGGGCATGCCAGCCTTGTATGGAAAATTGCTATGAAAAACTTGCAGACTTTCGAGTCCTATTTGTTGAAGCGATTGATAATACTCAGGATCGAGCAAAGTCAATTTGCTGCTATCCTTATGGCTTCCCAAGCCAATGATTTCGCCATTCTGGAGCATTGCAGTTACTAACTGCCTGATTTCTTCACCTGACAAAGCTGATTTTTGCGCTAAAGTTGCAACAGTGGTTACTTTTTGATTTTTGAGAATCTGATTGAGCAATTCGCTTTCGCTTCCTGAGAGCATTTTCTCGAGGCGTGCCAGATTGTTTTGGTCGAAGCGCTTGTAGGTCTGACCAGGGTCAGGGTCCAATATCACCCCACCTCCAAGAGTCTCAGAGGGGGATGGCAGGCGTAAAATGAAACGATCGCCTTTTGAAGCGACAACAGGATGGTCTGTACGCAACTGGATAAAGGCTTGCTGACCTTGTTTCAACCCCTGGCTTCCCAGGAGACGCACATGAGCGGTTGTTTCACTGGCACCCAGGAAAAGTTTGACCTCCAGGTTGTGTTTTAATGGAAATGGACAATCTTTCAGCAAGCGGAAATGCGCATCGAGCAATTTGGTGGGTTTGTAATCTCCGGGGTGAGCGATCACATCTCCACGGGCAATATCCTGGTGGTTCAGGTTGACAATATTGACCGCAGCTCTGAAGCCGGGGTCAATTTTTTGCAATTTGTGATGATGATTTTGCAGTCCCCGGATGCGACCAGTTTTGCCACTCGGAAGGTTTATGATTTCATCACCGATATTCAAACTGCCATCCAAAAGAGTTCCAGTGACGACGGTACCGAAACCGGTTAGAGTGAAAACACGGTCCACGGGCAGACGGGGCTTTCCCAGGTTTTTGCGACCCGGCATTCCTTTTAATGTTTGTTGGATTTGATCAAGCAACTCTGGAATGCCGGAGCCAGTTCGGGCGGATACGGCGACAATCGGTGCTTCAGCCAGGGAAGTATCTAGGACAAGTTCGCGGATGTCCAACTCTACCAATTCAAGCCATTCAGCGTCCTGGACAAGATCGATCTTGGTCAGAACGATTACTCCCCGTTTGATATCCAAAAGGTCTAAAATAGCCAGGTGTTCCCGGGTTTGGGCTGAAACCCCTTCATCTGCGGCGACGACAAATAAAACCGCATCTATTCCACCAATTCCTGCCAGCATATTACCGATGAAATCTCTGTGACCTGGTACATCAATGATTCCCACTTCTTCGCCATTGGGGAGGATCATGGAAGCAAAGCCCAATTCGATGGTCATCTCACGGGCTTTTTCTTCCTTTAAACGGTCTGGATGGGTACCGGTTAAGGCGGCGATTAGGGTAGATTTTCCATGATCGACGTGACCGGCAGTGCCAAGTATGTACATAGGTTAAGAGGCTTTTTTATCCGTCAAGGGAGCGATATTCTGTATGGACTCCTGGAAAGCAAGCAAAACTGATTGGATGTGTCGCATGGTTTCACGGCTAAGGGAATCCAAATCATCTCGCATCAAATTTGTAAGGTCATCCAGTTCCTGAAGCTGTTTTGTCAGGTCGGCAAATTCCTGGGTGGTCTCCCTGGTTTGTTCCTCCTGGGCAAGCATGTAATTTGTCCAGCGCTTGACGTCGTCAGACTTGAAATTGGTCCACTCCTGTCGATATCGCTCATCGTTAAGACGTTGAAGTTCAGAAATTTCGTTGATACGGCGCTCAAAGCGTTGAGAGACATCCTCAGATGTTTGAATTGCCTTGGTTGCAGAAAGGCGAATTTTCTCAAAAGTTTCTATCTGAGAACCCAAATTTGCATTGAATTGATCGATATCTGCGAAACGTTTTTCCCATTCCGCAAAAACCTTGTCTTTTTCAACGAGCGAACTATTTACCCGGTCGATAAATTGGGATTGGTTTTCCCGGCGGTCTTTTTCGTTGTTTTGGATTTCGGCAATGCGTGTATCCATAGTGCGGAAACTATCACTAAAGCTATCAAAACGACCGCGAGTTTCTTCCAGACGTTTGCGAATTGAGGCAACTTCACCTTGCATATCAGTGATTCGTTTTGCTTCCTGGCGGCGTCCTTCTTCAAGAAGATGGAGTGAGCGGCGGTAGTCCTCATCAAAACGATTGACTTCCTGAATCTTTGCCTTCAATTCTTCGTTTAAGCGTGCCAACCGGACATTATCAGCTTTCAAATTACCGATCTCTGTACGAATTGGGTCAAACATGTCCATCAGAGGATAGAGCTCAGCAATAGATTTTTTAGCAGAATCCACCTCGACTTTGTTTCGTTTTTGAGCTTCATTGAGATTATTCTCAGCCCTTTCGTTCACATCCCGGATCTGTTTGGTTAGATCGATATTCAGGCGATCTATACGATTTTCATACTTATCCATACTGGCAATCAGGGTGGAATTGCGATTGATCTGAACCTCGAGCTCTTTGATCTGTTTTCGCAAATTCAAATTATCACTTTCCAATGTTGTCAAGCGATTTTGCAGAGTGGCAAGGTTGGTTTTATCGTTGCGGCGTTCGTTATCAAGCCATTCAACGCGTTTTTCGAGCTGTTCTATGCCGGAATATTCGTCCATTAGATTCCTATCTTTCGGTTAGTTATTTGAAGAGATTATACACAATTTCAGTTTTGAGTCTTTGTTCAGTTCAACAGATTTTGGAATGAAATCAACAGGTTCTGGACCGGGGCTGTGAAAAATTGTGGGAAAATCCCACCCAATACCATGACCAGGATGATCAATACCACCGGAACAATCATTAAAGTTCTTTCTTTTTTGTCCTCGCTAATTGTATCAGGGGCTTGGAGTACCACTCCCAGCACTTTCAAGACCATTAAGATCATCCCAATCAATCCAAAGCTGACAAATAATCGGAGCGGCAGGCTCTCACTGGCAAGAATACCCAAAAGGATGCGATTGGAGGGGAAAAGAGAGAATAAGGGCATCCCAATAATATTAAGAAAACTGCCGAGCAAGAGGATGCTGCTAAGAGGGTAGCGCCAGATCAAGCCCTTAAGTTCGGAAGTATTCAGTTGTTCAGAACCGATTGCTTCCCGCAGTAACGAAAGCGTGTAACCGAGTGACCAGTAAGCAAAGACGCGCGGTAGCAAATATTGTGTGAAAAGATTTAGCCAACCTTGTTGTTGGAAAGCCATTGAGAGGACGATATACCCAGTACCTGAAAGGTATAAATAGCCAAAAACACGGCTCAATTTCTTTTGAAAGACCGACAGAATTCCCGCTGAAACGATACAAAGCGCACCAATCCATTTGAGAACTAACTTAATCTCCTCCAGATTACGGAGCCAGGCATATTGGTTCAGGAATTTTAGGAAAAAGATGGCAAGGCTGATCTGCATGATGGTCTGGAGAAAACTGATGGTCCAGGGATGACTCTCTTCAGTTAGCATTGGAAGCCAACTGTGAAGAGGGAAAATACCTGCCCAAAGGCTAAACCCGGCGATGACCAACAGAGAACCGCGCAGAACAAGAGCTTCGGCTGAAGGTGATGTCTCAATGCCTGTAACCATCCAACCGCTTAAGAGGATAAGCGGCATGGCAATGGTCTGCATGCTTAAGAAGCGGATGATGCCACTTTTAGCTGGTGTGCCTCGAGGAGAGAGCAGCGGAACACTGATCAATGCAATCAACTCGACGAGGACTGCCGAATACAAAAAGGGAGTGATAACCTGCACGGATGCCCACAAGGCAGTGATGATCAGGGTAAGACTGTTGAACCATCGACCCACATTGAATAAACTACTAATTACATTCCATGCGAAACAAAGAAAGTAAAGCAGTGCAATTATTCCAAGTTGATCAGCAGTGATCTGCGTAGTTCGACCAAAAAACAGCAGGTTGTCTGTGAGTGTGAAATTGCGACCAAGAACAATGAGAGTCAACCCCCTGGAATAAACCAGGGCAAGGACTGCCAGGATCAAGGGAAAGAGACTGCCCAGGAGAGCAGAAAGTTTTGGAAGCTGTTGGATCGCTACCAACCCAAGACCAAGTAAAACCGGTAGTAAGAGCCAGATGATCACTGTGTTGTTCACGTTGACTCACTTTCTGCATTTTTAACGATGAAGAAGGCGCCAACGATCGCCAACAGCAAGTTCACTGCCACCAGTTGAGCTTCCAGCAGATAAGAAAACTCGAGTGCTGAGTAAAGTAACTCAAAACCTGACAGGAATGTGAGCAAAGCGATAACCAGGTAGAAAGGCTCGCGAATTGTTCCCAGCTGCATGAGACCGATGAGGATCAAAGCAAGACTGAGAAAAAGATGATCGCTTGAAACTAGGGGAAAGACAGCTTGTTGAAATTGGAGCAGAAAGGTTTGCAGTGTGGCTAACAAAAAGGCACCAGCCAAGCCACGAAAGAGCTCACCACTGGTCAGAGAACGGCGAAGGTCTATAGCTTCGATTCCACCAACGCCCAAGAGCGTCAGATAAAGAATCAGAGTGACCATCAAGCCAGTAAATGGTTGGATCAAGGCTAGCTGCAGCGGCATAATCTTCATTAATATCGGGAGAAGACAAATAAACTGCACAAGCAAGGCTATCAGGTTTAGCGACCACTGCCGGCGGACCAGGTTAAGCAGGGCAGCGAGAAGAGCGATGTAAATGGGCAAGGATTGGAGAATTTC
>Ga0334885_1004097_pt1 | contig 12879 bp, 8 predicted proteins | sample GraSluR1_MG_8_FD_207233 | JGI IMG/M metagenome (GOLD analysis project Ga0334885, IMG submission 207233) | Sludge microbial communities from methane-producing bioreactor in Wageningen University, Netherlands - Granular Sludge_31_05-R1 | ecosystem: Engineered > Bioreactor > Anaerobic > Unclassified...
TACAATGCCACCTATCTCATCCCAGACGGGCGGACGGTTTCTGGGAGGACATCCGGTAAGAAAAACTATCAGTATCAGCAGCAGAAGCAAATAACTCCTTTTCACAATCATCTCCTCCGATAAAAAAGTGTCAGATCAGTCATCAGTAAAACAGAAATCTCTAACTCATCATCGTTCAATTGTAGAACACTCTGCTATCTTTCTGCTCCCTCAAGACACTCAAGAACTTTCGCTTGGCTGATAAGGGTTCAATAATAGCTGTTCTTCGCAAGAGCGGGAAGAGCGAAAGAAACGTTCACCGTTGTCCGTCCACCGAGAAGAGAGCACGAAAAGCGGAAAATCCGTCCTTGGAGAGCATAAGAGCGGTTGTTCGTTCCGATGCGCGCGTTCAGGGCAGGTTCTCCCTTCACGTCATCCTGGCAATCTCTTAGCCAGGATCCCGACCTTTCCTATCCTACTCAGAAAGAGCGGAGGAGCGAGATCCCGTATAAGATCACTACGGGATGACGGGATCGGGGTCCGGGATGACAGTATAGGAGCACTACGGGATGACAGGACGAAGGAGCAGTTATTCGTTCCGACGCTTCGCGTCCAAGTTCTTGGTAAGGATCATCGAGAATACGAGATTAAGAGAGAGGACGAGAAGAGGCGAGAGTCTCGTTTCTCTCGCTCTTGCTAGACCCTAGACCCCAAACCCCACACCCGTTCCTGGGTTCTTCGCCATCCACCAACGCCAATCACCATTCATTAATCACCAGCCACCGATTTTACGCCCGCGAAGCGGAACTGGCGCGACGCAGTCGTACTGGCCGCCGAAGGCGACTGGCCTGCGCAAGCAGACTGGCGACGGGCTGTTCTTCCCCGCCAAGAGCCGCTCTTCTCATATCTCCTTAGAGAGCAGGACTATTTCGTCCGCACCCGATTGAAAGACCACTGTACCGGGTATCTTTCGAATTCTCTCGAACCCATGTTCCCGGAAGAATTGCTCGGGTCCGTTCGGGAAAGGGCTTCGTATTCCGGCGAGTACGTTGACTTTCGAGTAGCCAAGATACTTCAACTCTCTGAAGAGGAACCCGAATAGATCAGCCCTATAATCAAACTCCTCAGACATGCCGTTGTAGATACATGTGATGAAAGCAGTCTCGCTCTCTGCAGCAATCGCGTAGGGAGATTCCAGAGAAGGGATCGCTTCGCAAAAGGCCACCGGCTTATCTCCCGAATAGCCCACGGCGCCGACGAGTGGGGTATGTTGCAAATCAAGTTTGCTTATCCAGCCCTTCTTCTCCTCAAGTCCAAAGTAAGAGCCGTTTGTGCATATGCCGCAGGCATCTGTGAATGTGCCTTGCGAATAGGGAATCACGGAGGTGCAAGAGCCATTCGGAGCAGCTTTATAGAGTTCTATGAAGCCCAGATTTCCACGCGATTGTATTATTTCTACAAGTCGCTTTGCAGGAACCGGACCTGCGATCTTCAGCTCTTCCAGAGCAATAGTGAATGGAAAGTATAGGTCTATATCGGCTGTTCCATGAGAGATATCTAATTCCCTCACGGCCATTCCCAGTTCACCCGCCGCTTTCTTCGCTTCGCCGATAGCCCATGAGTTCCACGGACACTGGCCGCCAAAGTAATAAACGCTCATGACTTCCATAGAATGCACCTCGATTACGTCAGCTCGTTTTCCGCTGCACGGCATTCCTAAAGATTCTACTATACAGTCATTGACGGCACCAAATCAGAAGTTTGCTGTCAGGTTTGAGAATAACCTGATCCTCTTTGCTTTCGCCTGGATGCGAAGAGACGTCCGCTTTCTCACTGGCCAAATGCCGTTTACCTTCGGTATTCGGAAGAATCGACAGTTGAGGGACATATGAGAAGGATTTGCGAGAAACGAGGCGGATTTGCCGTCTATCCATCGAATACCGTTCCAATTACCCTGAATTTTACGGAATTAGAATGATGGAAAAAACAGTGCCCGATGCTATACTGATTTGTAAGCTAATCTAACAAATCCGAATACACGTAATAATTCACCCCTTTTATAGAGCTGCACGGGTCGATACTTGACCCTTTTTTCGCTTTTTTGCAAGACTCGTTGTGTCGCATTGCACTCGACTATCGAAGTGATATAATATCTCAGGTTCATATATATACAGTCGCTGGTTTGAATTGGTAACGTTATCGAGATCCATGGGCGGCTCTCTGGTTACCCATTTTCGCAACAGATAGTATCGCAGGGTTGTAACTTTTTCTCTATTGAAAACGCCCCCCGGTGGAGGGGATCTAGATGCGTAGAGTTCTGGTTGTGATCTTCCTGCTGTGTATCCTCACTCTTCTGACTTCCTGCTTCAGGAAGCCATTGGTGTTGACGCTTTCCGTAATCCCTCTGGGCGGCGGAACCGTTACAGGTGCTGGAGTATATCTTAAGGGCGACTCTGTAACAGTGACCGCGAACGCAACTGAATGCTTCATGTTTACCGGCTGGTATGACAGAGAGGACGACACCCTGGTCAGCGAAGACCGTGAGTTCACCTTCACCGTTCAGAAAGGCCTACAACTGGTGGCGAAATTCGAAAAGGCCTTTCTCGAAGTTGATTTCCTCTTGCTCGGTACAAACATCGCCGGCTGTAAATACGATGTGAAGATAAAGGTCAGCGAGAGGGTCACTAAGATCGACTTCGAAAACAAGGACGAAATCTCCTTCCCCAAAGGCGAAGTCTTTCCCGATGGAACGGGCTGGATACGATTCTCCGAGTTCTACACAAATCCCGGCGTAGCGAAAACGACAATTCTCGCCTATACGGAAAACACTGAGGTATCTTTCTGTAATTTTCACATAGAGCAGGGACTTTAGAGCATTTTTCGGCGAGTCAAACGTTTGAGCTCATACAAAGCCATTTGAAGTTACAGAAAATTCTTATAGATGATTGAGTAGATCTGGGATTTTACTGAGACTGCAAAAGGCCTCAAAATGGGGAGGTAGGTTTCCATGAAGAAAAGAGCGCTCACTCTAGTATTTTTCATATTTGCTGTTCTTGGATTGCTTTTGCTGCCCAGTTGTCTGAAGCTCTGGGGAGAGGTGAAGATAGAGGCCGGATTCTCTCAGACCACAAAATGGCCGCTTCTGAGTCAGAACGAATTCAAAGCAGAGCTGTCTGTCTCTAACACCAGTGCCGCGGTCAGTCTGGAGATCGTCGCGGACGGCTTTGTATCTCAAAGCAGTATCAAACTCGAAAAGGGACAAGCGACTGTGGATAATCTGGTCATTGAGAGTAGCGTCAGGGAGTTGACACTCATTGCCAGAGATGCAAAGGGGAAGGAGCTTGCCAGAAAGACTGTCGCTCTAGCTGCCGCTGAAGACGGATTCATAACGGGCGCAGTCGATAGCCGCACGGGCATCTATATAACTGCCGCCTCGTTCCCGGTGGATGGCGACTTCTTTCTCATATACCCTTATGTGGGATGGTTCGGCCCGGCAGATATCGATGGAGAGAAGCTGTTTGTATTCTACTCAGCGGATTATCTGGAAGAACTGTCGCCGGTAAACAGGTACAAGCTCAGCAGGGTAATACTCAGGGCGGAAGACCCTGCAAATGTCGACGAGGCAGCCTTCCTCCTGAGGGTAGAAGACATCTGGAAGTACTTCGACTTTCCCGAAGCCGCCAAGAAAATGGACTATGAGTTTGCAATCGGAGACGATCTCATAAGTACAACCGCGGCGGATGTTAAGTCTCGCAGAAGATTCGATATTAGAGACCGTGTCTATCTTTACACTGTTGCCTTTCACGCAATTCCCGAGGGCTGCGGAGATCCCAAGATCAACGCCGGTTCGGTGATCTATCACGGAAGCTTCTGTGCCGAGGGAACAACCGACAATCTTTTTGCAGACGCCTTTCCGGGTGTTGACTATGTATTTCTCGCCTGGTATGACGACCCTGGAATGGAAGAGGCTCACAAGATAGGAGAGTTCGATCCTTTGCTCTATCATCTAGCTGCAGGCGAGGTCCCGCAATTCCCGCAGAATTTAGATATCTACGCCAATTACGGGCCGGCCTATTTTGAGATAGCTATCGATATCGATCCCTCGGATTCTGGGACGATAACTGTAGACAATGTTGAAGTAAGTATACCTTATGCGGGAGACCACCGTTACGGAGAAGAAGTCAGGTTGGAAGCCTTCCCTGCAGATTGCTACGACTTCGTCGGCTGGTATGAAAACGGGACACAAGTCAGTATAAGCAACCCTTACGCTTTCGTAGTCTATAATGAACGAAGTCTGACCGCCAGGTTCACAACAAGCCAGCATGCTGTCAAGATCGATCCTGAGCCTCAAGGCGCCGGAAAGATCAAGGTGGACGGCGCGGCAGCAGTGGAAACATACGAAGCGACTCACCTGTGTGGAAGTAGCGTCGAGGCAGAAGCGGTGCCGGGTGAGTGCCACTACTTTCGCGACTGGACCGAAGACAGCCTGGTTTTGAGCACTGAGAGGACATACGAGATCCTGGTAAACGGTGACAGAGCAATCAAGGCGAACTTCCTTAGCTGGGATGACCTCTTCGATTCGCTGGTTACCGTCAGTGTGTATCATGGATTGGGTATTGCCTCTTACAACATCGTTCTGAGAGACAACACATCGGAGCTTCCACCGGAGGTCGAAAAACTCGAAATGTGGCCTGACACAGGAGTCTTGTTCGTCGGGGGCTATGGAGAAGAAGAAGGCCCTTTCTCGCAGGGAACGCCGTACGCGCTGACCGGTGCGAAGCTCGATGCTACCGACTGGCCGCATGAGATCACGCTCACTTACGGCGAAGGCGAGACGCTCAACGATTATCCCAAAAAGCTGTTCATAAGAGTCAATGAAGCGCAGACTTGCGTCGTCGAGATCGCTGTCCCTCAGCCGGCCTGGGAGAACTGGGGCTCCAGTCATTCTCTGTTTACAGAGGCCAGTCCTGAAGAGGGAGGAATAGTCGAGGGAGCTGGAACTTACGAAGCGGGCCAGAAGGTTCAACTTACGGCTCTTCCAGCCGAGAACTTCGAATTCGTCAACTGGACGACGACCGCTGGCGATCTTGAATCTCCAAACGATGCGGAAACTAACTTTAAGATGCCCACTGAAGACGCGACTGTAACGGCAAACTTCGTACGCGCCGGCTACAAAGCCTCCTTCAAGGAAGTAAACAATCTTGCAGGTGTATCGATACAGCTTTATAAGTATTTTTCCGATCCATTTAACGATTACCTCCCGGTGGGTGATCCGTTGATCACAGACGTAAATGGCGAAGCATCCACCAATCTCGAGAAAGGCTCCTACCAATTCAAAGCTTCAAAACAGGGATATGAAGACTTTGAAGTTGGTTTTGACGTGAACAATAAAAACCTTGACTTCCAAATCGCCATGCAGGCAAAGAGGTACGCGGTGAACTTCAAGACTACCGCAAAGGTTCTCACAGGACTGTTCGAGATCAAGATCTACTCGAAGGCGAGTATGGAAGAAGGAGATCTAGTAGCGACTCTAAGCCACGGTAATGCCGAAACCGGAACGGCGAACCTTCTTTCCGGAACGTACTGGTTCAAGTTGAAGCACAACGCTACCTATACCGGAAGAAACGTGCACTTCTCTTTCTCAGGCTCTTTCGAAGTGAGAGATGTCACATATCTCGAGTACTATCTGGAGAATGATCTTGCACTCCCAGACGATATCTACAAGTACAGGATCAGGTTCATGTACGATCATTTCGACACGGACGTAACCATTTCTTCTGAGGGCAGATTCAAAGTTGAAGACGGGCTAGAGATCGATATGCAGATGAAGACGGATACATACGAAACGCATGGAGCATATCTCTTCAGAAACAAAGGTCAGACAAAGGTCTTCGTTGAAGCCTGGGGCGGCGGAGGCGGTGGTGGCGGAAGATCGTCCGGAAGGGCAACGACCTCGGCTAGAGGTGGCGGTGGCGGTGCCTACGCAAGAAGCGTCGTAACCATTGCAGATCCCGCCTACTACATCGTAGTAGGTGCCGGTGGAAACGGCGGAATCGGCACCAACAATGGGAAAGATGGTCAGCCCAGTACTTTTGGAACAGATCTCGTCGTCGCTGCGGGCGGAAAGGGCGGTTCCTATATTCCCAAAGGCAGCGAAGGCTCTTATGCGGGCGCCGGCGGATCGGTGGACGACTCTGTTGGCGACGTGAAGTATGGGGGCGGAGACGGCGATAACGGCGGAGGCGGTGGCGCCGGCTCAACTGAGAACGGAGAAAACTCTAACGGTAACGCCAGTGGTGCAGGAGGTTACGAAGGTGGAGGCGCCGGAGGCTGGATGCCTGTCTACAACGGTTCAAACAACGGACAGAAGGCCGGCGGAGGAGGAAGTGGCGCTTATAGAACAAGTAATGGAGGAACTCAAAATGGAGGTAACGGTGCCGACGGAAAAGTTAGAATAACCTATATAGAAATCCCCTCGGCGATCCTCATGAAGATAAACTACATAGACTATGACGAAGTGTACAGAGAGTTCCCCGGTACAGGTTGGGAGCATCAGCTAATTGTGAGAATGAGTGTCCAGGATTACGATGGGTATCCGGTACCCGACGCATACGTAACGGCAACTATCTACCGTAATAACAGCTATTACAGAGATCTGCTTGGATACGTGGGACTCACAACCGATTTCTATATTTCTCCCCCACTTGAAGCGGGATCATACAAAACAACCGTTCAAAGTCTCGAGGCGGCCGGATACCTTTGGGACGGTGTCACACCGAACAATGGAAAGAGCTTCAGTTTCTAGATTCAAAAAAGAGCTTGATCACTAAGTATTCTTGTAGAGCTGATCTTGAGGGAATCTTTGAAGGTTGAAGGCCAATGGAGACTTATGTTCGCTAAATACTTTCTGTGAGAGCTTCTCAGGGTAAATCACCGGGACTGACTCTAGAAAATGTCAGTCCCGGGACTTTGCTCTCGATACTTCTATGCTCTGGACTCCAGATACTCGCTCGATTCACTTCACGCAGACACAAAGGCACGACGTTCATGCTCATACACGACACAACTGGCTAATCCAGGACTCTTTTGTAAGGAGAATATGATTTGAATGCCACTTCAGGATAGAGGACTGAGAAGGAATTTGCCGGTATTTCTCCGCTTACTGTCGAATTAGTGATTTTGGCCTTTCTATCGCTGAAGTGATCACTCATAATCGCGTTGTTCATGAGCGAGGACTCTCTCGTGTAGACTCTGAAACTCTGCACCGAATCCGTGGGGTTTATGATTATGACCTTCAAGTCCTGAATTCTCTCACTCTTTCTGGCATAACTCAGCAGTTGAGAGTTTGCGCATTGGAGTCCTTCGAAGTCTCCCGAATTAAGAGCCGCAGAGCTCTTGAACAGAGAAATCCATTTTCTATACAGCCTGAGATCAGGGTTCTCGGCTGTTGCCAGATGCCAGGGAAAGGGCTGCCTGCAGTGGGGATCTCCGTCGGTGTTCAGACCCAATTCCTCCCCATAGTAGATAAGCGGACTGCCCGGTAAGGTAAACTGAAGACAAAGAGCGAGACTCCATCTATCTTTGAAGGTATGTCTCAATCTGGGAGTATCGTGGGTCGACAGAGTGTTCCAGCATTTCAGTATCGGCTCGAGGCCACAATCGGCGACTGTCTTTGCGATAAGAGAGTTGAACTGTTCGCCTTTTAGCTCTCTCTGAAGAAACTGAGTTATCAGTTCTCTGAAGTAGTAATTCATCACCGAGCTCAGGCCACCGCTCTTCAACCATTTCTCCGGATAAGACCAGATCTCCCCAATGGTTTCATGATCACCCAGAGATTTAGCCGCGTTCGAGATTTCTCTGCAGTATTCATAACCGATATCATATGCACAGTCGAGTCGCCAATCATCGGCTCCCATTCTCAGCCAGTACTTCACAACGGAGTCTTCTCCGGACCAGAGCAGTTTTCTCAGCTCGGAGTTCTCGAGGTTGAGTTCTGGCATCCATGGAAGATCATTCCAGTAGTTCTTCTGCTCACCGTTCTTGAGTATGAAGTCCTTCTCATCTCCGTTCCATATGTGTCTATCGCTTATATGATTGAATACACCGTCGATAACCAGCCTGAGGTTCTCTTCATGTAGTCTCTGAGAAAGCTCCTTGAAGTCTTCAAGAGTTCCAAGCATTGGATCAATCTCAAAGAATCCCAGAGTATCGTATCTGTGGCTTGAAAGCGCCCTGAAGATCGGCGTGAGATAGACAAAGTCAACGTCAAGTGAGACTATATAGTCTAGCTTTTTGATTATTCCCTTGAGATCTCCCCCATAGAAGTCATACTGATGACTGCCGTCTGATCTACAGGTGATGGGCTCTTTCCAACCAAGAGTCTTCGGTTTGTGTGTCCAGGAGTAGAATCTATCGGGGAATATCTCATATCCAATCTTCGCTTTCATCCTTTCACGGCTCCCTTCGTCAGTCCCTGCACTATGAATCGCTGGAGCGAGTAGAACACAACAAGAATCGGCAAAGATCCGAGCACGGAGGCTGCACTAAACGTAGCCCAGTTACCCGAATAATTGCCTGCGATGAATGTCTTCAGTCCGACGCCCAAAGGATACTTGGCCGGATCGAAAAGCAGCAGTGCGGCAAGCATGTACTCGTTATACACACCAATAAAGGTCATTATGAACTGCGTGACAAGCATCGGAATCATTAGCGGAAAGAGTATTCTCCAGAAAGTCTTCCACTTCGAGGCACCGTCCAGAAATGCCGATTCGTCAAGTTCAACGGGAATAGAATTCATATAGTTTCTCATTAGCCAGATACCAATGGCAGAGTTTCCAAATCCCAGTATCAGTATAATACCGGTCAAAGTGTTGATAAGACCGAAAATCTGAAGCATTCTGAAATAAGCTACCATAGCAACGGAAATAGGGAGCATCTGGACTATCAGCAGAAAGAGTATGCCGTACTTCTTGCCCGGAAACTTGAATCTGCTGAAGGCGTAGCCGCCAAACACCGTTATCAGTACTGCTATCAGACCCGCCGATAGACCCATTATCGTGGAGTTTCTTATCCAGAGTACAAAACTTGTATTCCGAAACAGACCTCTGTAATGATTTAGAGTAAAGCTTCTGGGTAAGATTGTGGTGTTGTACATCGACTGTCCCTGCTTGAATGAATTCAGGACTATGTATAGGAAAGGCATAATTACCACCAGCGTTATTATTATCATAATAATCCTTACATGCCAGACTCTTCGTTTTCTCATTACCATCCCTCTTTCAGCGACTTAGTAACCTTCATAGAAACCAGAAGAAGGACTATCGTCATGACAAAAGTGATCACACCGTAAGCTGCTGTGAGGCCGTATCTCTGGACTTCTCTCATAAGGTTGAAAGTGTAGCTCACAAGAATGTCGGTCGCTCCATAGTATTGCCCAAGTGACTCTCTTGGACCACCACCGGTCAACAGGTAGATCAGATTGAAGTTGTTGAATTGAAAGGTAATCTGGGTTATGAGCACGGGCATGAGTATTCTTCTCAAGAGAGGAATAGTTATGTATCTGAAGCACTGGAATCTGGTCGCTCCATCAGTGGTCGCCGCTTCATAGACTTCTGTGGGAATGCTCTTTAGGCCGGCCTGAGAGACCACCATGAAATAGGGGAACGACAGCCAGACGTTGACCCATAGAACCGAGAATCTGGCCATGCCAGCGCTGCTAAGCCATGCCACTGGCTGCAGGCCCACCAGCTGTATAAGTTGATTCAAGAGACCGTCGCTTCCGAGTATCGTGTGCCACATCTGTATGGACAGTACCCCTGGCAGTGCCCACGGAATTATGAGCAGGGCCCTGTAGAGGTTTCTCTCCTTCAAACCCGGATGATTCAATAGCATCGCAATTCCAAGACCTGCACCGACATTCAGTATTGCCGAAAGGAAAGTCCAGGTAAAGGTCCAACCCAGAACGGGAAAGAATGGACTCTTCATTGTGAAGATCTCTCTGTAATTGGCCAGACCAATGAAACCGTAATCGAAATAATGGAAAAGCCCGTAATTGGTGAATGAGATAAAGATGTTGTATATCGCTGGAACAACTGTCACGACTGTTATCGCGACGAGGGCCGGTATGAGATAACCATATGCAGTTGCTGTCTCTCTTGACCTTCTGTTCATAGACTATGATACCTCTTTAAAATAAGTAAGGGTGCGGGATTCCTTTCCCACACCCTTCTGCGGGGACGTTTCTACTTCCTCATTATAGCGATCTTTTCTCTTATCGCTTCTACAAGCTGGTCGAGAGTTTCCTTCGCCGGCTGCTTCTCATTGTATATTATCTGAAGCGCGTCTGACCAGGCTGACCACACACTCGACATTTCGGGTATGTTTGGCATAGGCGAACCGAGAGAGGCCTGTGTCGCCCAGGCTTTTATCATGTCATCTTCCCTGATCTCTTCGGTTTCCAGAACATCGTTTCTCGTTGGAGTGAGCTGTGTCTTTAGGGCGAATTCCTTCATGTTCATAGAACTCGTAAGGTACTTCGCAAGTTCAACCGCGTCCTCTCCGTTCTTTGAGTATCTGTTGATCCCAACAAACTGGACGCCAAGAAACGGTCCGGGATACTCGCCGTTCGGAAGCTGCGGAATTGCAGCAACACCGTAGTCAATGCCGAGTTCTTCGAGATTCTTTATTACCCATGGTCCGTTAATCTGAAGAGCCGCGAGTCCCTGCTCGAAAGTACCCGTGGAGAAACCGTGCTGTGTGCTTCTGTCTCTCATGGACTGGGGGAAATACCCCTTATCGAAGAAGTTCTTCAGAAAATCGACTGCCTTCAAAGTGCCTTCATTGTTCATGCCGATATCGTCGACATCATATTGTCCGTCTTTCCAGCCGAAAATGTAGCCACCAAAGCCGCTGATTATTCCGTACATATGATAAGGTTCCGCTGCCGGGAAGACTAGACCATACTTCCCCTCGAGCTTCATTCTGTCCATTATTTCGACGACATCTTCCCAGGTCTGAGGAGCGTTCTCGACAAGGGCTTTGTTATAGACGAGAGCGACTGATTCAACAGACATAGGAAAGCCGTACACTCCACCTTCATAAGTGACTGCTTGAACGGTAGATTCGAAGAACGGGTCAAGCTCTTCGCCCATCTCCAGGAGATTCAAGAGAAGCCCCTGGTTTGCCCATTTTCCCACTATATCGTGTGGCATCGTCGCAATCACATCCGGACCCATCCCCAGCGGGGCGGCCATCTGAAGCTTCGTGTCGAGATCGGTTTGATCGGGAATCGATACAAGCTCGACTTTGCTTCCGGTCTCAGATTCAAAGCTTCGTATCATACCCTCCAGCGCCTGATAGGCTGCCATTTCTTCCTTATAGACCGTCCACACCTTCAGATTACTCTTTCCAAGTCCCATAACACTCAAAAAACATACCAGCAAAACCAATGCTACAAAAGACTTTTTCAAAACTAACTCTCCCTTCTGTTTGATTTTCTTTCAACGTACTCAGGCAGAAGAACCTCTGCGCTCCTAACCATCGATGGAGCTTCAATTGCCTCTATAATACGCCTTGCGGCAAATTCACCCATTTTCTCCACAGGTTGTGCTATCGTGGATATTCCTAGAGCTTCCGAAAACTCGAGATTATCGAAACCGATAAGCGAATAATCTATTCCGGCGAGCTTCTTGTTTGCTGAGGCTCCCTCGATAAACCCTCTGGCGAGTATATCCGACAGACAGAACACCGAGAAATCAGAATAGAGCGTGGATAGCTCAAAGCCCTTCTTGTATGCAAGCTCCCATTCAAGGATGATGGGAATCTGCTCAACACTCTCCCGTGGAATCCCCCTCAGCTCTATTCCCTCAAGGAAACCTTCAACCCTGTCTTCGAACACCCGACTCGAAAACTGTTCATCGCTCTCGTAACCGCCGACGATAAAGACTTTGGAGGCTGGTGTGATTTGCAGCTTTTCGGCCGCCATCAGCCCGCCCAGCCGATTATCTATGTAAACACAGTCATAGACCTCGTCGTGGGTATCTACCATCATTAGGGGTTTCGTAACGGGTAATCCCTTTGAACCGAAGAGACCCTGAAGAGAAAGTGAAGCGATTATCATGCCGTCGGTATGATAAAGGTAATGAAAGGGATCGGAAAATCTCGAGAGTCTTTCCCGCGAAAGCATTGGAAAGAGAATGCTATCATAGCCATATTTTGAGAGGAGTGAATCGATAGAGTTCACGAGTCTCGCCTGAAACTCTTGCCCTATGGTCGGGATAATTATCGAAACTAGACCCGTCTTGCCTCGTGAAAGGTTTCTCGCGTAAAGGTTTGGCTGGTAGTCCAGTTCCTTCATGGCGTTCAACACCCTCTCCCTGTTCTTGTCCTTCACGGTCGAATCATTGTTCAGAACCTTTGAAACCGTTCCTGTGCTGACTCCGGCCAGCCTCGCTATATCTGAAATCGTTGACATGGGATCACCTCAATAGTAATATGAATCGGTTCATTCTGAATCGATTCATATTCTAACAATCGGTTACTCTAAATCAAAATCCGTCTATGCGCTCTCTGCTTTGACCAGATGAGATTAATGGCGTTTAGAAGTAAAATGCTTTCTCTTTCTTCAGATTACGACATATAGTATATTCATGAGATCGGAAATTCTCATCTCTCTGAAGTCGCGCGAGCAATACTGGCAAAGGCGAAACCTTTACTGGCGACGGAACGCTCTCCCGCTTTTCATGATCTCGCTTCGCTCACGACGACGACGACGATCGCTCACGAGGTGGAACAGAGGTATGAGGTATGAGGTTAGAGGTGTGAAGATCAAGATCTCCTTCTCTCCTCATCTCGTGTTTTCGATACTCGTCTCCCTCTCTCTTAATCTCGTGTTTTCGATGA
>Ga0334885_1004109_pt1 | contig 12860 bp, 12 predicted proteins | sample GraSluR1_MG_8_FD_207233 | JGI IMG/M metagenome (GOLD analysis project Ga0334885, IMG submission 207233) | Sludge microbial communities from methane-producing bioreactor in Wageningen University, Netherlands - Granular Sludge_31_05-R1 | ecosystem: Engineered > Bioreactor > Anaerobic >...
CTTACGGTTTCGTACACCGAAATTATCTGCAACCAGCCACAGAAAGTACCAATCCAAGTGTTCGGGTCATTCATACCCGTTTTTCATTGAGGTGTCTGGTTACGATAATTTGCTATTCATTATATGAACACGACCCTAATAAGGCTGAAGATGCAATGAGAGACCATTTTGAAGTTATACAGAGAAGAAGTAGAGAAAACTTGATTGAAATGTAAGTTGTTTAGCTAATTACAAATTAAATAAATGATTTGTAGTGAGATTTTAAAAATGGAGGAAACGAAAATGAAAAAGGGGAAAGTATTATTGCTTGTTATGGTGTGTGCATTCTTGATACTCGGGAATACACTTACTGCGCAAGGTTCTGGAGAAGAAAAGGTGGTTACTATTAGGTATGCTCATACTAACGCGCCTAACGATACTGCTGGTAAGGCTGCACGATTGTTCGCAGATTTGGTTAAAGAAAAATCCGAGGGAACAGTGATAGTAGAAGTCTATCCTTCTGCACAACTTGGTGTTTTAGATGAGATGATCCAAGGAGTATCTCTTGGCAGTATAGGTATGGGACACAATGATTTTGCTGCATTATCACTTCTCCACGAAGATTTGGCTTTTTTTAACCTGCCTTATATTTATAAGAGTCCTGCAGATGCTTTGAGGTTAACAGGTCCTGATTCACCGATTGTGCAACAGATGAATGAAGAATTAGTTAAGAAGAGTGATGTAAGGTTGTTGTTTAGCTTCTATTACGGTACACGCCAATTGTCACTTAACTCTCCTGTTTACTCACCGAAAGATTTAAGTGGCAAGAAAGTTCGTGCGATTCCAGTTAAGGTTTGGATTGAAGCAGTCAAAGGAATGGGAGCAATCCCAACCGGAGTAGATTTTTCCGAACTTCCAACAGCCCTTGCAACTAATGTTGTCGATGGACAAGAAAATCCTTTGAATACTATTTGGGCTAATAAATTGTATGAATTCCAGGACTATATCATGCTTACAGGGCACATGATCGCAACTTTACCTGTTTATATTAATAATACAACTTGGACTGCTTTGAACGAGACACAACAGAACTCTATTCTTGATGCAGGGAAAGAGGTCGCTGATTGGTCACTCCAGGAAGTAACCAAACTAGAGTCTAGTTTAATTAATTCTTTCGAAGAAGCTGGAATTACCATTATTGGTCCAGAAGATGGCTTGCAAGTGGAAGCTTTCAGGGAAAAAGTGCTGGAGCACAATAATAAAAATTTTTCCAATTGGAGCAAATACTTAGACCAGGTCAAGAATCTTCAATAGGTTACAATAACTATAAATCCGTCTAGATTCATACTATGTCTGGACGGATTTCCAAATAAAACCTTTAAAGAAAATTCTTTACATTGATTCACAACAGACAAGTTGGAGGGTAAATATATGAAAAAATTGAATGTTGGTGTAATTGGCTGCGGACGAATCGGAATCACACACATAGAAAGTATTAGAGCCTTAGGAAATATTGCAAATTTGCATTGTGTGATCGACATGAATAAACAATTGTCCGAATCAATTGGAGAAAAATATGGCGTTCTTGCATATGCTTCTGTAGAAGAAGCTTTGAACGACAAGCTTTTGGATGCAGTCATTGTGGGGCTACCTCACTTTCTCCACAAACCTGTAACTATTGCCGCATTGGAAAAAGGCAAACACGTTCTTTGTGAGAAGCCAATTAGCCTAGATTATCAAGAAACTTTGGAAATGTACGATGCAGCTGATAAAAATCATTGTGTTCTGATGTCTGGTCAGAGTAGGCGATTCTTTAATGAATTGATTAAAGCCAAAGAGATTGTGAAAGATCATGCATTAGGAGAGCCTAGAAGCATGATTTACAATTTTACTTGCTTCTTCGATGAAGGCACTGCACCAAAGTGGTGGAAAGATGAAGCGAAAGTTGGTGGATTAGCTCTCCCGATGCTGGCTTCCCATAGTCTAGATTATTGTCTTTGGGTTCTAGAGGATTTAGAACTGGAGAGTCTCTATTGTGCAGCTAGCAAGCGTCATGCGTACTTCGAAGGAGAAGACGAGGCTGTAATTGTCCTAAAATTTAAAGATGGCACAACTGCAACTAATTATCTCTCGGTTAATAATCGTCCAGCACATCATAAATGCCAGATTATTTGTGAGCACGGAAATATCTATTTTTCCCATACTGGTGATCATTCAGGACTTATAGGAACGGCCGATACACAGCTATTCATTAATGGTAGATTAGAAGAATTTCCTCAGAATCTACCAAATAATTTCACTCTTCAAGCTAAAGAGTTCTTTGAAGCTATCCTAGAAAATAGGAATCCTAGTGTATCACCTGATCAAATCAAATTACTTATGCAACTGATTGATGTCGCTAAGGAGTCTTCAAAACAAAATCGAGTTATTCAAATTAATGGATAAAGATATAAGCGGAGAGGAACGATAATGAAATATAAAAGAGCGTCTATTCAACCAATAATTAAGCTTCTTGAGTTGTTCTCGACATTCTTGTTCTTCTTGATGATGTTGACGATAGGAACAGAGGTAGTATCAAGATACGTATTTCAACGTCCATTGATCTGGACTTCTGAATTAGCAGTATATCTAAATATTTGGATTGTTTTCATCGGGATTTCCTTTGTAACTTACAGTGAAGCGCATATTAGACTTGACTTCTTCGTCAATAAATTGGGAATAAAAACTCAAAGAGTAATTGAGGTAGTCTCATACATTATTATTGCAGTAATTTCCATCTCTCTCGTTTTTGGGTGTGCCTTTCTGATAAAAAGATTCTGGACTCTCCGATCTCCAACGATGCGTCTCCCTACGCCAATCTTGTACGCAAGTTTACTGATAGGATTATTCCTAAATCTAATTGTAAGTCTTCTAAAAATAATTGAACGAATTCAATTGGTAATAAGGGGTGAAAGATGATTTGGATCATATTTTCTTCATTTATCGTTTTGATGTTTATTGGTGTACCAGTTGGGTTCAGTATGATCACCTCTTCTTTATTCTACATAGTTCTTACTGGTCAAAATGTTTTTGTCATTGTCCAGAGAATGGTGAATTCCTTGAATTCATTCCCATTGCTTGCTATCCCCGGATTTATTCTCGTAGGGAATTTAATGAACAGTTCTGGCCTTACAAATAAAATATTCAGATTCGCTCGTGACCTAGTAGGGCACATGCATGGAGGACTTGCTCAAGTCAATATCATCCTTAGCCTTATCTTTTCTGGTACATCTGGAGCTGCCCTTGCCGATATAGGAGGCATTGGAGCGATGGAGATGAAGGCGATGACAGAAGCAGGTTATGATAAAGAGTTCAGCGCAAGTATTACAATTGCTTCAGCAACCGTAGGTCCGATATTTCCACCATCAATCCCCTTGGTAATGTACGGAGCATTAGCAGAAGCTTCCATTGTTGGACTATTACTCGGGGGGATCTTTCCAGCATTTATATTTGTTATATTAATGATGATTACAACCACCATTATCTCTAGAATTAAGAAATATCCTAGAGATAGCAAAAGAGCCTCCTTAAAAAAAATCGCTCGTAGTTTCTTTCAGTCATTACCTGCAATTCTGACTCCTATTGTTCTTATCTTGGGATTAGTTTCTGGAGTATTTAGTCCGACTGAGGCTGCTGCTGTAACAATAATTTATATTATCTTGATTCTTTTCTTCGTGTATAAGGATATCACTTTACGAGGTTTTTTTAATGCATGTAAGGAATCTGTTTCAACTACATCAGCAATTTTAATCAATGTGGCAGGCGCTGCACTTCTTGGGTATATAGCTGCAATCGAACAGCTGCCTCAAGCTATAACAGGGTATCTACTGAATTATGCACAAAGTCCAATAACTGCACTACTGATATTGAATGGGATTCTATTAATTGCGGGTTGCTTTTTAGAAACTATTGCAGCTCTATTACTCTTTACTCCAATTTTTGTTCCAGTATATCAACAGTTAGGATTTGACCCTATTCATATAGGAATGGTTATGGTTTTCAACCTCATGATTGGGTTGTTAACGCCCCCAATGGGGATGTCGCTCTATATGGTTTCTAATATTGTGGGGGAAAAGATGGAGAGAATTTTGAAGTCGCTATTACCCTTCTATATTCCGCTATTCCTAACATTATTACTCATCACATTTGTCCCTAGTATGGTTCTTTTTATTCCAAATTTAATTGGATAACAAAATATTCGGAGGTTAATTATGAAAAAAACGTACAAAGCAGGCTGTCTTCAGGGTATTGGGAAAATTGGCGTTTGTGAACGAACAGTTGAACTCGAAGATGATGATATTCTGGTAAAGACCTATCAAGCTTCAATCTGTTTGGCGGATGTACAAACTTTCCAAAAAGGATATTACGTCGAAGCAGAGCCATTGAAGTTCCCTGTATTCCTAGGACATGAGGCTGGAGGAACCATTGAGTATGTGGGCCCCAAAGTAGTTGATTACCAGCCTGGAGATAAGGTAATGCTAATGCACAATGTTAGACGTGGGGGAATCGGTCCTGGCGGTATGGCCGAATATTTTATCGGGAAATCCAATGATTTTGTTCGTGTGCCGGAAGGAATGGATATGGAATTAGCTTCCTTAGGTGAAACGATAGCTCCGTTTATATATGTTGTTCAGAAATGTGGGGTTAAAATCGGGGATTTCGCAGTCGTCACAGGATTGAATTTTATTGGGCAGATTATTGCACAAGGCCTGAAGAAAAGTGGTGCCTACAAGGTTATTGGTATAGATACAAATGATTATAGATGTAATCTTGCCAAAGAGCTTGGAATTGATATGACCATTAATTCAAGTAAAGATGATGCTTATAAAATCATCATGGATCTGACCAAAGGGAAAGGTGCAGATATAGTTTGTCAAAGTGCGGCATATGTCGACCCAACAGTTGAAGAATACATGAATCTTGCAACTGAGATTGTTCGTCCAATGGGAATTCTTGCATTTCAAGGAGATTTTCTAAAGCCAATCACAATCAAGAATATGCATAGATGGCATCATGAGTCATTAGATATTAGATCAATTGCTTTTAGACATTATTCACAATGCGAAGTACTAAACTGGGCGGAGGATGCACTTAAACCGGTTCTTCATGACATGATTAAGATTAAACCACTATTAACTGCAACCTATTCTCTTGATGATATTGATAAAGCTTTTGATGAAGCTATCAATAATCCTAATGCATTGAAGGTGATCCTGAAACCTTAGATTCAATATTTTTACACTCAAGCTCAAGATAATAAATTGGTGACTTGTTACTGGATGATAACAATTTGAATTATTTTCCGCTCTTGTTTATACGCTCAGGTGTTTCTAGCACTTGAGCGTAGACATAGAAGCCAGGTACAGAACTCTTGCTGTCCACGTAAATGGGCTGCTTGCTAAATATTGCTATTAATTAATGTTTACACAGCCAATCGCAATATAGGTTTTCAGGGGCCTCATGATGCATAAACATAGAGTCCGTAAAGTTTCCTGTGTAACTGGCTTTCTTACTCATGGGAAAATCTATTCCCATATTCTACCAAAAGTCTATTCATGACCGGTCCCCAGTCCCGGATCGGCATAGTCCACCGTTTCGAGGCCTGCTGGATGGCCAGGTACACGATCTTGATCGCCGAAGTATCATTGGGAAAGATCCTGCGATTCTTGATTCAATTCCGGATGACACTGTTCAGTGATTCAATGGCATTCGTGGTGTAGATCACCTTCCGTATTTCATCAGGATACTCGAACACAGTAATCAGATTCATCAGACAGGCTTCATGAAGCTTTAAACACAATTTTTAGACGCTCTATCCTCTGACTTCCATCCCATTTTTAAACGTGAACCGAACATCATCTTTCCCATGCACCTCGGCATGATCACCAAGCGAATGCCAAAGGGTCTCTGTGAATTCGGTAACTACACCTTCCTGTTTCTTCAAACCCTTGAGGAACAGGTCCGTCTTAGTCTTTCGATATTGACGATCCTGCATCGATTGATTCAGGGCAGATATTCTGGCTTCGACACCTCGGTAACGATGCGTTAACCTCTCATACCTGGCCTGATAGGTCTCCTGATCCATTACAGTCGAGGTGTTCTCCGCGGTGAGCTGATCCACAAGAGAGATCACCTCCAATCGCTCCGCCTCGAGGCTTCGTAGCTTGGATTCATCATCTGATGAGTCGAAGACACGGTCCTTGAGTGTCTTGAAGTTCCTGATAATCTCATCCTTATCTTGGACCAGCTTGTTCACCGCTTTCACGAACAGCTGTTGCAGTTCGGCTTCGGATAGGTTTGGAGCCGTACACGTTTTATGCCTCTGGGCATACTTTTCGTTGCATTGCCAGATCACCTTGCGGTATCGATCCTTGGAATGCCAGACCTTGGGTCCGTAGGTGCCTCCGCAGTGGCCACATCGGATCCGACCGGAAAACAGGTACTTCCCTTTCATCGCCTCCGCATTCTCCTTGCGATGTTTGATCTCCTTCTGCACCAGATCAAAGACCTCGGGGGCGATAATCGCCTCATGGTTCTTCTCCACATAGTACTGGGGAACTTCTCCATTGTTCACCACAGGCTTCTTGGTGAGGAAGTCGGCGATGTAGTACTTCTGCAGAAGCGCGTCCCCTTTGTACTTCACATTGGTGAGTACCTGGTGGATGGTCGATGAGTGCCAGACGCTCTTGCCGGTCACGGTGATGTATCCTTCACTTTCAAGACGCTTGGCGATCCCATGGAACGTCAAGCCTTGCAGGAATAGTGAAAAGATGTACCGCACCAACTTCGATTGCTCGACATTCACTACTAAGTTGCCATCAGGACCTTTGTCGTATCCAAGGAACCGAGTGTAGCATACCGTGACCTGTCCATCGGCGAAGCGTTTCCTTCGCCCCCATTTCACGTTCTCCGAGATGGAGCGTGATTCTTCCTGGGCGAGCGAGCTCATGATCGTGATCAACAGTTCTCCCTTGCTGTCAAAGGTCTTAATCGATTCCTTCTCGAAGTAGACCTCCACCTTGTGTTCCTTGAGCTTTCGGATGGTCTGTAGGCTATCTACGGTATTGCGTGCGAAGCGACTGACGCTCTTGGTGACGATCAGGTCGATCTTGCCCGCAAGTGCGTCATCAAGCATCCGCTTGAACCCCTCGCGCCTGTTAGTGCTGGTGCCGCTGATGCCCTCATCGGTGTAGATACCGACGAACTCCCACTCGGCATTCGCCTTGATCATATTCGTGTAATAATCCACCTGTGCTTCATACGATGCGTATTGATCATCACTATCAGTGGAGACGCGTGCGTATCCTGCGACCCGGCGTTTTGGCGCGAAGGAATCCGTAGCCTGTCCAGTGGAATAATCCCGTACTGCCGGGATTACGCGTACTGCTCTCATGATGGTACCTCTCTGTTGCTATTTTGCTGTGCCAATGCCCGTCGATAAGCCCATGCATCGCGCTTGGCTGTGTTTTTCCAAAGAGTAGTGAGCACTTCGCCGGAGGTGAGATGGAATTCAAGGGTATCGACAAATGCCACGATACGATCGACATGGCTGTCTATCCATGCCTCCTCGAAAGGAGCATCCAGTGAAGCACCGGCTAACGGTGCGAGAAGGGAAGCGCATACCTGGCGTAGGGTATAGACCGGCAGGCTCTTGGACGGGCAGGCCTTTGCTCCCTTTTTCCTCTTATGGGAACATTGATAGTGGCCTTGTTGGAATTGGGTGAGCTCGCCGGTGCGGGAGTAGGGGGTATAGGTGAATGTGCTACCGCAATAACCACACAGGATCTTACCGGTGAAGCAGGTGGCTCGCCGCCATCTCACCGCTCCCGTCTGGCGCCGGCGTTCGCGTTCGGCTTCCACCTTCTGGTGCAACTGCTCGTCAATGATTATCGGGTGAGTTCCCTGCACCTCAAATTTTGGCAGCTCTCCTCGGTTCATCTGCTTACGGTGGGTGATGTGGTCGTCCACATAGGTCCTCTGTAGGATGCTGAAACCGCGGTATTTCTCCTGATCGAGGATCCGATGGATAGAAGTCTTTCCAAAGGGTACGCCCTTGCGATTGAAGATACCCTGCTTCGCCAGAGCATCGGAGATCTCGGTAAGCATCATACCGTCGGCGAAAGCGCGGTACATGAACCGAATCGCTTCAGCTTCCTTTTCGATGATCTCGAAATGGTCGGCGACCCATCGGTAGCCATAGATAGTGTAGGCAGGGAAGCGTCCTTGGGAGAATCGTTTACGAAGACCCCATTTGACGTTCTCGCTGATCGAGTAACTTTCTTCCTGTGCATAGGAAGCGAGGATGGAGAGCATCAACTCCCCATCACCGGTGAGCGAATCAATATTTTCCCGCTCAAAGCGCACCGAGATGTTGCGTTCCTTGAGATGCCTCACAGTCTTGAGCAAATCGACGGTATTGCGTGCAAAGCGGCTGATGCTCTTGGTGAGGATGATATCTATCTTGCCTTTCTCACAATCGGCTATAAGCCGCCTGAACTCGCTGCGATTCCTGGTGGCGGTGCCGGAGATTCCTGCATCCGCATACACCCCTACATATTCCCATGAGGGATTGGCTTGGATCAGAGCACTGTAGTGGCTGACCTGTGCGGCTAAGGATTGCATCAACTCATCCGAGTCGACCGAAACACGTGCATAGGCTGCCACTCGCTTTTTCGTAGGAAGACGTGTAATGCTGCGATCGATCTTGGTTACCTTTGGCATAGCCCTACCTCCCTCCTACGAGCTTCATTCTTTGTTGAAAAACGATTCATATCTTTCTCCTGCAAGTAATTGATTGTATTGTATCAATCACTCTTAAAGCCACGATAGTCGTAAGCTTCATACCAACACATAGGTTTCGTTAAACCAGCCAATGCCGTATCTTCTATTCAAGGAGATTCAATATGGCACCCAGACTCACTTTATACAGACGCAGCATCCTCACCCAGTACAATGCCCGAAAACCGGGCATGACTGATTTGGTGTTCTGCAAACGTCACAAAATCAAGATGCAGGAGCTTGAATGCTGGAAAACCCTGGCTGCTACCGAAGTGGCTGAGGTTATCTTTGCTGTCGAAGCCCAGGAGAGCAAAAAGAAACCAGAGGAGAAGACTAGCTTCTTTGACAGGGAAACCCTTTCCATGATTGAGGTCTTTTCGGGAAGACCGGAAGGTGACGACTTGTTTTCAGAAGAGGCCGGCCTTGTTGAGAAGGTCCGTATGACTGTGATGCTGAAGGTGGCAAGCCTCCCCTGTACTATGAAGCATGTGGAACATCTCTTTCATTTGGAAGACTACATCGATGCAATCAGATAGGTCTTTCATCCATGCCCTGGAAAACAGAAGGTTCTTCATAAGGGCAGGCAGTACCGATTTCAGATGGGGAATTGACATGCTCGCCGCTTGTGCTGTCGCTACCAATTCCGATGCTGCGCTCAGTGGTGCGGTCTTTGTCTTCTGCAGCAAAAGCAGAAATCAGCTGAGATTTCTCTTCTGGGAAGGTACAGGCTGGTGGCTTTTGACTCGAAAAATCCTCACCCAGAGGTTCATGTGGCCCCAACAGAATGACGACAATATCTCCCGGGAGGCCCTCTTCGAACAGGTCAGAAGTCTTGCTGCAGACCCAGGGGAGTACCATGCAAAGGCGCTCAGAACATGCAGCCAACTGTCCTGAACAAGCAAATTAAACATATATACCAAAAGGAATAAAATCTATTTTTTCCCTATAAAACCATTGTATTCTCCCTTGTGAAATGCTATCATTACCCATGATGGAAACCGAAGACGACAAACAAAAACGTATCGACATATTGGAAGCTAAAGTGGCTGCCCTGACTCTTTCTGTTAAGGCTGCAAACAATCAATACAAGGGGGCCGCTCTCAAAAATGAGGCCCTCACGCAACGATATGAGCAACTCGATGCCGACCACGCCAAAACCCTTGAGGACTATAACAGGCTGCTTGTCTTTGTCGACAGCCTCAAGGAAAACATCTCCATCGACAAGTGCATGTTCTGGGCTGCAAAGAGTGAAAAACAGAGCAGCAAGGAACTCAAGCAGCTCAGGAAGGATCTTGCAGACTACACCCTCATCAACCAGGAGAAAATCAAGGATCTTGATATCGCTGAGGCGGATGCCCCTTCCCAGACTCCCAATGATGCCGTCGTTGCAGAGATACTCGGAGACAAGCCCGTAAAGCTTGAAGACAGCAATAAAAAATGGGGACGACAGCCTGGGGTGCATACCAGAGGAAGGAACATGTCTTCTTTCGATGCACTCCCACGCTGCGAGGTGAATAACGACCTCAGGGAGGTCTCGGATGCAGAGTATGCGGCCACCCTCACATTCATCAAGACTGAGACACGCCAACAGCTTGACTATGTCAGAGGGCATTTCCGTAACAAGATGACCATAACCCATCTCTACAGTGACAAGGATGGTAAGGTTGTATCTCTGCGCAACAAGCTGGCCCCTGATTTCGTCAAGGGCGGGAAGCTGACCAACGGGGCAGCTGCGGCTGTTGTCGTAGACAAGATAATCTGGGCGCTCCCCATTTACCGCCAGGCAAGGCGCATCAACATGATAAACAATTCCAACATAGTGGATGCTCAGATACTGAATTCCTATTTTCTTGCTGCAGGAGACCTGGTCACACCCATATGGGAAGACCTCCTTTCCTATATCAAGGGCCAGAAGGCCATCCACGGGGACGAGACTACTCTTTTGTGCATCCACAACACAGAAAGGAAGAAGAGTGCCCTCGGTTATGTCTGGGCTCTTTCCTACGAGGGCAATGACCACCCCGCTTCCTATTTTCGATTCTACAACACAAGAGGATATGACTGCGCAAAAGACCTGTTAGGTGACTGCAGGGGCCTTGCTCTCCAGACTGATGCATATGGAGCTTACTCTAGCACCGTGGGGAAAATAAACGAAAGCCTTGCCGAAACGATCGAACAAGAAGAAGGGCAAGAGGCCGCCAATCTGTTCCTGCAGGATACCCAAGCTCTCCTTGAAAACGGTATTGTACTAGCAGGCTGTTTAGCTCATGGTCGTCGAAAAGTATTCACTTGCTACAATGCAATCTACAAAAAACTGCCGGAAAGCGAAGGGCTGGTCACCTGCAACACCGTTCTGGGCCTAATCGGGAAACTGTATGAAATTGAGAAAAACCTGCGGGCCAAACGCCCCGGGGACAATTCTGATGAAGATGAATTCCTGGAAGAGAGAAAAAAATTGGCAGAGCCTGTGCTTGCATCCCTTGAGACGTATGCACAGGAACGGGTTTCCCTGCATCAAAGCGAAGTGAAGTTGAAAAAGGCTCTCAACTATATCCTGAATCAGATGAAATACCTCAAGAATTACCTGGTAAGCAGTGAGCTTTCGTGCGACAACAATTTTCAGGAAAGGGAAATCAAAGCCTTCGTGATTTCACGTAAAAACAGTCTTTTTGCCTCTACAGAGCGGGGAGCCCTCGCATGGACCAAGCTTATGACCGTACTTCAGACTGCTATACTAAACAAAATCAATCCTACGCTATACCTGAAATTCTTGCTGGACAATATTACGGTGATAATGAATTCAGAGGCTAAGGCCAAGGATATCGACTGGTCTCGGTTCCGGCCTTGGAACCTGACTGCCGAACAGCTGGAACAGACCTGGGATGCGTGAAATAGCCTAAATCCCTAATTCACACATACTCTTTCATTACCTAAGCCATTCTAATCCAATGGCTAGGTGCGGTATACCCACGTGTTGGTATGAAGCTTACCGATAGTCAACCAACCTCAGCCAACAATATCCCGATCGGAGGACGATATTTTTCAAGTAACAAAGTCCTAGTCGCGATGAACTCTCCGTTGGTCAAATGTCCTGCTCTGAGCAAACTTTCGACCATGGACAACGAAATCTGGTAGTCCACTTCTGATGCAAAGAGGTCACTGTCCATCGCAAGTCTCCTGGTAATAGCGGTCGTTGATGTAGCACTCATGGCTGCAATACTTTCTCTTGTCGTTTCCATAAGCGGAGAATCGCTTCCCACAGCTGGCGCAGGTGAAGTGGTGCAGGGCTTTGGAAGATCGATCCACCAAGTGCAAGTGAGTGTTCCACCATTTCTGACTGCAAGCCTTGGAGCAGAAGATCTTTTTCTTTCGTTTCGGGACTTGGTCGATATGGGTACCACATTGCTTGCATGAACTCTCTTGGGTTTGTCTGGCAGATGCGATGAGGCCTTTCTTGGTTGCTCGCGCACAATAGGTCTTCACCGTCCCTTCTTTCAGTGCAAGCACGCTGGCGATATGTCGATAGGTGCATCCGTGACGGCGCATCTCGTGGATTTGGTTTTTCTCGTTTTCGGTCATGTATCCCTCCCTATCTCTTAGCGGAAAACTGTACCCTCGATGCATAAAGCCCTCCTCATCCTTGGTGGAATCGAAGATGATAGCGTCTTGGGTCAGAGGATTCCGCTCGAAGGCTTTTTGGAGCCTCGATACCTTCCGGATGCGAGATGTGATTTGACCGATGGAAATGTGAGGAAAGTTAAGCGATCGAGGGTTGGTACCCTTTTGATAGCCTTTGCATCTCTTGATTGAGACGTGGTGGGGTGTGTGCTAAACTTATAAGACCCTATCGGATCCTATCTCAAGAAACCATGGAAAGGAGTGTTCCGGATGCAAAAGAATAATCTCTATAGGATTAACATTGATGAAAAGAAATTGATCAAGACGAAGGAAGTCGAATTTTCTTCCATTGGAGTCAAGGAACGTTACGACATCCAAGAGTGGGTCGAAGGCTATCCGCAGATCCTTGGGGAGGAACTCCTGATCATCGGGAAGGAGTTGAGCTT
>Ga0334885_1004112_pt1 | contig 12857 bp, 11 predicted proteins | sample GraSluR1_MG_8_FD_207233 | JGI IMG/M metagenome (GOLD analysis project Ga0334885, IMG submission 207233) | Sludge microbial communities from methane-producing bioreactor in Wageningen University, Netherlands - Granular Sludge_31_05-R1 | ecosystem: Engineered > Bioreactor > Anaerobic >...
AATGGGCGGCAAAAGACATCGATCCGGCGGTTAATGAGGCTGTTTTCTGCTGTTTTGCTGTCATTTCATTGCTCAAAGGTATTCGTCAGTGCGTATTTTAGCGCATTTTTGGGAAAGTGGGCTAAAAAAGCCGTGCGCAGATTGCACTTTTTCTCATTTTTTTGCTCAATGCGCGCCAAACACGGCCATTTTTTCGAATTATTGCGCATTAGGCGCGAGCCTTTTGAGGATTTACAGGATTTTCTTTTATCCGTATTATTAAGCTGTCGCACAATGTCGGATCTGCTGCATCCGGTACGTTTTGTTGCCGTCGGGGCCGCGAAGTGATAGTATTGGGTTGGCGACCGTGCCTGGACGGTCATGCTGCTGATGGGTTTTGAAGAAGGAGAGAATGATGCGTGCAGGATGGGCGATGACAGCGTTGGTCTGTTTGGCGGCATGTTGGGCGAGCGCGGGGACCTACTATGTGGGGACGGACGGCAAGGTTGAGCACGACGGGAGCCGGGCGGCGCCCTGGCCGTCGGTGGAGCATGCGCTGAGCCAGGTGGGTGGCGGTCAGACTATTGTTGTAAAGCCGGGGACATACCGGGGGCCGATCCAGATTGCAAAGGGTTTTGCGGGGACGGCGGAGCGGCCGACGGTGATCCGGTCGGAGGTTAAGTGGAAGGCGGTGATCGTCGGGGCGGAATACCACGTTATAAGCAATGGGGACGGGTGCGACTGGGTGGTGATCGACGGGTTCGAGGTGATGGGGGGGCGGTACGACGGCGTGAAGATGAACGGCGACAACAACGCGGTGCGGAACTGCTGGGTGCACAGCAACAAGGCGATGGGGATCGCCATGCACAACAGGAAGGGCGGGGTGATCGAAAACAACCTGATCGAGTTCAACGGCGGGCATGTCCAGTTCGATCACGGCATCTATGCGAGCGGGGAGGGGCTTCTTGTCAGCGGCAACGTGATCCGGCACAACGCCAGTTACGGGCTGCACCTGTACCCTTCGATCAAGGGCGCGCGGATTGTGAACAATGTGGTGCACGGGCAGGTTCGGAGGCGCGGGATTATCGTGGCGTGTCCGCGGGGCGGGGGTGGGAATGTTATCGTCAACAATACGGTCGTGGAGGATGAGCCGCTGACGATATGGAACGGGGGCGGGGAGACCGTGGTTAATAATATCTTAGTGTCGCGGGGGTCGGACGTGTTTTCGTTTGATGACAACACGCGGAACGTGCTGGTGGATTACAATCTGTGTGTACCGGCGTCGAAGCGGCAAGGACCCAACGGACTGACGGGCGAGCCGCGGTTCGTGGATGCGGGCAAGGGGGCGTTCTGGCTGCGTGACGGGAGCCCGGCGATCGGGAGGGGCTCGGCGGAGCATGCGCCTGCCGCGGACTTCTGGGGTCGTCGGCGGGCGGATGGCAAGGCGGCTGATATGGGGGCGCTGGCGTTCGACCCTGGACTCACATCGGAGCGTTTGCGTGAGGATTGGGAGGGGTGGGCGTATCACCGGCATGGGCGGCCGATAGAGCCGCCGGATGCGTGGCAGCCGCCGCGAGCGAAAGCCGACAGCCACAACTGAGAGGACGGGAAATGGCAAAGATGAATGCTATACTGGTGATGTCATTGTGGCTGATCGGCGCGGCGGCGTCGGCGGGCGCGGCAGAGCCGGATTTGAAGGAGGCGCTGGAGCGGGCGCCGATGCTGCGGACAGAACCGTTAGGGACGCCTGCCCGCGGGGTGAACGTGTGGGAACGGTGGATGGTTCCCAATATGGACGGCGCTGCGTGGGACGTTCTTCAGATCTATTTCAAGGAATACTACGGGCCGACGTGGCTGTACGCGATCGATCTTGGCAGCGGGCAGGTGAAGAAGCAGCGTTTGCCGGACGGTTTCCAGTTCTATCTGTCGGGGCGGGCACTGGGATTCGACGGGAAGTACTACATTGCCACGCCATCGCGGCGGACCTGGAACATGCACATGTTTGTTTACGACCCTGAAACGAACACGGTCGAAGAGCGCGGCGAGATCGTTGCAGGACTCGGGGGGGAGGTTCGGCCGCTGGCGGCGGGTCCCGACGGAAGGCTATACGGTACGGGCACGCGCGGCGACAGGGTTGGGTTGTATGCCTATGATCCGCAGTCGGGCAAGGTGGTAAAGGATTTCGGGGCGGTGGGACCGAGGCATCCCAACGGGGCGTGGAGCCGCTATGTGATGGGGGTCGACGATACCCACGCATATATTGCAAGCGGGATGATTCCGGCGTGGTACCTGGTGGCGGTGGACCTTGCGACGGGGGAGGAGAAGGTTCTGCTGGAGTCGCCGACGGAACGCGTGATGGATATCATCGAGAGTTTCCCGGGGGCTTATGCTCGCGTTCCGCAGGAGGGCGGAGCAAACAAGGAGTACTGGCTTTACAGAGGGGAGGCGCTTGCGAAGGTGAACAATACGCCTCCGTGGGCCAGGCGGGCCTCGCCGTGGGACAAGGCGGGGGCCAGGCCTGAGGTTTATTTCGAGCAGATCGATCCCGACCCGGACGGGAACGCGGTCCTGTGGCATCGGTCACAGGAAGACGCGAAGACTTACGGCAGAGTTCCCGCGGGGGGAAGACCAGAGGAGCGGGGCTGGAAGGCCATACGCTTGGAAGGGGTCGAGAGCTATGCGCACCGCATCAACCCTATGACGGTGCTGCCGGACGGTCGGATATACGGGACCGGCGACGATTACGCCGGGGTGTTCGTGTTCGAGCCTCGGACGGACGAGACGACGATTATGGGTCCTCGTCCGGGACTGGCGCCGTATACGCAGGTCGTTTTCGGGGGCAAGCTTTATTCCAGCGGCTATCCGGGGGGCAAACTGTTCGTTTACGATCCCGCGCGTGAATGGACGCTGAGCAAGGGCGGACCTCCGGGCCGGGCGGCTTTCAACCAGTCTGACGCGCGGAGCAATTCGCGTTACCTCGGCGAGTTCGACCGGACAACCCGTGTGGGACTGATGCACAGTTCGGCTGTCGGCGCAGACGGGAGGATATACTTCGGCGGGTTCGGATTGCGTCATTACAGGGGCGGCGGCTTTGGCTGGTACGAGCCGGAGAGCGGAGAAATGGACGGCTTCTGGAAGCCGCTGAGCGGCTATGCCGTGCAGTGGATCACTTCGGCGCTGGACGGGGGGCTGATCGCTATCAGCACGATCAGGGCGGCCGATGAGTTGAATGAGGACCGCGCACCGGCGGAAGCGAAGTTGTTCATTTATGACGTGAAGGAGCGGAGGATCGTGCGTGAGATCGTTCCAGTGGCGAAAGGACGAACCACCGGCCTGATAATCGAGGCGCCTCGCGGGCGATTGTTAGGTCTGACGTCCAATCCTCAGGACCGCCGCAGCAGCGTTCTGTACGGCGTTGACGCGCAAACGGGGGAGATTGTGTTTTCAAACGATCTTCCGTTGAGCGTATCGGTGGATGATTACTGGCCTCACTGGGTGGATCCTTCTTACGAGTATAATACAATGGTGCATGGTCCAGACGGGTTTGTCTGGACGTACCTTCGGGATGTGCTGGTTCGCATCGATCCGCAGGATGGCAGGGTCACTGTGGTCGGCAGGATCGATCCTGTGGGCTGGCCGACGTTTGTCGGCAACGACCTCTACCTGAGCGGGTCGGAGCAATTGCGTCGCATCCGGGACATAACCTCGGCGCGATAGGCCATTGAGGATGCAGCATGGTCGAGCGAGCTTCAGCAGACAAACGAAAAGGAAAGCCAATGTATGCGATGTGCATGAGATATATGGAGGCAAGTATTATGGAGTGTTCGAGAGTGGTGCTTTGTGTCTGGATTTGTGCGTTGATGGGGTTCTTGGCGCCGGGGCAAGCGGCGGCGGGACCCGCGAGAGGTCCGCTTCGGGTTCACCCGGAGAATGGGCGTTACTTCACGGACGGGACGCAGGGCGCGGACGGGTCATTGAGGGCGGTTTACCTTACCGGCGCGCACACGTGGGACAATCTTGTTGACATGGGACGGAGTGATCCGCCGGAGGCTTTCGATTTTGGCGGCTACCTGGACTTTCTCGAACGGCACCACCACAATTTTATTCGGCTGTGGGCGTGGGACTCGACGACGTGGGACACGCGGGCCAACGGCCGGCTGGGCAAGGATTTCATACACAACGCCGCGCCGCTGCCTTGGGCACGAACCGGTCCGGGCAATGCGCTGGACGGCAAGCCGAAGTTTGATCTGACAAAGTTCAATGCCGAGTATTTTGAGCGGCTGCGGTCGCGAGTGGAGGCGGCTCAAGGGCGCGGTATATACGTTGGCGTGATGCTGTTCGAGGGGTGGGGTCTGTATCACGGGAATCGGCGGCGCGGAACCGAGGACGGCTGGGCGTGGCGAACTCATCCTTTCAATCCGGCCAACAATATCAACGGGGCGAGGGTTGAAGGGGCCGATGCGCTGAGCGGGCGCGTGCACAAGCTGGGCAATTCGGAAGTGAACAGGCTGCAGGCGGCTTACATTTGCAAGGTGGTGGATACGCTCAATGATCTTGACAACGTGCTTTACGAAGTTCTCAACGAGGGCGGCGAAAAGGAGTGGAACCGGTGGGTGATCGAGACGATTGGCGAGCACCAGCAAACCAAGCCCAAGCAGCATCCGGTGGGCAATACGGGACACGGTGCGGAGCGGCTGGCGAGTATGCTCCAAAGCGGGGCGGACTGGGTGTCGCCGGGACGAGCCGACGGGTTTGCGGAGGATCCGCCGGCATGGAACGAAAAGAAGGTGAGTTTGCTGGATACCGACCACATCTGGGGCGTTGGAGGCAATGCGGCATGGGTTTGGAAGAGTTTTCTGCGTGGTCACAACCCGATTTTCATGGACCCTTATCGCGGTGTTGTTCTCGGGGAGGACAAGGGGTGGGGGCCGCTTCGGGCGGCGCTTGGGCACACTCGGCGGCTGGCGGAGCGCGTGAACCTGGCAGCGATGGCGCCGCGCAACGAGTTGGCGTCGACGGGGTACTGCCTTGCGGATCCGGGCAGCGCGTACATTGTGTATCAGCCGGCGAAGAACGAGGCTTTCGCCGTTGAACTTGAGCCGGGCGCTTATGAAATTGAATGGTTTGATCCGGCCAAGGGAAAGATCGCGGAGCGAGGCCACATCGAGGCGTCAGGCGGTCGCAGGCAGTTTAAGGCGCCTTTCGCGTCGGATGCGGTGCTTTACCTGAAGAAGGCTCGACTGGTGTCGAAGGAGGTCGAGCTTTACCGGTGGGTTGATTTTTCGGTAGAGGCTCCTGGGGCGGCTGCGGGGATTGGCAAGTGGGACGTTGAAGGTACGTGCGTGTGGACGCACGAGGGCGGCGAGGTTCGGCGGAGGAGCCTTGTGTGGTACAGCGGGTCGGGGGATAGGTATGTGTATCGCTTCGGGGGGTCGCTGCCGGGGCGGTGGACGGGCAGGACGACGTCGTCTGCGGCGGCTCTTGACGGGCTGGAGTTTGCGGTGGAGGTGAGGGCGTCGAGCAATCCGAAGCGGATCGGCTGGAGCGGGCAGCGGGCGGGCGAACCGACGGCCTGGGCGTATCAGAGGGGGCCCGGCGGGGAGTTGGCCAAGTGCACGCCGATACTGATTATGATGCCTGATGTGCAGCGGTGGTTCGACGATCACGGCGCGATGCGAGCCTTCGCGGCGGAGTTCAACGACAACCATGGGTTCAACGGCGGTCATATCAGCACGATCGGGCGGGGATGGTTCGAGAGCGGATCCAGCGGCAGTCTTAGCGACGCGCCGGCTGCGCCGGACGTGCGGACGTTTGAGGCCCTTGAAGCGGCGGCGGCGGAGTGGTCGGATCGGGGGGGGTGGCTTCATATCTGGATGTGGGGCAAGGGCCCGGGCGGGGACTTCGGGCGCCTTCCGGGCGGATACGACGGCGAGCAGAGCAGGCGGATCAACCGTTACATCGCGGCGCGGTTGGGGCCGGTTCCGGGGTGGTCGATGGGGATCGGCTGGGACGTTGAGTTCTGGGCCGACGAGACGAAGATCAAATGGTGGCTGGATGACCTTGTGCCTCAGCTTGGCGGCTGGCATCACTGGATCGGGCACCGCTATTCGGACAGCAATATCGGGCAGGGTCACGACCCGGAGCCCGCGAACAAAGGCGAGTACCTGGCGCGGGGCATTCGGTGGAATACACTTCGGCGGGGCAGCGAGCAGTATGCAGGCTGGGAGCACTGGTCGACGATGACCAGCGACGCTGCGATTGAGGCGGGGCTTGCGGCGGTGGCGGACAGGCCTATGATGAGCGAGGACCGCTTTCGGCGGCGCGACGGCGCGTGGCGGCAGAAAGACATGCACTCGGACGATGAAATTGTGAAGGAGATTGGCCGGTGGGCGAGTCGCGGCGTTGCGGCGATATACGGCAGACTGATCGACGGGTCGCCGGGAAGCGACGCGTGGCCGAACAAGGCGGCGATCAAGGCTGTTATCAGAAGCATTGATGAATGAGTGACGGAGGGGTTTTGGAACGGCATGTGCGGGATTGATGCAGGATGATATACGGGCAGACACTTGACGGGCGGTCCGTTCGGGCTGCGCGGGGGATTGGGGCGGTTTGTCCTCATTGCCGGGGGGAACTGATCGCCAAGTGCGGGTCGCTTGTCGTTCATCACTGGGCGCATCGCGAGGGGAGCGAATGTGAATACTCGCGGGGAATGACGCAGTGGCATTATGACTGGCTTATGCGGTACCAGGGGTTAGGCGACGGGTGGCAAATCGAACACTTTTTCGATTCGGGGCTTCGGTTCGACGCATATAACGCCAGGACGCGGCAGGCGATTGAGTTTCAGCGGATAATAGAGCCTGAGTATATTGAGCACAAGATAGAGGTCTGCCGGAGGGCGCAAGTTGAGCTTTTCTGGCTGATCGATCCGGAGGTGTTCCGCAACTTCGTGTATACGCGGAGGTTCGAGGACGCCGAGTGCGAGGTGCTGTTTTCTCCGAGGCGCGGCCGGCGGCGGATACTTGCCGTGCTGGAACAGCATAAGGATAGCAACGGCGTTCGGTTTTTGATAGACTTTACGGATGAGCGGCGCATGCCCCGGTACTACGCAGACAGGTATCAGAGCGCGGCGTGGAAGGCATATCGGGAATGCATGCGTGGTGAGGTGCATCCGATGGCTTGCGGGATGTATCGCATAAACGGGATGCGGTTCGGACGGGACAAGTTTTTTCGTGAGGAGATGGTGTTGGAGGTTGAGGCGGCGAAGAGGAAGTATGGACTTTAGCGGAATGCACGCGCATGGCGTGCGGTGATTTTTTTGGAGGTTCGGTTATGCGGCGGGTTGTGTTTGCGGCGGCGGTGGTTATGTGCGGAGGTATGGCGTGGGGGCAGTCGGCTTCGACGGGCGGATCGGGCGGCAAGGGTTTTGACTGGTCGAGCCTTGGCGACGCTGCGCGGGTTGCCGGGGAGGTTCGGCAGGCGGCGGAGGCGGTTGAGCGAGCGGGGGGCGTGCTGGAGCGGATCGTGGCGAAGATCATGGATGGGGCGGCGGAGGTTAGCCGCAACCATGCGGAGGCGAGCGCGGGGTTCGATCCGCTGGGGTACAAGGCGGCGATGGAGCTGATTCGCGAGCAGGGGCAGACTATTGAGGAACTTCAGAAGGCGGAGATACGGCGGCTGAGGAGGGAGCTGCGGCAGGCGGATCGTCCGGGTCGCAGAGCAGTCAGGCAGAGGGCCGCCGCCAAGAGATGAGCATCGGGCGAACTCACAGGCCGGCGGCGGCGAGCCATTGTTCGGCGATCCATGCGTGGGCCCAGGTGTGGGGGTGGATCATATCGTCGGACCATTTGGCGGGGGGGATAGTCAGGATCCGCCGGTCGATATGCTTCTGGAGGGGGACGAGGACTGCGTCGAATTCGGCGGCGAGGAGGCTGGTTGTCCGGATGTAGCCGCGGAGGTCGGCGAGCATGGGGTTTTCGGGGTCGCGGCAGAACATGAAGGGCTCCATGAGTATGATTCGGCTGTCGCACTGGGTGCGGGCCTTTTCGAGCATGTACCGGCAGTTGTCCCAGTATTCGTCGAGGTCGACACCTTTTATGGCCAGTGCCGGGTCGTCGTGGCGATACCAGACGTCGTTGACGCCGATCATGAGGCTGAGCACGTCGGGGTTGTGGGCTATGCAGTCTCGTTCCCATCGCCACTTGAGGGAGCGTGTGGTGTCGCCGGAGACGCCCCTGTTGAGGATTGTGAGGTCGAGGTGGGGGTTGCGGGCGAGGATGAGGTTGGCGGCGAAGAAGACGTAGCCGGCGCCGAGCTTGTCTGCGCCGACTTCGCGTCGGCCGGCGTCGGTGATGCTGTCGCCGATGAACAGGATTCTATCGTCGAGTCTAAGCTCGATGCGGTCGGCCATGGCGGCTCCCTGTAAACACCAAAGACAATACTGGCGTAGAGTGTAGGTCGGTTTGGGGGGAAATGCAAGTCGCAATGGGGGCGAAGCGCCGATAGAATGATGGATATGACGGACAGAGACGACAAAGCGAGGCTGGAAGCGATACGGGAGTCGATCAAGGGTTTTCCGACGGGGCCCGGTCTGTACTTTATGAAAGGCCAGCAGGACGTGGTGCTGTATATCGGCAAGGCGAAGAACCTGCGGAGCCGGGCGGCGAGTTATTTTCAGCCGAGCGCGGACCTGATGTCCAGCCGCGGGGCGCGGATTGTGGAGATGGTGGAGAAGGTGGAGGCGGTTGATTACCTGGAGACGAAGAGTGAGGTGGACGCGATCCTTCAGGAGGCGCGGCTGATCAAGGATATTCGGCCGGCGTATAATGTGGCGCTGGTGGACAGCAAGACGTTTCCATACCTGGAGATCACGACGAGGGAGCAGTTTCCGGGGGTGTATATCACTCGGAATCCGAAGAGCGAGCGGAGCCGGCTTTTCGGGCCGTTCACGGGTGCGCACGATTTGCGGGCGGCGATGGTGGTCTTGCAGAAGATATACAAGTTTCGCACGTGCAATCTGGACATACGCGAGGAGGACGAGAAGCGGCGGTTCTTTCGGCCGTGCATTCTTTACAATATCAACCAGTGCACGGCGCCGTGCGGGGCGCGGATCGGGCGGGCGGAGTATCGCAAGATCGTCAACGACGTGATAAAGTTTTTGCAGTCGAAGCGATCGACGGTGCTGCGGGAGCTGCGGCGGCAGATGGAGGCGGCGGCGGAGGCGCGGGATTATGAGGAGGCGGCGAAGTACCGCGACCGGATACGGCTGATCGAGCGATTGGACGAGCGGGGTACGGTGGAGGGCAACGTGCAGCCGGAGGTTTTCGCGGCGGATCCGACGGAGGCGCTGCTGAAGCTGCAGAAGCTTCTTGGGCTGGAGACACCGGTGCGGATCATCGAGGGGTTCGACATTGCGCATATCGGCGGGCAGGAGACGGTGGGGTCGATGGTGCAGTTCATCGACGGGCGGCCGTTCAAGAGCGGGTATCGGCGGTTCAGGATCAGGACGGTGGAGGGGGTGGACGATTATGCGTGCATTCGCGAGGTGGTGACGCGGCGGTACAAGCGGGCGATGGCGGGTGAGGAGTTGTGGCCGGAAGTGGTGCTGATCGACGGGGGATTAGGGCACCTTCACGCGGCGGAGGAGGCTTTTGCGGCGATGGGCGCGCCGCTGCCGGCGCTGGCGTCGATAGCCAAACGGCAGGAGGAGATATTCATTCACGGGTCGACCAGGCCCGCGCGGCTGCCGGCCAATGCTGAGGCGCGAAAGCTGCTGCAGTACGTGCGGGACGAGGCTCACCGTTTTGCGCAGCATTATCATCATATCCTTCGGAGCAAGAAGATGCTGGAGTGAGCGGGTCTTGCGCGGCGGTTGCGAGGTTATCGGGCCTGGGGCGTGCCGGATTCCGAGGTCCAGACGCGGCAAGGTTTTTGCTTTTCAGGGCGGTGTTTTTTTGATAGTGTAGAGGCTGGTGAAAGGGGTTTTTATGGTGATACGCTACAGATTAATACATCGCATTTTGGCGGCGTTTTGCGGGGCGGTTCTTGCAGTGTCGGGATGCACGACGGCACCCAACGGCAGAGAGCTTCCGCGGTCGATCCGTTCGACTCGCGTCGCGAGCCGGGAGGACCTGCGGGCGGAGCTGAACGCGTTCGAGGATTCGCTCATCGCGGTGATGCGCGACACGGCGGATCGCGTCGAGCACGGTCAGGCGGACGTTCGCTACAAGCAGCTCAACGTTCATCTCAAGACTCGGCTGATCCAGGCTGTTCGTACGCTGATGGACAATCCCGACCCGCTGGTGTGCCTGATAGAGAGCTGGGAGCTTTGCGTTCGTCTGTCGTATTATTTCGAGCAGGGCGACGGTGCGGCGCTGTACGGCGCGGCGGCGGGTCAGATGTTGGCGGCGGCGAAGCGGAACGAAGCGGAGGCCGAGCGGATCGCGGCGAATTACCTGCCGGCGAAGACCTTCGAGGAGGCGCACAAGCTCGTCCACAACTTCGCCAAGGCCAATCCGGTGCAGGGTACGTTCGGGAATCTGCTGGTATACGTGACGGAGTCGCATCCCGGTCGTCCTAATCCGTTCGAGCAGGTGTTGAGCGTTCCGCTTGCGCCGTTTCGGGCGATGGAGGGTATGGACAACACGGCGTATGCGATTCATCGATTCACCGATACTGCCAACCGTTTCAACGAGCTGCTGGCAGCGACGCCGGAATCGATGCGGTGGCAGATGCTTCTTTTCCTTTACGATCTCGAGAACAGCGGGATGACCAAGTCGGCGCTGAAGAGTATGGATGAGTTCGCCGAGCAGAGCCGGCGATTCGTGGAGCAGGTGGAGACGCTTCCGGCGGAGGTTCGCAAGGAGCTGACGGCGCTGCTGGAGGAGATGGATGAAAAGCATGAGGCGGCGATAGAGACACTGAAAGCCCTGGAGGCGGCGTCGGAGGCTCTTACGGAAACGGGGGCGGCACTGAGTTCGACGGCTCAGAGCTGGCAGTCGGCGGCGGGGGCGACGACGGAGACGATAGAGGCATGGCGCGGATATGCAGCTTCGCGTCCTGAGGACAGTGTTCCGATCAGACCCCAAGAGGTTGAAGCGGCCGCGATCGAGGTCCGGAACGCCGCCCAGGAGATTCGTCTGGCGATGGCGGATATGGACAGCCTTATGAAGTCCGATTCGGTGGCGCAATTGCAGAAGAACATGGAGGAGGCGGTCAATGCGAGCCGGACGGCGGCGCAGGCGGTGGTGGATCGGCTGGCGCTGCGGCTTGCGCAGGTGCTGGGGGGGGCGATTGCTTTGTCGGTTGTGGTCGTGGCGGTGATGAAACGCAAGTTCGGTTAGCGGCGACGCGAGGGTCGGCCCTGGTGTAGTCTATGACGACGGCGGTGATATTGTCGTGCCCGCCGGCGGCGTTGGCTGCGTCGATGAGGTCGCGGCAGGCTTCGTCGGGCCGGTCGACACTCATGAGTATATCCCGCACGGCGCGATCGCCGAGCATGTCGGTGAGGCCGTCGGTGCAGAGGAGCAGACGGTCGGCCTTGCGAAGGGCGAAGGTCTTGACGTGGGGCACAGCGGCTTTGTGATCCATGCCGAGGTAGCGCGTGATCTGGCCTTGTGCTTCGTGGTCGGCGGCTTCGTGGAGGTCGATGGCGCCGGTTTCGAGCAGTTCGGAGACGACGGAGTGGTCGCGCGTTAGCTGGCGGAGTTTTCCGTTTCGCAGGCGGTAGATACGGCTGTCGCCGAGATTGGCGATGTAGGCGCGGGCGTCTTTGATGAGCAGCACTATTACGGTTGCGCCCATTTCCGTGTAGCCGTGCTCGCCGCCGAGGGCTTCGAGTCGAAGTTGTCGGCTTTGTTCGGCGACGGTGGCCTTGAAGACGCGTCTAACGGCTCGCGGAGCGGCGGCGCGGAGCGTGTGGAGCTTGTTTTCAATCATGACGGGGAGGTCTTCGGTAACGATCGTGGAGGCGAGTCGGCCTCCGGCGTGGCCTCCCATGCCGTCGGAGACGACGAAGAGGCCGATTTCGGGCTCGACGCGGCAGGCATCCTCATTGGCGCGGCGGACTCTGCCGACGTCGGACATGGCGGCCCAGCGGAACGCCGGCGATATGGAGAGCGCCTGTTCGAGTTGTACGTCTATTCGGGATGTATCGATTTGGGGATCGATGATCGCCAAGGCTCCTTAGTCGATGAGGCGTTTTGTGCACCAGGGGCAGTAATTCCAGTAATCGCTGTCGACGGACCATCCGCAGGCGGCGCACGTTTCGGGGAACGGGAAGGCTGCCCATGCCTTGCGGACTTTTCGGCGGCACCAGGGACAGTAGCGCATGAAGCGCATGAGCTTGCCGCCGCAGTGTCGGCAGTTGTCATGCCATGACAGCGCCGGTCCGTTGCTATCGGGCTGAGGGAGGTAGCCCGGTCCATAGCACCACGGACAGTAGCTCCATGCGGGAGATATTCCCTTGCGGCAGCGGCTGCAAACGTGTGTAAAGCGCGTCCGGTCATCGTAGCGGTTTCGCGTAGTGCCGCACCACGGGCAGATCTGCATGCGCTCGGAGACGGGCTCCCCACAGGCTGAGCAGGTGAAGATGTCAGGCAGGACCTTGCGGTAGCGTTTGAGAAAAGCCTCGCGGCGAAGCTGTCGCCAGTCCTGGGCCGACTGTGCGGGCACGGACGCGGCGCCACTGGCCTGGACGGCGCGCGGTATTGCGGCTCGCATGGCGGCAAGCATCTCCGAGGCATTGGCGAAGCGGGCGTTGGGGTTGACGGCGAGCGCCTTTTTCATAAACTTGACGAAGTCTGCTCCGGTGTTTTTTCGGAGTCGTTCGTGACCTCGGTATGGCCAGGTGAACGGCCAGCGCGGGACGATGCCGGTTATGA
>Ga0334885_1004113_pt1 | contig 12857 bp, 11 predicted proteins | sample GraSluR1_MG_8_FD_207233 | JGI IMG/M metagenome (GOLD analysis project Ga0334885, IMG submission 207233) | Sludge microbial communities from methane-producing bioreactor in Wageningen University, Netherlands - Granular Sludge_31_05-R1 | ecosystem: Engineered > Bioreactor > Anaerobic >...
CTTTTAACTCTTGTCATTGGGTTCCTTAATTGGTTATGCTAACATTATTTTAATTTATAAAAGATTACGAATAATTACCTGTACGGCAATAATTTTTTAATTTTTTTTGCATCAGTATTACTTAAAACAGCGTTTCTAGTTGATTGAGTAAGTGTTCTTTTTGATTTTCCTTTAGTTCTGTGTTGTGCAGACATTTTTTTTCTAATTATTTTATTTTTTTTAGAAATTTTTACAATTCTTTTTTTTGCTGATTTCGAAGTTTTTAGTTTTGGCATTCTTTGACTCCTTTGATAGTATTTCGATGGTTACTTTTTTAATATTGCTGAAATACGATTGCCTTGTCTTTTGGTATTTTGTTCAAATTTTGCGTTTGATAAAACTTTAAATTCATCAATAAGTTTTTGAGCTTTATCGGCGAAAATATTTTCTCTTCCTATAAGTTTAATAGAAATTATTACTCTATTGTTTTGATTCAAAAATTCTTTGGCTCGCTTAATTTTACATTCTAAATCGTGTTTATCAATATTAACGCCTAGTTGAATTTCTTTAGTTTCGCCACCTTTTTGTTTTGATTTTTGTTTCTGAATTTGTTTTTCTTTTTCGTATAAATACTTACCGTAATCTAAGATTTTGCAAACAGGTGGATTAGCGTTGCCTCCAATTTCAACTAAATCTAAACCTTTTTCATAAGCTAACAACATAGCTTGATCAATATTAATAACACCTAAATCTGACCCTTTTTCGTTAATTAAGCGTACTGATAAAGAGGAAATTTCTTGGTTGATAGATTGTTTTTTCTTAATAAATAAACCTCATGAATTATTTTTTATCAGTATTTATTTTAACACGAGCACAAATAATTTTCAATACCTTAGGCCTAACTTTAATTTCTATTGGTGTTTTAGCAATAATTTTGTTGTCTAAAATAACTGGCATAGGTTCAGGGGTGTCTATCACTAAGTGTCTCATTCGTAGATAAGTATTAAAATTATTAATTTGTTTTTTTCCAACTAACCAACTAAATGTTTTATTCAAAAAATTATTTTTTTCTTTATCATTTTCAATATTTAAATAAATTTTAGGTTCATCGTGGTTAACTAAAGAAGGAGAATAAATTGCGATATTAGTAAATCTGATGTTAGTTTGACATTTATCAAAATAAATTGTCCCAATGGTTGACTTGTCATGTACGATGTTTGCTTTGGTAAGAAAAAAATTATCAGGTAAAATATAGGCAAGATTTATGGTTTTAATCTTTCTTTCTTTTAGGGCAATACAGGCATCTTTAATATCACCGAGCCCAATTAATTTCTGTATATATGAACTAGCATTAATTGGAATTATACCCAGTGCGCATTCAGTATTTTGTAAGTGTTTTGCAACACTGTTAATTAGATAATCAGAACCAACAGCTACAATTGTATTATATTGTTTTGCAAGAGCAATTTGAGTTAATTCTTCTATACTTCTTGCGGGTGATACACGACAAATTTCTCCTGTTATTCCGTAAAAAGCCAGTAAACTTTGAATTTTTTTCTGGATAGAAGCAATAGACCCATTTTTAGGTTGTTCTAAAATATAATAGTACATACCACTGATCTTGTTTCACAGATTTCACTGATATTAATCCGTGTTATCAGTGAATCCCACTTTTTGAGAAGGGCGGGATAAATAAAAATCTGTGGTTATTTTTCTAATTCGTATTTTGGTTTTTCGTCATCTGATTTATGTTTAAACCAAAAACCACCTTCTTTTTTTTCTTCTTTTTCGTTATTTTTAGTATCTTTTTCATCTTCTATTTTTTTATCATTTTTTTCATCTTTGCTTTTGTCTTCTTTTTGTGTTTCGTTTTCTTTGTCAATATTTGTCACATCTTCTTCATTTTTTTGATTCTCATCGTGTCCAATCATTTTACATTTTCCAACAAATATGGCACCAGATCTTATTACTAAATCCTTTGTTTCTATACTGCCGTAAACTTTACCAGTTGGCGTAAGTTCTAATTTTTTATGTGCTAAAACTGTACCACTAGCTTTACCAGAAATAATTATCTCTTGAGCCGTAATGGGACCTTTTACTTTTGCGGTTTCAGTGATCTGGACATTTTTATCCGAAATAACTTCACCATCCACAGTGCCATGGATTGTAATGTCGTTGGCGTCCTTTAAAACACCATTTAATTTTACATTAGAACCCACTACTGTGCCTGGGCCACCAATTTCTTGATCTTTATCAAACATTAATGCCTCCTAACTACTCTTTGAGAGTATGAGCTTGCCCCTCTTTAATAAATTATTATTTATATTTAATATACCAAATTTAAATAATTTAATAAAAAAATAATTGTAAAAAAAATTATATTTAATATTTATTTTTTAATAAAATTAATATTGGTATTGAAAACACTATGTATATTTGTTATAATACCAAAAGCCAAAATTATCAAGGGTATAAAAATATGAAAAATAAAAACATTGTTGTCAAAGGTGTTAGAGTAAATAATTTAAAAAATATTGATGTAACAATTCCTAGAGGGAAGCTGGTTGTTATTACCGGAATTTCTGGTAGTGGAAAATCATCTTTGGCATTTGATACCATTTATGCTGAAGGGCAAAGAAGATATGTTGAATCCCTTTCAAGCTACACAAGACAATTTTTATCACCAATAAAAAAACCAGATATCGATTATATCGAGGGACTATCTCCTGCAATTTCAATTGATCAAAAAAGCGTGGGCCAATCTCCGCGCTCTACGGTTGGCACAATATCTGATATTTATGATTATCTAAGACTTTTATTTGCTAAAATTGGGAAAGTGTATTGTCCAATTTGTGGAGTCGGTTTGAGTAAAATTTCTGTAAAAAATAACGGAAAAAATAGTTTTAAAAAAATATATCGATGCGAAAAATGCAAAATTGAATTACCGGAATTCACAATGAGTTCTTTTTCGTTTAATAGTCCCCATGGGGCATGTACTACTTGTAAAGGTCTTGGTAAAAAAAAGCAAATAGATCCTCTTTTAGTGTTACCAAATAAAAGACTAACTTTATCTGAGGGAGCAATTCGTCCTTGGAGTAGAATTACTTCACATCGAAATGCTTATCATAAAATTCTTTTAGATTTATCTAAAAAGTATAATTTTAGTTTAGATGCCCCGGTTTCGAATTTACCCAAAAGCATTATAAATTTATTATTATTTGGAACAAAGGATAATTTTTTTCTTGGAATTATTGATAATTTAGAAAAAAAATATCAAGAAACAAGTTCGGACTATATTAAAAATGAAATACAAAAATATATGACAGAAATAATTTGTCCAGATTGTTTAGGAAAACGACTTAAAAAAGAAGTTTTAAGTATAAGAGTTGCAGGTAAAAATATTATTGATTTGAATCAAATGACCATAGATGACCTTTTAAATTATTTTTCAACAATTAAAAATAAAATATCAAAAGAAGATTGTAAAATTAGTTTACAAATAATTAAAGATGTAATTGAGAGATTAGATTTTATTCAAAAAGTTAGTTTAGGATATTTATCATTAAATCGTCAAGCAGATACTTTAGCAGGGGGCGAGGCGCAAAGAATTAAATTAGCAACACAACTAGGATCACACTTAACTGGCATTTTGTATATACTAGACGAGCCCTCTATAGGATTACATTCTAAAGATCATGAAAAACTAATTCAAACATTATTTCAACTAAGAAATTCAGGTAACACAGTAATAGTCGTTGAACATGACAGGGAAACAATATTGGCAGCTGATCATGTTATTGATATTGGTCCGGGTGCCGGAGAGCTTGGGGGAAAAATTATTGCTCAAGGATCTCCAGTTGAAATAAAAAAATCATCTAAATCCTTAACCGGTAAATATTTAACCTTAAAAAACAACATTTCTAAACCAAAAAATAGGAGGGTTAACAAAAATAAATCACTTATTATTAAAGGTGCGAATGAGTTTAACTTAAAAAACATTGATGTAAAAATTCCACTTAATACTCTTACTTGTGTAACTGGCGTTTCTGGTTCTGGAAAATCGACTTTAATGATTGACATTTTAGCAAAAGCACTAGCACAAAAATTTCATAGAGCTAAAAATGGGCCAGGAGAACATAAATCTATTTTAGGAACTCAAAACATTGATAAAGTAATTAATATTGATCAATCTCCTATTGGAAGAACTCCTCGTTCTAATCCTGCAACATATACTCAAATTTTTTCTACTATCAGGGAGATATTTGCCAATACAGAAAAAGCTCAAAAACATCATTTAACCACAAGTCATTTTTCATTCAATATGGTAGGCGGTAGATGTGAGAATTGTAAGGGAGACGGGGTTATTAAATATGAAATGCATTTTTTGCCCGATGTGTATATTACTTGTGATATTTGTGATGGTAATAGATATAATAAAGAAATCTTAAAAATTAGATACAATGAAAAGAATATTGCCGAGGTTTTAGAGATGACTGTAGACGAAGCGTACGCTTTCTTTAAAGATGTACCAATATTAAAAACAAAATTAGGTGTATTGTCTGCTGTAGGTTTAGGATATATTAAATTAGGACAATCAGCTACAACTTTGTCGGGAGGTGAAGCACAAAGAATAAAACTTGCTACTGAATTAGCTAGACAAGATACCGGTAAGACATTATACATTTTAGATGAGCCAACGACAGGTCTTCATTTTGAAGATATTAAAAATCTTTTAAATGTCTTACAAGCTCTTGTCGATAAAGGCAACACAGTTTTAGTAATTGAGCATAACCTAGATATTATTAAATGCGCAGATCATGTTATTGATATGGGTCCAGAAGGAGGGAAGTATGGTGGGAGGGTTATTGCTCAAGGCACCCCAGAAGAAATTACTAAAGTGAAAAAATCATACACTGGAAAATATTTAAAAAAAATTTTATAACTTAAAATTAAAATAAAATATTTCAATATGGTACTCGCATAAACATAAAAAATATTATTTATTTATTTCAAGGCGAGTTCAAGAATTTAGTGCACCACGCGTTCATAAAGTACAAGCTGTTGACAAAAATTATTTATTATGTTAATGTAAACTATTAAATTGAAATTTCAATTTAAAATTTTTTAAATGAGAGGTGGTAAACATTTGTTTAAAAAATTTAACCTCTCAAGACACGGGAAATAAATTTTTTTTTCCAAATTTTTTTCCTCGCCGGCTAAGCCGGCATTTAAAAAAGGGGAAATAAATTTTTTATAAAAATTTTTCACCCCCTGATTACAATAATAGTAGACCCTGATTTTATCAGGGTCATTTTTTTATTAATACTATGAATTTGACATATTTTTCGTTCGAGTTATAATTAATTTCTACTGAAATTGATGTTAGAAAATTGATGGCTAGCTGATAGGTTTTAAAATATATGACTTATCTAACTGCTATCGATTATATTCTTTACGGTCGGAAAAAAAATAATAAAATATTAAAAAATGTTTTCGTGGATGGGATTTAATCCTATCGACACAATTGCGAAAGCAAATTTTGATATTGTGAAACTTTTAATATTAGTTTTTATTGGATACCTTATAAACTAAATTTATAAAGTATCAGGTCGATTATTAATTATTGGAAACACGATGATAAATAAAATGATAAAATTGTTAAATAGTGTACTAGTTGTTTTAGTGTCTGTAGTGTTTGTAATTCTGTTTGGCTTGTTTTCAAAAGCTTTTGCTACGGTAAATGATCCTATTTCGATTACAATATCTCCAAAAAGCTCTATTGTGGATTCTGGCGAGAGTCAATCTTATACTGTGAGTGCAGCAGATGAGCAAGGAAATATTTGGGATGTTACTAGTTTATCAGAATATTCAATTTCTGCAGGTGCTGGTGGATCATGGTCCGAAAATACATACACTTCTTTCAGTTCAGGTTTTTGGACAGTAACTGCAACATACTTAGGCTTGACTGATGAAGCTCAAATAAAAGTAAATCCTGCTGTTGTTGGCTGGGAATTAACATCAAATTTAAGCGATAAAGTAGCAGGATCTAGTTTTGATATTACTGTTGCGCCTAAAGATGTTTTAAATAACACAATTACCGATTATGATTGGAGTAATCCAAATAATTTTCCAACATTTTCAGGGTTGGGAAATATTGGACCATTGTTTCCACAATATGAATTTATTAGTTCTAATTTAGGAGTTGCAACTTTTAAAGTTACAGTATTTAAGGTTGAAACTCTTGTCGCAATAAAAGCCCAATTAGGTTCATCTGTTGGATATACAAATCAGTTTAATATTGATTATGCTAAGTCCGTATCGATCGAAATAGATCCTAAAGAGTCAACAATTTCTTTGGATTCATTTCAACAATATTCTGTCACAGCTCGTGACTTATATGGTAATTCAAGAACGGTAGATACTCACGACGGTTTAACTTTATCAGTTTTGGAATCTGGACATGGTGGAATATTTGTTGATAATACATATTTTCCTGGTAATGTTGGCACATGGACAATAAGAGGATTTTTTGACGACGTTACAGATGAAGCAAAAATAGTTGTTAAGGAAAAAATTATTGAATCTTTAAGTATTGATCCAACAAATTTGAATTTAGCAAATGCAGATCAAAATCAGTCATATACAGTTACTGCATACGACTTAAAAGGAAATAACTGGGATGTAACCTCTGAAGCTAAATTTTATACCAATGATCCAAAAGGCCATTTTCAAGACAACATATATTATGCTGGTAAGGTTGGCACCTGGGAGATAAAAGCACAAATTGACGGAGTCGAAGTATCTACAAATATTACCGTCCATTATCCAGGTAGTCCAAAATCAATGGAAATCATTAAACCATCGGAAGAGATATTTGAAAGTGAATTATATCAATTTGAAATTAAAGTATTGGATAAAAATGGTAATCGAGTTAGTGACTTACTAGCTTATTGGGAAGTAATATTTCATTCAGGATCTGGCGTTATTGATCAAAACGGGAAATTTATTGGATTAAAACCAGGTAAGGTTAGTATTAAAGTAATAGTGATTGACAATAATTTCAATTATCTAGAAACGATTATTACCTTCACAATTAAAGAAAAACTAGTAGAAGAAAAAGAACAGACAATAACAGGCGATTTAGCTGATTCAGATAAATCTAGTTTAAGTAAAATTATAAGAAGTATTGTTCCAAAGGTAGAAGCAGCTGAAATTATAGAAGATACTGAAGAGCCAGAGAAAGAACCAAGCGACGATGAAGGGCAAATTATGGGTACTGAAATTGCTACAATAGGGCCGGACAACGAACCAGTTAGCAAAGAAAATCCCAGATTGTCTTGGATAATTTCGATGGTATTAGCAACAATTATTTTAGGATTTGCGTATTATGGTTATAATTATTTTTCAGAACCAAAGATGGCAGAAGTAGATATTCCTGTTAAGAAAGATATTTCAAAATCGCAAAATGAGATAAAAAAAGCTGTACAAGAAGAAATAAGTATTAATCAAAAAAATAATTCAGAGGAAATCATTAAAGACATCCCAAAGCAAGATGAGGACAACAATGATAAATTAAGATGGTAATTTTTTAAATTTATCATTTTCACAACAAAAGAAATTAACCCCCATGATCTTACCTGTCTGCCGACAAGGCAGGCAAGGCAGGCAAGACATGTGGTCGGGAAATTTCGCAAAGTTGAATTAAAAAATGCATCATTTAAAGAAATAATGATAGAGGTAAGCAGAAATCACCGCAGATTTGTAAACTATACTGGGGTGATTTTTGTAATATAATTATTTTTGTTATAATTAAAATAGCATAACTAATTTTAATATCTTAAATTTCGATAAATAAATTCTTATTAATAAAAGAAAATAATAACAAAGGAGTAATATATGGAAGACCAAACAGATATTTCAAAACATATTTTGATTGTTTTATTAATTTTAGCTTTAGGTGGCTGTGGATATCTTTATTATTTAAAAACACAAGATGATAATAAAATTTCAGATCTAGAAAGTCAGTATTCGCAACTTAAAGATAAATATAATAATGTTATTTCGCAACAGACCTCTTCTCCATCTCCAAGTCCAACGCAAGATTGGAAAACTTTTACTAATGAGAAATATGGTTTTTCTTTAACACTGAATGATAATTGGCAAGGGTATAAATACGAGCAAGACACAAAGAATTTTCAAGATAATGGAGTACATTATAGATTTTATCTTCCAACTAAGGATAAAGATTATAAAACTGATAAGACGGGATATGCTTCTCCTTTTGTAATTTCAATATACAAAATTTCTGATTGGGAAAATCTAGGAAATAAAAACGATTTTACAAAAATCGATCAAAACGATAAATATGTATATGCATATAGTATTTGGGATACTGTACCAAGCGATTTAGAGGAAACTATTACCGATGCTGAAATTAAAAAAGTAATAAATACATTTAAATTTACAAATACTACAAATTAGGATTGACTTTTGAGTATTTTTATGTTATCTTTTATTGGCTTTAAGTAATTTAAATCACTGCTCCTTGCGGAGAGGAAAGTCCAGGCACTAAAGAGTAATACACCGAGTGTAAACTCGGCCGTCGCAAGACGAGGGTATAGGGCAACAGAAAATAAACCGCCTTAAAATTTTTGAAGGTAAGGGTGAAAAGATAGAGTAAGATCCTATCCGTTTGATTGGTAACAATCATCTGTGTAACCCCTGTATAGTGCAAGTTGAGTGGATCAAGTCATTATATTAATATAAATTTAGTTCACTAAATTATATTAAAAAAGATGCTTCTCGTATCAATAATTACTGATCTCAACGCATAAGATAGATAGTGATTTAAACAGAACCTGGCTTATTAATTACTTAGAGTATTAGTATCAAAAAATGAGCGATTAAAACGCTCATTTTTTGTTGGCTCCGGGACTTGGATTCGAACCAAGATTGACGGCTTCAAAGGCCGCTGTCCTACCATTAGACGATCCCGGAACATATTAAAATATTACCAAATATTTTTAATATAATCAATTATCTACTATCATGCTTCGCAGTATCGTAGTATAATATAATCATGGGAAATACCGAAAAAATAAAATTTAATAAAGAAGCATTGGATTTTTTGAATAATACATTACCGAAGATAAAAAATAAAAAAGAAGCAGAAATGTTTTTAAAAGATTTAATGAGTTCAACAGAGATTAAAGCAGTTGCTAGGAGACTTTTATCAGTTAAAAAATTATATAATGGTAAAACATATGCTCAAATAAATTTTGAAAGCTCGCTGAGTATGGGTGTAATTAATAAAATGCATTTTAAAACCAAGGGTAGCAAAGTTTTAAAAAAATTATTATCATAATTATTTACTATTATACTTCGAAGTGTCGAAGCAAGGGAATAAGAAATGAAAAATATTTATGCGATTTATAAGCCAAAAGGTCCGACAAGCCATGATATTATTAATCAATTGCGTCGAATTACTGGCGTAAAAAGAATCGGCCACGCTGGTACACTTGATCCGCTAGCAAGCGGAGTTCTTTTGGTTGGAATTACTCGTGAAGGCACGCGGGAATTATCAAAATATATTGGATGTGATAAAGAATATATTGCTACTATTAGGTTTGGAGAAACATCAGAAACAGATGATGCAGAAGGAAAAAAACAATTAACAGATAACAATAGACAAATAACAAAAATACAGATTAAAAATATTTTAAAACAATTTATTGGTAAGATTAAACAGGTGCCACCAGTTTACTCGTCAGTTAAAGTGCAAGGTAAGCCAGCACATAGGCGCGTAAGGGCTGGACAAAAAATAATTCTTGGTGCACGGGATGTGGAAATTTACTCTATTAAAATATTAAGTTACAAATACCCATATTTAAAAATTAAAGTTGTTTGTTCGTCTGGAACATATATTCGATCACTTGCTCGTGATATTGGTCAAAAGCTTAAGGTTGGAGCTTATCTATCTGATTTAGAAAGAACAAGAGTAGGGGATTTCAAAATTGAAAATTGTTGCGATGTAGATGATTTTCAAAAAATTATTTTCGATTAATTTTTTTCTAAATTTTTGTATAATTAAACAAAACAAATTTTAACACACCGATGATGTGTTTTTTGTGAAAATGGTTGACTACTCGTAAAATTGATGGTATATTACTAAAATGATTTTTTTGTAAATTGATTTTTACAAAAAAGTTCATTAAAAAAATATGAAAGGGGTGCTTATGAATGAAGCGCTTAAAATTAGAAAAGCTCATCGAAAAGTATAAAAATAATTCCGATAGAATTAAGGTGGTATTTGGGAGGGTTAAAATTTACAATCAAGAATTACAACTAGCTAAGAGTAAAATGAAGGATTTACCGATCAATATTATTACAGATGTACTCAGGATTAATATCAAAAAACATCTTGAGTTGATGTTTATTGATTCGATGAAAAGTAAAGAATTAATGTTTGCACCATTCGACATTGAATCTAATCGGCTGAATTATTTAGCTAGATGGATTGAGAATTTACACCGTATAGTTAAAACAGTAAATCGTCAAATAATCGACGATAATGCGATTTTACATTTTAAATCTTTTTGCGAAAACATCAAAAGAGACAAAAAAAACTGGGTTTTAGTTTTTAATACACTCAATAAACACAATTTGATTGAAAAAGTGTGTTATAGACACTTTGTAGAAAATATTTCAGAAATAGAAAAAAAAGAATTCAATTTGGATGTTTTTAAATGTTGGAGTGAAAACGAAAATAAGGCAGAATTGTTTAGGATTATTTATGCTTCGATGTTAATGCAAACTATTGCAGTTTTACACTGGGGCCCGAAGGGTATGGATTTAATCCAATGTGGCTCTATGGAAAATCTAACAATAGAGAAAAAACCTTATCTGTTAGAAGGGTACATGAATTGGATGATACTGATTGGGTTAATGATTATTTGTGATTTGGAATCAAAAAATTATTATTTCTTGCTTACTATGTCTGATATGATAAAGGAAATAGCAATTATCAAATCAGGTATTGAAGATGTATGCCAAGAAATAAAATCATTGAATCAAAAAATCTGTAATCTTGAAAAAGAAAATTATCGATTGAAAGATTTAATCAATAATCCAGAATCCTTCGATGATTTATTTTTACTTCGAGATTACAAGATGATTAATTCAGAAATACTTAATGCATTTTTTACTAGTGATTGCAGAATTGATGAAGAATATTGGGTCAAAACTTGGACAATGTATTTTTATGCCGATGCTATTGAATCATTAGAAAATAATGGTGCCGATGCTATTGAATCATTAGAAAATAATGGTTTAGAAAATTGGTACGATGTACTGATTCAAGTTTCCAACAAAGATATAAGAGCAAAAGATATAAAATCTATTTGTACCAATTTAAAACTAGATTTTAATTCTAGAAATTTGCTAAATTATTTTAACCAACTTTTCAGGCTCAGTGATGCAGAATATGTAGAAAATTCCGAAAAATCACTTATTGAGCAAATCAACGACCAGCCAACAAGTGTTTTTAAGTCGTTTCTTGAAGATCCTGTCCTCAGAGAACATTTTCGAAGATCCATAAGTCACTGGGGATACGAATATTTGGGAATGTATATTGAAAGCGATTTAGAAATATTATTGAAGAAAAGGAATATATGGATTTTTGGAAAAAGAATACATTTTGGAATTACTACTTAGCATGGATAATCTTTATTTTGTTTGGTGTACTAGGCTATTATTTATCAAGTTATTTAGCGCTATGGTCATTTTTAGTATTTGGAATTTCTTTTTTATATATTATGATAAAATTTACAGGGTATTTGTATTTAAAGAATAAAGGTATATTAAATCTAGTTTATTATATAGTAATTTTATTATTTACTTTTTTAACATTTTTTTTGTTTATACACTTAACGGGTATTTTTACATTATTTATTCCATCAAATATTATTCAAAATCTTTTATTACTTGATTTTTTATTATGTATATTATTTATTATATTATCTTTTATATTTGTATCTAAAGATGTATATATTACAATAAACAAAAATTTATATCATCAAGCACCTATACTTAAAATTATTCCTGAAAAGAACAAAAAAACCGCATATTATATAATTGTATGTTTTGCTTGTATATTCTGGATTATATCAATGATATATTTAATTTATTTTATACCAGAATACATACCGTACCTTAAAAAATAATATTCAAAGCTTACTAACTCTTTCATCTCTGTATCAAAAGGGATTTATTCATATACCGATATCAAAATCTAGTAAAAAGATGTTTTTTTGCAATATCCACTTTCATACTTTCACTTTGTAGGTGTAAGTATTAAAATGCCTGTGGCAAAATTTACAGCAAGATTCATTGACATAACAGGTTAGATGTACTATATTTAAAAAGAATTAATTGATTTTGTTGAACAGGAGAAATTATGAAAAAGTTAAACCAACAAGAAACAATTCAAATTTTAGAAAAATTTAGTGAAAAATTTGGTAGGAATAAAGATAAAGTTATTAAAAGATATTTAAAACATAAAACTATTCCAATACCATTTTTTGGTGGAATTGATATTGGTAGCCCTTTACCAAATTTTTGGTGTGCACAAAATAAATCTGAAAAAGAAATTTTAGATATTTATAAAAGTGTCGTAACTTTTGATATTGCAAAATTCAAAACAAATAAAAAAAGCAATGAACCAGCAATGAAATATTTCTTATCACTTATCAAAAAGTTTTTTATTAAAGAAAATATTAAATCTATGTATGCTGTTGGGAATTGGATAAATAGAGATCTAGCAAAACATGCAGTTAATTTTAGTATAAATGATTTTCCCGAAAACATAATAAAAACTACTA
>Ga0334885_1004124_pt1 | contig 12841 bp, 8 predicted proteins | sample GraSluR1_MG_8_FD_207233 | JGI IMG/M metagenome (GOLD analysis project Ga0334885, IMG submission 207233) | Sludge microbial communities from methane-producing bioreactor in Wageningen University, Netherlands - Granular Sludge_31_05-R1 | ecosystem: Engineered > Bioreactor > Anaerobic > Unclassified...
CTACTTCACTCAGCATCCTGATCTCACCTTGGACAATCCCGAGGCAGTCTTCCTGGCGATGGCGCAGCTCATGTTCCACCCGCTCATCGCCGGATTCGTGCTTGCGGCGGTGCTGGCCGCGATCATGTCGACGGTGTCGTCGCAGCTGATCGTGTGCTCGTCGGCCCTGGTCGAGGACCTCACCAAGATCGGGCTGAAGCGTGAGCTGAGCCCGCGCCTTCAGGTCTGGCTGGGCCGCGGCGGAGTCTTCGTGGTGGCCATCATCGCGATGGCGCTGGCTTGGACGCAGAACAACACCATCCTCAAGCTGGTGGCGTTCGCGTGGGCCGGCTTCGGTGCCAGCTTCGGGCCGATCATTCTGCTGTCGCTGTTCTGGAAGCGGCTGACCACCCCAGGCACGATCGCGGGCATGCTGAGCGCCGCCGTGACCGTGTTCGTGTGGCACTACAGCTCGTGGAGCGCGCTGTATGAGATTGTGCCGGGGTTCATCGTGAACGTCATTGTCGCGGTCGTGGTGTCGCTGCTGACGAAGGCGCCTGATATCGATACCGAGTTCGACGAGGCGGCTGAGTTGGCGGCGGCTCGGGCGTTCTGAGGGGGCTTGGCCGGCGGCGAATCGCCAATCCGCAGGTCTAGGGCGGCTCGGCATCTGGCCGAGGCGAAAGCCGCATGCTCCGGGTACCTCTCCTCGGCTGCGGCTTTCGCATGTGTGATGTGTTCCTCGCCCTAATGAGAGGGCTCCTCGCGAAGGACGCTTAGTCTGTTGCCGGATTCCAGAACAGGGCGAACCTCGCCTTAACGAAGGGCTTCCCCAAAGAGGAAGCAACGTAGGCTTCGTGCGGACCGGACACGAACTGAGCTTCGTGCCTCAACGAAGGGCTTCTCTCGAAAGAGAAGCAATCTAGCGTCCGGGCTGTGGGGTGAGATCCCGATCGGCGTGCCTCAACGAAGGGCTTCTCTCAAAAGAGAAGCAATCCGATGACCGTGCAGATAGAACAGGTGGACGTGGGCTTGCCTCAACGAAGGGCTTCTCTCGAAAGAGAAGCAATGACCCGTACAGGCCCGCACGCGCGGGCCCTCCAAGGCCTCAACGAATGGAACGAGAAGCAATCTCGGCCTGCCACCACGCCCACAGCTCGCGCTCGATGCGGCCTCAACGAAGGGCTTCTCTCGAAAGAGAAGCAATCTCCAGGGTCCGGACGCCATCAAGGACCGGCCTCAGGCCTCAATGAAGGACTTCTCTCGGAAGAGAAGCAATCAGTCCGCCCGGGCACTCGGCCTGCCGATCGGTATGCCTCAACGAAGGGCTTCTCTCGGAAGAGAAGCAATCCGCCGCAGCGGTCGCCCGATCAAGCGCCTGGGCGTAAGCCTCAACGAAGGGCTTCTCTCGGAAGAGAAGCAATGTCAGCTCGTCGGTGACGTCGGTCCAGTCAGCCGGGCCTCAACGAAGGGCTTCTCTCGGAAGAGAAGCAATCGACGACGAGACCCCGCTTGCCCCTTCCCATAAACAGCCTCAACGAAGGGCTTCTCTCGGAAGAGAAGCAATGACACCGGGGAGAAGGTCTCCGGCAAGCTCCTGCGGCCTCAACGAAGGGCTTCTCTCGGAAGAGAAGCAATCCCTTTCGCATCCCCGGAGGAGGGAGCAGGCGTGAGCCTCAACGAAGGGCTTCTCTCGGAAGAGAAGCAATCGAAACCTTCTGGGATCACCTACGATGCCGCGCTCCAGCCTCAACGAAGGGCTTCTCTCGGAAGAGAAGCAATGTCCTATTGGACTGCCCTTCGTCTTGCTGATGTCTCAAGCCTCAACGAAGGGCTTCTCTCGGAAGAGAAGCAATCCTTCACCAGGGCCAGAGACATCGCGGCGGTCGTCTTGCCTCAACGAAGGGCTTCTCTCGGAAGAGAAGCAATCCGCCGAGCCTGACGCCAGCAAGGAAGCGATCAAGGCCTCAACGAAGGGCTTCTCTCGGAAGAGAAGCAATCGTAAATGTTGGGTGGCTCGATGTCCTCGGATGCTGCCTCAACGAAGGGCTTCTCTCGGAAGAGAAGCAATCACCCGCCCGCGGACCCGAGCCGGTGTACAGCGAGCCTCAACGAAGGGCTTCTCTCGGAAGAGAAGCAATGCCTGCCTGGGTGCAGCCGCTCGGCGCAGGGCTCGGCGCCTCAACGAAGGGCTTCTCTCGGAAGAGAAGCAATCGTAGGCAGCCGGCGGGGCCGACCAGACGACCGGAGCGCCTCAACGAAGGGCTTCTCTCGGAAGAGAAGCAATCGACGGTGGATTGTGCGCGGGCACTGGACCCATCAGGCGCCTCAACGAAGGGCTTCTCTCGGAAGAGAAGCAATGTTTTGCCACATTTCAGTTCTCCTCGATCAGTTCGTAGCCTCAACGAAGGGCTTCTCTCGGAAGAGAAGCAATTTGGCGCAGGCTGAGCGCGAGTGGAAGTCGTTGCGAGCCAAGCCTCAACGAAGGGCTTCTCTCGGAAGAGAAGCAATCCAGACCACCTCACCAGTGCCCGTGGTGCTGCGCAGGCCTCAACGAAGGGCTTCTCTCGGAAGAGAAGCAATCTTCAACCAGCACGTCGTTGAAGACCTTGTCGACAGCCTCAACGAAGGGCTTCTCTCGGAAGAGAAGCAATCCTCTATCTGCCGCCGGTACTGACAGAATAAGACGGGCCTCAACGAAGGGCTTCTCTCGGAAGAGAAGCAATGTGGTGCAATGCCGAACGGATACCCCATATCGGTCTCGCCTCAACGAAGGGCTTCTCTCGGAAGAGAAGCAATCGATCGATCAGTGCATCCCACCCATAACCGTCTAGCCTCAACGAAGGGCTTCTCTCGGAAGAGAAGCAATAGGCCGCCGGTCTGCTGGATGCGCACCCACGCCTGGCCTCAACGAAGGGCTTCTCTCGGAAGAGAAGCAATCAACACCCCATTCCGAGTTGCCCATGATCGCGACAGCCTCAACGAAGGGCTTCTCTCGGAAGAGAAGCAATTAGGGGCAAAACAAGGCCCCCGCTTAGCTACGCAAGCGGCCTCAACGAAGGGCTTCTCTCGGAAGAGAAGCAATTCTTGGTGGCGTACTTCAGCAAGAACATGGCGTCCAGGCCTCAACGAAGGGCTTCTCTCGGAAGAGAAGCAATCGATCCCGACGATGAGGGCGCGCTGATCGTGGACCTGCCTCAACGAAGGGCTTCTCTCGGAAGAGAAGCAATCAACCCGGGACTCACTGCGCAGGGCGCGATGTGGAGGCCTCAACGAAGGGCTTCTCTCGGAAGAGAAGCAATGTGGCGGGGCATGTGGTGACGGGCCGGCAGGTCCGCCTCAACGAAGGGCTTCTCTCGGAAGAGAAGCAATACGACCGTCGCGAGCTTGTGGGAGCCGTGGCTGGCGGGCCTCAACGAAGGGCTTCTCTCGGAAGAGAAGCAATATCGGCACACAGGGCGGACACGCCCTGGAGCGGGGCGGGCCTCAACGAAGGGCTTCTCTCGGAAGAGAAGCAATCTGGCTGGCGGATGGCTATGGCGCGATTTGTAGCGGTGCCTCAACGAAGGGCTTCTCTCGGAAGAGAAGCAATACAGATCGTGATCCCCGATCAGCGCAAACAACAGTTCGCCTCAACGAAGGGCTTCTCTCGGAAGAGAAGCAATCCAGGGCATCCCAAAATGGGTAGTCGGGGGCCTGTTTGAAGCCTCAACGAAGGGCTTCTCTCGGAAGAGAAGCAATAGCGGCGCTCGCAAGAAGGCTCTGACAAGCGCCTCTTGAACCCCTTGGCGAGAGACCACTCTACGCCCCTCCGACAGCGACTCCACTCCGACAGAGCCTGAAGGCGGACTAGCCGTTGGCTACGAGACTCAACTGCGCGAGTGGTCATACGTCAATCCCGGAGGATCGTACCTCTCGCGTCACACGATCAGGGTTCCGTCACCAACCACGTAGCGGGATCGACCCAACCAGGTAAGTGCCTTGGCATCAGCACGCTTCGACAGCCCCAAGTCGCAAACAAGAACCGAGTCCTCATCGCGTTCCATGATCACTTCAAGACGCTTCTGGAGGACGATGACGCGCGAGGGCGCGCAATCGACCATGAACACGCTGTACTGGACTCTGTCGCCGAAGCTCTGTAGGACGACAGCAATGGAGTGCCGTCGCCGGTCATCCGGCACATCGTATGCGATAAGGAACTTGTGGCTATCCTGTCGCGTCACCGCGTGGTCATCCCCCTGTACTCAGACCTCGTCCCATCAATCACACCGAGGATGATCCGCGCCTGAACCTCAATCGCACGACGCCATGAGACGGAGTATCCGAACACAGGGTGGACGATTGTGGTGGTTGCCCGTCGCTCATAAGCACTTGTCAAAGCAACTTTCCCGGGCGTCGTCAAGCGTGAGTCCCCAAGCGTGCGCGAGAACATGTCGATTTTCAAAGCGCCCGTATTGATGCACGTCACAATCACTGAGTCTGCCAACGGTGATCGGAACTCCTCCATCAGGTCCAGGGCCAATGCCGGTTTGTTCCTGTTTGGAGAGTGCAAGAAGCCACCATGCGGATCAAGCCCGCACGCGACGAGTGCCCTGATGCAGTCCGCAAGAAGGAGACCATAGCCGAAGTTCAGCGCGGCGTTGAGTGGATCTGTCGCCCCACGGCCTTCCCTACCAGGCCAAGAATCCACGAAAGCCCTCCCAGTCGAGCCCTTAAGCATCGTGGGGAATGCTCCGAAATAGGTCTGAGCAGCACGTCCCTCAAGCGCAAACAGCTCCGGAAGACATCCTGTGGAATTTACCTGTCGACCTAGACCACGGAGAACTGCAACAGCATCTGTATGTTCACCATTTCGCCGAAGGAGGGTGGCCTGATTCGAAATCTTGGCCTGGATCATCTTCTGGGCAACCGGAAGGCACCCAAGTTCTGACATCACGTGCTGATGAACTCTGATCTGGCCGTTCGGAGATCGGGCGCTGGTGGCCCAACCGACAACGCGTCCTCTGCCGCTGCACCACACGATCGTGTGCCCTCGCCACAGAAGCTCGCGGATCAACGCACTGGTGAGGTCAATATTGCCGTGCACCACGAGGCCACAAACCTGCTCAAGCGGATGACTGGCGAGAACCTCACCATTCTTCTGTACGACTACACGCCCCTCCCTCAAACAAGCACGCGCCCCCGGTGTCAGAATGTGCAGAATTGATCCGTGAGGGTCAGCGGCCGAGATACTCCTTACTCCCTCCCCATCGGGATGGCAGTTCTCGTCGGGAAGACACACTGCGGCATGTGAGCACCCGGTGCATCGGGCATCGTCCAACAACGGTTCCGGAGCAGTCAGCCCGCGTGCCACAGCTCTCGCACGGTGAATCCACTCGCTGCATTCCTGGAGCGATGACGGGTTCACTGCGATGCTTACCTGCTTATGGTGATTCACGAAGTAGACGCTTGCATCCGCAATGTCATAGCCCATCTCCTTAAGACACAGGGCCTGAGCCAATACCTGTATGCGCTGCGACTCCGTGATCTCTGGGCGTCGCCGGACTGGCGTGGATTTGTACTCAATGATGCTCAGCCCATGCTCACCGACAGCATCGACAACATCGCATCTCCCTGAGAGCCCGTATTGATTGCTGTGGATCAGCATCGCTCGCTCGGTGCCGGGGCGCGATTCCGTCGTATCGTCAACACGAGCATGAGCCAGTGTCCCGGCCGTAATCGCAAGGCTGTCTGCCTCTTCCCCCTGCACCTCCAGCCACGCCCTACGAGGGCAGAACACAGTGTGTGCGACGAGACTGATCGGCATAACGTCAAGCTCGGTCACGAGTGAACTCCTCCAGGAGCCGAAACTGGCCGTTGAGGATCATGCGCTCGGGTGCGCTCGGGTTGTCTGTCACGTGAATCGGAAACACGCACACACCTGCCACGCCTTGCTCTCCAAGCCACCCTGTTGCCTCCGCAACGGCAGCGGCATCGCTGCTAGTGAGTGCATTCGTGCTTCGCGCGGCCATCAGGGCACGCCATGCCGCAGGTGCCATTGGTGTCTGGACAACTGGTATTAGGAGTTGCTTCGGCTGAATCCGACGAGGCGGCCAGGCCCCGGCCGTCGCACTCACGTTCCGGCTGGCAGGCATCAGCATGAAGCCGCTGATGCCCCACAACCCGCACCACGCCAGCGCGCTGTCCACAGCTCCCGGCGTAGTAAGGCCAGTCGATGTGCGCGAGTCCGCACCGTCTTTCCCCAGCTCGTCTCGAACAGACTCACCTACCAACCCCGCTCGCACTTCCGCGGCATCTCGCGTAGCCACTACGAGGGCCAGAGGGCCCAGCCGCCGACCAATGAACTCCTCTCCGCGGTTTCTCGTCTTCATCTCCCAGCGACTTGATGCGCAGTCCGGCTGAAGCTTCTGGTCCTTCACCACCCAGTATCCGGGCTCCCCGAGATTGCTGATCATGAGGGTGTCCAGCGTGGTCAGGTCGGCATTGAGCATCGCCTCCCTGAGAGCCTCCAGCGCTTGCCAATCCGAGGGAGCAGTCATCCGTGGGCTGAACAGGCCATAGTCTCCGTGCGGAGCCCTGGCCTGGACCCATGAATCCGACGAGGCATGGCGAGAGGCATGATCATGCACTGCCTCGCCAGCGTCAAGACCATCCCATGACAGGCACGGCTCGGCTTGGGGGCCATCTTGCCACCACAGGCGAACTCGCGTCGCTCCTGCCTCTTCGAGGATTCCTGCCAATCCGATCATCGCGAAATGTGTTAGCGCACTATCGAGCCCTCCACAGAGAACGAGCTTCATGACCCCTCCTTTGAAATCTGGCAGTCCGCAGCACGCAAGACTGCTTCCAGATAGCAGCACGCCCATGGGCCGACTCGCCGGCTCGTACGCTCCATCAGCGCGCACCATTCGCCACTGACAAACAGATCAAGAATCCGTTCCCGAATCGCCGCATCGTCAGAGGGATTGATCAGTGAACTCGCACTCTGCTGGGGGAGGACCCGTCCATGTCCGTGCGTTGTACCAATTAGACGGGCTGCAAGTTCAGGATCAGACGACTTTGTGATGTCAGGCCATGCAACGGCTACTGACCGAAGTTCATGGCGCCATCCCCGGGGCAGTCCTCCCCGCCACTGGCGTCGGGCTGCTTCCTGTGCGCTGCCCGACCAACTCTTGGCCAACACCATGCCCTCCGGAGAGCCCAGCCGGATCCGCTGGAAGCGAGAATCCTCCTTGCCATCATCATGGTGCAGTCCAGCTTCGCGAAGTAACTCCGTCACGTCTGGCCCCAACCCAATGCGCGAGGCGAGCGATTCTGCACGCCCGGCCACCTCGACCTGATGAGCTTCCAGGGTGACCGGATAAGACGACGTGGTCCAGACCTGTCGAATGGTCTCGTCGTCAGAAACCACTACCTGCGGCTTGACCACGATCCACGGCAGTCCTATGCCCTCGGACAAATCCGGGCCCCGGACGAGTATGCCTTCTCCGCCGTCGTCGTCGAATGCCTCTTGAGCCTCTTCATCGCTTATCCCACACAAGGCCGTAAGCAGATGGGCATCCGGAGATCCTGGCAGGATGACCTTCGTCCCCGCTGCTCCCCAGCCCGCTTTCGGATGCTCATTCTCGGACGCATCCGGCACGACAACCCCTCGGCTGGTTACTGGGTGATCATTGTCGATGACGACCACGTCTCCAGGACGAAGATCCAACGGGCGGTCACCATCGAGATGAACAGCATTGAACTCACGGTCCCGGTATATGAAGGCCCTTGCGTGAGGGCCCTTTTCCCCCAGGATCCTGGAAACGACTAGCCGAAGAACGCGTAGATCCGCTGGGAACATCTCATCATCAACGGGCGGCGTGGCAGCCAGAAGGGGCAGGGATTCGGCGTCATCTTCGGGCAGTTCGTCGCGAAGAACCAGACTCGCCAGTACCTGCTCGGGCTCGAGCGAATCGCGGGTCCACAATTCCAGCTCTTCTTCGGCAAACAGCTCGTCATGCGTCACTTCCCACCGCATGACATCCCCCGGATGCGGAAGTTTAATGATGCTCCGCTCTGGAGATCTCGCGGGAGGCGAACAGGCCATGATCTGTCGCGGGCTGGCGCCCTCACCATCGACAAAATGCGACAGCCAATTCATTCCGGCCTTCAGATCATCTGCGAGGTACGGAAGCTGATCAGTTATGTATTGCGGTCCCGGTGTCACCACCCTGATAGGGCCTGACGCACGCAACCCTCGCCGGTTCACCCGTCCGAAGCGCTGAGCCAGACTGTCGGCGGGAGCCAATTCCGTGACTAGTCCGGCGAAGTCAATATCGATGCCGACCTCGACAGTCTGAGTCGCAACCAAGAATGGAGGGCTGGGGCGCGATGAATCCTCAGCATCTCCGAAGAGTGCAGGGATCCCGGCTTTGAGATCGTCCAGATCCATTGGCCGCATAGGCCCAACCCAGCAAGGGCAATCGGGATCAAGTGCCTTGGCGACCTCGACAGCAGTACGCACGTTGTTCACGACGCAGCCAATCGTTCCGTCCTCGGCCTCGGTGCGCAACTGACGAGCCGCGCTGACGATCACGGCGATGTGCTTACTGTTAGCTCGTTTGCCACTCCAGTCTGCAGATGTCACAAGTTCGATTGGCTTAGGCTTCATCATTCTCGAAGCAAGACCCGGATCGGTCAGGTCGGCTTCCGTGATGCCGATACTCTTCTGATCACCATCGAGCCTGGCGGTAGCGGATGACTCCACAACCTGCAAGCCCGGAATCCCGAGCCTGCTCGCGGGTTGCTCGTTCTGCGCTGCAATCCACCGGGCAGTCCCCAGCAACTGGCGCGTTAGGTGGGCCTCGTCGACCACGGCGACCGAGTCGATCCCGAGCAGGCCCGCCTCTCGAGGCCGTGCGCCCCTGCTTGTCCCGTAGCCTCTCATCAGCAGCCTGCTGCCCCACATGTCCGGGGTGGCACTGATCACAGCGCATGCGCCCGGATCATCGATCCATCTCGTGTCTGAGGCAATACCGCCACGCAGGTTGGTCAATACAACCGGTGACAGGTCACTACCCGAGCGGATCCCCAACAGCGCGGTCTTCATCACTTGAGCCAGAGGATCACCGGAGTGATCAAGCCAGGCGACGATCCGCTTCGCGCGATCGGCCTGGGAATCGACGAGCGCTCGGCGGTCGACAACAACACACAATCGCCGTGGGAGCCTCGGTCCTGACCCGACAGCGGAGAGGGCCGACAAGAAGATGTGCACATCGACAACGGCACTCTTTCCCGCGCCGGTTGGCGCAGTAATAGCGTCTGGCCAGCGGCCTTCCGAGTAGATCATCTCAGTGAGCCGCTGCTGCCAGGGAAATGGATCGCAGCCGCTGTTCACGGCCGCAAAGAACCGGCGGAAGTCAGCGATTGTGATGTTCATAGCTCCTCCGGGGAGTCAACCGGCACAAGAAGACCGCCTCCAAGGTGACGAGACTGCCCAATAGCGAGAAGGGCTCGAGAATCGAGCCGCCCTAGATGCAGACTCGCGGTATAAGGCTGGATAACCCCGAGCGACTTTGGGGCCTTGTGCACATAGCGGTCCAGCTTCGAGTCGGGGATGCGCTGGCTGGACATCACTCGGACGCCTTGCTCGAGCACAGCCTCAACCACGACCCAGTAGTCTCGCTTAGCAGGCAGATCCAGTTGCTCTCGGAATACGTGCCCGACGGAAAGCAGGGCGGCTTGCTCGAATCCCCAGCGCCCGAGTTCTGGATGGTCCGGCTGACGTCGAGTCTCGGGAATCAGGCCGCCGAGGCAGACCCAACGCCGCTGCCATCCACTTGGGATCTCGGGCCAAAACTCGCCCAAGCTGATGAGATGGGGTTCCCCTAGCCTCAACTCATCGCGTTCCGGATCCGCGTGATCCGGGTCTGCAGACCTGCGCAGCCAAACGCGCCTTTCGCTCCCCTGCAGCGCCCGGTTGAGCACCTCCTGATCAACTGAACCGAGATCTTTGGGCATCATGAGCGCGATCGCTCCGTGGGGATAATCGCCTGGACCCATCGGTTGGCGGCACAACAGGCTCGTTGGAAGATACTGGATTGCGATCCGATTGGCGGGTCGCGATACACCTCGCAGATAATCGCCGGTGATGCTTGCCGGAGCAGCATCTCCCATTCGCGCCGCCAACATCCGATGGACGGCAACGCACCAGGCAACAGCCTCATGTCGATCAATGTCGCGCGACACGGACATGAGGTGAGCTAGCGGCCAGGGCTCGGAAGGTTCTGCAGGGGTATGACTCCTGTATCGAAGAACCTGTAAGTGCTCAACAGGAATGGGGAATCCCGCGGATTGCTCAGTCTGTCTCGGCCGATCAGTTGCGGCAGAGGGACGCCTGGCAGGATGCTCCGCAAGCCATGCCTTCTCAAGCGTGTCCAGTCGCCCGGGACGTGGCGTCCGCATCGGAATACCTACAGGGCTTAGCTGGCTTGGGTTCGGAACAAGCTCGTGGCTCGGCTCGAAGGATTCGAGAGTAAGCACCACCGGGCTGTCTGATTCACCCAAACACGACACATCAGCGCACAAGCGGCCGATAGTCTCTTGGACGTTCGAGGGGGCATCGTCCCAGCACCAGCCGAAGGCCCCTGCCAATGCAGTTCCAGTGCCGATTGGCTTGCTGGACTTTCGGATGCGCACGGAGCCACTTGGGGGTTTCTCTACCGTGCCTTCATCTCGGTAGCTGATCACACCTTGCTGCCCACGTGCAGGCTCGTATTCCGGCACCATGAGCTGGGTTGGGGGATGCGTCTCAAGCCAACTGAGCGCCGCCACGGACTCGGATGAAAGCCGAAGGTGTCCCTTGCGGAGTTCAGCCTCGGTTCCGTTTCCAGCCGCATTCACAAGAGCGGAGTAGAGCCGCGCCGTATCCGGCAACCTTGCCGGCGAGCCATCATCTTCATGGCCTTGGAACACGCCCAAGGGAAACTGCGCCCTGATCGTGAGAGGTGGCATGTCTCAGCCCTTATCCTCATCGGAGTCGATTCCGCCGAGAATAATCGGATTCCCAGTCACCTCAAAGACCTGGCCCTCCCACCGGACACCCGCTTTGGAACTGGCCGTCTCGATGGCTTCAAGGAGAATGCCCTCAGTGACGCGGCGGGTGAGCGGAGTGAGTTCTCGTTGGGTTCCACGGCGTCCATCGAGCATGACAACCGGCGGAGCCAACTCAACGAGGTCGCAGTTTGCACGCAGACAAAGCTCCTCGTCGGCGAGAGCGATCCCGTGCAGAGCAAGCGCAGCGAGAAGCACACGGCAGGCAACATTGCCTTCGTTGTTCGTACCGAACCGCAACTGGCGGAGGGCGCTGAACGAGAGCACATGCGAGCGAATGATCGAGCTGCAAGATACGAGCCCCAATGCCTCAAGAGTTGGCGGGATGGACCCGAGCCCAAGCACGGATGCGGAGGTCTTTCCGGACTTGGCAGCTTTGGCCTCCTTCTTAATCTTCTCTACGGTCTTCGCGGACATTTCGCGTTCTTGGGTCCGCAGAAGTGTCAACATGTCACTTTCGGATAGCTGGACACTCGGCGCCAAATCGTCCTTACGCGCGGCCCCACGGGGTGACGGATCACGCCCGTTCTCGGTCTGGTCAGCGAGAACGCCAATGATCTCGCCGACAACGCAGGAACGGTACCTGGCTTGATGAGCCTTCCGAGTCGAGTCCCAAGACCCAAATACGAGGCTGACCGGGCTGAGCTCCAACAGTGGCATGGCATCAGCTGGCGTTGCATTGCGCGCGGCGACGTAGACCGGATTGTCAGTGGTGGGATGGCCGTCCACGGTCCCGAAACGAATATGTCCATCAGTGAATCGGTGAGGAAGCCCGTAGTCGTGCTCTAAAAAGGCTCCGTAGTCGACACTCATGCTGGGCATCTTGATGAGGGCAGGATCATCCTCCTGGATAGCCAACGTGATGGCATCCTCAATACGGTTGAGTTGACTCGCCTTGCTGTCGACAATCACGACGCTCTGTGCTTGTCCATCAATGAAGCGTGTTTCGAATGCATACGTATTGTTTCGCCCTCGGACGTATCTGGCCGGGGCAATGCCAGCGTGAGGCCCTGCCGCGGAACCGAGATCCGTGACAGACGTGAGGACACTCGCTCCTCCGGCTTGACAAGCTTGATGTAGATCGGTGTAAGTGAGATCAGACATGGGGTGTACCTTCCTTTTTTTAAGCGACACCGGTGCGGTCATTCGGCCCACAAGAGAAGTATGAGAGAGCGGTCTGACATTTTCTGGGTTTGGTGAGCAGTAACATCGCTCACCAAACCCAGTTCACGTCAGTCAGCTGAGCCGGCCGAGAACTTCCGGCGGCACGTATTCGACTAGGTGTTCGATAATGGATTGATACTCGCAGCACTGAGCGCAGGACGGGAGGCCGAGACTCTTCTGGTATGGCGTCATCATGATCGCGTTCTTTCTACTGGAACCTTCTATATACGCCAACAGTAGCGGAAGGGCAGCCCATGGGCCGCGAGATACTCAATTCGGGTGGCAGCTACTGGAGCCTTCTATCCCTCAACGAAGGGCCGCCGCGAGGGCCACGATACCCCCGATCATGATCAAAGGCCGCTTGAAGCGAACCCGGGCCCATGAAGCCCCGTCGTCGTGGCGGCTCTCTGCTACCTCGCGACGAGCACAGGGTCAGGCTCGGCCTCCACACTCCCCTGCCGACTGTGATGCAAGGCATCAATGATGAAGATCAGCACCGCCACCCAGATGATCCCGAAGCCGAGCCACCGGGCGGGCGGCATCTGCTCGCCGATGATCAGCCAGCCGGTCAAGAACTGCAGAATCGGCGCCACGTACTGCAGAA
>Ga0334885_1004127_pt1 | contig 12828 bp, 12 predicted proteins | sample GraSluR1_MG_8_FD_207233 | JGI IMG/M metagenome (GOLD analysis project Ga0334885, IMG submission 207233) | Sludge microbial communities from methane-producing bioreactor in Wageningen University, Netherlands - Granular Sludge_31_05-R1 | ecosystem: Engineered > Bioreactor > Anaerobic >...
GTCATATTTGTAAAAGTTAAAAAATATTTTTGTATTTAGCACTCAATAGAATATAGTGCTAAAAAAACTTAGTCAATAGATTTGTAAAGAGAAATGATTAGAAAGTTTAAATCAAAAGAAGTGTGGATTAAAGATTTTCCGACTTTTTAAACAATTTATATAAACATAAAACAATTATATTGAGGGAAATTCATTCAAGCACTGTATTCTCATCAAAGGAAGTGTGGATTAAAGATTTTCCGACTTTATCGATTCATTAGCTCCAACATGTTGGAGCTAATTTAGGCTTTTCGTACATGTTAGAAAAGCCTAATCAATCGATGGAGGAAAATTATAATTCCATAGACCGCCCGATTGAGGAAAAATTTAATTCACATTTCCGACCAACGCAGAAAATTCCACAATCAAAAAAATATTGTTTATTTGCTAAATTCAAAAATTCACAATAAAACTACAAAAAAATTCATTCAAGCACTGTATTCTCATCAAAGGAAGTGTGGATTAAAGATTTTCCGACTTTATCGATTCATTAGCTCCAACATGTTGGAGCTAATTTAGGCTTTTCGTACATGTTAGAAAAGCCTAATCAATCGATGGAGGAAAATTTTAATTCACATTTCCGACCAACGCAGAAATTTCCCAAAGAAACAATTATTTAAACTATTGAGCAATTGATTCTTCTTTTATCTCCCTAATAACATGCACCTTAACAGGCCCTGGGCTCTGAATATCGCTTTCAACTTTTCGAGCTATGTCGTAAGAAAGTTTAATTGATTGTAAATCATCAAGTTTCATTGGATCTACAAATATTCTAATTTCAGTTCCTGCCTGAATTGCAAAGGCATTGCTTACTCCATCAAAAGATTTACTCAAATTTTCCATTTCTGAAAGCCTCTTGATGTAACCATCAAGGTTATCTTTATTTGCACCAGGTCTTGCATTAGCAATTAAATTTGCTGCTTGAACAAGCTGAGCCTCTAAAGAACTTGGTTCTGGATCGCCATGATGAGCCTCAATTGCATGAACAACACTTGCAGGCAAAGCAAACTTTTTCGCAATATCTGCCCCAATATGAGCATGATGACCAGTAATTTCATGATCAACAGCTTTTCCAATATCGTGAAGAAGCCCTGCTCTTTTACAAACTCCAACATCAGCTCCCAGCTCGGAAGCAAGCGCCGAAGCCAAAAATGCCACCTCCATAGAATGTTTTAAAGCATTTTGCCCATGAGTAACTCTAAACTTAAGTCGTCCAAGAATTTTAACCAAATTAGGCGGAAGTCCTGTCACACCTGTTTCAAGCATAGCCTTATCCCCTAATTCCTTAATTAATTCATTAACCTCAAGTTTTACTTTTGTGACAGTTTCTTCAATTCTTGCAGGATGAATTCGTCCATCTTCAATAAGTCTTTCTAAAGCAATTTTTGCAATATATCTTCTTACCAGATCAAATCCAGAAACAACAATTGAACCGGGAGTATCATCAACTATTACATCAACACCCGTCATTTGCTCAAAAGTATTTATATTTCGCCCCTCTCTTCCAATAATTCTTCCTTTCATATCATCACTTGGAAGATTAACTATTGTTGCTGTTGATTCCGCTGAGGTTTCTGACGCACATCTTACAATTGCATTTGCAATTATCAATTTTGCTTTCTCTTGAGCAGATTCTTTTAGTGCATTTTCCGTTTTCTTTATTTGAGCAACAATATCTTCTTTTGCCTCTTCTTCAACTTTTTTCAACAAAACTTCTTTAGCCTCTTCTTTGGATAAAGCAGAAATTTTTTCAAGCTGTTGAGATTGAAGTTTATAAATATTTTCAACTTCTTCTCTAAGTGATCTAATTTGACTCACCCTTCTGTCTAAATCTTCTCTAGTTTTTTCATTTTCTTCTGTTTTTTTATCAAGCGATCTTTCTTTTTCAAGAATTCTTTCTTCAATTTTTTTCAACTCCGACTGTTTCAATTTTTCCTCTTTTTTCAAATCATCAAGAAGCTTAAAAGACTTATTCTTTGCATCATAAAGAATTTCTCGAGATTTACTTTCTGCTTCATTTAAAACTTTTTGTGCTTCTGCAATAAGAACTTTATCTTTTTCTTCTTGCATTTTTTGTTTGTAAATATAGCCAGCCGAAGCACCACCAGCGAGCCCTACAATAAACAATAGAATAGTAATCCACATTTTCTGTTTTTGGTTAGACGAATATTTCGCCTTTTTAAAAGTCTTTTATTAACAATCTTATATTTCTAAGTTTTCTGTTTTATTTTAGCTTATTACTTATACTTAATTGTATTAATTACTCACTCTTAAAAAAGGCTACTTTGAATTTTTTTCTTAAATTAAAGATACTTGATTTACTAATACAATGTCAAAATTATTTAACAATTTTTTAATAAAAATATGCTATTTATTAGTTTATAATTATTAAATAAAAATATGAGAACAATTTTTTTGATCAGCATATTCGCAAGTATTTTGATAACATCAAATTTAAATTGCATTGCTTTAGACATAAAAATCACTGAAGTCTTAGCTAATCCAAAAGGAACTGATACAGGAAACGAATGGATAGAAATATATAACAACGAAACATTTGAAGCTAATTTAGAAAACTGGAAAATAAAAAATTCAAGCAAAGAATATATTATCAAAGATTTTAAAATACCAGCAAAATCTTATGAAATAATAAAAAACAACGAAATTAAGTTTACAATAAAAAATTCTAATGAAGAGATTACTCTCCTAAACCCAAACAACGAAGAAATCTCAAAAGTTGAGATCGACAAAAGCATTGAAGACAAAAGTTATAGCTTGATAAAACTTCAAAACAAAAATCACAGTACAGAAATTTGGTCACACGAAACTCAAAGTCCTAGAGAAAAAAACAGCACATATTACGAAATAGAAGGTCTTATCACCAAAGATTTAAATCTTTCTAAAAACACTTTCATCGAAATTGATAAAACGAAAATAAAAATAACAAAGGATTTTGAACTAAATACACTAAAATCATTATTAAAAAAAGGAGACAGCATAAAAGCACTTATAAAAATAGAAAAAGATGAATTAATATTAAAAAAAATAAAATTAATTAAACCTAAAGAAATTTTTACAAAAAATGTTAAAAAAAACAAATCAACCTATATCCTTTTAGCCCTAGTTTTAATTGTTTTTTTCATCTTAATTAGTAAATTTATTCCTAAAAAACAGTGATTCACTTAAAAATCACCACACTAATCTAAAAATTCCTTCAAATTCAGGAAAAATAATCACATTCAAAAAAAACAAAGGAAATTATTCTAAAAGCCCTCGATAAATCATCGCGTTATAAATAAGCTGAATAAACTCAGCACGAGTTATATGATTATTTCCACCAAACCTTCCCGTTTTAGAAACAATATTTGCATTTTGAGCCAAATATAAATACGGCACTACCCAATCACTTGAGCTTATATCCAAAAGTTTTAATTCAGAATCAGGATTGTAATCGTTTTTATCAAAGCCAAGGGCTTCTAAGGTAATTTTTAAAGCCTCTGATCGAGTAACAAAACTTGAAGGCTTAAAAGAACCATCAGTAAAACCACTTACAATATTATGATTTTTTGCATAACAAACATAAGCAGAAAACCATTCATTTTTAACATCTGAAAAACAATTATCTAAAAACTGTGAACTAAAGTCTGCATCTATCGAATCAAGAACAACAGTGAGAACTTCTACTCTATTCATTTTATCGTTTGGCTTAAATGTTCCATCACTATAACCTTTAATTAAACCATTTTCATAAAACTTATTTATTGCAAAAGCATTTTTGTGAGAAAAATCTAAATCCTCAAAAATCAAATCAGATTTGTCTAGTTTTTCAACAATACAAAAAGGATCACATAAATTTCCTACTGGTGTGCGAAGATTGTCATTTCTTAAAACTTTTTCACCATCTAATACAACTGAAGCACGAACTTTATCAGAATTTTCAGTTAAAAAATTATTAAAAAATATAATACTAAGGCCTGAAGTAAGAACAAATGCTACAAATAACGAAACGAACCCAATACTTTTTTTCATAAAATTATAAGTTATCTTTTTAATACCTTACCATATTCTGCTTGATAAACATGCAAAAAGGTTAGAAGAATCATAAGCAATATAGGCCCAACAATTATTCCCTTAAATCCCAAAGTAAAAACACCACCCAAGATTACAAAAAAAGTAAGAAGAGGATATGTTTTTGCCTTAGATCCAGCACCTTGTATCAAGTATGGTCTTACTAAATTATCAACAGAACCGACAACAAATGCCCCCCATGCAAATAAGAAAATTGCAGCCCAATATTGACCAGAAATTGCCAAAATAACTGAAGCAGGAACCCAAACAAACGCAGTACCTACAACTGGAACAAGTGAGGCAAAAGCAATCACCGTTCCCCAAAATACAGCACCAGAAATTCCTGCAATCATAAACCCAACACCACCAACTACTCCTTGTGCAACTGACGCCATCAAAACACCAAACACTATTGCCTTAATAATAATGTTTAATCGTTTAAAAAGTTCTAATTCATAAACAGATGGAAGAGGGCTTAAATATCCAATTTTATCGACAATTCTTGAGCCATCTTTGAAAAAATAATACATTGAAAAGAAAAGCAAAAAAATTGATAACAAAATAGAAGAAATAGCTCCTAAAATTGAAACTGTTTGGTTTATTATAAAGCCTTTCAAGTCATTTGCGACATCTAAAATAGTTTGTTTCAAATTTACCTGATCTAAATCAAAAAATGGTGAAATTTCTGTTTTCAAATCAAAGAAATAGCCACCTTCTGCCCAAGTAAGATATTTATCATATTTCCCTGTAGACAATTCACTTGAAATGATTTTATAAGTTTCTTGAGCCTCTGTCGTTATTAAAAGAATAAATGCAGAAAGTGGAAGAACAATAATAAAAAAAACTAAAAAACAAGAGAAAATTGAAGCAAGTGATTCCCTCCCCCTAAAAAGTTTTAAAACCTTTTTATAAATAGGATAAAAAACAACAGTAAGAACAACCGCCGTCATTAAAACTGTCACAAAAGGACTTAAAATCCAAAACAAAGCAATAAGAGAAATAATCAAACAAATAATAAGAAAATAACCCGGCAAATTTTGAATTATAAGCGATCCTTTTATAGGAGATTTAACAAGTGGAAGTTTTTTTGTTTTATTTACTGTTTTTATTTTACTTGGCATAAATATTTTTAAATTCAATAACCATATTACAAAAATTGACTAAATATAAAAATACATTAAACTTGACAAGCAATTAAAATCATAAAAAATTCACATTATATGAAGCTTGAAAATCTTGAAGAAGTATTGAAAAATGAAAAAAACTTCAGAAAAACACAAATTGCAAAAGCAATATTTGGAGAAAACATTGAAGAAATAGACAAAATAACAACAATTCCAAAAGATCTTAAAGAAAGACTTAAAAAAAGCATTTCCTTAAAAATTGATGCTGAAATTTTTGAAGATAAAACAAAAAAAACAATCAAGGCTTTGATAAAATTAAGTGACAATCTAAAAATTGAAAGTGTTTTAATAAGGCATAAAGGGAGAAATACGGTCTGCGTATCTTCACAAGTTGGATGCAACATGGGGTGCAAATTTTGTGCAACAGGAAAACTCGGACTTAGTAGAAATTTAAAAACTTATGAAATACTTGAACAAATATTATTTTTTTCAAGACTATTAAAAAAAGAAGAGCAAAGAGTAAATTCAGCAGTATTTATGGGAATGGGAGAGCCTCTGCTAAATTATAAAAATGTTTTAGAGGCAATTCGAAAAATAAACGACAAAAACTATTTCAACATTGGAATTCGCCATATTTCTATTTCCACATGTGGAATAATTAGTGGAATAAAAAAATTATCCGATGAAAAACTGGGAATAAACTTGGCATATTCTCTACACTTTGCAAACGAAGAAAAAAGAGGAATGTTTATGCCAATTTCAAAAGCAAACAAAATAAAAGATACAATGGAAGAAATTAAAAATTACATTATAAAAACAGGAAGAAAAATAATGATTGAATATATTATGTTGAAAAACATTAACGATCAAAAAGAAGACGCAATTTTGCTATCAAATCTACTTAAAAATTACGAAATTGAAACAATAAAAGGTAAAAACAAAGCACCTCATTACTTTGTAAACCTTATTCCATATAATCCAGACTTAAACTCAAAAGATGATGATTTTTCGCCAAGCGACAAGCAATCTATAAATAATTTTAAAAAAATACTAGAAAAAGAAGGAATTGATGCCGTTGAAAGATTCAGTTATGGAAAAGAACTAAGTGGAGCTTGCGGGCAACTTGCACTAAAAAACTTCGACAATTAGAAAAAAACTCTAAACATAAAAAAGGGGTTCTTTGTTTTTAATAATAAAGAACCCTTCATTTTTTTGTGAGCATCAAACAATTTTTCTAAAAAAAATGTCAATGCTCACAACAACTCCTTCTTTTGTCCGAGATATTTCTTGCCTTAAGTCTTCAATGGAAAAGCTTTCATTTTTTTTCGCTTGTCCATAAAAGTCTCTCCGCATAAAAACTTCAGACATTTTCTCAATGTCTTCTTCCGACGCCCCTGAAGGAAGGAAGAACTCAATAAAACATCGATCCATTTTCTCCTCCTAAAAAGAACATTTTATCGAAAAAAACCTAAAAAATTCTATATTCAAAAAACTTTTAGTCAATACGAAAAAATGCTATACAAAAAATACAATAAAACAATAATTTAAAAACGATGAATAAGATCAAAATTTCCTTAATATGCTTAGGCTGTCCAAAAAACCTAGCAGATCTTGAAAATTTAATTACAGAAATTAAAAACATAACAATAACAAGTGAGCAAAATAGTGAAATCGTAATATTAAACACTTGCGGTTTTTTAAAAAGCGCACGAAAGGAAGTTTTTGAAATAATTAAATCTTTAAAAAATAAAAAAATTATTATTATTGGATGTTTGAGTTCTTGGATTAACGAAAAAACAAGAAAAAAACACCCACAAATTTATGCAGTTTTAACTAGCTCTAACTACAATAAAATTAACGAAGCCATCGAAAATGCAATAAAAGAAACAAAAACCACACTAATAAACGACGAACCAAATGAATTTATAGAATTTGATAAGAAAAAATTATTAACTAACAACTCTTTCGCTTACATAAAAATTGCTGAAGGTTGCAACAACAAATGTGGATACTGCTTAATTCCATATTTAAAAGGAAAATACCGAAGTAGAAAAATGGAGTCGATAGTTAAAGAAGCAAAAGATTTGATCAAGACTGGCATTAAAGAAATAATACTTGTTGCACAAGACTGCGGACATTATGGAATAGATATTTATAAGAAAAAAAGCCTCTCCGAATTATTAAAAAAACTAGAAAAAATCAAAGGCGATTTTTGGATACGAATTCTATACACATATCCTGAAAAAGTTGACACAGAACTTATAGAGACAATTAAGAACTCTAAGAAAATTTGCAAATATTTAGATATTCCACTTCAACATGGAGACTCAAAAATTCTAAAATCTATGCAAAGACCATCAGATACAAAAAAATTAACAAATCTAATTAAAAAAATTCGCAAAGAAATTCCAGAAATATCCATAAGAACAAGCTTCATTGTCGGCTATCCGGGGGAAGACAAAGAATCATTTGAAAATTTAAAAAAATTTATTAAAAATCTAAAACTTGATTTGGTCGGAATTTTTGAGTTTTCAAAAGAACCACACACTAAAGCCTACTTACTTCCAAATCAAATAAGCTCCTCGATCAAAAAAAAGAGACGAAATTCTCTAATGCAAGAACAACAAAAAATTTCTCTTGAAAACAATAAAAAATTGATTGGAAATAAAGAAAAAGTCTTAATAGAAGAATTCCATCCTGAACAAAATTATTACTCAGGAAGATCTCAAAGATTTGCGCCTGAAATTGACGGAATAATATATTTTAAAAGCAATAAAAAATTAAAAATCAACACCTTCACCGAAGTTGAAATAATAAAATCAGACGAATATGATCTATACGGAGAAGTTAGATAAAACTAAGAAGTTTTTTTTGCAAAAATCGTCGCAATATATGCAGATATTGGAATTGTCACAATAATCCCAATACTTCCAATAAGCATTCTAAGAATCTCTTCTGAAATCATTTCCATATTCAAAATACTGAGAAGGCTCGCATCTGTGTCTTTAATTAAAAGGAGGAAAAGCGGAAAAGATGCTCCTGCATAAGCGATAATTAAAGTGTTTACCATTGAAGCCATATGATCTTTTCCAACGGCCAATGATTTGAAAAAAACTTGGGCCTTACTAAGCTTCGGATTTGCAGAAACAAGCTGAAATGTTAACGAAGATTGATTAACTGTTACATCGTCTAAAATCCCCAAAATACCAACACAAATTCCAACGAACAAGACATCTTTCATCGAAATATTTGTAAAAATTCCAGCCAAAAAACTCGCTTCTTCAGTCGCAAACCCTGTCATTTTGGAAAGTGGAAGAAAAACCAAAGTTAAAAGAATTGTTATAAAAAGTCCAGAAACAGAACTTAAAAAAGCCGACAAGGATTTTTTATTAAAACCATAAGTAATAAACATACTAAAAGAAAGAAGCACAATTCCTCCAAAAACAACTAAAATCAAAGAATTAAAACCAGACAAAACTCCTGAAGCAACTATATAAATCAAAACAAAAAAATTCAAAACTAATGCCACAATCGAAAAAACACCTTGTTTCCCTCCAATTATTATAACCAATCCTAAAAAAATAACTAAAAGCAAAAACAAACTAAAAGTTCTATCAACTTCACCAAGAATAATTTTGGGATTATTGTCATCATCAAGCCCATAATATGTTCCATAAAACTTTGCCCCCTCTTTTAAATGTAAATTCTTTTGCATTAAGTCTAAATAAGACAAATCCAAATTAAAAACCCTTCCTTTAAGCGATCCATCAAGAACTCTAACCATCATTTTTTTGCAATCTGAAATCCCATCTTCTGAAATCGAACAATCCAAAAACTTCTCAACTCGAACTTTAATATTTTCAGTTTTCAATTCAGTCTTTTCATCAATTGCATAAACATTTAAAGAACTAAAAACAAAAACCAACAAGGCAATAAAAACTTTAAATTTAAACATAAAAAAGGTTTAATTTAATAAGATAATACTGATTAAAAAACTTTTTTTGAAGAGAAAAAACAACATTACCGTATAAACTTTTCGAATTAGAAATCATTGGCTGGGGCGGAGGGATTCGAACCCCCGAAATGGTGGGACCAGAACCCACTGCCTTACCACTTGGCGACGCCCCAATAAAACTTACCTAAAAAAACTAATACAAATCCTTTATCTCATCAAGAATAATTTTTTCAACATCACTAACACATTCATTTAGCTTACCAAAGGGATTTTTCACAGAATAATTGCAAAGTTCTTTCATTTTCATTTCTTCTTTCATACTTTCCATTCTTTTTTCAAATTCTTCTTCCGACATTTCAGACCTTCCTCGAATTCGTTCTTCAAGCTCGGTTTCGTCGCCTAAATCAATAAAAATTGTAACCAGATTTTCTTTCGGAATAATCTCTCGAATACTCATAAAACCCTGAACATCAACCTCCCTAACCACAACCGCACCACCCTCCAAAGCATCAAGTATCATTTTTTTATCAGTTCCATAATAATTTGTCTTATGAACAAGTGCATGTTCCAAAAATTCATCAGCCTCAATTTTCCTTTTAAATTCATCTACGCCAATAAAATGATAAACCTCTCCATCACTTTCCCCCTCTCTAATTGCTCTAGTTGTAAACGAAATGGGATAAACAAAGCCTGCATATCTTTGTTTTATCATTTTTAAAACAGAACTTTTTCCAGAACCCGAAGGCCCAACTATCAAAAAAAATTTTCCTAGTAAACTTTTTTCATTTTCCATACTTGCAATATATTAAATAATATGGTATTATATTATGATTTAAATCTTTCATAAACAGTATATTTTAAGAAAGTATTTAAATCAAAGAAAAGTCTTGAGAAAAAGCAATTAAAGTGTTAGAATAATTAGATTTAGTTCTTTAACAAATCAATTCCCCCTAAAGAAAAGTGGGGATCAAAAGAAAACAACCAGATTGTTGACTTCTGCTCCCTACTTTTCGATGGTATTCCAACCGATACCACCGTTAAGTTCCCTCCATTTATCTGGTGAGGGACGAAACAAAAACAAAAACAACAAAAATCGCATTATTTTGGCAACAAAATATGCACACAAAACAAAAATAAAAATTGACGATGGAGAATCTCGTCGTAAAATAAAACTTCCAAAGAACGGTAGGGGGGCGCCAAAGTGTCTTTTGACGCCGGCAATTGCAACACATTTAATGGTTGGTATGTGTTTGCACCCATCGTTCATAGAGTTTTCACGGTCAATATTTATATTCATTGTGCCGACATTGAAACCTATATTCGAGCGATGCGATGGAGCGCTAAGTCCACCTCTGTATAAGCCAAATATTTTTTAGGCAACATGTGAAATTCGACGATAGCGCTCCTTTTTTTTATAAAAATTCATAAAAAAAAGACTTTTTCAAAAAAAAGTCTTTTAAAAAATAGTTTATTTTTTTAAAAAGGCAAATCCTCTATAGCAACTTCTTCTAAATCCGCACCTACTGATGCTTCTTCGACATTCTCATTTATTCCTCTTGCTTCTCTATCCCCACTATCAAAACTTGAAGAGTCTCCCTTTCCGCCCAACATAATCATGTTATCTACATTAATTTCCGTTTTAGACCTTTTAACACCATCTTCACCCTCCCAATTTTTAGTTTCAAGCCTACCTTCACAAAAAACTTTTTGACCTTTTTTTAAATATTGACCACAAATATCTGCAAGTTTCCCCCATGCAACAAGATTGTGAAATTCTGTTTTTGATTGTTGCGAGCCTGAAGAATCTTTCCAAGTAAAATTTGTTGCTACTCCAAAACTAGCGACAACAGAACCATTCGGAATTTGTCTTAAATCGGGATCTCTTGTTAGATTTCCAATCAACTGAACTCTGTTTAACGACATTGCCATATTTTTAATGTTAATTATAATACTTTTTTTAAATGTATATATTTTTATCATTCTACTCAATAATATTAACTTGCAAATTAACTTAATTAAATTCCCTATAACAAACATTTGATTTAAACTCCTCTATTTTTAAGTATTTATCAAAAAAAATACCGAGTAAAAAAGCAGAAAGAATTGCAAAAACAAGATATATTGATAAAAAAATTTTTTCTTTTTTATAAGAATTTAAACTGTTAACATTAGAGCTTCCTATTGTTTTTTCATTATTTTCATCTAACATAAGCTAAAATAATTAAATAAAATGAATAAATATATATTTGAACTTGGACAAAACCACTTATTATCCATTGCCGAGTTAAATGAGGTTCTTCAAAACACTCCTACTTTTTCTACAGAAAAAATTGCTATTTATTCTGTAGAAAAAGAAATTGATGAGAAAAACATTCAAAATAAACTCGGTGGAACAATTAAAATAATGAAAGTAATTGGGGAAATCCCCTATCCAAATGAAAAACCTGAAGAACTCACAATATATTTAAATAAAAACATAGAAACATATTTTTCAAATGAACATTTTGACAAGAATAAAATAGATTTTGGCATATCAATTTTTAATGTTAAAAACCACAAATATATTAATATCAAATCTTTATTAAAAAATTTTAAAAAATTCTTAAAAAATTCATTAAATACATCATCAAGGTTTGTAAATATTGGTTATGAAAATCCAAAAACAGCCACTGTATACAAAGCAAAACTCGCAGAAAAAGGACTCGATATAAACATTGTTGGTGAAAAAGAAAACATACTAATTGCAAAAGGAATAAGTATTCAAAACATTGATTCATACAGACTTAGAGATTATGAAAAGCCAGCTAGAGACGCCAGAATAGGAATGCTTCCACCAAAACTTGCACAAATTATGTTAAATCTAGCAGGAAACAATGCAAATGAAATTTATGATCCATTTTGTGGTACAGGAACAATTATTTATGAAGGAATGTTAATGAAAAAAACAATGATTGGTTCTGATATAAATGCTGAAATGATTAAAGCATCAAAAATCAATTGCGATTTTATTCAAAAAAAATTCAACACTATTTCCGCTAAAAACATTTTTCTTCACGATGCAAGAAAAAGTTTTCCTAAAGAAATAAAAAACATAGACGGAGTAGTAAGCGAAGGATATTTAGGACCTGCAATTAGTCAAAAACCTAGCACCGAAAAAGCAAATGAATATTACCTTGAAATCGAAAAACTCTACTCTATTTGGTTAAACAACACAAAAGAAATCATTAAAAAAGATGCTAAATTGGTTTTTTGCATGCCACAGTATAATACAAAAATAGTACACCCACTTGAAAAAATTTTAAAAAAAACAAATCTAAAACTTGTCGGCAAATATTTATACAAAAGACTAGATCAACAAGTTGGTAGATTAATTTGCATTCTTGAAAACAAATCAAACTAAACGTTTTTCAAGTTTAAAAAATGTCTTGAATTATTTCAATTACTTGATTAAATTAAACAAGCCAAGTCAAATCATTCCCGGGTGGCGCAGCGGTAGCGCAGTTGGCTGTTAACCAATTGGTCGCCGGTTCGAATCCGGCCCCGGGAGCCATTGAAAAATCGATGGATGCGAAGCATTCAGCGAGTTTTCAACTTGTTCAAGGGGGGACAGGATGAGAACCGGAGGTTCGTGGCTTCAAGTGA
>Ga0334885_1004130_pt1 | contig 12820 bp, 15 predicted proteins | sample GraSluR1_MG_8_FD_207233 | JGI IMG/M metagenome (GOLD analysis project Ga0334885, IMG submission 207233) | Sludge microbial communities from methane-producing bioreactor in Wageningen University, Netherlands - Granular Sludge_31_05-R1 | ecosystem: Engineered > Bioreactor > Anaerobic >...
GGTTCAAACACACCTGTGAAAACCAACTGGTCGCGGTCGAACTTGCATTCGCGGCCTACTTTCTTGACACACTGGTAAATAGATGTCCATACGGCGTCGAAATATTCGACGGCTGTGAGGTCGAACACGAACATGTCTTCAGTGACTTTCGGCTGGATGAGATCATAATCATCCGCTGTGACGATTATGAACTTCGCCTGGTCGGTGTCGCCACCCTGGACGTTGCTGATTCGTAAAACGGAGTTTGTAACCTCGTCCATCAACAACGTCTGTTTGATCTTGACGAGTTCAAGCGCTTTCTCACCTTCACCCCGTTCGTTTGCGGCGATGATTGCGGCGTCGTAGTATGGTTGGGCGAAGTCGGTAGAGTCTACAAACATGACGTCAAACCGGTCGGCGTCTATACCACGGCTTATCTTCGAGTTCGCGTAGAACGGCATGAACCCGCCGGTGGTATACATGCGGTAGATGGCGTCGATGTTCTCTTCCCGGATGGCGTGGACGTTGTGCCGGAACCGGTCGATGAACTTGCGTTGTTTCACCTCGCTCGATGTGAGAACCAGCGAGGGAACCAGATGACCTGCCATCCCTTCGTTGTTCTTCCTGTGACAGTGCCGGATAAACTTGTACATGAGCCGTTTCTGGTCGCTTTTTGTCTCTCCGTTCACCCGGACGACGACAAAGTTTTTCCCGTACTTGAAGTTGGTGACGTCGTATTTTATCGAATCGCCGGGAAGATACTCTTTCATATCGTCGATGAACATCTCGGCCAGCGTGAACCCGACAGTTATGATCTGTTTGCCCGACGGTACTTTGATGAGTTTTCGTTCGTCGCCGACCAGGTACAGTTTTTTGTTTATTTTGCCTATCCAGCACAACGGTTTCTCTTCGAACCGGTACAGCATGGCTTCGAAGATGTTGCCGACAGACGAACCGTCGTCTATCTGTGGTATGTCGTGTTCGTAATCCTCGACCTTCTTGATGGTCTTCGATTTCAGCTCGTCGGTAAGCACGATACCGGGAATCTCGATATCGATGTTTATCAGTTCGATTGCTTTCTGCAAGTCTTCAATTGTGAACCCGTCTTTCCCGCGTTCGCTGGTTGCGAAATGGTCAAGAACTGCGTTTATAGACTTTATTTTACATATAACTTCCAGTATGACCTTATCCCACTTCTGCAACACTTTCTTTTCAGACCCGTCTTCTGTGACTTTCACCCTTCCTTCAACGTACTCGATAAATTTCATGTGTTTTGACAACATGTTGTCGAACGCACCGTTCTTCCGGGTGTAGGATGCCAACTCGACACTACCAGGGTAGAAACTCGATATGGTGCTGTCTTCGTCTATAATCAGAACGTCGCGGTCTTGTATCCGCTGGCTCTTGTCTGTGGTAGTCAGGTAGTAGGGAACCGTCAGGCAGACGTCAGATAGTTTCTCTGCGTACTTGGTAAGGTAATACGGGCACATATCGGACTTCTTTTCCACGAGTTTCGAAGATAATACCGGGTTCTTGTAGATGATATCAGCCGCTTCCTGCTGGTAACTCATCAACGTGGTATAATCTTCGCCGGGATACAGGTGACAGTTCTTGCAGTCGAACTGCCCTTTATCGTTCTTACCGAACGGACACGACTTCGATTTGCCCGATAACCAGACCACCCGCTTCCTGTTCCTGAAATCTTTGTTACCTTTCCACCGGTCACTGAGTATGGTTCCCGCTACCCGGTGTGCCTGCTCAATGATGCTGTGACGGTTCGTGACGTAGTTTACAGACTGGTTACCGGTGGTAGCCACCATCATGTTGTTGTGAGTCTTACCACCGCGTGGTGGGCCTGATATAATCGTGTACGTGTGTTTCTGATCAAGTAGGTGTCTTGGTGACGGTATGGTTTCCGTCTTCACTGTCTCTATCTCGGTAAGACCGATGTTCTCAAGGAACTCTCTTTTCAACCGGCGTGGTGTATACTGAACCGAAATCTCCGTGATTGCCGACGCTATCGTTCGCTGTAGGTAGTCCGTTCGTTCGGTCTTCTCGTATTGGCGGTATGTTTGCAGTATGTCGGCGATGGTTAGCGGGTCGAACCGCCAGTAGAACAACGAGTTCGCTACCGCCATGTCCTCTTCGCTTCTAAACCCGGGAATAAGCGGTGAGTTCAGATACCGTTGTAACGTCTTGCTCCGTTGGATCACGTCGTCTAACGACATGCCAAACTCGTTCTTGAACCCGGACGAGGTTTTGGTTCTACCAGATGGTATGTCCGGTATCTCGATGTTTGATAACCGCTGTTTCTGTTTCTTCTGTTCTTCTTCAGACTGGACGTCAAGCCATTCGGGTATATCTTCTATACCTACCTCAACGGGTAACCCAACGTTTATCGGCGTGTAGTAACCATTGGCGTCTTCTAATGGGACTTTGCCTTTTCTTTTATCATCGTCGCTGTATGGTGGAACGTAACTGCCACATACGAGGACATACTGGTTGTATGCGCGACACTCACCAGCATGTATACCTTCAACGAACATGTTGAAGTTATCTATACTGCCGTCGTTTACGAAGAATACCTGTAACCCACCGCTACGGGTCTTCTGGATGAACGTGTTCTCGGACTTCGCCCAATCGACCACGCTATCGTAATCAGCAGTTAGTTCTCCTTTATCGCCTTCGGGTTTACCCTTTTTTATATCGAAATCGAAGAACACAAGGCTTTTTGTCTTTGGGGGTTCGCAATAGGCGTATATTCCTACGTTGTATCCCTTCTCAACCCACTTGCGTGACTCGTCGAACGACCGGGATATGCCGTCTATACCGGTGTTTATGAAACCGGTCTCCTTGTCTATGATCGCACCAGAGGTAACCGGGTTCTTTCCGTTCCGTGCGGCACGGACGAAAACGTAGTCAACGTTGGTGTCCAAGTTTGTTAACCACTTGCAGAGTGTGTCAAAATTAGAAAGTCTTATATAGTCTTCGCGGTTAACACTCATACGAGAACCTCCTCAATCTCCATGACTTCCATATCTGGTGAGTGGTTCGTTCTCGAAGGCATACTCGGCTGGTGGGGTGGCTCCCCACCGGTAACTTCTCGATTATTCTTCATAGTTAACCACTGAAACACCAAACATATTCAAGGCGCGGTTAAGTTCATCGACGCTTTTCTCTGGAACGCTGATCTTGTTGTCAACTATGTGTTCGGTTACATCCAGGTTGTAGTTGACCATAGCAATGTAAAGACCGAGCGGGTGTCTGTCTGAAAGGAGACTTCGGCACAGGTAACCAAGAAAATCGTATTTGTTTTCGGGGTTGTAGATGAGAGAAAGAGCCGTGGCGTATGGTATTGCCTTACCATCTTTCACCACTTTCGCCTCTTCTTCAGTTCTCTTCGTGCCGTCTTGTTTAATATACGGGCAGTTCAAACCATCGTACCCGTATATCCTGCACACGTCCATCCGGTCTTCGTATATCGAGCAACATCTGTCTTCTGTGAGGAAGATACAATATTTCGACCACTTGAAGTCGTTTGCGACGGGTATCACGTATTCCGTTTCGTCAATCACCAGAATGGTATGGTCTCGCTGTGCGAAATCTTTCTTTGATTCGTAAAAATCTTTACGAATAGGGATTGTTTCGCAACATTCGCCACAGTTTTTCAGGCATTTGAACTTCACTGGTGATCACCCGCCGTCTCGTAAAACTTCTCCACAAGTTTGATAAATTCTAGGGAATAGTGGTGTAGGTCTTTTTCATATATAGGTTCTACGGTCGGCTTGAGAGTGCGGTTCTTCTCGATGTACGGATGGATAACAATTATTGCTCCACGCTTTGCGCGATTGCCGGTCATCTCTGTCAAAGCAAGCCAATACGCCGCCACCTGGTAGAAATATCGTTCGCGAACACCCGAAGAAGTTTTAAGGTCAAACACGGTGAATACGAAGTCGTCGTCGTTCTTGAACTTCGCTGGTGCCGCAAGGTCGAGTGTCCCCGCAAACTTGTAGGTGTGAGAGTAAACCGTGTGTTCCACATACCTCGGGAACCCGAACTCGATGGATAGTTCGCTGAACATCGAGGTTGATATGTCTGCATAGTCGGTTGCACCATCGGGAAACTCCGACTGCGGGAAGTCCGGTAGTTCCAGCCGGGACGGCGAGAGTTTGTTCAGGATTCGGTAATGTATTATTGTTCCGTTCTTTGCCTTGTAATCACGAATCTGCTCCCAGTTTTTCGTGCGCTTCTTCCACCGTTTCAAGCCTTCCGGTTCAGGTAACGTAGCGTCGAGGATTGTGGTAACCGACGGGTAGCTACGCTTTGAGTCGATTTTGTAAAAACGCCCCATAGATAGTCCTTCGTTTAAGGAAATATAAATCTTCCGACCGAATTGTCTTTATTAACCGCCACAAAATATTTATACTATTGAAGCGAAGATAGGAACCGTTGGTGCGCTGAACCCACAATTCTATTCCATAAGAACAGGATGCCACCTTGATCATGGGAAATCTCTACAAGGGGCGCAGCGCACCGACGAAAGAGTTGAGACGAGAGCGTGAAAGAAATGGCTGGTAAAGAAGTCAAGAGAGTTAAGGACGTTACATTGAGCGTCTTTGAATCGTTTCTGAAGAAGTACGAACCGAAGAGCTGGGAAGACGCCGAGAGAGCGGGCGTTGACCTACAAGAGACACTGCGTAAAATTCATACCGGTAACGCGGAGATGAGTTTTACCGTTGCGAGGTCTCTATTCAAGTCGCATGTGAGAAGACTGATAGACGAGGCGAACGCAACGCAGGTTTCTGGTATAATCGCCGGTATGAGAGACCAGTATGGCAGGAATTTCCCAATCAAAGTGCCTATACTGAAGAGTAATGGCGAACACGAAGAGCTCACCACCTGGGACTCGAAGATCGAACAGGGTGGTGTCAAGGAAGAGATCGAATGGCCCGGTCTCGCGGTTATCAATATCAAAGAAGTTGTTGACGATAAGGGCAGGCGGTCTCTTAACATCATATCGCTTGAAAAGTTCTCTCCGATGGAACCCCGGGAGTTCGCAGAGAAGATCAACAAGATATCCAGAGTACCGGCAGAGTTTACAAAGGACGACGAGTACACCGTCGTTGTTGTGAAGGGTATTGTGGATCGGGTTACAACGGTTCCGCAGTTCGGTGAGAACAAAGAGGTTGTAGGTCACAACTGCGTGATTGAACCAAATGCCCGCGAGGTGCCCGTACCTCACCCGGTGTTCCAGTTGCAGCTCGTTGCAACACAGATGGAAGGACAGATTGGTGACACCGTTGGCAGACTGGTTTTCAACCGGTTCAGACACGCAAAACCGATGGTTCTGATTGAAGACATATTCGCGCTGTGTAACGAAGCGGTTGCACGGTACCGCGAGCCGTCGTCTCAGGTTGATATACTCCAGAACGGTCTTGTGGGAAGAAAGGTACTTGCAGTCGGTGTTGTTACGAAGTATAACACTACCCATAACGACAAGTACGGAGAAAGAAACTACGTGGATATCGGTTGTTGTTGTATCGTTGATGTTCCCGGGGAGAACGATTACGCAATAGACGAACTCGTGAAAGAAGACGCGGAAGAGCAGGCAGAGGACGAAATCGAAGAGGAAAAGCCCGCGAAGAAGACTACCAAGAAACCCGCGAAGGCTGGAAAGTCACTCGCAGAGAAGAAGCAGTCCAAGGTAGCAGAAGTCTGCGAGAAGATACTGGAATACTGCAACACGCTTGGAGTAGACCCGGGCGAGCTCACTGTTGAAGACGTATCGAAATACATAGGTGGGGAACTGCCGAAAGGGGTACTGAAAGCCGCACTGGACGACGCAATAGAAAAGTTTGCGGGAGAGGGTGAAGAGAGTGAGTAACGACACGAGCGGGCGTGGGAAGAACTCCCCCACGTTCCAGTCGTCCCCGATAAAGACCATTGTTGAACCTAACCCGGCATACTACTACGACCTGACGTTTAAAAACAAGATTGGTAACAAAACGGTAATCAAAGACCTGACAGCAGCAGGGTATATTGACGCCGCATGGAAATACCTACGGGTTATTGACTCGGAGATGCTTCACTATGGCCCGTTGTTCGAAGGGTCGCAGCGGGTCTATTGTGTTGTCAAGGTATATGTACGGTTATCAATCGACGGCAAGACCGTTGAAACGACTGCACTGGCAGACGGAAGCAGCGGCGACCTTGATGTGGAGTCACTGGTACGTTACGTCGAGACAAGAGCGTTGAAACGTGCGATAGGCAGGGCGCTGAATCTGAACGTCCAGAAGTTCAACAGCGGTAAGGTTGAAGCCGAGGAAGAGAGCGGTACTCCGATTCGGTTTGAGATGCCATCTTTTGATAAGGGGAGTGGTAACACGATAACACCGCCTGAAAAGCCACCTGCTGCAAGGAAACCGAAAGTAGCAGAGGGCGAAGATGGTTGGTAAGAAGGTCGTGCTGCGAAGGAACAGGAAATTCCCATATTTTTTTATAAACAATTACGAGCATGTAGACAAAAAACAGTTTGGGAGAATCATTGGTGCAATCGATACGGAACTCAAGTACCAGTTCAAAGACTGCGAGCGGGTGCCGTCTTACCAGTCTGGAGCCTGGGATGGATACGTCACACTCCTTAGACGATCTAAAAATGGAAACTATTACTTCCCTAGCGGGTATGTTGATATTGTTAAGTGTACCTTCGAATCGTTTGGGGAGGAAGTCGAAGTTGAGGACGAGAGCGGTATTAGAGACTATGGGTTACTCTTTGACTGGGTTACCGACAAGACACTACGCGACTATCAGGAAGATGGCGTTGATAGACTGTACAATCAGATTTGTGACAGCGGCGGTGGGGGTTTGTTGTGGTTGCCAACGGGTTCCGGTAAGACGCTCATGCTGTGCAGGCTTATTTACTACTTCCAGCAACCCACAATCGTCATCGTCCACACAAAAGACCTGTTGTACCAGTGGAAAGAAGAGATCAAGAACATTCTTGGGGTTGAAGCGGCGGTTATTGGAGATGGTAAGAAGGACGAGTTCCGACCTGTAACTATCGGAATGGTTCAGACACTTTACCGGATGGTGAAGGCAAAGAACGCCAGCCTGGACTATTTTAACGTAATGGTCGCCGATGAGTGTCATAAATGCCCTTCGGATACCACGTATTTTGTTTCCATGAAGTGCCCGGCGCACGTTCGGATTGGTGCTACGGCAACACCAAAACGGATGGACAACGCCGAGAAGAAGATGTTTGCGGCTACTGGTCAGTTATCGGAACCGATAAGTGCAAGCGAACTCATATCGGACGGTTACCTCGCTGTACCGAAGTTCCGGTTCTACCGGGTACCGTTCATACGGATAAACGAGTACAGGAAGTGGAACCGGGTTCGGATAGAAGGCATCGTTGCGAACGAAGGCCGGAACCAGAAAGTTCTCGAATCTGTGGTTGATCTGGTGAAAGAGTCGCACCAGGTGTATGTGGCAGTTGATGTGTTAGACCACGGCGAGATCCTGAGCGCAATGATTAAGAACGCGGGTATACCGTGTGTTTTCATGCACGGTTCCCACAAAAGCAAGGAACGAAAGGCTTTTGTATCTCAATTTAAAAAGGGTGAAATCAAGGTTATTGTCAGCACGTTGTTGAAAGAAGGTGTTGATATACCCGAGATAACGGCGTTTGTCAACGCTGCTGGTGGAAAAAGCGACGTAGCACTCATACAGCGTGTAGGCAGGGCGTTGAGACAGAACAAGACGGGTGACAAGACGGCGGTGATTGTGGATTTCATCGATGGTGGTCACAAGTGGTTGTCAGACCACTGGGACAGCCGGTGGAACGCTCTGCGAGAGTATTATGGTGACCATTGCCCGTTTCCAACATGAACGGATGTGTATTTGAATGGACGAGACAAAGAAAGCAGCGATATCGCACATGGTTGACCTGATAATATCGCAGGCCAATATCCTGAACGGGTTTTTGAAATTTAAACAGATTGGGGAGACGCAGGGTGCGCAGGCAATGAAAGACACGTTTCTGAAAAACTCTGCGCTGGTTGTTTTTATGAGCACGGTGTTCAAGTTTGAAGAGGCAGAGGTTGAAGCGGTTATAGGGGAGTTTCTTGAAGATAAAGACGAAAAGTTCAAGGAGATATTTATATACCAGTATGGTATCGTTGCGAACCAGATGATGCCGCCCGACATGCGAAACCCCAAGATACCGGTGGTGGACTTGTGCCTGTAAGGAACAAACTGTTACGTAAAAAACTCGTTGAAAAGATGAAAGAGTGGTTGGAAACGCGGGGAGAACACGATTTCCTGTTGGCAGAGTTGGCGAAACAGGTTGATTATTCCCGGCTGTCGGTTGCAAAAGAGCTTGGATGGACAGAGTTCTTTCAGGACTATGGTATACAGGTAGAACGGTCACACAAGACCAAGTTCGGTGTGATGTACACCCTGAAAAAGTATGTTGAACCGAACACTGCTATCTCGGCGAAATCAGAAGGAATTTCTGCATGAGGTAGGTATAGTATATCGACTGCATGTATGGCGAATGTTCATACACCCCTTTATTTTCTTCAAAATACGATTTCAGCGGTTCTGACAACCAGTTTGTAAACTCGTCGAATCCCTTCCCGCGAACCATCTGGTCGGGCAGGTATGGGTTATTATAGTCGGTGTAATCCCGGCGTTTTCCTTCAAGATGGAGAATTTCGTGCCATATCCTGACAGCAAAATCAATAAACCGTTCACCACCACGGTACGAAACGCCCGCCCGATATATGTTGTTTTCCCACGTTGCGTATCCGTTGTGTGGTATGTTGCGTTTCGTTGCGTTGAAGATTATAACAGCGTTGTTGTTGGTTTTTAGAGGCCACACGGCGGTTTTCCAGTCTGGGTGCTGGTTGGTGTAGTCAACGTAATACTGTGTTGGATCGTCTGCCAACACGGAGAACTCGAAATAGGTTGGTATGAATGACAGACACTTCTTCACGAACTCTACATTGATTTCGTCTATAACCATTACATCGTAGTGAACACCCCGAACCGGAACCCCGGGTTCCGGCGGTTGCGGGATGGGTACCGGGTCTTTATACAGACCTAGTTTCTTCAGCATGTCTATAAGTTTGCTACTCAACATAATCACAGCCTTTCATGACAGATTTCAATAAACCTTTCGTAGTTTCCTTGTCTCAGCCCGCCGAGAACGGTATCCACCCGGACAAGATATTTCTTGATGGACTCTATCGACGCCTGGTACGAACTCATATCCATGTACAGTTCAACAAGTTCCGGTGTTGGCACATCTTCGAGCAACCGGTTCCGTGTGGTTGGTTTTTCAGAAAGAGTGTTGTTGTATAGTATGAGATTGGACTCGATGCAGTTCTGGATGTGATGTATCTGTGTCAGTTCGTGGTGAACGTGTCGGTTCTCTTCGAATATCTGCTCTATTTTCAGTTGTATGTTCTGTATGAGCCTTGTACGCCTGGCACTATCATCGTCACACATACGAAACAACCCCAAAAAATATGTGGTGTTATTTCTTGGTGGCATACAGGTATGCTGCGACACCAGCAGTGACTACACCTGCACCTGCAAGAACCCAGAGCACCGTATTGTCTTCGGTCGGCTCGGGCGGTGTTGGCGGCACATATCCACACGATATAGAGTTATACTCTACCGGAACCCACTCGTTGTCAACACACTGGTACTTGGTGGTACCGACACACTTGAAAGATCCCTCTTCGCACACAACCCCGCCACCGCCGCATCCGGGATAGTTCTCTAGATAGTCTTCCCAGTGGCCGTTGACGCACTTCTGGAGCGTTGTTCCTACACACCGGACTGCCCCTTCAACGCACTCACCCGGTATATAGCCACACTGGGTTGAGTTGTACTCGTAGTTCACCCAGTGGTTGTTGATACACTTTTGGAGTGTGGTACCGTCACATCGGGTGTCGCCCTCCGTACAAACGGGTGGTTCGTTTTGGCAGATAGGCGAGTTGTACTCGTGGTCTCTCCACCTGCCGCCAACACATGTCTGGAGAGTGGTTCCGAGACACTGCCAGTCGCCTTCGTCACATTCCGGTAGAACGTCCTGGTAAATCTCGTCTTCGGGGTCGATGTTGATGATCGGGTACCCGTTCTCGTCGACGAACATGCCGATATAGTCGTTGAGAGCAGCCCAGATGTTCCCGGCGGCGACCGGCGGCCCGCCCCAGGGTTCTTCCCGTATCCCACCGTTACCAAACCACCGGCTGTAAACGCCCCACCCATACGGCGACACCATCAACGCCCACGAGTGGTTGATTACGTCTACCGGAACGAGTGTCCCGTTTAACCCGAGTGGCAGCTTGTAGTTGTCCGTGTCGAGGTATGCGACATCGTTATACGACGTTATGTTCATAAGAGTCATATCGGGAGTTAATTTTATAAAGTTATCTGGTGAATATGCAACTTGGTGTGAGAACACATGGATGTTAACTTCCTTGTGCTGCTTATCGCAGCCGTTGTAGTGACAGTCGGATATGGTGTTGTTGGTTACGTATCAACACTCGTTGGTGAGAACCCGGAACCGTTCAAGCCAAAGAAACTGCTGGTCACGTTCGTATTCAGTATTGTGGTAGGACTTCTCGGCGTATTTACCGGAGTACTTACACTTGAAAACCTCAGCGACCCTGCGGTTGTCGCAGCGGTGTTTGCGACGTATACCGGTCTTACGTATTATGTCAACAAGATTGTCGATATAATCTGGAAGTCCGGGCCGGGAGAGAAACAGTCGCTTGGTTCCAGATGAACCGGTAGAACAAAACCTTTTTTAAAAAAGAGTTTTATGGGAAATTGCTGTAAGCACAGACTGTGATTGTACCAGTGTTTTGTGTGTCTAACACAAATGATTTAGATGTTGTAGAACCTGGCGTTAGATACGATGGGAAAGTTAGTTGTATTGGGTTACCGCCGTTTACGGTATAGTAAGCGTATTTTAAATTGGTTAAAATAGTAGAACCAGTGTTCTTAACAGTGATGTTACATGTTAGTAATTCTCCTGGTTCCACTACGTTATTGCTAAAAATAACGCTCTCGATACTTATTTGGTCTGCCATGTCAAGCCAACAACCGACCCGTGTTTATATGAAGTTGCTGTAAGCACAGAGTGTTATTTGACCAGCGGTGTTCGTAGTTAAGTTGAACGTTTTGGATGTGGTCTGACCCGGTTGAAGTATGTCTGGGAAAGTTATCGGCGTCATTGCTCCACCGTTTAGGGTGTATGAAGCATATTTCAGATTAGTCAGTGGTGATCCACCGACGTTCTTTACCGTTACGGTGCATGTGAGGAATTCTCCAACCATTACTTCAGTGTCGTTGAATGTGATGCTTTCGATACTGATTAGACCAACCGTCTTCAGTGTGTATGATTTACTCACATCTGCAACGCCTACCGGAACGATATCTTCAATAGTCGTATATCCAAGTTTCCTGAGTTGGATTGTGTATGTAGTGCTTGCCGTTACCTGTAAAGACGCCGGTGTTACGGCGCCGGTGTTGATCCAGTTGTCATAGATGTCTTTAAACCAGACCTGGGCACCGGTCGGGGTTGATGCTATGTTTAGCAACACCTCTGCCGGTGTGACGTTTGCAGACGAACAGAGTTCTTCAGCCATATTTGATAATAGTCAGAAAACCTTTATAACACTTGCGGCAAATTCTTGCATATGAGTAGAGAACACAAGATTGTAGCAGCAACTCTTCCGTGTAGAGGGGATATTTCCAACGGGGAGGCGAAGTTTCGGTTTGTCATAGTTGCATGGTTTAGACCAAACGGAGAAATACACGAATATTCGACACATATGGAAATTCTACCCGGACAGCCCGGTTTTACCGAGGGGTTACATGATGGTAATTATAACCGAAGGTGGGAAGACGCATTTCGCGAGTTCTCCGAGCGTGTGACACGCCACAACATGGCCTTTCGTGCAGGCAACGTCAGCCATATCCCGGGGCTTGACTACATGGACTGTGGGTGTGATTTGCACTATGATAACAACGAATGGATGGAGAACGACAGCAGGCAACTGTGTAAAATAGACGCTCTTCACATGTCGGATTCTGAACTTGAGGATACTCTTGAACGGTTAACCGGAAGTACTATTACACCGGAAACAGAGATGCAAATTGATGTTTTGATAAACGAGATCCAGCGAAGAGACGATATTGAAGCGGTGGGCCCACGGAACATTATCGACGCCGACAGGAAACATTACATACAGGAACGGGCGGAGAAACAGAGACGTAAGCTCAGCAAAGAGGGCAAAGGCAAGTATATCGAGGGGAGTTAAGCCTGGAACCCATATGTCTGTATTTGACGGGTTGAAGAAAAACCAGTTCTTTAACCTGTTCTTGGCTTGTTTCTGTTTCACAGCCGCACTGTACGGTTTGCGGGTTAATACTATTGTGGGAACTTTCATCGTTATTTTAGGCACGATGTTTCTTATCCGGTCGTCGTCGGGTTAGTTTGCGTAGAACGGTTGTTCTGCGAAACCAACCAGAAGGTTAATAAACCTTCAAAACAACTACCTGGTATGCAGTATGAATTTCTGGAGCAGGACATTGCTGATGCTGCCATCGAGATGGGTGAGTTTCACGGTTTTGACCACCTCCTGATGAACGAGGTGCTTCGCCACAGGGTTGCGGGGCTGAATATCACCGAGACAGTGAAAGCAACGGGGCTTTCCCGGAGCACGGTTAGCAAGTATATCAAGATCCTTCGGTTGCTGAGACCGGCAGAACACCTCTGGCTCGTAATGTCAGCGTTGCGTGTCCCTGGATACGGGCTTCTTTC
>Ga0334885_1004136_pt1 | contig 12805 bp, 10 predicted proteins | sample GraSluR1_MG_8_FD_207233 | JGI IMG/M metagenome (GOLD analysis project Ga0334885, IMG submission 207233) | Sludge microbial communities from methane-producing bioreactor in Wageningen University, Netherlands - Granular Sludge_31_05-R1 | ecosystem: Engineered > Bioreactor > Anaerobic >...
GTTAGCATAGGGTGAAGTTTTGGTTATTAATTTAAGCGTCAAGCACTTAAATATAACTATTCTCCCTATGCTTTCAAAGAAAAATCAAACTTTTCTTACATCGAACTCACGTTAATATAGCTAATAGCCATTTGTCTTTTTTCTCCGATTTCTTCACTAATTTGTAACGTTTTTAAGTAGTAATCAATTGCTTTATCCAGGTTGCCTTGATTCTTATGAAGTAAGCCAATGTTTAAGTAAGTTTGGGACATTAAAATTTTTTCCCCCAATTCTTCCTGTACTTTTAAAGCTTTAAGAAAGTGTTCAATAGCCAAGTCGAAGTTACCTTGATCAAGGTATACGATACCAATATTGTTGTAACAGGCAGAAATTGCATGTTTTTCACCTAATTCATTAAAATAAAATATTGCATTTAAAAAACAATCAATAGCCTTGTTATATTTGCCAATGTCTTTATAACAAATTCCTAAACTATTGTAACATCTGGAGATTTCTCTTTTATCCAAAATCTTATTGCTTATATTTAATGATTTATTAAAATAATCAATAGCATTTTCATGGTCCCCTCTTGTACTATAAATAATTCCAATATATCGTAGCGATATGGATTGCTTTTTCTTTAGTTTTTTTGTTTCTGCTAATTGCAAGCACTTTTTGTAATACCATATAGCAGAATCAGGATTATGGTATTCATAGAAATCACCTATTTCCAGATAAATATTGCATCTAGAGGTATCGTTATAGGTTTTATTGAATTCATTCCACAAACTGTCGAGTTTGGGACTTTGTGAGAAAGAAACTAAGTTATTTGTAAGTGCCCCAATTATTAAAATGGAGTAAGTAATAATCTTTTTCATGTTTTAAAATCGTTTGGTTTAAGAAAACGATGAAAACACTTTAATAAGAACAACAAGTTACAAATTAAGTTGGATATATGATTAATTGGAAAGGATTACTCCACACATTAAATCCTTATACCCAGTATTGTCACATCATCCACCTGTTTCCCATTTCCTGTCCAGCTGTCAAATTCACTTTCAATGACACTTTTCTGTAGACTAAAGGGTTTTTGGATGTTATTAAGGATCAACTTTTTTAATCGCAACGATCCGTATTTCACCTTAACATTTCCTCCAAATTGATCAATAAAACCATCTGTGGATAGAAAAATACAAACCTGATCCCTTGGTAAAGATATCTCAATATTTGTAAATGGCTTTATTCGTGGAGATTGTCCAACTGGCATAATATCGCCCTTAACCTCATGAAGAATAAACCCTTCGTGAATTAATGGTTTCTCGCTGTTGTGGACTTTTATTTCTGATATTGATAAATGAAATGAAAGCCAAAGGGGTAAACCTGCTCCGGCGAATTGTAAGCAACGTGTTTTTGTGTTAAAGGTGCAAAGGGTTATATCCATGCCGTCTTTATGGAGTTGTTCAGGATCATTCTGGCTAAGAGCTTCGATTACGCTTTCACGTAAATATCCAAGTATATCCGAGGGCTTAGTAACCCTATGTCTAACAACAACATCATTGAGTGCTGTGATACCCAATATGCTCATAAAGGCCCCGGGCACCCCATGTCCGGTGCAATCGGCCACGCAAAAAATCTGGTACTCGTCAAAGGTGGTGGCCCAGTAAAAGTCGCCGCTAACCAGCTCGCAGGGCTTCATCAGCACAAAGTACTCGGGGCTGATTTGCTGCAGCACCTTTTCCGAGGGCAGTATGGCCGCCTGTATGCTCTGAGCATACCTTAAACTATCAGTTATGTGTAAGTTAACCTCTTCAAGTTTTTCTTTTTGAATAATTACCATATCTCTTTGAGCAGAAATTTCAGCGTTGGCCTGCTCAAGCATTGAATTCTTCTCTTGTAGTAAATTTCTTTGAGATTCTATTTCATCACGTTGCGAGGTAATCTCTTCCTTTTGTTGGTTAATTTCAATGTTGCTTTCTTCGAGTTTTTGGTATGCAATCCTTTTGGAAACTAAAAGACGGAGCAGTATGATAGAAAAGGAGAGGAAAACCATTAGACCTAAAATAACAGAATAAATAATCCATCGCTGACGACGGCTTTGCTCCATTTTCTTTTCAAGTTCAAGATTTTTAATCTCAATGGTTTGAGCGTAGGATATGCTATCGGAGATAGCTCTTCTCTCATATTGTAGTCTATAGTATTGTTCTTGGATCAATTTTTTAACCTCATCGCTGTCAATAGTTTTAATAATATTTACATGCTCTTCGAAATACTTTAATGCACTCTCAAAATCATTCTTCTTTTTAAATAATTTGCTGAGAAGGTTGGCAGACAAGGATATCTCGTTGGGATCATTAATTGCTTTAGCAAGATTATAGGCAGCGTAAGCGCACTCAAATGAATCATTGAACTTGCCTTCCAAAAAAAACACGTTTCCAATATGGAATAGGCTTTTTGCTTTTCCCTGCTTATCTCCAATTTCTTCGTATGCATTCAGACTTTTTTTATAGTAAGTTCTTGCTTTATGTAACATACCCCTCTCCTCATTTAATTTACCAACAGCAATTAACGATAAAGCAATACCATGTTTATCACCAATTTTTTCATATGAATCGAGACATTTTTCGCAGAAAAGATCCCCTAGTTCAAATTCTTTTTGCAGAATGTAAAGAGTGCAAATTTTTTGAAGTGTGTAGGCCTTGCCCTGTTGGTCATTTGTTTGTTCACAAACCGATAGGCTTCGTGAGTAGTATTCAATAGCTTTGTCAAAATCTTTTTGCTTCAAATATGTATCACCCAAGTTGTTTAAGGGCATTACAATACCAGAGCCAAAATCTAAAGACTCAAAAATGCTAAGGCTTTTATTGTAGAACTCCAAAGCGCTTAGCAGATCTCCCATACTATCGTATATTAAACCGATATTGTTAATGGTCACTGCGTAAACATGCCTATTGCTGAGTATTTTTTCGTTAATTGATGCACTTTGATAGTAGTATTCTAATGCTTTTACAAAATCTCCCTTGAGGTGATGTACAACCCCAATGTTGTTAAGTTGATCAGCAATACCTCTTATATCGTTGATGGTTTGATAAACTGCTAGTGCTTTGTTGTAGTATTCCATTGCTCGATCCAGATCGCCTTGATAGTCGTAAATGGTTCCAATGGAATTTAGAACTTTTCCTTTGCCTTTTCCTTCATTTATTTCTTGAAATATTTCAAGCGATTCAAAGTAAAGCCCAAGGGCTTCATTAAGGTTCCCTAAGTAATCATAAACATCACCAATTTGATATAACGACCAAGCTAACCCTTGTTTGTAATTAATTCTTTGTGAAAGATCGAGGCTTTGCTCTAAAATTTCCAATGCAAGAGTGGGGTTGCCCTTTTTCTTGTTAAAGGCAGCCTGATTAATCAGGATATTTGCCTTTTGTTTTTGCAAAGTTTCAATAATATCACCCTTTAATTCTTCTTCAAGAGCATTCTTGCAGGTGGTTAGTCCTAATTTAAGAACTGATAAAGCAGAGTCAAGTTGATTATACTCATAAAGTTCATTTGACCATGAGATATAAGCAGAAATTCTTGTTGTATCATGCTTGGCATTCTTGATAGCCATTCTAAGGCTATCAATAACTCTATCCTCCTGTGGGAGTCCAATAAATGGTAATGCTGCAATAAATACCAATGTTAAAAGTAGAGACAAACAACCCTTTACACAAAAATAAAGCATGAGTCAACTCTTATATATGCCAAACAAAGAGTGTTTTGGCGTTTTCTATTCTTAAATTTTTATCCCTAAAACAGTTACATCGTCAACTTGAAATAAACTACCCTTCCATTCATCTAAGGTTTTACTTAGTATCTCTGATTGATCAGAGAATGGTTTCTCAATGTTTTCGAGAATTATTTTCTTTAGACTTAGTGAGCTAAACTTGCCGCTCTTGCTGCCTCCAATCTGATCACTAAATCCATCAGTAGCAAGGTAGATGTTTACAGAAGATTTTTTTAAGTTGTAACAATGGTTTGTGAAACCCAACATAAGTGGAGATTGACCAACAGGCATGATGTCACCCTTAATTTCAAATAATGAAAGTCCATTTTTAACAATAGATTTAAAAGATTCTTTATGTTCTTTAATAATTGACTCATCCTGACATACAATCCATAGAGGAATTTTTGCACCAGCAAATTGTAGTTCACGAGATTTTGAATTAAACATGCATAATGCTATATCTAGGCCATCCTTATGGAGCTGTTCTGCATCGTTTTGACTTAAGGCTTCTATTACACTCTCGCGGAGAAAACCTAAAATGTCCGAAGGTTTTGTTACTCTGTGCCTTGCAACAATATCGTTCAAAGCAGTGAGGCCTAAAATACTCATGAAAGCGCCGGGTACCCCATGGCCGGTGCAATCGGCCACGCAAAAAACGTGATAATCATCAAAACTTGTAGCCCAAAAGAAATCTCCGCTAACCAGCTCGCAGGGCTTCATCAGCACAAAGTACTCGGGGCTGATTTGCTGCAGCACCTTTTCCGAGGGCAGTATGGCCGCTTGTATGCTCTGGGCATATCGAAGACTATGGGTTGTATGTGTGCGGAATTGTTCAAGCATAAGGTTTTGGTCCTGAAGTATATTCCGCTGGCTCTCAATCTCATCACGTTGAGTTGTTATTTCCTCTTTCTGCTGATTGATTTCAACATTTTGCTGGGATAAAATGAAATTAATTCTTTTTCTTCGTTGGTTGTTTAAATAGAGAAATGCAATAAAAGAAAGTGCAACAAACAAACCGAATAAGGTTAGATACTGAATAAATGTTTTCCTCCTTATTTCTAACCTATTGATTTTTTCGGTTTGTTTTAGAATTTCAATCTCTTTCTCCTTTCGTTCTGTCTCAAATTGAGTCAAGAGCATATCAATTTTTTCTTGTCTAGCAATGATTCCAATTGAATCCTTGAAAAAAAAGTATTTGTTAAGCCAGGTATAAGCATTGTCGCAATCATTGAGTTTATCATAATACTTCCAGAGAAGCCGATAGCTGGTTTCTATAAACCTATCATAACCATTTTTTTTTGATATTTCAAGGCATTTATCAATTTGATATTTGGCAAGATTAGTTTTTTCAAGTTCAAGGTAAAGGTAGGCTAAATCTGTTTTGATTTGTGCAATAGAATAGGGGTTTTGAATGATGCTAAAGAGTGAATCGGCGCTTAGAAGGTATTTCAGCGCTTTATTCCTTTGTTGTATTTCCGAATGGACATTCCCCAAGTTTGCCAAACACTGTGCTTCGTAGAGTTGCATATTCCCAAACGATTTGAATTGTTTTAGGGCTTTAGAATAATATACTATTGCAGAATCAACAGCGTTAAGTTGTTTATAGCAATTTCCAATATTCATAAAAGTAATAGCCTCACCAGATTTTCTACCAATATTAACAAATAGAAAACCCGCCTTTTTGTAATATTCAATGGCTTCGACATAGTTCCTATTTAGGTAGTATAGATTTCCCAATCGACCAAAAATGACGGCCATTTCTGCTGTATTCTCATTGTTGTTGAGATAATCCAGAGCATTTCGGTAACTTTCAATGGCTTTTGAAAGATCATTTTTCTGAGAATAGCAGTTGCCAATATTGCTAATTATTCGAGCAATGATGACCGGATCAGTGTTTTCATTGGTTTGCTCAAAAACTGACTGGTAAATTTGTAGAGCCTCATCATAATTTCCAAGATCAAATGAAAGAGTTCCTCTAATGATACGTGTGGATAATATGTTATCGCTTATTTTCGATTGGAGATCAAATTCTTCTGCTTTATCAATGTGAAAATATGCTGAATCAGGGTTGGCGGACCAATAGTAGTATGCAATTTCAAGATGAATTTTTGACTTATCAACAAATTCTATTGTATTATTCAGCTTATTCAATAAACTGTCAAGATTTTTCTCTGATGCAAAGCAATTTGTAGTTAAGAAGAGAGAAAAACAAAAGGTCAATGCATTTATTGTAAGATTCAAGAAGAATGGGGTTTTCATAAAAGCAAGTTTTAATGAAAAACACATAAAAAATATTGTAAAAACTATGCAATATACATAACCGGATTACAAGATTGAAATTAAACTAGCAATTTACAGATTATTATGGATTAATTCAATTATGCTCGGATCATAAGAGTGGATATAATAAATCTATACATCCATGAAGTCTTCAATTATTGCATCGGATATCAGAAAATGACTCGTTTTTATTGCCAATCGACTGCCTTTACGTTCTATTATTCCTGAATCCAAAAATTTTTGGGATAAACCAATAATTCGTTGGGCAGAAGTCGAACCAAATTGTTCGTTGACGTAATCAATATCTATCCCCCAAATTGTTCGAAGCGAGGTTAATAAGTACTCATTCAGTTTATCCCTTTCGGTAAGAATTTCTGCTTCAACATCAATCATTTCCATTTTAATGGCATCCATCCAGAATTTTGTCGATTTAGGATTCCAGACTCTTGTTGTTCCATTGTATGAATGGGCTGATGGACCAAGACCTAGGTATGGAACCTGTTGCCAGTAGGAAGTGTTATGCTTAGAAAAGAACCCTTCCTTTGCAAGATTTGAAATCTCGTAATGCACGAATCCATTCTGGTCAGCCAGCTGTTGCAGCAGTTTAAACTGCTCTACGCTCAGCTCCTCATCAATTGGTTTTACCAAGCCATTTGTCACCTTTGCTTGTAGCGAAGTTCCATCCTCATAAATAAGATGATAGCATGAGAGATGTTTTACCGGAAGGGCAAATGCCTGTTTAAGATTTTGCTCCCAAATGGCGGTGCTTGAGTAGGGCAATCCGTAAATCAGATCGATACTGATATTGCCGAGACCAGCTTCTGCAGCCCAAGATACAGCATTTAGGGCTTGATTCGCATTATGTCGACGTCCTAACTTTTTTAAATCGGCATCGGAAAACGATTGTATGCCAATGCTCAGGCGATTAATCCCAATGGTGAGGAGTGATTTTAAATATTCATAGTTTAAGTCATCAGGATTAGCTTCAAATGTTATTTCTAGGTCAGTCGATAGAGAAATTTTTTTTTTAATGGCATTTAAAATAGTATTTATTTGGTCAATCGTAAGGATTGATGGGGTTCCCCCTCCAAAATAGATTGTTTTTATCTGTCCTTTGGGTAAATAATCTTTTCGAAGCGATAGCTCTTTTTCAATAAAGTTTGCAAAATTGCTTAATCCCTCAGTGTTAACATTTGAATAAAAATCGCAGTAGTCGCATTTAGATTTGCAGTATGGAACATGAATGTATATTCCTGACATTATTTGCCAATTTGATTTGTAAAAATACCAAAGGGGTTATCTTTGCAAAAATAGCAGATTATTATGAGAACAATTCGTTTAGCCATTGGAAGTGATCACGCAGGGTTTCAAATAAAAGAGGTTTTAAAGGAACACCTCACCGAACAAGGTTGCATTGTAAAAGATTTTGGTGCATTTTCAGATCAAAGTGTTGATTATCCTGATCATGCTCACCCTTTGGCAGATGCTGTTGCCAAAGGTGAGTTTGATCTTGGAATTGTACTTTGCGGAAGCGGGAATGGGGTAAACATTACGGCTAACAAGCATAAGGGTATCCGTTCAGCGCTTTGCTGGATTCCAGAGATAGCTACGCTTGCTCGAATGCATAATAATGCAAATATTTGTGCAATACCAGCACGATTTGTTTCTGTTGATTTGGCCAAAGAGATAGTTCTCGCTTTTTTGAATGCTCAATTTGAGGGTGGCAGACATACAAGCCGAGTCAATAAAATTGAAAAATATCATTAGGTGTTGCTAAACTTGATATAATCATTCAAGTATTAACAACCATTTAAGGAATAATTTTTGTTGTGTTTCAGCAAAAAATACCCCTAAAAATTACACCAATGAACCCCATTAAAAAAAATGTATTTTTTGCACTTGCGGTTGCTACTTTAGCCCTGCTATTAATAGGTTGTAGTCAATATCAATATGTTACTTTAAGTGGAAATTTGAGTCAAGATGATTATAAGCAATTTGTTTATGAAAATGACTCACTAATTATTAAATATGCTTTTTCTGGAAGGAATTGTCCAATTTCAATAGAGGTTCATAACATGAACTCTAAACCAATATATGTTGATTGGGCAAAATCAGCGGTCATTATTGAGGGTAAAAGGTTTTGTTACTGGATAGATGAGTCAACAATCCAAGGATACACCCAGGGTTACGATGTTAAATGGAATAAAAGCTTTTCTTCGAATGAATCAATTTTAAGTGGTTCAATTACGCGTAACGAAAGGATTAGTTTTATTCCACCTCACTCTTTTATTACTTATAACCCAGTAATGATAAGGAATACCCCTTTTTACTTTGAAAATAAAAACAACGCACAAAAGGTAAATGTTTACACATACAACGGACCAACCAATGGGCATAGATATGCGTTTGAATCGCAGGAATCACCATTCGTTTTTAGAAGTTTTCTATCCATCTCAACCAAAGAAGATTTTTCAATACCCGAGCATTTCGATCACGCATTCTAAACCGCAGAGATTATTGAAACTTATGCAGAACCTGCCAGCATTTCTTCTCAACGGAAAGATAGGTTTTACCTAGTAAAGGGTCAATAAGGTTAAAGAATTACTGCTTTTTAATTATATAATCTTTTGGTAGAGTAACCAAAAGGGAGTGGGAAATATGATCAAGTTGAATGATTACTTTTCTTTTCCCTGAGATTTTAACTATGGATCCTTCGAAACCTGTCAATGAACCTATACGTACTTCGATTCTTTCTCCAGGTTCTATCACTTGATCAATTACTTCTATATCAACTTGCTGCCCAAGAAGCATTTTAAGGGTATCAATTTGTTTATCAGGAATTGGTGCTGCTTTTCCTTCGAAGGTTACGTACCTTACCAAACCCGGAATGCCAAGGACTTTGTAATACTCTTTTTCAGTTATCCTAATAAAAATGTATGATCTAAGTAAAGGTTCTTCAATCATTTTTTTCCGGTCGCTCCACTGCTTCATTTTCTTTTGAAGGGGAAGATAGGTTTCAATACCAGCATCCAACAAACGCTGATATACTTTTTTCTCGTTTTTTGGCTTTGTATAGGCTGCAAGCCAATGTGGATTACGAATATCAATCAATGAGCACCGTTTAAGTTTGTGCAAATATAGCAAACCAAAAGGGTAGTTAAAAGTGATAAAACGGTATTATGGTTTTAAGTTGAAACTTTGCCCTGGTAGGTACAAGTTTATTCTAATATTTTCAGCTCCCAGCAAACTATCGCTTGAAAATATGTTTGCTTGTGTAGCATTTAGAACAAGCACTTGCCCTTTTCCATATACAGTAGCCACATTGTTATCAACTAAAATTGCTGTTGATTCATCGATTCCTATTGCCAATTCATTTGGATTTTCAATGCATACAGAGATTAATCTGTTCATTCGCTCGCGCCAAATAAAGTGTTGATCAATGATGGCCGATTCAATTAAACCTAAACCTTCAGCAATTTCAATATTTTTTGGCTGAATAGTTTTATACCCTTTCATGTCTGGATGCAAATGTTGGTTACCAGTAATCATTTTTTTACTTTGAACGGCTGCTCCAGCACTTGTACCTGCAATTATTGCACCCTTATGGTAAGCTTGATGTATTGCATCAACAAGAGGAGTGCCATTGGCGATTTCCATAAATCGATTTTGATCTCCCCCAGAAATATAAATCATTCCGGCATTAATTAAAGAATCGAGTTTAGTTTGTTCCATAAGTTCATCCTTCTTAAAATTGAACCAGGTTATATTGGAGACACCTAAATCCTTGAACTGTTTCATTGAGTAGTAAGCAGCGGTATCTACATCTTCGCTTGACATAGGGAGCACAATGATGTAACGCCCGAATTCTACCTCAGATAGATCTATAAGTTGCTGAACCATTTCAGTGGGACGATCGCCCCCTCCAATTATATATAACTTCCCATTAGGTTTGCCAGCATTGTCCTGATTTTGAACGCTGCACGAAATGATAAGTAGTGAAAAAGTTGCAAGGCAAAGTATAAACAGTATTTTTTTCATTTGGTTATATTTTTAGGATAGAATAATGGTTAATAAATTGCATTAAAGAATAATTCAAAATTAATATTTCAAATTTGAAAATTTGATAAATAATTAATGGGTATTTTTGAAAAAAATAAAAATGGTCAACCTTAGGCACCCTAATCGATTCCATCGTAATTATGGATTTGGAATAAAATATCTTTTATTGCTAATTGCAGCCACAGTAGTACTTGTTATTTGGGCTTATCAACGGTTATATTTTGGTGAATCTTCCAATTGGTTGCTGATCATATCGGTTTTGTTGGCTGTGTGGGGATTTATCATAGTCTTTAATAATATATATAGAACATGGAGAAGACGAAGATAAAAGTTAACCAATATGCTTTCTGAAACTTTTGAAGTTATTTTTTAAGAAAATACTTAAGTTAGTTAAAACAAAAATTTCCCGGGATTATACCAACATCAATGGTATCAAGTGGTGAACCATTTGATGAAAAACGGTAAACCTTCCCTTCACTCATAAAATCAGCGGCATCAGCTATATATAAATCGCCTGTTAGAGGATCTGTTATTAAAGTTCTGAAGTTTTTTTCATTTCCTAGTACAAAGGGCTCACTGGGGAGAACGTTATCATCAATATGCATTTTGTATATATGATTTCTAATGAAATATAGTGAATCACCATTTGTATTTGTGGTAATTGGGCCAACAATGTCATTAAGGGATGTAAAATCCATTCTGTTTTCAACTTCAAAAGTGGATGAATTAATTCTCATTAGCGAAGGTTTTTCCCATCCCAAAGGATTACCTGAATAGCCACCATCGTTAATAACCCAAAGGTTATTATTTTTGTCTTTAACCATTGCAAGAGGTTGTATTCCAACCACTATCGAATCGATAACGGTTAGGGTCTCAGCACTAATAACCAGCACCTTATTGTCAAAACTCCAGCAGTTTGTGTATATTTTACTTCCTATTTTGATAAGGTTCTCAGTGGGATGTTGATAGAAAGGTAATGATGTTCCGCCAGTATTTATTTTTCCGGTAACCTCTAAGGTTTTTGTATTAACAATACTAATACCCCTCGCATAAAGATCAGACACGAGCGCTATTTCACTATTTAAAAACAGGATGTGCCTTGGTGAAGGAAGGTTTTCGATAGTCCCAAGCATAAGCATCGAATTAAGATCAACAACATGAATGCAACTGGAGTTGGTCACGGCTATATACCCTTTGCCATCGTAAATATTCATGCTGTAGGCAACATCACCCAATGGGATGCCATTGGCTTTTGTGAACACGTTGTTTATAACTTCCTTCTTGTCGATGTCGTAGTAGCAAAGGCTTGAATTGCCGTAAAGGTAGTTGCCCTCATTCACAATAAAAACCCCACGGCTACCAAATAAATCGATAGTAGATATTGGCAAAACATCCTCCTTCATGCAACTGGTGAGAACTATTAAAACGAAAGCAATTAATGTTTGAATCAATTTGTTTGCCATCATCTTATAATTGAGTTGTGAGATTTGTAAATGGGTTTAAAGTTCAACCTTAAGAGTTAAAATGTAGTTTCTTCCAGGCATAGGTCGCCACATTATGGTTTGGTAGTTTTCGTTTAGCAGGTTGTCAGCCCTTAGTTGAAGTGCAATATTGGTGTTTAAAAGCCTGAAATCCTTGCCAATCGACGCACTATTCATGAAGTAGGGGTAAAGTCTTCTTACCAAGTTGGGATTATTGCTTGTAGTAGTGAATCGTTCCGAGAAGTGGGTGAAAGTGTAAGTAAAACGGTATTTTTTCCAAGAACAATTAATCGATAGCCCCCCTGAGTGGACTGGGATAAACGGAAGTTGCTTGCCATTTGCCTCAGGTCGCATTACTCCTCCGGAGTTCTCAATGGTCGATTTGGTATAGTTGTACCTTCCGCTTACACCAACTTTTACAGAGCCTATCTCTTGGTTAATAACCATTGCCAGTTCAGCACCCTTTGCTTTTACCATACTTAGGTTAACAGGTTCCCAGTAACCCTTAAGGTTTGGGAGCCAAAGAATCCAGTTGGATATCTCTGAAAGAAAGATGTTGACCTCAATACTTTTTTTAAAATTTCTTTGTGGGATATCGAATTTCAATCCAGTTTCAAAAGAGGTTCCATCCTCGGCTTTTAGGTTTGGATTTCCCCCAGGTTGCCAAAACATATCATTCAGCGACGGGTGGTGATAATTCCGCGATGCACCCCCTTTCGCAATAAGGTTTTTGTGTTTTAAAAACCTATATTCCAATGCAATAGACGATGATACTGGCATGGGTTTACCATTGTACACCTCCTCTGCAACAAGTAGAGAAATATAAAAACTTCCAAAAGGGTTGGCATTTAAAGTTGTTCTAATGGCGCTTTGCCATTGTTTGGCATCTAGGTTAGTACCCATTACTTTTTCCATAGAGTTTACCCAATACGAATTAAACTCGGCAATAAATTCTGCTAGTATCCAACTATTTAGCTGAACTTCAAAACCACCTTTGTTATAAAAGCTATAAGAATTGCTTTTCCCATTAAAAACAGGAAGTTCATTACCTTCAAATGATTTCTTAATAAAATCATAGTCAAGGTTACTATTCGAAATCGCTGTAGATGCTTTCCAAGAAAACAATTCAGAAGTAGTCCTCCATTCCAATATTGTATTTAGATCCCGAATGGTTTCCCTGTTTTTCTCAATTACAGAGTAGCTTGACATAAGTTGAGGAATGCCCCTGTCTGTTTCTAGAGCC
>Ga0334885_1004141_pt1 | contig 12792 bp, 14 predicted proteins | sample GraSluR1_MG_8_FD_207233 | JGI IMG/M metagenome (GOLD analysis project Ga0334885, IMG submission 207233) | Sludge microbial communities from methane-producing bioreactor in Wageningen University, Netherlands - Granular Sludge_31_05-R1 | ecosystem: Engineered > Bioreactor > Anaerobic >...
CCGAAGGCACAACGCCCACCACAAGGGTTTTACTGGCAGGGCCAACGACTGGGCGCTGATGCACGCCGAACCCTTCGAAACCCTTGAGCTGGCCCTTCAGCGCGAGCGGGAGATCAAAAGCTGGAAGTGCCTTTTTACAGGCTTTGATATAATCGCTGCGTGGGTATTTCTTTTCAAGGTTCAATAAACCCATGCAGCTCTTATAAGCCTGTTCGGGATGCGGACGGCTATCGAGTATTCGGGTAATGACCTGCTGGACTTCGGGGGATATCTCCCCGGCCCATTTGATGAACCGCTGGGGTGTCCAATCTGCTATAAACCGATGCTCCTTTGGGCGGTGCTCACTTTTGGTAGAGTAGCCGTAGGGTTGCAGGTTTCGCTGATGACCGGCCACACGCAGGTTGTTATGATATATTTCTACCATCCGGTTGGTATAGATTATGCGAACCTTTTTACCGGTCAAAGAGAATGGCACACTGTAATAATGCCGGTCTTCCTTCAGGTACACATGATGGTTATATTGAACCCGGCATTCAATAAAGGTTTTTAATTCATAACCCTCGGCAGGTAAAGGCCTGAGCTCTTGTTTTTCAACTTCGTCAAAGAGTTGCTGCCGGGAATGGTCTCTGCCTTGGAAATTCTTTTGATTATACACATCCAGATGTTCCCAAAGGGCTTGGTTTAGTTCCTCCACCGAAAAGAATACCTGGTTGCGAATACGGGCATAGATTTGGGTATACGCATTGCGTACAAAGTTTTCGGCCAACGACTTATCCTGAGGATGTAACGCCCTTGCCGGTAGTATGGTGGTTCCATAATGACGTGCAAAATCTTCAAAAGATTCGTTTATCCGGGGTTCATACCTATCTGATTTTATAACTGCTGATTTCAAACAGTCGGGGACAATAGCCGCCGGCACACCACCATAAAAACGCAAGCTGTTTTGGTTGGCTGCTATCCAGTCAGCTTTCGTTTGAGAGGCCACAGCCTCGATATAAGAAAGCTGACTGGAACCCAGAACCGACACAAAGACTTCATATTCCTCTATCTCTCCGGTTTCTGGATGGACTACCGCAAGCTTTGCACCGGTAAAATCGACAAACAGCTTATCGCCGGCCTTGTGTTCCATGCGCATGCTTACTTTCTGTTCCTTGCGCCACAAATAGTAATGGTGACAGAATTGACTGTATCCATAGCCGTCGGCATGCCTTTGCATATACTCTTCCCACAGCAGGTGCAGGGTAACACCGACTCTTTTGAGTTCCTTCTCGATAGTTGGAAACAGGCACGAAAGTTCTTTGAAACGTGGATTTTCTGTCTCTTTTCGCAGGTTAAGCGCTACCAGCAGTTCGCTGTCGGTCATCACTTCAATAGTGGACAAGGTCAATCCGCTTGACCTAAATCCGGCTACATACTGACTGGTGGCAGTCTTTCCCAGGCCTATTATTTTGGCTGCCTGGCGGGCACTCATATTTTCACCGATACATAATCGGAGCAGGTCTCTTACTTTTCTCATTTCAATCCTTTTGTTGGCCATTGTTTTTTTTTAAAAGTTAATGGCTCAAATATGATGAGAAAAGTGTCCGCTTTCATCCGGAATGGGTGTCCGCTTTGCTCCGGATTACCTGTCCGCTTTAAATCGGATTACCTGTCCGCTTTCGCCCGGAATGCCTGTCCGTTTTACTCCGGAATGCCTGTCCGTTTTGAAACGGAATTTGCAGTTAGCGTTAATCAATTTGCTATTGTATATTTCAATTCCACTATGGGATGATTGGAAGAACATCGCACAAGTTTGCCAACTCCTCAATGTCATATTTCAATTCCACTATGGGATGATTGGAAGTTTCGCCTGTGTCGAGGTCGAAGTAGGTGTTGCCGTATTTCAATTCCACTATGGGATGATTGGAAGCTTAATTGCGTAGTCCTCACAGAATTTCTTGATTCATTTCAATTCCACTATGGGATGATTGGAAGTGCTTGCTTCGCAAACAATCCCTCAAAACTTGGGTGTTTCAATTCCACTATGGGATGATTGGAAGAGAGAATAGCTTGCACACCCTCAGCATGGTTTCGAATGTTTCAATTCCACTATGGGATGATTGGAAGTAGTTTGAACCGAATGATCTGGAAAAGCCCGTTGAGTTTCAATTCCACTATGGGATGATTGGAAGGTCGCGGTCGGTTAATTGCTTTTTAAGGCTATCCCGTTTCAATTCCACTATGGGATGATTGGAAGATGAGAGTTAGCAATAGTTTGAGTAAGTTGCGTGTAAGTTTCAATTCCACTATGGGATGATTGGAAGAATGTATTAACTTAATTAATTTGAGGTTTACTGAGTTTCAATTCCACTATGGGATGATTGGAAGACCCATTTCTTTATTGTACCGATTTCCTTCGTCTAAGTTTCAATTCCACTATGGGATGATTGGAAGCATTAATTAGAGCCTTATTCCTTTCTTTCTATAGTGGTTTCAATTCCACTATGGGATGATTGGAAGAGCCGCCCTATTAGTTTGTAACAGTATTGTATACTGGTTTCAATTCCACTATGGGATGATTGGAAGAAAGGAGGCTTATAGTGGCAAATATGATATGATGATGTTTCAATTCCACTATGGGATGATTGGAAGCTACCACGGGGCTGCCCAACCACTAGGTTATTGATGTTTCAATTCCACTATGGGATGATTGGAAGAAAAGGCCAACGATTTAATAAAGAACCACGACGGATGTTTCAATTCCACTATGGGATGATTGGAAGGCCTAGTTCGTGCAAGGCTTCCCATCGGCGTTCGCCGTTTCAATTCCACTATGGGATGATTGGAAGAATGGCGAAACATGGGGATACACAGGAGAAAACTGGTTTCAATTCCACTATGGGATGATTGGAAGGAGACCAACACCATAAGGGTGTTTGATGTCCGGGTGGGTTTCAATTCCACTATGGGATGATTGGAAGGCCTTGGGGCGGATATGGATGGGGCGAGCATTCAGAGTTTCAATTCCACTATGGGATGATTGGAAGCCTCCCGCTTTTCCTGCGCTTCGATATGCTTTTTGGTTTCAATTCCACTATGGGATGATTGGAAGGCTATTAGCAGACAGTCTGATATGAGCCAAAACACGGGTTTCAATTCCACTATGGGATGATTGGAAGTGAGTGGGCTTACTAGCCCAACCCCCAGCCGTTGTAGTTTCAATTCCACTATGGGATGATTGGAAGCAAGTAGTGATATTTATATATTTCATCGTTTTCACGTTTCAATTCCACTATGGGATGATTGGAAGAAACGAGCCTAGAAAAATGAGCAGGGCTAGCAACTGTTTCAATTCCACTATGGGATGATTGGAAGAATGTTCCTCTATACACAAATTCCATTTTTTCGCGTTTCAATTCCACTATGGGATGATTGGAAGTCCATTTCAATAACAACAACCCGGCTGCCACTGGTGTTTCAATTCCACTATGGGATGATTGGAAGTGCCGGTGATGTTACCATCCTTATCGGCTCCCTTCGTTTCAATTCCACTATGGGATGATTGGAAGGTTAAAAATTCTCAGGGGAAAAAGTATGCTACCTTAGTTTCAATTCCACTATGGGATGATTGGAAGACTCGGGCAAACTCGCACACATCGTAACATCCCTTAAGTTTCAATTCCACTATGGGATGATTGGAAGGTTGTACCATCGCCTAAATTAACCTTGGTAACATAAAGTTTCAATTCCACTATGGGATGATTGGAAGACTCGGTTCGGGGTGGCATATCAAAACGCCAATTTAGTTTCAATTCCACTATGGGATGATTGGAAGTATTGGCCAACCCATCGGCAGGACCGTGCAGCGTTGTTTCAATTCCACTATGGGATGATTGGAAGCCTCGCTTAGTACCCACTCCTCGTAATCGTCCTTAGTTTCAATTCCACTATGGGATGATTGGAAGATGTCGTTGTCGAGCAAAAAATCATTAATCTCCTTAGTTTCAATTCCACTATGGGATGATTGGAAGATTTTGTCCTTTCAATTTCAACCCCATTACCCCTAATGTTTCAATTCCACTATGGGATGATTGGAAGAGCCGGGTAACGAGCAATCGGCTCGGCAGGCACGCGAGTTTCAATTCCACTATGGGATGATTGGAAGGCAGGATAACTTCACCCTGTGTGTGTAGCTCCAAGGGTTTCAATTCCACTATGGGATGATTGGAAGAAAGCACGAGGTAACCTTTGCCCGTATCAACAGCCGTTTCAATTCCACTATGGGATGATTGGAAGGGTTGATGTTTATAAAGTTGCTGTTGATGTAGGCTGTTTCAATTCCACTATGGGATGATTGGAAGGAGAGTATCTCAACCCGGCAGGCAGTGCTCATTCCAAGTTTCAATTCCACTATGGGATGATTGGAAGCCACACTCCGAGCATATATCGCAAGCGGTGTGATCGGTTTCAATTCCACTATGGGATGATTGGAAGACCGAACTCCAAACCTTTAACGACACCCGTCGCTTGTTTCAATTCCACTATGGGATGATTGGAAGGGGCTTTCGATAGGGTGTTTATCATCCAAATGGCTCGTTTCAATTCCACTATGGGATGATTGGAAGGAAGTTGAGTGTTCAGAGGTCTCTTCGTCAAAATGGTTTCAATTCCACTATGGGATGATTGGAAGTGGCGAGGTTTTGAAGTGATGAGGCTTCGTTAACCTGTTTCAATTCCACTATGGGATGATTGGAAGCATTGGCCACGGCCTTTTGGTTGATGTTTATAAAGTGTTTCAATTCCACTATGGGATGATTGGAAGACCATCTACGATTTGCTCCGCAAACGCCCCATCGAGTTTCAATTCCACTATGGGATGATTGGAAGTTTCGGGCAGGTCGATATGTCCTTTATTTAGCTCTAGTTTCAATTCCACTATGGGATGATTGGAAGTAGTTGCCGTTGGTTACAAGCCTTGCTATCTCCTGTTTCAATTCCACTATGGGATGATTGGAAGGGTACCTTAACTGCCGACGAGCAAAAGCAGGTCTTGTTTCAATTCCACTATGGGATGATTGGAAGACCTACAGCCAGCAAACCAGTCAGCCCACGGCGGGGTTTCAATTCCACTATGGGATGATTGGAAGAGGTGGTTCAGTGCGATGGCGACAAGAAGCACCGGGGTTTCAATTCCACTATGGGATGATTGGAAGTGGGAAACAAACCTGACGGATAAGCTTTTTCCAGCATGTTTCAATTCCACTATGGGATGATTGGAAGCGCCCACCACAACGTACTGGCAGTCGGAGTTCTTTAGTTTCAATTCCACTATGGGATGATTGGAAGTTTAAAAAGCGTCTAATTGTTTGACACTCAAACAAGTTTCAATTCCACTATGGGATGATTGGAAGTTAAAAAAGGTGTCGATTTTTTCGGCCAACTCCTGAGTTTCAATTCCACTATGGGATGATTGGAAGTCCTTACCAATCTCGAAATAAATGCCCCGTTCGTAAGTTTCAATTCCACTATGGGATGATTGGAAGTAAGTACAACATCAACTCCATAACCGAAGACGCTAGTTTCAATTCCACTATGGGATGATTGGAAGGCAGAGCCGATTTAATTTCACTCACATCCTTACTTGTTTCAATTCCACTATGGGATGATTGGAAGGGAAGCGGGTAAAGCGGGTCTTATTCATCTCGCCCGAGTTTCAATTCCACTATGGGATGATTGGAAGCCACGCCAACGCCAAGCACAAGCAGTGGTACATCCGGTTTCAATTCCACTATGGGATGATTGGAAGACCACAGCAAGATGTGGTTGCCAACCCTGCTAACCTGTTTCAATTCCACTATGGGATGATTGGAAGTGTTTCCAACGTGCAGAATAAGGAGATTGCTCCCAAGTTTCAATTCCACTATGGGATGATTGGAAGTACAATTGATTTGGCATACCGAGCAACGTAAAGTTGTTTCAATTCCACTATGGGATGATTGGAAGTTGGCCACGGCCTTTTGGTTGATGTTTATAAAGTGTTTCAATTCCACTATGGGATGATTGGAAGAACGGGACCATCGGCGTGACTATTGTACTTGCCAAGTTTCAATTCCACTATGGGATGATTGGAAGCCTTAATTCTCTTCGCATCAATATCCTTGATACTGCGTTTCAATTCCACTATGGGATGATTGGAAGGGGCTACTTTCGCCAACCTGCATTGTTTTTTCGTGTTTCAATTCCACTATGGGATGATTGGAAGAATTGCTGGGTTAGGGATTGCAGCGGCATCCTTTGTTTCAATTCCACTATGGGATGATTGGAAGAGGCTGCTTCGTACCAGAGACAGCAAATTAAACCTGAGTTTCAATTCCACTATGGGATGATTGGAAGAAAAGAGAACATCAAACCAATAGATCCAACTATATCGTTTCAATTCCACTATGGGATGATTGGAAGAAGCAAGCGGTAGTGCTGGGCGTAGTAAATAACGGGGTTTCAATTCCACTATGGGATGATTGGAAGAACTGAATAACGGACCCGGATACGAAGCTAATGGTAGTTTCAATTCCACTATGGGATGATTGGAAGCGGAGTACAGCACGACAATCCCTAGGATTATCAAGAGTTTCAATTCCACTATGGGATGATTGGAAGCTACCACGGGGCTGCCCAACCACTAGGTTATTGATGTTTCAATTCCACTATGGGATGATTGGAAGAAAAGGCCAACGATTTAATAAAGAACCACGACGGATGTTTCAATTCCACTATGGGATGATTGGAAGTTACTTCTATCGTAAGTACAAAGAATTAGGCTTGTAGTTTCAATTCCACTATGGGATGATTGGAAGACAACCCCCAGCCGTTAGCGAGTATTAAGGTTGGTAGTTTCAATTCCACTATGGGATGATTGGAAGTTAATTTAAAAACAATGGTTGACTTGCTAAAACAAGTTTCAATTCCACTATGGGATGATTGGAAGCCGTAACGCGAAATCTCAAGGTGGTTACGGTTACCGTGTTTCAATTCCACTATGGGATGATTGGAAGTCTTTTCAAATGCTTTTATTCTAACCGTTTCATCAAGTTTCAATTCCACTATGGGATGATTGGAAGTAAAGAACTTAGAGCAAAAGTAATTGAATACGGATGTTTCAATTCCACTATGGGATGATTGGAAGGATACAGCGGCGCAACCCATTCCTAGCCCTTTCGGAGTTTCAATTCCACTATGGGATGATTGGAAGAGCAAAGTAATGATGTTGTTTGTATGGACTTGTACTGTTTCAATTCCACTATGGGATGATTGGAAGTTGAGCACATTCACCCACGTGGGTAGCTCTTTTAGGTTTCAATTCCACTATGGGATGATTGGAAGGGTGAGAGTAGGTTCTAAATCGCTGGGGTTTTTCTTGTTTCAATTCCACTATGGGATGATTGGAAGAATGTATTGGTTTTGCCGTCCTCTCTTGGTTCTAATGTTTCAATTCCACTATGGGATGATTGGAAGCGTTCCGCCACCAGTAAACTCATTGGAGGTTGATACGTTTCAATTCCACTATGGGATGATTGGAAGCAAATATTAATGCTTTGTACGGATAAAATATTTCCAAGTTTCAATTCCACTATGGGATGATTGGAAGAGGATTTGAAAACACTGGTCACTAGGTATGTCCCATGTTTCAATTCCACTATGGGATGATTGGAAGGGCTTTCCAGTTCGCACAGGGCGATAAGTACGTGAGTTTCAATTCCACTATGGGATGATTGGAAGTGCGCCTGAATTTCGATGCTCATTAGGTTCTTAATCTGTTTCAATTCCACTATGGGATGATTGAAAGTGCTTGATGACCTCGACAGTCCAGCCGTTCCCCAGCAGTTTCAATTCCACTATGGGATGATTGGAAGTTGATAAGCTGAAGAAGGGTAAAGTGGTGGATGGGGCGTTTCAATTCCACTATGGGATGATTGGAAGAGAATTATGAGCAGCAAAAACGCCAAGCGGACGAAGGTTTCAATTCCACTATGGGATGATTGGAAGGCGGCAGATCGACAGGCTTAAGTTGCTTGGAGAAATGGTTTCAATTCCACTATGGGATGATTGGAAGGCAATAGCCTTAAGCCTTGCCCTATCCTCCACCACCGTTTCAATTCCACTATGGGATGATTGGAAGCCCAGCGTGGAATTTGGCTGGTCGCTCGGTGCTGAGTTTCAATTCCACTATGGGATGATTGGAAGACAAGAGCATCCGTGTTAAGGGTTTCACCCGGGATTGTTTCAATTCCACTATGGGATGATTGGAAGAATCCCTTATCGGCCACGTGAACGGTTTTGCCCGTGTTTCAATTCCACTATGGGATGATTGGAAGTAGCGAGGTTCGAGGCCCCGTCCAGCATCCCTGATAGTTTCAATTCCACTATGGGATGATTGGAAGGCGATGGTGAATAGTTGGTTAGGCTTAAATTCCTAACGTTTCAATTCCACTATGGGATGATTGGAAGGGGTTCGCTCGCAACGTGTAGAAGCAGGCACGAGGTTTCAATTCCACTATGGGATGATTGGAAGAAAACCGCCACTTGCATATACACGCTGTTATGCCCAGGTTTCAATTCCACTATGGGATGATTGGAAGCAACGGCTACGGGTATGACCAGTGGCGGATTACGAGGTTTCAATTCCACTATGGGATGATTGGAAGTCAGCAACCTAAAAAAACAGTATGAGATAGTTTACTTGTTTCAATTCCACTATGGGATGATTGGAAGTGGTAGCCCATACGGTTATTTTCGAGAATAGCGATGTTTCAATTCCACTATGGGATGATTGGAAGGCTGACTGGGCGCAACAATTCGGTGCTGTGCTGATGTTTCAATTCCACTATGGGATGATTGGAAGGTACCCAGCAAAGAAGGTGTGCGTTTTTATTAAGCTGTTTCAATTCCACTATGGGATGATTGGAAGCAAATACAGAAGGTTCTAGGGCGAGAATAGCCATAGTTTCAATTCCACTATGGGATGATTGGAAGCCGATGTATTAGTTAGCTTAGCAGAATCGATGGGCAAGTTTCAATTCCACTATGGGATGATTGGAAGATTAATTGATTTAAATAAAAATAAAAGGCTGTTAAAGTTTCAATTCCACTATGGGATGATTGGAAGCCATCAACAAACTTTCCGTAAATTTCTTGCTCAACCATGTTTCAATTCCACTATGGGATGATTGGAAGGGGGCAAAGAAATGCGAATCTATACAAATTTGCAAGGTTTCAATTCCACTATGGGATGATTGGAAGACCGTCAAGGCGTTGCTAACCATATGGGGATTGGAGTTTCAATTCCACTATGGGATGATTGGAAGATCCATGCTGCAAATGGCAACCACTATGGGGCTAAAGTTTCAATTCCACTATGGGATGATTGGAAGAATGGCAAAGTACAAAGTATGGCAAGTGTAGGAAGAAGTTTCAATTCCACTATGGGATGATTGGAAGCGTTTCGCTTACTGAACTAGACAATAGCGTTACCGGTTTCAATTCCACTATGGGATGATTGGAAGACTTGTAAAAATGCTAAAACAAGCAGTTAACTGGAGTTTCAATTCCACTATGGGATGATTGGAAGACCTTAGCAATATTTTGGGTTACACCTCTGGTGGTAGGTTTCAATTCCACTATGGGATGATTGGAAGTTCCCCTTTTTTTGGTGGTATGATATTTTCTGGATTGTTTCAATTCCACTATGGGATGATTGGAAGAATCACCGCCAATGGGATGTATGGACTAACTGATGGGTTTCAATTCCACTATGGGATGATTGGAAGTTTTTGTAACGAAATATCGTACGTGGCTGGCTCGGTTTCAATTCCACTATGGGATGATTGGAAGTGTATAAAAGATGTTGTAAAACGAAAATACGTTAGATTGTTTCAATTCCACTATGGGATGATTGGAAGTTTTGCAAGGTACACCTGATCTTATTATTAGCGATGTTTCAATTCCACTATGGGATGATTGGAAGCTGTGTGAAAGCCTTATTTACTCGCTTAGAATACGTTTCAATTCCACTATGGGATGATTGGAAGATTGACGAAGTAAAGATAACACCTTTGTGTGATATAGTTTCAATTCCACTATGGGATGATTGGAAGCTAAGCGATTTGGAGGTTTTCAGCGTTGATCAGTTCGTTTCAATTCCACTATGGGATGATTGGAAGAAAAGAATAGGTGATTTCATAAAGTATTACCACGAGTTTCAATTCCACTATGGGATGATTGGAAGCATCTACTATCTTTGCACATTTCATCAGGTTTACCTGTTTCAATTCCACTATGGGATGATTGGAAGAAAAACAAGGTTATAATCGAAAAGCAACCGTTGAAAGTTTCAATTCCACTATGGGATGATTGGAAGGAAATCCGAGGACAGAAAAGCAACATTTTTCTTTAAGTTTCAATTCCACTATGGGATGATTGGAAGGTGTCAGGACTCAAAAAAATGGGGTTAAAATCGATGTTTCAATTCCACTATGGGATGATTGGAAGCCTCAGAACTATGAGGTCAGCTTGGATGGGGTAGCATTGTTTCAATTCCACTATGGGATGATTGGAAGAAACGAGTAACTGCATTAACTGCAATGGGGTATAATGTTTCAATTCCACTATGGGATGATTGGAAGTGTTCGGATATGAGAATAACGAGGCAACGATGCTGGGTTTCAATTCCACTATGGGATGATTGGAAGTTGTGGTGAAGGACATTTAAGTAAAGTGTTTGTTGAGTTTCAATTCCACTATGGGATGATTGGAAGTTCAACCAAATTAAAACACTGGATAACAACCACAAGTTTCAATTCCACTATGGGATGATTGGAAGCTTTACGCCTTATGTACATTTTCATAAACACTCCGGTTTCAATTCCACTATGGGATGATTGGAAGATATTCCCCGAAATGATTTCACATTACATAAAAGAAGTTTCAATTCCACTATGGGATGATTGGAAGTTTGAAGGTATGCGAAAAGGCGGTGGGAGTGCCGTGTTTCAATTCCACTATGGGATGATTGGAAGTGATACACCCGCTGTTAGCAATTCGGCTTTTAAATGGTTTCAATTCCACTATGGGATGATTGGAAGTTACTGAAAATGTAATTGAGGTGATGCAAATTGAAAGTTTCAATTCCACTATGGGATGATTGGAAGAACGCCTTCCCCGGCATTAAGGGGTGCTACGATGTAGTTTCAATTCCACTATGGGATGATTGGAAGTTCAACCAAATTAAAACACTGGATAACAACCACAAGTTTCAATTCCACTATGGGATGATTGGAAGGAGCGCACCCCCATACCAATGATCCTGCTGGAGGTGGTTTCAATTCCACTATGGGATGATTGGAAGTTTTGCGGATGGATTGGTTAATGGCATCCTTGCGCGTTTCAATTCCACTATGGGATGATTGGAAGGAGAACCAAAAACGCCTCGATACCACCATAAAAACGAGTTTCAATTCCACTATGGGATGATTGGAAGATAGCACTATATGATAGAAACGATGTTTACATAAGTTTCAATTCCACTATGGGATGATTGGAAGCGGCATTGTGGAGCAGCGCAAATGGGCTTACCGCCGTTTCAATTCCACTATGGGATGATTGGAAGAGATACAGAAAAAGTTTGCCGATGCTCAGTTCGCAAGTTTCAATTCCACTATGGGATGATTGGAAGAGGCAGCCATCGCACCCTTGTAGGTATTGATAGCCGTGTTTCAATTCCACTATGGGATGATTGGAAGACAGTAACCATCAGTTATTTACAATGTTTCAATTGTTTCAATTCCACTATGGGATGATTGGAAGAAAAAACAGTATGAGATAGTTTACTTTGCCGTTGATTGTTTCAATTCCACTATGGGATGATTGGAAGGCTATTAGCAGACAGTCTGATATGAGCCAAAACACGGGTTTCAATTCCACTATGGGATGATTGGAAGTGAGTGGGCTTACTAGCCCAACCCCCAGCCGTTGTAGTTTCAATTCCACTATGGGATGATTGGAAGCAAGTAGTGATATTTATATATTTCATCGTTTTCACGTTTCAATTCCACTATGGGATGATTGGAAGTCAAATCATACTCCTTTAGATGAATTTGGAATAAGTTTCAATTCCACTATGGGATGATTGGAAGCCGCCATGTCGTCCGAGGGTTGGAGTGTGCCGACGGAGTTTCAATTCCACTATGGGATGATTGGAAGAATGATGGAAAAACGCCCTATGGTTTGCGTTACCGAGTTTCAATTCCACTATGGGATGATTGGAAGTTAAATGTGTCGAGCCTGAATTGCAGCCTGTGGAAGTTTCAATTCCACTATGGGATGATTGGAAGCTAAGCATTGGTTACACCCGCTGTTGTAAATCTGGTGGGTTTCAATTCCACTATGGGATGATTGGAAGACTTCGGTACGCTGTAGATTACCTCCTCTTCAACAGTTTCAATTCCACTATGGGATGATTGGAAGGGCTTCTGAGAAAAATAAACGTGAACGTATTTCTGCGTTTCAATTCCACTATGGGATGATTGGAAGCAGCGGCCAACCTATCCCTGTTGAAGTAGGTCGTAAGTTTCAATTCCACTATGGGATGATTGGAAGATCCACTGCAACAAACCAAGCCTCGCCAGTTTCGTGTTTCAATTCCACTATGGGATGATTGGAAGTATTGGCCAACCCATCGGCAGGACCGTGCAGCGTTGTTTCAATTCCACTATGGGATGATTGGAAGCCTCGCTTAGTACCCACTCCTCGTAATCGTCC
>Ga0334885_1004142_pt1 | contig 12788 bp, 8 predicted proteins | sample GraSluR1_MG_8_FD_207233 | JGI IMG/M metagenome (GOLD analysis project Ga0334885, IMG submission 207233) | Sludge microbial communities from methane-producing bioreactor in Wageningen University, Netherlands - Granular Sludge_31_05-R1 | ecosystem: Engineered > Bioreactor > Anaerobic > Unclassified...
ACTCGCTAAGCCGGTTGGTCAAACTGGCTAACTACGCCGAATACGAGGCCGATCCTGACAATCCTTCGGGGGCGGTGCTTAGCAGTTTTAAATATTCGTTAGCCCCTGATGGCCAGCGATTGCAGGCGGTGGAGATGCTGGGCGTTGCCACGCGAACGCTTCAATGGCATTATGATGCGCTGAACCGGCTTACACAGGAATCGGTTGTCGGCGGTTATGCGCACTTGTACGACTATGACTTGGTCGGAAATCGAGTAGGCATTACCAAAGAAGGCACGACGACACATTACTTCTACGATGATCGCGATCGCCTTGACAAGGAATGTTTTGACGCGGCCGGGACAACTGTCCTGGTGCAGTACGGCTATGATGTAAATGGCTCGTTGACCAGCAAGGCCGTAACCGGCGGCGACACGACCGTCTATACGTACAATCTGCAAGACCGTCTGGCAAGCGTAACGGTCGGGGCAAATACGACGGTAACGTATCGATACGATCCATCCGGCATCCGTGTGCAGAAGGCGATTGCCGGCGGCAATGCGATTGATTATCTGATCGACCCGCAAAACCACACGGGTTACGCGCAGGTGTTGGAGCAGACGGTTTCCGACTGCGTTAATCCGGATAAAGTAACGTTCTTCATTATCGGTTCGGATGTGATCGGTCAGGCAACCGACTCCGCCGCCCCATTGTATCTGTTGTACGACGGCCATGGTTCGGTAAGGCAGCATGCGGACAATACCGGCGCAGTCCAGCAGTTGTACAACTATGAGGCTTACGGCAACGCCGACGGTTTCACCCCGACAGACGGCCTGTATTATTGCGGCGAGATGTACGACGCGGCGCTGGCACTATACAATAACCGCGACCGCTGGTACAACCCGGCGAGCGGCCGATTCAACCAAACCGACCGTTATGCCGGCAGTATCTACGACCCGCAGTCCCTGCACAAATACCTCTACTGCCACGCCAACCCAGTTAATGCTGTTGATCCCAGCGGATTGTATTTTTCTACTCCCTACCATGGCAGAATCGTAGAGCGAACTATCTTTGAGCACTATAGAGCACTCCACAGGGCCGACAACGTCTACACTAATCGTTGGTGTTCTACTATTCTGGATACACCCTTGGGGATATTTTCCCGCTTTATGCCTGACATTGTTAATGCATCCACTGCGGAAGTCTACGAAGTCAAACCCCTTGGATCCTTCGCGAATGCACAAGCTCAGTTGTGGTTTTACGTATACATTTTGAGAACTCTTGATCCGCAGCAGAGAAATTGGCACCCAGGGTCTTTGTATATTCCACCTACAGTTTTTCCTATTGACGCCCTGAGTATCGCTGTAGTAAAACCCTCTGTCCTCGGAGTCATTGAATACGAAGTGATAGACATGAGGATGTATCTCTCCTTTGTCGTCGCGTATGAGTTTTTACAGATGAAGGCTGATATAGGTGGTAGACTGTCACTGGCACCTGCTCTAAAATTCAACTGACAATGAAGAATAATGAGATTGAGTTCTGGCGACGATTTTACGCTTGGTCCATAGCTGACTGGCATAGAGAGATTAATCAGGGACTACCTTTTCTTGGCAGTCTTAACAGTGGTTACTTGCGAGCCCTTCTCAGCGAACTGTGTGATGAAGAGATAGCTGATTTTGCGAAAGCAATGGTGAAGAGTGGCATAAGGCCGGAGCTGCAGCAAGAACTGGGATTAACGACGACCAACACAGATCGCTACTACCATGATTTGTATATGAGAAAATGGAATGAGGCTCTGTTCACAGACCCTCTATACAAAAAACTCGAGAGGGCCGCCCGTGATAAAGTGCATGTGGCAACGTTCAAGAAGTCTATAAGCATGGCGCTGGCTCCATTGCTTGGGACAGAGTTTGATGACATCGAAGGGTGGAAAGTCTGGCGATATGTTAATGAGATGGGGCCATGGAAAATACACACTATAATTCAAATTGGGGATGACCAACTATCGTATGAACAGTCGGTATTCTGTGGAAGTATCTACCTGCTAAAGCAGTGCTCTCTTCTACGTTGGCTCGGGCTTAGTGCAGGTACAGAATGGGGCGGCCTGACCAATTCAGACATCCCGTACGTATCAGAAACTCTGGCAAAACTGATAGATCACTTCATCAATGCGTTACAAAAGCTGCTCGAGAATGTGACTCCTGAATAAGTCGATTGGCCGCCGATAATCAAACGGTAGTAGCCGCTAGAGTCTCCGGGCCGCCGGTTCGGAAGTATACGCCGTTAGAGTACACGGGCACATGACCGACTGCTCGGAAATCTACGCACTGAACCTCAGCCGGTACAGTCACCGGACATGTGGTACGCGGCGCACTTCGGGGTTTGCGGCGACGCCCGCGAGCTAATAAGATCTTGCTCTTTGACAAATTCATGAGTCCCGAGTTGCCTATATGACGGCCGCGGCAGCACGCGGGAACTGGCCGACGCGCAGCGCGTTGTTAACACCACCGACAACGGTCTTCGAGTACGACCACATGAACCGCGTCGTGAAGAAGTACATGCCGTATGCGGTGAGCGGGTTGAGTGGGTTGACTGATCCGGCGGCTGCGATTGCGTGGGAGGCAATTAAGATTGCGTTGCCGGTTGGGCAGGCGTGTGAGTCGTTCCAATATGATGATCTTGGTCGGCAAGTCGTGCATGTGGATTACGCGGGACAGTGGACGCTTTACCGATACTATAACAGCGATCCGGGCGATGGGGATTACTTCATGGCGGGCGGGCAGTTCCGTGGTCTGCCGGGGCAGTTGAAGTCGCAGGATGCGTATCATTCCGATCCCGGCGCAACCCCCGGCGTACCGGCCGAACAGACCGTCTTCAGTTACGACGCTCTCGGCCGGAAGCTGACGGAGACAGTGTACGAGGACGGCGTGCAGACGTACAGTACGACATACGCCTACGATGACGAGGGACGGGTCGCGTCGATCACCACGCTTGAAGGCACCGTCAACTACGAATACAGCCCGATCACCGGCCTCAAGACCGCCACGTGGACAGGCACCAACCCGGCCGCGCCAGGCACTAGAACGGAGTATGCTTACGACGAACTCGGGCGGCTCCGGGAGACCATGCTTACCTGGCGTAACGGTGTCGACCTGACGCTTACGGACGACCAGGAGGTGACCGCCTATACGTACAGCGCGGTCGGCTCGCGCGAATCGGCCGGTTTGCCGAACGGTGTGTATACGGCGTATGAGTATAATGCGCTAAATCGCCTGACGAATTTATGGAACTTCCCGCAATACGAAGAGCACCCGCATGCGCCGGCCAGCACGGCGCTGAGCAGTTTTGCCTATCCGCCTTATGCAAACGGCATGCGGGCCGGGGCGACGGAACTGGTCAATGAGGACCGCTGGCTGGTTTACCAATATGACGGCCTCAATCGCCTGACACAAGAGAAGAGTTACGGGATTACCAGCCCGGACCCGCTTGTCGTGGGCGACTACGGGTATACGGCCGATTACACGTATGATCTGGCGGGCAATCGGACGCTTCGGCACGTGGCGGTTACGCGGCAGAACGAGGGCCAGCCTGAGACGGTCGACCTGTGGACAAAATACGAGTTCTACGCCGGCACGGACAGGCTGCACAAGGAATTACACAGCAACACGGAACCGTCGGCGGCGATTCCGTGGCAGGGGCATTATGCGTATGCGTACGCAGATACCGGTATTGGCGGGGTGAGTTACGGCCTGCCGGGCAGCAACCGGCGCATTGGCCAGATGGGGGCATTCTTCGTGGGCCTTCCGTCGGTGTTTTCGCGGTATTTCCTGTATGTTGCATTAGGGCTGCTTGCATGTGCGGCCTGCGGACCTGCACTGCTGAACCTGTGGCGGCAAGCTGCGCGCAAGCACCTCACGGGCCCGCGACCGACATTGAGTCCCTATCACCGTTCGCTTTGCGTGCTTCTGGCGTGCATCTTCCTGGTCGGGCCGGAGAGTCTGCACACGCTTGCGCATGGTGCGGTGGCCTATGCCGATCTGAACGTGGACACGTGGGGCAGCGACGGCGATGCGTTCACGTACACGTATGATGCCAACGGCTCGGTCGAGTACAAATACCACGGCGATTACAGCACTCCACCAGCCTCGCCTGACAATTACGACCACTATGAGTACAACCTGCATGGCCGCCTAAGAAAACTCACAAAGCACCGAACCGAGGGCGCCGATACCGTCAAACACATCACCGAATACACGTACAATCTGTCAGGTATCCGCATTGGTTCCTGCTCGTACAAGACGGTCAACGGCGGTGCGGCCCAGGACGAGATTACTACAGCCTACCTGATCGATCCCGACAATCACACCGGCTATGCCCAGGTGCTGGAGGAGACTGTCACCGATTCCAGCGGCACGGAGACGATTACCTACACGATCGGCGACGACATCATTACGCAGGCGTCGACCGTCAGCGGTGTGAAGCATCTCCTCTATGACGGCCACGGCAGCACGCGGCAGTTGGCCGATGCCTCGGGCAGCGTCGCCGCGGCCGACAACTACAACTATGACGCCTACGGCATGCTCCTGGGCGGCAACCCGACCACAGCAAGCCCCGCGGCGACAAACTACCTCTACACCGGCGAGCAGTACGACAACAACCTCCAGCAATACTACCTCCGGGCCAGATACTACGATCCCGCCACCGGCCGCTTCAACAGAACCGACCCCTACGCCGGCAGCCCCCAAGACCCGCAGTCCCTACACAAATACCTCTACTGCCACGCAAACCCAGTGAATGCTACTGACCCGTCTGGGCTATGGAGCTTAATAAAAAGTATAACGGTGGTTGGAATTTTAGGAAATGTTACGTCTTTAATTTGCAACTACATCCGGGCCTTCAACTTAGACATGCGTGGTGATCATGCGGGAGCGGCCGAAGCCAGAGCTTGGGCCATGCTGGATTTGTTCTTTCTAATGATGCCATTTGCTGGCCCCGGCGCTGGCCTGGTCCAAACAACGGGACCGATCGTTCAGAATGTCATATGCATGTCAAAAGCCGGCATGTCTGCATCGGCTATTTGGGGTTACCTCCGAATGATGAGTCAGGCCGGGCAAGCATTGGATTCTGGCGGAGGAAGTGGCTCAAGCGGTAGCAGTGGCTCGGATGGACCCTCAGGTGGAGAATTCATGGGAAACGAGCCTGCTTTGCCGGGGGCGAAATGGTATAAGTTCAAGATCCCTCTGGTTCCGTGGCGACAGGCTGCGGCACGGTATCAGTCGTTTGTCAATGGCAAGCCTGAAGGATGGGACCTGTACTATAATGGTTACAGATTTGATGGGTACGGGAATGGCAAGTTGGTTGACGCGAAGCATGGCTATGAAAACCTTATACAAAGGAACGGCCAGTTTTACGATTTCATGCGAACAGAGTTTCGAGAGGTTGCACGAAGTATGACAAAAGCAGCTCGAAACATCCCGGTACTCTTTCGGTGTTCAACCCCCGAATTGGCGGAGGCTGTTCGAAATGCTTTAGGAGGCATACCAAACGTGACCGTGGATTGCGTTCCGGCTCCCCCCGGTTTGTGAGGATCAAAGATCATGAGAAAGAATTATCGCGTTGATCATTACACAATCGTTGCGCCTTGGGAAAAACAACCTCTCAGTCGCGCACAATGTGCGGAACGGGCCAGTGTCTTTCTGAGGAGCATTGCAGAAGTAGATGAGAGATTAGTTAAACTTTGCACGCTCGGAAAGTCTATATCGAAACCTGTGGGAAGCCCCATTAGCGTGGAACCCAAGTACATTGAGCAGATATTGAGGATACATGAGGGAGAGCCGGACCTAGGTTACACTTTGTATGTTATTCATCCTGATGGGGCCTTCAAGATCATTATAGAAGATGGCGTATATACGGATGCTGAACTGCTTGTGAACGAGATTATGGTCGAGTTCTATCCTCATGACAATCCAATGCTATTTGAGTTTCTTAGAGTTGACGTGCTTACTAAGATCGTGGCGGCCATAAAGGACGTTTACAATACCCCTTACGTGTGCGTTGTTTCGGATTCTCATTATTTCGACATGTGCGGTGTCAAAGGGATTTCGCCCTTTGTCAGTTGGATGCTCTACCTGAGGAAACGTATGGAACTCCTTCCCGCGCTGCCAAAAGAAGTGGAGGTTAAGGAGTTTGGTTCAGACGGTACACTGATCATTACAGCGCAGGAGCCGTTCACGATCGATAAAGAAGATCACGTCTTGATTGCGGGAGAAACAAACAGACGTCTGGAGGATGTCGGTATGCTCGCTGAGTTCAATCCCTATAGGAAATCATCTGGAGGATACAGTTGAACTTCGATGACTACCTGCTAGGAACGGCTGAGGAATCTGTTGGCATTCTGAACGATTTCATGGATGCTTTACGACGAAGCCGGGCGGCAGACGAAGGTCATCACGCTTCCGGACGACACCACGGGAAAAAGAGCGGAGACTTGCACCGAGTACAACGGCCACCAGCGGCAGAGCGTTACTGACGCCCTCGAACGCACCACTTGCTTCGTGTATGATGCAGTCGGGCGGGTGACGCGGACGGAGCATCCGGCGACGAAGTTTGACGGCAGCACGGAGGACAGGCCGCTGTATTCGCACGTGGTCTACGACGGCCTGGGGCGGAAGGTCCGCGAGACGGGGCAGGTGGCACAGGCCGATGCCGCGGACGTCGGCGCCGACGGCGACGCCAAGACCTTCGCCTACGACGCGGCCGGACGGCTGACTATGGTGGTTCTGGCGGCCGTGGATGATCCGGAGACCACTGCGCCGGATCTGGTGCATCCAGTCTACCGGTACTATTACGACCGTTTCGGCAATCAGGTCGGCATTCTGGACCCGAAGGGGCGGGCAACGGTCTTCGAGTACGACCACATGAACCGCGTCGTGAAGAAGTACATGCCTTATGCGGTGAGCGGGCTGAGTGGGTTGACTGATCCTGCGGCTGCGATTGCGTGGGAGGCAATTAGGATTGCGTTGCCGGTTGGGCAGGCGTGTGAGTCGTTCCAATATGATGATCTTGGTCGGCAAGTCGTGCATGTGGATTACGCCGGGCAGTGGACGCTGTATCGGTATTACAGTGCCGATCCGGGCGACCCGGCCTACTTCATGGCGGGCGGGCAGTTCCGTGGTCTGCCGGGTCAGTTAAAGTCGCAGGATTCGTATTATTCCGATCCAGGCGCGACGCCCGGCGTACCGGCCGAACAGACCGTCTTCAGCTACGACCCCCTCGGCCGGAAGCTGACGGAGACAGCGTACGAGGACGGCGTGCAGACGTACAGTACGACATACGCCTACGATGACGAGGGACGGGTCGCGTCGATCACCACGCCCGAAGGCACCGTCAACTACGAATACAGCCCGATCACGGGCCTAAAGACCGCCACATGGACGGGCGCCGACCCGGCGGCCCCGACCACCCGCACGGAGTACACCTTCGACGAGCTTGGTCGCCTGGTGACGGTTGAAGTCAAAAAGCGAAACGAACTGAGCGTTGATGAAACGACGTCCTATACTTATAATGCAGTCGGCTCTTTGGAAAGTACAGACTACCCTAACGGCAACTATACATATCACTGGTACGACTCGCTAAGCCGGTTGGTCAAACTGGCTAACTACGCCGAATACGAGGCCGATCCTGACAATCCTTCGGGGGCGGTGCTTAGCAGTTTTAAATATTCGTTAGCCCCTGATGGCCAGCGATTGCAGGCAGCGGAGATGCTGGGCGCTAGCACGCGAACGGTTCAATGGCATTATGATGGGCTGAACCGGCTCACACAGGAATCGGTTGTCGGCGGTTATGCGCACCTGTACGACTATGACTTGGCCGGAAACCGCGTCAGCATTACCAGAGACGGCACAACGACGTATTGCTTCTATGACGAGCATGACCGCCTGGAAAAGGAATGTTCGGACATGGCCGGAACTAATTTGCTGGTGCAGTACGGCTATGATGCAAACGGCTCGTTGACCAGCAAGGCCGTAACCGGCGGCGAAACGACCGTCTATACGTACAATCTGCAAGACCGTCTGGCAAGCGTAACGGTCGGGGCAAATCCGACGGTAACGTATCGCTACGATCCGTCAGGCATCCGGGTGCAGAAGGCGATTGCCGGCGGCGATGCGATTGATTATCTGATCGACCCGCAAAACCATACCGGTTACGCGCAGGTGTTGGAGCAGACGGTTTCCGATGGCGTGAATCCGAACAACGTAACGTTCTTCATTATCGGTTCGGATGTGATCGGTCAGGCAACCGACTCCGCCGCCCCATTGTATCTTTTGTACGACGGCCATGGTTCGCTAAGACAGCATGCGGATGACGCCGGGGCAGTGCAGCAGTCGTACAATTACGACGCCTACGGCAACGCCGACGGTTTCACCCCGACGGACGGGCTGTACTATTGCGGCGAGATGTACGACGCGGATATGGCGTTTTACAATAATCGCGACCGCTGGTACAACCCACGAAACGGCCGTTTCAATCAAACGGACCGCTATGCGGGAAATCCTCAGGACCCCCGATCCTTGCACAAGTACCTCTACTGTAATGCCAATCCAATCAATGGCATTGATCCGACTGGTCAGTTCAATATACCGGATATAAACCTGACCGTAGCTTTTCGCGCCACGATGTTGTCGTTGAATATCTCCGGCGGTCTCTACCATGCTCGAGGTGTTGTGCGCTCAACCACAGGCGTGATAAACGCATGGGGCTATGGAGATTTCTGGGGCGGCCTGCCTCACGTAGTTATGGGGGCTGTGCACGGTATAGGAGTGGCAAACAGCGCGGCCGGGGTAATGGCGGGTGTACAAGGCCCGCCTCCCGGTTCTGCGCCGGCGATGGCGCTGGCGGGCGGCGGCGTGATGAGCGGCGAGCGTTTCTGGACGGTTGTTGTGTCCAATCCAGCGGTGGCGGGCTGGGTGATCGATCAGGTAGCGCCGGCTGCCTATACGGCTTTTGTGGTCTTTGCGGCAAGAACCGGCGAAGCTGGCGAAGCGCAGAATCATCACGGTGTGCCGTACGAAAACAACAACTACAAGCACCATGAACATGCCCTTATGAAACAGGCTAAATGGAAGCAGAAGGATTTGAAGGACATGCGGGAGAATCAATTCCTGCTGGATAACCACGGCGGCCGCCATTGGAGTCCCTATCATGTCGAAATCAAGAGGCGGATGGATGATGCTCTCCGCCGCGTACAGGGGCAAGGTCGCGATGCGGCGCGCAGAGAGTTATACACGATCTTCCGTGAGATCAAAGAGGACATTAAAAGCGGCACATTAAGACCTTACAAAAACAAAGATGTGTCTTTGCACGAGTGAGAATCATGAAGTACTACGATATTCTGTACGCAAATGGGAAGATACAGGGCGTTGAACGTTGGGAGGGGGGTGATTTCAACGTATTGGCGTTTTGGGATGGCCTTCCTTTTGAGGGCGTAATCCCAAAGGAGGTGCAGTTGTTCATTCCTCCAGAAGACGAAGGTTTGCTGAAGCCTGCGATTCTGCCGAATCCTGTGTCGTGGCTGATCATCTCGGACCGCCTGTTGGAGATATGGTCGCCGTACATCGAAGAAGATGTACAGGTCTTCGACGCGCCCATCTTTTATGAATTGGATCATCGTCCTTGCCAGGGCTATCACATCATAAATCCTATCAGAGTCGTCGACTGCATCAACTGGGATAAAACCGTTGAAAAGAAGCGACCCGATGGAACACGGCGGGCTATCTATAACCTGACCTTGCGCAAGGACCGGCTTGGCAAGCATCATATTTTTCGATTGGAAGACTATTTGACGCCGCTCATCATCAGCCCGAAACTGGTCAAATGCCTGACCGATGATATACATGGAGTGGCGTTTCTCAAAATTCCGGTTTCGGAATGACAGCAGGTAATCCTGCGAGAGCGCATGCAACGGAAGCGCACTGACTCTGGCGGTAGGGCTTCTCTTAACGGCCACATCGTCGAGTACTAACATGATTCGCTCAACCGGCTTACGTCCGACAGTGCGGCTGCGCGCGTCCGCACGTGGATTACGGTGAGCGGCGCGATGCAGGATGAAACCACGGTTCTGTATCTGGTCGATCCTGACAATCACACATGCGCAGGTGCTTGAGGAATGGTCCGAGACGGGCCAGACGCCAAATGTGACCTACACCATCGGCGACGACGTGATCACGCAGGCCGACAGTGCGGGCATCCATCACATCATCTATGACGGGCACGGCTCGACAAGGCAACTGACCGACCATCCCGCCACGGGTCTGGCCTCCGCAACGGACAACTACAGCTACGACGCGTACGGAGTACTCCTGCAGCCTGACGCGGCCGCATCGCAAAAGCCCGGCTTCACTCCCAAACAAACAACGAACCTGCTCTACGCCGGCGAATACTTCGACGCCAACGCCCAGCACTATTACAATCGAGCCCGCTGGTACAACCCGCTAAACGGCCGCTTCAACCGCACCGACCCCTACGCAGGCAGCCCCCATGACCCCCAATCCCTACACAAGTACCTCTACTGCCACGCAAATCCGGTGAATATGGCTGATCCATCTGGGAATTTGTCTGTCTTGAAAACGGTCGCGATAACTTCGATAGTTCTTACGTTATGTGCCACGCTGATACCCATCGGTGGAGGAATTATAGTTGCATACAGAGCCGGAGTCAGTCCGAGCGAGTTCTGGCGTGAGTTCACTTCGTGGGAAACTTGGGCGGAGGCTCTCATTGCGATAGGCTTTGGAGCATTGACAACCGCATCTGTGAAGTGGATAGCTCTCAAACTTGGAATAAGAGCATTCTCTATGTTCGGCTTGATCATGTCTGTCTACAGTGTGATCAAGTCCGCTGAGCTAACCAAAGGCATGTTGACCGGGCAATTTCGAGACGAAGACATTGCACACTTCCTTGCGGTAATGACAGCGACCATTGTGCTCACCGTAGCGGTTGGTTTCGTGCTCACAAAATACAACCAGTACTACTCGGAAACCAAGCGAGCACAAGCCCGCGGAAGACAGAACCAAACTCAAGTGCTCAAGGAAATGGGCTTAGATGAAAACAGGGCGAGAGTGATAACGCACGAAGGTGCAAGTGTGCCTGACTCGCTCACTGACAATCTGATTGTAGAGGTTAAAGATCGCAAAAACGTGTCGTTGACTAGGCAGTTGAGAATTCAAACTCAAGGGGCCAACGGCAGAAATACAGTTTTGGTGACAGGGATGTTCACAGACGTGAGTGGGCCTGCTCAGCGTGCATTTCACACTGTAGTTAGGCGCCCGGATCTTGGACCGCATACAGAAATCATTGTGCTCCAGATGGTAAAAAGTGTTGCCTTGAACAAGCTTTTCTGGGAGTTTGAAGAAGACTATTAAGAAGTCTTTTGGGAGATGTCAATGCGGAATAGAATAGACCAGTTTATAGCGCACTTGTATTTTGATACGCATGATCTTCCAAGTGTAGTGGCAATGCTGATGGATTTAGGTCAAGCGACAAGACCCAGGTACATTAGTGCCAAAGAGCATGGCAGAGACAGATGTCCTTTTGGGGGATTTCAGGACTTTGCAGAAATGCCCGTTGGCTGTTTTCTATTTGCCGACATGTGCCGGTTCAATATAACGTATGACTATTTTGGGTTTACATGGATTGTAATCGATGCTAGCGATGGTGGTTCGTTTCAAGCGGATGCGGCATTGAATATTATCGAGCATGCTTGCCACAACAATTTGATGTACGGATTTGCTGCTCTTGAGAAAGAATACAAACACAGAAATCTCTTGTCTGTTTGCAGAAGCTTCGGCGAAGTTAACGCGTGGTTAGGCAGAAACATAAACAATGGTTTGCCAGGTCTCTATTGGCTTAACGCAATATCTTCACGGTTAATGTCAGAAACAGGAATTTCGTTGCTCGACCTCACGCAGAAATTGGATTTTATGAGCCATCAAATAATAGGAGCGACTCATTTTCTCTGCCTGTATGAAGAGCCACAAGCGTGGAAAAAGCACGCAAGAACGATAGACAAGGTATGCGCAGAAACTGGGGGAGTTCTTTCCATGAGGCAGGTCATGAAGGATTGCGGCAAGTATAGAAACATACAGGCGCTTAGTGAGTTTTTGTCTCAGTTCAAGTGATTACCATGGTGGATCGAGGAATATGCCGCCGTATTGACATTGCTCAGATGGGCGGTTGCTGGATGCATCCGGCCACCAAATACGCATGCAGACGGTTTCAGGCCAACGTATCCATCGGGGCTCTGCCGCCGATGGTGATCGACAAGGGGATCGCCGGTGAGGGGCCGCTGGCGCATATTATCACAAACAAGTACGCGGACCACTTGCCGTTGAACCGGCTGGAAGGCATTCTCCAGCGGCACGGGGTTGATATCAATGTTTCGACTATGTGCGACTGGGTGCGAGACTGTGCGGATCTGCTGAAACCGCTTGTTAAACAGATGCGTGAGAAGATTTTGGAGGCGCCAAGATCAACACTGACGACACGCCGGTGCCGGTCGAGAGCAGGAACCGCAAGGGGTCCACTTATAACGGCTATCTGTGGGTATAAGTGAAATACAGGTACGCGATACCTTTTTGGCAGTTCCGGCGAAGCCCGCGAACTAAAAAGGTCTTGCTCTTTGACAAGTTGATGAGATCGGCGAGGCGGAGTACCTCCTCCACGACGGCCACGGCAGCACGCGGCAGTTGGCCGATGCCTCGGGCAGCGTCGCCGCGGCCGACAACTACAACTATGACGCCTACGGCATGCTCCTG
>Ga0334885_1004145_pt1 | contig 12784 bp, 10 predicted proteins | sample GraSluR1_MG_8_FD_207233 | JGI IMG/M metagenome (GOLD analysis project Ga0334885, IMG submission 207233) | Sludge microbial communities from methane-producing bioreactor in Wageningen University, Netherlands - Granular Sludge_31_05-R1 | ecosystem: Engineered > Bioreactor > Anaerobic >...
ATCCCCACAACATCCGAAAGGAAAGGTGATACCCATGCAAAGAAATCGCCTTCACCATCATGAAAAAAAGAAGCTGTTCCGGTTTTTTTCTTGACATTACCACTGTGTCAGGGTGTATTGTCTGGAGAGATCGGGCAACAATACTTCAGCAGCAGAAAGGAGAAATGCTCCATGACACCGAAAGCATCACAGCTGCGTGCCTTCGAGGAATTCCCTCCCGGGAAACGATCTCCTCTGATGGTAGCTTTGTTTCTATTGATTTTTTCCGCTCTTCTGGCTTTCCAAAGCCTCGCAGAGGCCACCGTATGGACCGTCACGAGTACCGCAGACAAGGCCTACAATCCTCCCGAGGGAACCTTACGCCATGCGGTGCAGAACGCCTGGAATAACGACATCATCACCTTCGCAAACCCCGGCATGGAAATTCAGCTTACGGAGGAGCTGCCCATCAGCAAAAACATCACCATCATGGGAAGCTCCACCACGGTTCGCCAGACTGCCAGGTATCACCGGGTTTTTTCCGTGGCTTCCGGGGTCTTCGTGCGAATGGAGTATCTTACCATCACCGGAGGGAAGGGCTACAGCGGCAACTCTGGAGGCGGGGGCATCCTGAACAAAGGATACCTCACCCTCTACCGCTGCACCCTCCGGGATAACTACGCCTCCACCTACGGAGGGGGGATCGAAAACTACAAAGACCTCACCCTGAATATCGTGGTTCTGGAAAATAACACCGCGGCTCACCAGGGAGGGGGGGTCTGCAATCGTATGGGGGGCACCCTGAACGCTTACACCTCTACCATACGGAACAATATCTCCGAGGGATACGGAGGAGGATTGACAAATTTCGGCACCGCCAATCTGCTCTCCCACACCGCCTTTTCGGGAAATAGCGCCAATCGAGGAGGGGGAATTTACAACGACGGAAGCATCACCACCTCCTGGTGTACCGTAAGCTCGAATCACGCCTCGGAATCCTCCGCCGGAGGAGGCATAGAGAGCTACGCCTCCGTGGCCCTTGCAGAAAACTCAGAGGTCAAAGGCAATACTCCCCTGGAAATTCTCGGAGAGTACACCGCCGATGGCACCTGTACCATCGGCACCGCTCCGGGAAGAAGCTCCGTGGCCCTGGGAGGAGTTGCTTCGGGCTCCTCTCCCCAACCCCGCTCCACCGCGGGAGATTCCGACGTACGACGTGCGGAGGAGGATCTGGGGAATTCCGGAAGCCTCCTGTATGGAGAGGTGAAAGATGCCCTTTCCGGAGATCTTCATGGCATTTCGGGAAACCTTTCGGTCTCTCTGGAAGGCATGAACGCCACCCTCTACACCGCCTTCACCTACGAGAACGTTCCTCTGGAAGATACTTCCGGCAACGGGGAGCTGGAGATCGAGTTCACCGCCTCCTGGCCGCAATACGTGCGCTACTACGCCGCCTTTGCCCTGGCGGAGGAGGACGCTGTATCAAACGGTGAGAACCCAAGAACCCTCACGCCGGGAAGCTATGTGCTCCCGGAACAGGGAATCCAGTTCGAGATTCAGCCGGGGCAGGCTCTCCCCGAAGGGGTTACCCCCCCAGACTTTTACGAGGCAGGGGAAGGGCTGCGGACCTGGCGGAATGTGGTAACCGATAACGGCTCCTTTGACCTTAATCCCGAGGTTGGAGCGGTAACCTTCCGGGTCTGTTCCGTTCGAGCGGAGGCAGAGAGACAACCTCCCGCATCGGGGGGCGGCTCCGGAGGGTGCAGCGCAGGAGCAGGAGCAGGAACAGCATCGCCACTCTCTCTTCTCCTGCTTCTGGGAGTGCCCGTCTTCGCAAAATTTCAGAGACTCCGGGGAGAGAGATAAACGGAAATTCTCGAAAAAGACAGAAAAATATTTTCTCAGCCCTTGACTTTGACATAGTGTCAAGGTATATGCTTGATCCAGCGAAGGAAGGTTCACCGTCACAGACCAACATCCATAAACATCACAAGGAGGAATCTGCCATGAAGAAGAAGGGAACCGAACAGATCGAAAAGGAAACAAAGGAAGCTCTCGCAAAGGAAAAAATAGAACGTAAACCCGATGAGCTGGATGACGCGGATCTGGAGAACCTCGCGGGAGGCGAGGGAATGACCACGGGAAACATCATCAATCCCTAAAACATACACCCTTGCTTTGCCCGCGAAGGACCAAGGCGGCCCGGTTCCCTTCCTCCTTCACGTATAGGTACAAACGTCATTCCTTATGGAGCGGCTTTACACAATGATGTGCCGCAAAATATGTCATCGAAATCTCCGCCGTTCCGTATTTTCTCTCCACCTGCAGGGACATGCCCATAAGAACCGGGAACTCGAAGGGGGATTCGTCTTTCTGAATTCAGGCAAAAGACGAAAACGAGGAGATTTTAGAAAGGAAAGGGAACACCCATGCAAAAAGACCACGGTTATTGCGACCACGATTCTTCCGGAGAAAGAGAAAGCAAAAAACCTTTCTTTTGCGGGAAAAGAGCTTGTTTTTACCTGACCTTATGCACCTTGATGCTCCTGGGGCTTTCTCTCTTCCAGGGCCCAGCACACGCCACCACCTGGATCGTCACCAGCGGAGCAGACGATGGAGCCCGAGAGACCCTGCGTCATGCGGTGGAAAACGCCGCTGCGGGGGATACCGTTTCCATTCGCGTGCCTGTGGTGAACCTTAGGGGATACCTTTTCGTCAACAGGAATCTCACCATAAGCGGATATCCCTCCGCCACCCTCCGCCAGACCGTAACAGGGGAACGGGTAGTCTACTTCATTCCCGGCATCACCTGCACCCTCAAGGGCCTCACCATCACCGGAGGAGATCTCTCGGGAAGCTCCGCCTGCGGAGCGGGGCTCATCAACCATGGCACACTTACCATGGAAAACTGCACCGTCACGAACAACACCGTGGGAGGAGGCATTCTGAATGCGGGAAACCTCACCATGTACAGTTGCACCGTGAGCTACAACACCGCCAACTGGCCCCGAAGAGCCGCGGGGATCAATAACGAAGCCAGCGGATACAGCACCCCGGTTCTTACCATGTACAACTGCGTGGTAGAGGGAAACGAGAATTACGACACCGCCGGAGGGGGCATTCTGAACGGGGAAATTCTCTACATGTACTGCTGCGTCGTGGATAACAATAAGAGCAAGGGATCCGGAGGAGGATTGCTCCTGAATCTCTACACCGAAACATATCTGGCCCAGGGGACCAAAATCAAGAACAACACTCCGGACCAGATCGCAGGCTCCGGAACCTACACCACCGACGGTAACTGCTATATCGGCGGCAACCCCGGCAGAAGCTCCGTGGCCCTGGCAGGGGTGGCTTCGGGGGCCTCCCCGGAAGCTCGCTCCACCGCGGGAGATTCCGACGTACGACATGCGGAGGAGGATCTGGGGAATTCCGGAAGCCTCCTGTATGGAGAGGTGAAAGATGCCCTTTCCGGAGATCTTCATGGCATTTCGGGAAACCTTTCTGTTTCTCTTGAAGGCATGAACGCCACTCTCTACAACGCCTTCACCTACGAAAACGTACCCCTGGAAGATGTCTCGGGCAACGGAGATTTGGAGATCGAGTTCACCGCCTCCTGGCCTCGCTACGTGCGGTACTATGCCGCCTTCGCTCTGGCGGGGGAGGATGCGGCGCATGGGGGGAACACAAAAACCCTGGTTCCCGGAAGCTACGTTCTTCCCGAACGGGGGATTCAGTTCGAGATCGAGCCCGGGCAGGACCTCCCCGATGGAGTGACTCCTCCGGAGTTCTACGAAACCGGGGAGGGATTGCGAACCTGGCGGAATGTAGTGACAGATAACGGCTCCTTCGACCTCAACCCCGAGGCAGGGGTGGTAACCTTCCGGGTCTGCTCCGTCCGGGCGGAGGCAGAAGCTCCTGCTCCTGCATCGGGGGGTAGCTCTGGGGGATGCAGCACCGGGACCACAGGCGTTTCAGGGCTCTCTCTGCTGCTTCTTTTGGGACTTCCAGGAACTTTATTTTTTAATAAATAAGAGGAAACGTCTGTTGCAGGAGGCGACTCCCGGTCATACGGGAGTCGCCTCCTTGTCCAGAAGAAGAAAGAGGCTTGATCCATCCACTTTTTGATAGAGAAAACCGTAAATTCCAGTTTCGATGAGAGGAGAATTTATTGTGAAAAAAGAATTTTTACGCTTCCGAAGATATCAAATAAATGGAGTGATTTTATCGGCAATATTCCTGCTGCTTTTGCACAACCCCGCAGAAGCCACCATATGGACCGTCACGAACACCGGAGACGACCCTGCCAATCCTGCAGCCGGCACCTTGCGCCACGCCATACAGAACGCCTGGGCCAACGATACCATTACCTTTCAAAATGCCGACATGGAAATTCAGCTTCAGGGGGAACTCCCTCTTTCCAAGGCTGTCACCATCATGGGAAGCTCCACCATCATCCGACAGACCGCAGCAAACCAACGGGTTTTTTCGATAGGCTCAGACCGCTTCGTGAAGCTCTCGTATCTTACCATCACGGGAGGAAATGCTTCGGACGGTTCGGGGGGTGGAGCCATTTTGAACAGGGGCCATCTCACTCTCTACCGCTGTACCCTCAAGAACAACACCTCCAACACCAACGGGGGAGCAGTGGATAACTGTAAGGACGTGGTCCTTAACATTACCACTTTAGAGAACAACATCGCCGATAAGAGCAGCGGAGGAGGATTCTACAACCGAAGCGGGGCCACGCTGACCACCTTCACATCCACCTTCCGGAACAACACTTCCGCCGGAGGAAACGGGGGAGGACTGGCAAACTATGGTAACGCAAGCCTGACGTCCCACACCTCCTTCTCGGGTAACAGCGCAAGTCGAGGTGGGGGCATCTACAACAGCGGTAACCTGAGTACCGCCTCAAGCACCATAAGCTCCAATCAGGCCAACGCCAGCTCCGCCGGAGGGGGCATAGAAAACCACGGCCTTGCCAACATCACGCAATCCTCCAGTATAACCGGCAATACCCCTCTGGAAATCGTCGGAACCTACACCACCGACGGATCCTGCACCATCGGCACCGCTCCGGGGAAAAGCTCCGTGGCTCTGGCTGGAATGGCTTCCGGAGCCTCTCCTCAGCCCCGCTCCACCGCGGGAGAATCCGACGTCACCGCTGCGGAGAGAGATCTTGGAAACTCCCAAAGCACCCTCTACGAAGAGATACAGACCGCCCTTTCGGGAGATCTTCGGGGTATTCCAGGAAACCTTTCCGCCTCTCTGCAGGGGATGAATGCTACTCTCTACAATGCCTTCGCCTACGAGAACATTCCCCTGGAAGATACTTCCGGCAGCGGGGAGCTGGAGGTTGAGTTCACCGCCTCCTGGCCGAAATACGTACGCTACTACGCCGCCTTCGCCCTGGCGGAGGAGGATGCAGCATCAAGAGGCGGATATGCGAGAATGCTGGCTCCCGGAAGCTACGTTCTCCCCGAAGGGGGCATTCAGTTTGAAATTCAGCCCGGGCAGAACCTCCCCGACGGCGTAACTCCTCCGGATTTCTACGAGACCGGGGAAGGGCTGCGTACCTGGCGGAATACCGTAACGGATAACGGCTCCTTCGACCTGAATCCCGAGGCGGGGGTGGTAACTTTCCGGGTCTGTTCCGTCCGGGCGGAGGCAGAAGCTCCCGCATCGGGGGGCGGCTCCGGAGGATGCAACGCAGGAGCCCCAGGGGCTTCGGGGCTTTCTCTGCTGCTTCTGGGACTGCCCCTGGCAATCTTTCGGCTCAAAAAGAAGTAATTCTGGAATTCTGAAAAAAAGAAAATTTTTTCTTGCCCCTTGACTTTGACACTGTGTCAAGGTGTATGCTGATCCCATGAAAGAAGCACCGCGTGCAAAAACCCATGAGATTGAAGGAGGAGAGTTCCGTGAAAGACAAAGCTACGAAGCATTCCGAAGAGATGGAAAAAGAGGCTCTGCTGAAGGAAAAAAAGAACCGGAAACCCGGCGAACTGGAGGATGGAGAGCTGGAAAATCTCTCCGGAGGCGAGGGAATGAACACGGGAAACGTGATTCTCCCCAAATAAAAATTTCCCCCGGCGCCGCAAGGACGAGGATGTATTGACATTCCTCGTCCTTTTTATGTACGAAGAACCCCCCCGGTTCACTACTATCCAAAAAGAGAAGGAGCCAAGAATAATGGGATACGAATGGAAAAATCCCGGCAAAGAAAGCACATATCAGCAGATTTTTCCCAAAAGAAGGTTTTTCTTGTATTGTCTGCTTCCATGCACCATCTTTTTGCTCTTCCTGAGCTTCCGGGAGGCTTCGGGAGTCGCCATGCGATGCGTTACAAGCGGTGCGGACGATGGCTCTCCGGGCACCCTGCGTTATGTGCTCGCAAGAGCCAACCCTGGAGACACCATAAGGTTTGACGGAGCGGGTACCGATATTCGTCTGACTACGGAACTTGTAATCAGAAACGGCCTCACCTTCACAGGCCCTGCCACCATCACTCAAACCGGAAACTGCCGGGTCCTTTCGGTAAATGATGTTACCTGCACCATGCGGTATCTTACAATTCAGGGAGGAAGAGCCCCTTTTCCCAATTCCGGGGGAGGAATATTCTGTACGGGTACAGTAATTATGGAACGCTGCACTCTACGAGAGAATACCGCTTTTCTCCTGGGGGGGGGATTGATGCTTGGAGAAGGAGCTTCCGCCATCCTTCGTGGATGCACCATTCAACATAACCGCGCTTATAAGGGAGGGGGCATCTACAAACCTGGAGGATCGCACAACGCCGCATCTCTTCGCCTGGAAGAGGGGTGCGTTATTACAGGTAACTCCGAAGACAATATCAATGCCACCTATACCACCGACGGTAGCTGCACCATAGGCGACACCCCCAATCACAGCGCCACCGCCTTTGGAGGATATACGGGAGATACGGCACCACAACCTCGTTCCATTGTGGAGGATGCGGACGTGAGTACGGTTTCACGGGATCTGGCGAATACGGAAAGCCATCTCTTTCAATCAGTGGCGGAGGCCCTTTCAGCAGATCTGGGAGAGCTTTCCGGAGAAACCTCTGCCTCTTTCTCGGAACTGAACGCCTGCCTCTATTACGCCAACGCTTTTGAGAACGTGGCTCTGGAGAGCACAGATCTTTCCGTGGAATACACCGCTTCCTGGCCTGACCGGGTGCGCTATTATTCACTCTTCTCCAGAGCCGACGGCTCGGGATACGAAATTCCCGAACGGGGCATACAGTTCGAGATTCGGCCGGGGCAGGATCTCCCCCAGGGCGTAACGCCTCCGGATTTCTACGAACCGGGAGAGGGACTCATGACGTGGCGTAACCTGGTGACGGATAACGGCCCCTTCGACCTCAATCCCGAGGCGGGGGTGGTAACCTTTCGGGTCTGCTCCATCCGGGCTGAAACGAAAGCTTCCGCATCGGGAGGCGGCGGTTCCGGAGGGTGCAACGCCGGAGCCGGGACGGCTTCGGGGCTTTCTTTACTGTTTCTTCTGGGGTTGCCTCTCGGGTTGTCTCTTAGAGCGGTTCTCGTTGCCATGTGACACTATATTAACGGGAGAGCCGGAGCTTGTGTGTCCCCGGCAGCGACCATAGTGGTCGGCGAGCGCAGCTTTGCGTCGCGGAGGCCCGGTGCCGGCACAGGACGTGCCGGTAAGCCCCAGCCGCGCAGCTGGTCGGCGCGCCTGGGGCGACGGGCCGGAGCAGCAAAGCAAGGGAGCGGTTTCGCCACTTTCGGAGCAGAGGGGACACACAAGCGGAGGCTCCGTGAAACAGCACATGACACATTATTTCTGAAACCGCTCTAAAACCATGAGGTGATACATTCGTACATGTGTGAGTTCCAGAGTGATCCCGGGGGAGCAGAGACGTCTCCCCCAGTTTTTTGTTTTTACTTCCTTGTTCTTCCTGCACCCTTACTGGGGATGGACCACCTCAAACTCCTCGCAGAGCACGAGTATATCCTCCCGGAACTCCAGGCCACACTCCCGGAGCCCCCGGGAAAAAGCCGCCTCATGTGCCTGACGCCAGTATTCCAGAGAGCCATCCCCCTCTCCTTCCCGGGCGGCAAATTCCCGAGGCACTTCGTTGAAGGGAAAGATCTGCAGCCTGGTAGTGCGGATAATGCAGAGGGCCCGCCCTTCCCAATCGGTGACAATGCTGTAATCCCCCTCTTGAGGAAGAGGTTCTTTTTCCTCTTCGTAACATGCCATTGCACTGGCGGTGGCGCGCTTGATCCCCCGGAGCACCAGCTCTGCGAGAGCATCCGCATCTTCCTGGTTGTCACAGAAGTGCCAGGAGCTATAGACTTTATTCGTATTCTCCGGAGTCTCTCCCAGAGTGGCGAGATAGTTCTCCCAGAGGGCTTTTACCGAAGCATGTTCGCTCATACCATACATCTCCCTTTCGTGATACATGTCATTGCAGACTGCAGATCGTAGATTTTAGAAATTATTCATAAATGATGTGCCATCTGCCATTTCACGAAGCCCCCATAGGTGGGCGAGCTTCCCCCAGGCGCACAAGACGAAAGCTTACCATATCAGCACGCCGCAGGCTACCGGCGGGGCAGTTGCAGCGATTCCCCGGTTCGAAAGCGGGCAACCCGGGTGAGAAGCTCCTCTCCCTGAGATCGCATCTCCTGAACCATCTGGGCTACTTCTCTGGCGTTGTCGGCGGTCTCCTCCGCATCCCTTTTGATGACGCTGATACGTTCCCCCATCTGGGTGCTGCTGAGGCTGATCTGATCCATGGCAGAGGCCATCTCCTCACTTGAGGCAGCCTGTTCCTGAGAAATAGAGGCGACGTTCTCGATAACCCCCAGAACCCCCTGAATCTGCAGAAGGGTCTCTTCAAGCTTTTCGTGAGCCTCTCCCGCCTGAACCAGGGTGGTTCCCAGAATAGCCCCGGAGTCTTCCGCCACCTGCATGGAATTTTTACTGTTCTCCTCCAGTTGCTCTATCAGTTTGGAGACTTCCCCCGCCGCGAGGTTCGATTCTTCCGCAAGTTTGCGTACTTCCTCCGCTACCACAGCAAAACCGCGCCCCGCCTCTCCCGCCCAGGCCGCCTCAATGGCGGCATTCAAAGCGAGCATGTTCGTCTGATTCGCTATTTTTGTAATGGTAGAAACAAAACCAGAAATATTTTGCACCGCCTCAGAGAGATGCGCCACAGCAGCCATACTCTCCCGGGTCTTTTCGCCCATGCCCCGAAGATCTTCGAGCATGATGCGTACCTTCTCCACAGATTCTTCTGCAGAGCCTTCCATCAGGGAGACCGCTTCGGCCCCTTCGCCAGCAGACCTCGCTATGGTCTGGGCAGCTCCGGCAACTTCTTCGACCCCCGCTGTGGTCTCCTCTATGGAAGCGCTGTTCGATTCGGAGAGTTCCGCGGTTTCGTCAACGTTCTTTCGCACATCCTCCGCCGCAGCATCCACCTTTTCCGAAACCTGCACGAGAGCATCCGCCCTGGCTGAGACACTCTCTGCCATATGGCGAATTTCGAGCACCATGGCGGCCTGGGACGCTATCATCGCCGTCAGAGCATCCGCCATGGCTCCCATTTCATCCTTTGAACAGATCTGAAAATCCCGCCGGGAGATGGTGAGATCCCCCTCCTGAGCCTGCCGGGCAAGCCGTTCCACCCGCCTCAAGGGCTTGGCGATCCGTCCCGCAATAAAGAATATAACCAGAGTGATGAGGAACATTCCCAGAAAGCTCAAGAAGACGTTTATGAAAAAAAGCCTCTGGGAAGAGGCCACCACATCTCTCTTCGGGATGACCGCGCTGAAACTCCAGGGGGTTCCCGTCTTTCCCACCAGCACCGGGGCAAAGGCCCTGTAGGTAGGTTCGTTCATCGTTTCAGACCAGCTCTCCTGAAACCAGCTCTCTCCGCTTCGAATACCCCGAAGAATTGCCTCCCCTTCGGAACCCTCCATCTCCGGAGCAGGTTTTTCTATCTGTTCCGGATCAGGATGGGCCGCCAGTATGCCCTCGTAGGTAAGGAGCCGCCCAAAGCCTCTCTCGTAGAGCCGGGCCTCCAGGGCTATCTTCTGAATTCCCTCCATGGCCATATCCACCCCCACCACACCCGCAGTCCTGCCGTGCGCCTTCGTGGTAATTACCAAGCTCACCATGGTAACGTCCACCTGATCGTCGTAGTAAGGTTCTGTGATGCTCTCGCCGTTTTTCTTGAGAGGATCTGCATACCAGTAATCCTTTCCCGGATTATCGTAGTCAGTAAGAACCTCGAAAACGACCTCTCCCTCTTCACGGTGGTAGTAGGGGATAAAGCGCCCTGTCTCGTCATGCCCCGGGGTATTCGCAAACTCCTCGTCCCTTCCGTCCAGAGCGTTGGGCTCCCAGCAGCTCCAGACGCCAAAAAAACCGGGATTTTCCTCCAGGGTCTTTCTAAGAACCTGGCTCAAGGTCTCACGATCCACATTCCCCGCCTCCGCAAGCCCCTCAAAAATACAGGCAAGGGTGCGGACGGTACTCATGGCAGCCTCAAACTCTGTAGTCATCTGGTGTGCATATTCTCTCGAAAGGCTGAGAGCACGCTCCTGGGCGCTCTGCACATTCTCCCTGCGGTTCATCCAGGTTATACTTCCCAGAATGATCCCGAAGACAAGAAGCACCATGGAAAGTACCATAAAGATGATCTTTCCCCGCAGCTGCAAATGTACACGCATGATCTTCTCTCCTCTTTTCTCTCGTCTTCCTGTTCTGTACGTGCTTCTTCGGAGAAGCCCTCTCCATTGTACAAAATGCATAAAAATTATGCCATCGCCAAATTGCACGAAAATTCCTTTTTTTCACCTGCCGTGAGACCTTTGCCATATTTCCAGAAATACCCAAAAAGCGTACAATGCGAGACATTATTTTACCTTGGAAGGGAGACACGCTATGAAAATCCACGAATGCCGCCGGGAGGGGAGACTTATTCTGCACCTTCAGGGACGGCTGGATGCATCCTGGTCGGATTTTTTCCGGGAAACAGCCATGGAACATATCCGCCGGGGAGAACATCACCTGGTGCTCCATGCGGAGGATCTGGAGTTTCTCAGCTCCCTGGGAATCCGGGCCCTTATGCAGATCCACCGGGAGCTTGCCCCTCTGGGAGGCTCCTTGCAGATCGTGCACGCCTCGGGGATGGCCCGGGAGATTCTGGAGATGGCGGGGCTCCACAGCTGGCTTTCCGAAGAGCTTCTCGACTGGCAGGCTCTTCTCTCTGACTCCGGTGAAGAACCCGGAAAAAAAGCTCTGCAGTACTTTCCCCTTCCTTTGAGAGCCCCTCTGGAACTGGAAGAGGTGGCCGCCTGGAAACCCTGGAATACCCTTTGCTCTGAAGAGTGCCGCCCTCTCAGTTTCGATGCTTTCAGCTACGGCCTCGGCATCGGAGGAAGCGGCACAGACTGCGAAGAGGCACGCCCCCACATGGGGGAGTTTGTCGCTCTGGGGGGACATCTGGCGCTTCAACCCCCGAACAGAGGGGGGAGGCCAGACTGTCTCCTGCGGGAAAAAGATTTCTCCCCCTCCCTCTACTGTGCCCAGGCCCTTCTCTTTCGAGGACATTTCTCCCATCTTCTGCGCTTCTCCCCCTCCCAGGAAATCTCCAGCTACGCTCTCTCCACCCTGGTGAAGGAGATGGACTCCCTCTCCCCCTCCTTCGCCTTCGTTCTTCTGGGAGAGATTGAGGGAGTTGTGGGGGCATCGCTTGTCCGCTCTCCGGGGGAACGGATTTCTTCCGAGCCCATGCATTTTCCGGAAGTTCGGGAGTGGCTCGACTTCTGCGGAGAGAGGGCCTTTCCGGGAGAGTCTGCCGCCGTGGCCGGAGTGGTACGTCGAAATGAGGAAGGGGCTCTTTCGGTTCACGCCCACGGAGCGATCTTTCCCTTTCAGATTCTTCCAAACGGCATGGTGAATCTGCAGGAACAGATAGACCGTTTCTTCTTCGGTGCTCCTCCCAGGGCGGTTTTCCACCTGATAGAGGATTTCCGTACCCCCCAGGGGCTGGGAGAGAGCGCCTTTCTCAGCGGTGCTGCCTGGTGGGGGCCTCTGGAATCGGAAAAGGAGAAGGATCACTCATGAGTCTTGTCTTCGGAGCCTTTACCCTGGGACTTATTCTCTCGCTTCTCTCTCTGGGGATGCTGCTGACCTTTCGCATGATCCGCTTTACGGATATCACCGTGGATGGATCACTCACCCTTGGGGCCTCGGTGGCGGCGCTGCTTATTTCGGGGGGGATGAACCCCTGGATGGCGACATTTCTGGCTCTTCTGGGAGGACTCTGTGCGGGAAGCGTCACCGGATTGCTCCACACACGCTGGAACATTTCGGGACTTCTTTCGGGGATTCTTGTGATGACAGGACTTTATTCCATTAATCTTCGAATCATGGGGAAGAGTAACATCCCCCTTCTGAACAGCTCTACCATCTCCACCCCCTTGGAAAAGCTTCTGGAACCCCTGGGTGGGGTCTCGGGAAAGCTTTCCCTCCTGGGCTGGCCCGTGTCGGTGGAAGACGCTGCGGCCCTTCTGAGTAGCCTGCTCTTCTGTCTCGTGGTGGGAGGACTCCTTCGCTTCTTTCTGCTCACCCATCTGGGAACAGGGCTCCGGGGAGCAGGGAATAATCCTCAGATGGCCCGGGCCCAGGGGCTGAACGATAAGCGCATGGTGCTTCTCGGCCTGGCTCTCTCCAACGGTCTTGTGGCCCTGGCGGGGGCGCTACTGGCCCAGTATCAGGGCTTTGCGGATATCCAGATGGGGGTGGGAAT
>Ga0334885_1004157_pt1 | contig 12762 bp, 12 predicted proteins | sample GraSluR1_MG_8_FD_207233 | JGI IMG/M metagenome (GOLD analysis project Ga0334885, IMG submission 207233) | Sludge microbial communities from methane-producing bioreactor in Wageningen University, Netherlands - Granular Sludge_31_05-R1 | ecosystem: Engineered > Bioreactor > Anaerobic >...
CAACATCATCAGCTGATTGCGATCTATTCCATATCGATAAGCCATAGCCCTTTTCCTCCTGCTCTCAGGGCTACACTATACCACATAACCTTCCGATTTGTCTATTTTTTATTCCTGTTAAACCACACAAAAATCCACTCCCAGGCCCTACAATTACGACACAGTCTCGAAGGCGGGAATCCAGTCCAGGCGCGGATCGCGCCATGAAATTCTCTCATTTTGCTCCATATTTCCTCGTGAATCCTTCGACCGCACCCTGTCTGTGATGCCATACCCGCTGCTCAGATTCGATGTTGCACCGAGATACAGCGTACCGTTTGGTCTGCCTGCCATTTCATGATCCACGTGGCATGGGCATATGTATTCCGGTCGTGTACTCCCCCCGATATTCGAAATACTCCGAATGAGCGCCCTTCAATCGCGTATGGATACCCGGTCTGGATGAAGTCATTTCCTTGTCTTTACAAAACATAAGGGGGTTCGCATATTAATAAGGTAGAAATAAGACAGGGAAGGTGGACGCAAGCCCAAGTCGAAGGAGATACGTTGATGAACAAGAAACTGCTCGAACTCGCCGTCGAGATAGTCCAATCTCAGGTCTCGATGACCAAGATGACCGGCGAAGAGATCGAAATTGCCCTTATAAAAGTATACAACGCGTTGCATAAGATGCGGCGGGCCGAAGACGAAGGCAGACTCGTGGTGTTGCACGACGAGAAGAAGGACCTGGGAGTCTCTGTCGAGGGCCGGCCGGGCACGGATGCCCGTGGTTCCATCCAGGAAGACCAGGTGACATGTATGGAGTGCGGAGCCCAGTTCCGGCAGTTGACGGCCAATCACCTGAAGACGCACCAGTTGACCCCGCGGGAATACAAGCGCAAATGGGGATTTCCGCTCAAGCAGCCTCTTGCCGCAAAAACGCTGACCAGGATGCGCAGTCGTTCGGCGAAGAAAAGAGGGCTGCCTCACAAGCTCCAGCAGTACCTGGAGGACCAGCGGAAGAAGAAGGTGCTGGAGTTGGAAAAAGGGGAGGAGGGGGGTGCGGCGGCAAGCAGGCAGTTGTGAACGAAAGCGGTCGGGTACCGCGTTGTGGAGGCGGGAGCCCCGCCCTGCCGGGAATCCGTTCAATGGCCTCGGTCATTACGGGTTCCGAATGGCTCCTTTTCATGAAGCATTTCCAGGGACAGCCTGCTGAACCTGATTGCGCGCAGCGTGTCGACGACAGACCTCTGGATTCCAGCCGGTTCATCGCTGAACAGATCCATGTGGCTCTCACACAGGTACCACACGCAGACGTAGGGTCGAACAGTACGGGGGAGTACGCATCCGTTCGGCCCGAGGTAACGGCATGGGTCGTGGAGGGACGATCGCGTCTGCCCCGGGGGAACAGGGTCGCCCAGGGCGGTCAGGTACAGGACATCGGCCTGGTTGTAATAGATATCCTGACCGCGGCAGCAGGGGTCTGAACAGGAAGGGCAGGTCTGAAGGCAGTACGCGGTCATCAGCGGGTCGATTCTTTGAATGCCCGCGAAGATGCTCTCAACCAGTGCACGAACTGTCGTGCCATCCATCGATTTTACGGACAGGGACAATACACCGGTCGCCTCCGTCCATTGTTCGTCCGTCATGGGGTGCCTGAGCAGGTTGGATTCCTCCATCTTCATGGCGGACGGGAAGACAGGTGAGTCAAGCGACGATGAACCCGTGGCGGCCGGCCTCCTCCATCTTCGCCGGACTCCGCAACCCTCCGTACCCGGCCTCTTATTCCTGCTCGATGAAATCATGGACGATGGGCCTTACCACGAGCACGGGGCAGGGGGCCTGATTGACCACGTTCTGCGCCACACTGCCTATGGTTGAACTGGCAAGGGCGGTATGACCCTGGCTGCCGACGATGATCAGGTCTATGGAAAACTCCTTGGCGACGTTCACGACCTCTTCGGCAGGTTCTCCCTTACGAATGAGAAACTCGATGTCGATCCCCTCACGCCGGTCCTGGGGCACGAACTCCATCAAGTCATTCTCCCTGTCCTGCACAAGCTTCTTCAAAGCCTGTATAAAGTCACCCTTGTAGCCCTTGCTGCTCAGTTCCTGCACTGCGTCGATGATTCGCTGGTTGATCATATGTAGGAAGTAGACCCTTGCGTTGCGGTCGTGAGCGATTTCAAGGCCGTAATGCACGGCGTTTTCCGAGTTCTGTGAAAAATCCACGAGCACGAGTATCTTCTGTATCCTGACCATCTTTCCTCCTCTTGCTTGACGAACAGCTGCCGGTGGAAGGGGGGGTTCTCTCATTCAATGGCGATCGCTCACCCCGTGCAGCGGGCACGTGCCGCAATCGGCCTTCCGCCTGCAGTGAAGGTGCCCGGTTCTGACCAGGAGAGCATGATATTCCTGAAACAATTTAACATCGGGTGTAAGGCGGTCCATAAAATATTCCCTCAGGTCGTCGTATGCGATTTGTTCGGGAATCCAGCCGTGCCTCGAAAAAATACGATGAGTGTACGCATCCACAACAAACGAGGGTTGGTGTGCGGCGTAAAGAACAATGCTGTCGGCGGTTTCAGGCCCCACTCCTCTAAGGGACAGCAGTTCAGGGCGAAGAGATTCCATATCCTGGGAAAGAAAGTCGTCGAGATTCCCCATCCATCGGGTTTGAATATGGTCACAGAAATTCTTCAGCCTGAGGGCTTTCTGGTTGTAGTAGCCGGAAGAGCGGATCCATTCCGCCAGCGCTGAAGCCGGAACGGCCGACAGTGCATCCAGGTTCAGCAGTCTTTCCCGGCGCAGGACCTCGATGCATTTTGCAACGTTTCTCCAGGCGGTGTTCTGCGTAAGGATCGCCCCAACGACGACTTCGAAGGGAGTCTCGGCAGGCCACCAGTGCTGCGGGCCGAAGCGATGGAAAAGCCGGTCATACACGACCTGGACGACATCCCGATCCGCCGTCGTCATCTGATCCCCACTCCGGAGAGAGGTGCCCCGCAATGAGTGCACGCGCCGTCCTTCAAGCTTTTCTTCCTTATGGAAAAGCCGATCCGTTCAATGAGAACATGCCCGCAGCGGTGGCAGAACGTATTTTCGCCCTCGTCTCCTGGAATATTTCCCGTGTAGACGTACCTGAGGCCCGCCTCGAAACCGATATCTCTTGCCGCCTGCAGTGTGGCGATGGGAGTGGGAGGGCGGTCGGTCAGGAGATAAGCGGGATGGAAGCGGCTGACGTGCCACGGGATATCCTGGTCGATTCCTGCCAGAAAGCGGGCAAGTTCCCGCAGTTCCTCCCTCCCGTCGTTGAGCCCCGGAATGATCAGCGTGGTGACTTCCACCCAGATTCCCACACTTTTCATGCGCTCGATGGTCTTCAGGACCGGATCGAGCCTGCCTCCGCACTGTTCCCGGTAGAATCGATCCGTGAAGGCCTTCAGATCCACGTTGGCCGCGCCCAGGAGCGGCCCGGCCTCGTGCAGCGCTTCCTCGGTCATGAATCCGTTGGTCACGAAAATATTGTGGATTCCCTGTTCGTGTGCCAGCCTGGACACTTCCAGGGCATATTCCAGGAAAATGGTCGGTTCCGTATAGGTGTAGGAGATCGTCGCACAGCCGTTTCGCAGAGCCTCCTTTACGACATCCCCGGCGGGGACATCCCTGCCGAAAATGGTGTGGTATTTGCGCGGAGACTGGGAGATGTCCGAATTCTGGCAGAAGACGCATCGAAAATTGCAGCCTGCGGTTGCGATGGAATAGCTCCTGGATCCGGGATAGTAATGAAACAGGGGTTTCTTCTCGATGGGATCCACGTGCTGGGCTATGAGCTTTCCGTATACGAGGCTGAACAGGACGCCGTCATGGTTTTCTCGCACTCCGCACCTGCCGCGCCTGCCGGGCTTGATACGGCAGTGCTGAGCGCACAGCAGGCAGTCTACTGTCTTGTCTTCGGCCTTCCTGTAGAGCATGGCTTCCTTCATAACGGCTCCTTGATCCCGATGGACTTACCCGCGGGGGAATGCCCCCGAAGCGGATATAAAGCCCATTGGGCCATCCTGCCTGATCTTTGCCGCCCGCAGAGGCGCATCTTCAGACATCTCCAGCCCGGCGCTTTTCTCCTCTACGGGCAAGTGCCAACAGGGACTGTGAAGAGGCCTTCGCCCGATACCCGCGGGCAACTCGCAGAAGAGAGGAGTCTGGACCAGCTGTAAAGGATAACGCAAATCGAGGCGCATGGCTATGAAGTGTCCGAACGGGTGCCAGTGCAGAAAACGGGAGCGCTCCATGCGGCACGAGTATTTCAGGATCTGAAGAGGCATGGTCAGGCAGGTGGCCCAGCGCAGAGGAGGCCTGCCGTCAAGAGCCTTTCCGGCCAGTTCCTGGAGTTCGAATACACTGTAGAACCTGGCATGACGGTAGTAGGAATCCTTGCGCCAGAGCTGTTCGGCACGGCGCTGGAGCGCAATGATGGAGTACTTGTTCAGGCTCCCGAGGAGTACATGACGCCTGGCGACCCGGCAGGCCTCCCGAATGGCGCCTGCAGGGTTGTCGACGAATTCCAGTGTGGTGATGAGGGCCACCGTATCGAACTCGTTGTCCTCGTAAGGAAGGTCTTCGGCGAACCCCTGGTCGATAGGAACCCGCCCGCGCAGGCGCTGGTGGGCGATACCGAGCATCGACGGAGACGGATCAATGCCTGCAACGCAATGGCCCAGGCGGTGAAACCAGTCCAGGAAGATACCTGTCCCGCACCCCACATCGAGCACTCTCTGGGGGGACGTGGGTCCCCACACCTTGAAAAGGACCTCCTTTTCAACCAGGAGAGCCGAACTTCCCGGTTCGGTGAGATACCAGTCGTCATAATGCCTGGCGTCTTCAATACGAAATACGTAGCCCACGAAGATGCACCTTGTGAATGATTCCTTCTGTCAGAGGCTTTCCGAATACACGGTCGAAAAACGAAGATGGGTCCTGCGGCATATCCGGCAGGGTTGCCCGCCGGGCCGGCTTGCGACTGTATCAGAAGTCAGGTCTCGAGGACGGCTCCCCTGGCGCCCGAGGTCACCATGCGGGCATAACGGGCGAGGTATCCGTTCTTGATCCTGGGTTCCGGCGGACTCCACCTGCCCCGGCGGGCCTGCAGGGTGGGTTCGTCCACGAGCAGTTCGAGCTTCTTGCTGGGAATATCGACGAGGATCTTGTCCCCTTCCTCGATAAGGGCGATCGGCCCTCCCACCGCCGCTTCCGGCGAAATGTGCCCGATGGCCGCCCCCTTTGTTCCTCCACTGAAACGGCCGTCCGTGATGAGAGCCACGTCCCTGTCCAGGCCCATGCCAACGATCGCGGCAGTGGGTGTCAGCATTTCCTGCATCCCCGGACCGCCCCTGGGACCTTCATACCGGATGACCACCACATCTCCAGGCTTGATCCTGCCTGCAAGGATGGCGTCCGCCGCCGAGGATTCGCTGTCGAACACCCTGGCCACGCCCGTTCTTTGCAGCATTTCGGGAGCGACTGCGGACTGCTTTACCACCGCCCCTTCAGGAGCCAGGTTTCCATAGAGGATCGCTATGCCTCCCTCGCTGTGATAAGGACGGTCGAGAGGCCGGATGACTTCCTCGTCGAGCACATTGAACTTCTCAAGATTCTCGTCGACCTTCCGCCCGGTGACGGTAAGAACATCAGGGTGGACCAGGTTCGCCGCGGACAGTACCTTCATCACTGCCTGGATACCCCCCGCGGAATCCAGGTCTTCCAGGAAATGAGATCCTCCCGGTCGCAGGCTGCAAAGGTGCGGTGTGCGCGCACTGATGGTGTTGAAGACATCGAGATCCAGTTCGATCCCCGCTTCATGAGCGATGGCGGGCACATGGAGCACCGTATTGGTCGAACAGCCCAGGGCCATGTCCACCGCTATGGCGTTTTCAAAGGCCTTTCTCGTTGCGATGTCCCTCGGGTGCACATTTCCCTTTACCAGTTCCATGATCTGCATGCCGGCTTCCTTGGCCAGGCGAATTCTTGCCGCCGTAACGGCCGGGATGGTACCGTTGCCGGGCAGCCCGAGTCCAAGTGCTTCTGTAAGGCAGTTCATGGAATTGGCCGTAAACATGCCGGCGCAGGAGCCGCACCCGGGGCAGGCACAGTCTTCGAGTTCATCCAGTTCGGCCGCAGTCATCTTTCCGGCTTTCACAGCGCCGACTCCCTCAAAAACGGAAATGAGATCAACGGGCTTGCCTGCGGCACGCCCGGAAAGCATGGGGCCGCCACTGACCACAATGGAAGGAATGTTCAGGCGCAGAGCGGCCATAAGCATGCCCGGTATGATCTTGTCGCAGTTGGGAATCAGCACCAGGCCGTCAAAAGGGTGAGCCATGGACATGATTTCCACGGAGTCGGCAATGATTTCCCGGCTGGCCAGGGAGTAGCGCATTCCCGGGTGGTTCATGGCGATGCCGTCACATACACCGATGGTGCTGAATTCGACGGGAGTTCCGCCCGCGGAACGGATTCCGGCCTTGACCGCCTCGCAAATCTTGTCGAGATGTATATGCCCCGGGATAATCTCGTTGGCGGAATTGGCGACTCCGATGATGGGACGCTCGAGTTCCTGCCGGGTATAGCCCATGGCCTTGAACAAAGACCGGTGAGGAGCCTTCTCGACTCCCTTCTTCATGAGGTCGCTTCGCATCGCGTTGTTCTCCTGTTGAGTCGGTGTCGTATCAATTCAAGTTTAATCCTATAGTTACTTTATAGCCCATGGCATTGGCAAGGGGAAAAGGTCACCGCCTGCCGCTGATTCGCAGAGGAAAAAAGTTGACAATGAATTATGCAACTTTTATAATCGTCCAGTCTTCAATAGACTTTGTATATGTTCGATACAGGAGGGTTCTCACATGGAACTCGAACGGCAGAAAGCACTCTATCCTATTGGGATTGTGGCTGAACTCCTGAATATTCATCCGAGGACACTCAGGATCTACGAACAGGAAGGACTGATCAAGCCCGCAAGGCGAGGTGGAAAGAGGTTTTATTCCAACAACGACCTCCAGTGGCTGAAATGCCTTAGGAAGCTGCTTGCGGAGGAAGGGCTCAACATCGCCGGTATCAAGAAGCTTCTGACCATCGCACCTTGCTGGAGCATCAGGGGATGCGGAGAAGACATCCGCAGGCAGTGCCCCGCAATCCTCAATTTTCCTGTTCCCTGCTGGGAACTGAAGCCTCGATGCTGCAAGGATACCGGCAACTCCTGCCCGGATTGCGAAGTCTATCTCAAGAAAATGAATCACGTGATGATGCTCAAGTGCTGCGACGATGAAGATAACGACAGAAGTGAATGATAGTCAATATGATTTCGATGGCTGTCTGTGCCTTTTCGGAAAACGACCCGCCTGAGTTGGATTTCAAGCCGTTCCCAGCCGCCAGGATAGAATGATGAATACAGTCTTCGGTCCCGTGCCGTCGAGGAGGCTCGGCAGATCGCTTGGAATCGACGTCATTCCCCCCAAGACCTGTTCTTACGACTGTGTCTATTGTGAATCAGGGCGCACGACGCACCTGACGGTCGCAAGGAAGCCCTTCGTGCCTGTCGACGGTGTTCTGCGGGAACTCGATGAATATTTCCAACGGCACCCTGCAGGAGCCGATGTGCTTACCTTCTCGAGTGCCGGCGAACCCACCCTCTACGAACCCCTGGGTGAACTGATCCGCGCCGTGAAGCGGCGTTTCTCCTCATTTCCCGTCGTCGTACTGACTAACGGATCCCTTCTGTGGGATGCCGGGGTGAGGCGCGACCTGGTGCACGCGGATCGAGTGGTGCCGTCGCTGGACGCTTACAGCGAAGATGTTTTCCAGGATGTGAACCGTCCTCATCCCGGGATCGACTGCAGCCTGGTCATGGAAGGGCTTCTCGCCTTTCGAAAGGAATACCCGCGGCAGCTGCACGTGGAGGTCATGCTTGTGGCCGGCAGGAATGATCGCCCCGAAGAGCTGAAGAAAATCAGCTCGTTTCTCTCCCGCCTGGCTCCCGACCGCGTGGAACTCAATACCGTCGTGAGACCTCCGGCATGCGATTTCATCCAGGGACTCGATGATTCCCGGATGATGAAAGCCGCAGGTTTCTTCGCTTCGCACAGAACGGAAATCATCGGTGCTTTTCGCGGATCCGGCCCTATTGAAACAGGTTCCGACCTTGAATCGAGAATACTCGAAATGGTCCGGAGAAGACCCTGCACCTGCCGCGAAATGGCTTCTTCGCTGGGGGTGGAGCCAGGCGAACTGGAAGAGGCGCTTCTGCGGTTGAGCACCGACAACCGCATCACAAGATACCTGCATAACGGCCTCGAATTCTTCTGCGTGCGTCCCGCAAGCCGGGAAAAAGACGAACAATCTATCGAGTGACCGCGGGGTGGCCGGCAGCGTCACGGGGCATGAACATGACCACCGGGGGACGGCGGACCGGGCAGCAATTCCGAGGGCTTTTCGGGGAGAGTGCGCACGATAAGAGTGTGAGCGAAAAGCTTCCGGGCGAGTTCCTGGATCTCTTCAGGTGTGATAGCCCGCACAAGTCCTTCGTACTGCCGGTCATAATCCCAGCCAAGGCCGAGAGCTTCGTTCAGTGCCGCCATGCGCGCCCGGGAATCGATGCTCTCCGACCCGAGTTTGCGCGCGGTGATGAGCATGTCTTTGGCCCGGTCGAGTTCCTCGGGAGCTACAGGTTCGGCTTGAATGCGGCGCAGTTGATCGAGTATGACAGTTTCGACCCGTTCGAGGTTTGCCATGGTTGTCTGGGTGATCACGCCGAAAAAGCCGGCGTTCCGTCCGTAAAAGGGGAATGAGCCGACAACGTAAACCAGGTCTTCCGTTCCGCCCCGCAGAGATTCGAACAGTCGCCCTCCCGTAATGCCGGCTCCCGACAGAAGGGTGTTGAGAAGGTCCAGGACGGGCCTCTTCGAGCTTTCCAGGCTCCTGCCGTTGGTGCCCACAAACAGGGCCGCCGAAGTCTTTTCGTTCTTCACCTCCACCACGCGATTGGAAGAGATCTGCCGGGTCTCGTCCTTGAGTCGGGGCAGGGGGGGTTCCGGAGTTTTCCAGCTGCCGAAGTGCCTGCGGACGGCCTCGAAGGTCTCCGCTGTATCCAGGTCTCCGAACACGGCCAGAACGGAATGTGCCGGATGAACCATCGTCCTGTAGAAGGCGAGAATGTCCTCCCTGGACAGGCCTTTCACGGATTCAGCCGACCCCAGCCGGTCATTCCTGTACGGGGAATTTTCGAAGTAGTTCCTTTTGAAGAGCCTCAGAACCTCCACTTGCCAGTTTTCGTCCATTCGCTGGATGGCCAGAAGGGTGTCCTGGCGTCTCTTTTCGATCTCCTCGGCCGGAAACTGTGAATTCTGAACGATATCGGACAGAATATCCAGCGCGATGGGAAGGTCTTCCTTCAGTACCTTGATGGAAACATGATAGGTATTGTTGTCCGATTGGGCTTCCAGTGCCCCTCCCACATCCTGGATGGTGCGCAAAATTTCGGAACGGGTTCTCCTGGTGGTTCCAGCGGTAAGCAGGGAGGCGGTAAAGGATGAGATGCCCTGCAGCCGGGACTGTTCGAGAAAGAGACCTCCTGGTCCGTAAAGATGCAGGGTGACCAGGGGCAGGGAATCGTCGTGCTTGAGCAGAACCTTGAGACCGTTCTCGAGCTTGTGAAGTTCAATGGTGGAATCCAGTGACGGAGCGGATGGCGCCGCAGGCTCAGGGCCTGGATGCTGGACTGTCACAGGGGGTTTGATAACGGCCACGTTCATCCTGTCGGCGGTCAGGTATTCACGGGCTACCCGGAGCACATCCTCGGCGGTGACTTTGCGAATGCCTTCCACGTAGGCTTCTTCGAAATAAGGGTCTCCCGTTGAGAAAAACGAGGATCCGGTCGAGGAGGCGACAGCCGAGGCGGTTTCCTGTGAAAAAACATGCTGGGCGATGGCGGTTTTCTTGGCTTTGTCGAGTTCCCCGGGAGCCGCCGGTTCCTTCTGGAAGATCTGAATCTCGTCCCTGATGTCCTGCAAGACCGCCGGCCAGTGGTCCGGAGAAAGGGTGAGGGAAATCATGAACTGCCCATGGACGAAGGCGGGCGTCCAGTTGGACGAACTCACGCTGAGCACCACGTTTTTCTCGTCTTTCAAGCGCCTGTACAGCCTGCTCGTCTCCCCTTCACCCAGCAGAAAAGACAGAACATCCAGGGCATGTACATCCCTGCTGTCCAGCCTGACCGAAGGGAAGCCCACAATGGCATAATGCAGCCTGGCAATCGGGTGTTCCTTTTCACTCCACCGCGGACTTACCTGAAGAGGTTCGGACGGAAGCACAAGGGCTTCACCGGCCCCGCGTTCAAAATCCTTCGTTCTCCCGGCAACGAACTGGACGACATCCACCGGGTCCACATTTCCGGCGACACTCACTACGATATTACCGGGCTGATAGCGCTGAGAATAGTAATCGAGCAGCGCATCTCGATCCTTCCGCACAAAAACCTCCTCGTAGCCGATGACCGGAAGCCTGACCGGGTGAACCCTGTAGGCCGTTCTTGCAAAAAGCCTCCAGAGTTCGTTCTGAGGGTTGTTCTCGCCCATCTTGATTTCCTGCTGAATAACGGCCTTCTCTCTCGATGTCTCCTTCGGATCCAAACTGTTTTCAGAAACATAGGCGAGAAGAAGATCGAGAGCATCCCGCCAGTGTGCGGCGGATGTGGTGATGTAATAGACGGTGCGGTCGTAGCTGGTGTATGCGTTCGTCGAGCCGCCCATGGTCTTGAGGCGCTCCCTGGCCTCGTCTTCTGTAAACGAGCGCGTCGATCCGCCCGATACCACGTGTTCCAGGTAGTGAGACAGTCCTGCCCCGAGATACCTGCCCTCGTATATGGAGCCGGCACGTACAAAGACCTGTACGGACACGATGTCGGAGTCGTTCCTTGACCGGGTGAGAACCGTCATGCCGTTGTTCAGCACTACAAAAAGGTCACCAGGTTTGGATGCAAGGGTCTGCTGAATCCCGGACTGAAGAGATGCCGGAAGGGAAACCTGCGGCCCGGCGGGATGCCGGGAGTAAGCCGGACCTGCCGCAACAAACAGAAGAACCACAAGAAGCAACGGAGCAACAAAAGATCTGAATCTATACATTTCTGCGACTCTCTCTCGATTTTCAATCCACTGCTCGTTCGAACCGGAAATCCCGCTGCAAAACACCAACTGATCCACCCGGATTCATCGTTAGATGACCGGCATGCCCGGAACGCATGAAAAGAAAAACAGACCCCTTGCCCGGGACATCTTCAATATTGTAATCCTTTCGTCAAGTGGGCGCACGGGCTTCCCGAATCGTTATAGACCGATTCCCCGTGCCAGCCAAGTCTGTTAACCCAATATTTGCAGGAAATTCCGAGCGGGCCTAGAGGCAGCCCGCCTGTGCCAGACTGCAAATGCAGCGGTGATATCGGATCTCTCCGGTGGGAGTCTTCCACGCCGGGGCGGGACGAATCATTCTTATGATGTGCCAGGTGCCTTCCGAAAGGCCCCATTCGATCACAACGGCATTCACATCGACACTGCGCAGGAACCTGCAGGTGAGTCTTTTCACCACGACGGCTTCGTCAGCTTCGGCAGGAATCGGTTCCCACTGCTCTACGGCCGGTTCCAAGGACTGCCCAGGCCCCAGTTTCTGGAAGGCCAGACATTGATCGAGGATGCACAGCACTCGAATGCGCGCTGTCCAATCCATATATTCTTGAATAATCAATGGGTTGTATTTGCGAAGGATGAACGCGAGTTCTTCGAGTGAGGACACCTTGTGCAGGGTGTGTCCGTGAGTCCCGGGACCCATCGCAAGAAAAGGAACGGAATAATCTCCAGGTATGCGCAGCTTCTGCCGTTTCCCGAAATACAGTCTTGTGCGCGGGTGCGGCAGACCCAGGTATTGGAAAAGGATCTCCTGGTCCACTCGGGACCTCCAATGCCTGTAAGTCATAGCGTTGGGAAGGGTTGCCTTGCCGATGGCCTGAAAGATGCCGGCAAACCGGGGAGTGGGAAACAGGATTGTCCTGGCGTTCCACATGAGTCGTCGTTCGTCAGGGGAATAGTCTGCGAGGCTGCTGCGCACTCCCAGGGTGATAACCGGCGAGCAGGCCGACAGAAAAGGGGCGATGGAGACGATACTCGATTTCATGGGGAATCCGGGGGCGCCGCCAGGGTCGATGCAGCCATGCAAGGCGCCTTCCCTTGGTGCCCGAGCCAGGTCTTCCTGGGTAGGACCGGATCAGAACTCCTGCCGAAAACGGCTCCAGTCATGGCCGCGCAATCAGTTCATGCCCGGATCGAGGAGCACATCGGGGTGTACGCCGTAGTTGTAGCTTCTCATGCGAAAGAAGTTCTCCAGCAGGCCGATATGCCGGTCCACGTAGTCGTAGATCCTGGCCCGTTCGTCGGGGGTTCCTCCGTTCCTGAGCAGGTCCCGCACCGCATCGGCCAGGTTCTTGCGAAAGTACAGCGGCACGGCAAGAAAGAGCACCCGCGTGCTGAACTGCTGTGAACACCGGGCTAGGGTTTGCGGCGAAACGAAAACGGCAGCCGGTCTCGAAGGCCCGGGCATCGGCGGGCACAGACCCTTTCCCTCCGCTTCTTCCGTCCGCGGCTCCTCCACGCTCCCGAAGCGCACCACCTCGATCCCCCTTCTGCCCAGTTCGGCACCCAGGACCTCGTCCTGTTCCTCTCCGCCCGACAGGACCACCAGGGGCCG